>Ga0137415_10005271_pt1 | contig 12790 bp, 8 predicted proteins | sample CZODoug3_1_1_16f_FD_183082 | JGI IMG/M metagenome (GOLD analysis project Ga0137415, IMG submission 183082) | Vadose zone soil fungal communities from Angelo Coast Range Reserve, California, USA - CZODoug3_1_1_16fungal (Hybrid Assembly) | ecosystem: Environmental > Terrestrial > Soil > Vadose... | reverse complement strand
CATGCAAAGAAATAACTCAGGCCTTCGACACATATTTCTTGTCACCATTTGCATATTTGGCATGGCGACGGGGCTGCTTTCAGAGGAGCAGACAGCATTTAAGACCGTTGTCTGGGCGCCGTCGCAGCTTGCGAGCGGTTCTCCGTTTCTATTAACGGTCACGCTTGGAGGTCCGGCATCGGCACTACATGGTAAGTGGTTTGACCGCGAGCTTGAATTCTTCCAAGCCCGTGCAGGAAATGCCTGGTACACACTGGCAGGTGTGGATGTGGAAACCGAGCCAGGAACCTACCCGCTTGCGTTGGAAGCTACTCTGCAAGATGGCAAAGTGTTGCGAACGGCGCGCGATATTCGTATCGGGCCAGCAAACTACAAGACGACTACGCTGCGTGTTCCAGAGAAATTTGTAGCACCCCCTCCTGAAGCCCTTAAGCAAATTGCGCTCGATAAGGAGATAAAAGATCACGCATTTGCACATCACACTCTGTCGCCGGAATGGTCTGGCGATTTTCTGCCTCCAGTGCATGCGCTCGCAACCGACTCCTTTGGAACCCGCAGGACATTCAACGGCAAACTGGCCAGCATTCATCGTGGCATGGATTACCGGGCGCAGTCTGGAACGGCAGTCATGGCGGCGAATACGGGGTCCGTTGTCCTGGCGCGCAAACTCTACTTTGAAGGCAACTGCGTGGTCATCGATCATGGGCAACAGTTCATGACCCTGTACATGCACCTCTCGCGGATAGAAGTTGCGGAAGGCGACAAGGTGAGAAAAGGGCAACGCATAGGGTTGAGTGGAGCGACGGGTCGCGTAACCGGACCGCATCTGCACTTTGCAGTGCACTGGCAAAATGCGTATCTTGATCCTGCCAAGCTTTTGCAGTTGAAGTTGACGAACCTTCCTTAAGGAAATTTCGATGGGGTCAGCACGCTATATTCAATCGAAATAGAAGATGCGGGAAAAGGTTTTCACAACGTGTACATGCATTGCTTCGTAAACATCGTCGGGATTTCCACCGGACACAACGGAGAAGATCATCATGCGCAAGATTTCTCGTAGAACCTTTCTCAAAAGCAGCGCTGTGGTGGCAGGCAGTGCTGCGGTTTCAATCTCGAAACACGGCCTTGCATCGCCAGTTCATCAGGACGCGATCACGCCGAAGCTGGCTCAGCTTCCCTATGCAGACATCCAATTGCTCGACGGCCCTCTGCTTGAGCAATTCAACAAGAACCATGCGTTCTTTCTTAACCTGGATGACGATAAGCTGCTCAAGCCATTTCGCCAGAAGGCCGGCTTGGCTGCTCCCGGTGACGACATGGGCGGCTGGTATAGCTTCTCCAAGGATTTTGATCCGCCGCGGAATTTTACCGGCTATGTCCCTGGCCATACGTTCGGCCAGTACTTGTCTGGATTGGCGCGTGCTTATGCAATCACAGGCTCGAAGCCGACGCAGGAGAAAGTTCAGCGGTTAGTGCGCGGCTTTGCAGCCACAGTTTCAGAGAAGTTCTACGTCGACTATCCGCTGCCTGCGTATACCTTCGACAAAACCAACTGCGGACTGATCGATGCGCACCAGTTCGCGGGCGATCCCCAGGCGCTTGCGGTCCTGAATCATGCGACAGATGCCGTGCTTCCCTTCCTGCCGCCCAAGGCGCTCACGCGCCCGGAGCAGGAAGCGCGGCCGCATAAGAATATCGCCTTCACCTGGGATGAGACCTATACCATGCCGGAGAATTTTTATCTTGCGTACAAGCGAGGCGCGGGAGACCGCTACCGTCAGCTTGCTGCACGTTTCCTCCAGGACGATACGTATTTCGATCCGCTTGCCGAGGGCAGGAACGTTCTACCTGGGGAGCACGCCTACAGTCACGTGAACGCGTTGTGTTCCGCGATGCAGGCTTATTTTGTTACTGGCAGCGAAAAGCATCTGCGTGCAGCACGCAATGGCTTTGACTTCGTCCGCTCGACGCAGAGTTTTGCCACTGGCGGATGGGGGCCGAATGAAACCTTTCGCAAGCCCGGGAGTGGAGAGATGGGCGAGAGCCTAACGAGTACGCATGCCAGCTTTGAGACGCCCTGCGGCGCGTATGGCCACTTCAAAATTGCGCGATACCTGCTCTCCGTCACAGGCGACAGCCGCTATGGCGACAGCATGGAGAAGGTGCTCTACAACACGATTCTTGGAGCCAAGCCGCTGCGAGAAGACGGAACCTCTTTCTACTACTCGGATTACAACAACTCGGCCTCCAAGTTCTATCACCAGGATAAGTGGCCGTGCTGCTCGGGCACATTTCCACAAATCACTGCGGATTATGGCATCAGCTCGTATTTCCGCAGCGGCAATGATCTTTATGTGAATCTCTACGTGCCATCCAAAGCGACGTGGCGGCAGAATGGCGCGCGGTGCACGCTTACGCAGCACACCAGCTATCCATATTCGCCTGAAACCAGCCTTGCACTCCAATTGGACAGGCCTGAGACATTCGCCATCCTGTTACGCGTGCCGGCCTGGGCTGGGCCTAAGACTTTCGTCTCAGTCAACGGCAAACGGGTCTCAGAAGCCCCTGCACCCGGCGCTTTCTTTTCGGTAAAGCGCACATGGCAAGATGGTGATCGTGTCGAAGTGAGCTTCGATATGCCGATGCAGCTTGAGGCCGTTGATCCGCAAGATGCTCAGACAGTCGCGCTCTTATATGGACCGTTGGCGCTGTTTGCCATCGGAGACGCAGCTCTTGATGTAAACCGCTCGCAACTGTTAGCGGCACAGCAGACCTCCAGTGGCTCCACGGACTGGTTGCTTCAGACTGGCTCGAGCCGTGTCACGATGAAGTCCTTCCCTGCCATTCGAGATGAAAAATACCGGCTTTACCACGAGGTGAAGGGCTAGAAAGTTATTCCAGCGTGATTGCAGGTCTTGCGATGAGCAAAAATAGCGAAATAGCTCCGTCCTGTCTCGTAAAACAATGAGAGAGGACGGAGCCGGCACTATAACCTTCGCTCTTCCATTCAGTGCCTTCAAACAGAAACCCAAGATTATCCACGACACATCAATAGTGTTCGCGTCGAGCCTCATCTGCATCTTCGGCCAGGTCAACCATATATTTGAAAAACTCCCTTGACTGGCCAAGGAAAAGCCCGTCTGCCGTGAGAGCCTTCAATGCTGCCATGGCCGCTCCCTTTGAATGGGTGGGTCGAATGATGGAGCATGCCGGAAACTTCTTGCTGAGAAATACGGTTGGTTCCGGCATGATCAAGTTGGTCTGGAAATCCTCGCCACCAAACGGAGAGGCGTTGAGGTCTGGGAATGTCACCTTGACGCCTGTGACGGGATCTACAACGTTCGTCAATTGAGGCGCGTTTCCTGCTTTATCGTGCCAGGTTTGGAAATGCGCTATTTCGGTTCCGCCGATGCTCAGTAAAATACGCAGCACCTCAACATTGGTGACTCTCTGCGCCAGTTGTGGATAGAGGCTGGTTCCACCTTGCTCGATGAAAGCAAAGTGAAAACCTGCTGTGTTGGCAATTGCCTGGGTGAGATCGGAAATGTTGTTGGGTTTGCTGGGGTCCGGTTTTACATCATCATCGGTTCTGGGAATGGCCGTATGGCGTCCCGTTGCCAATGTAGGGATTGCTTGAGGAAAGCTATCGCCGAAGTCAGGGTTCTTTGTGCGGCTGCGGTAACGGGTGAACCAGGTGGTATCGACCGTAAGCTGCATCAGGTTTGTGAGCCGCCCGATTTGTTGTGCGCCTGTCGCCTTGCTGCTGGGTAATTTGCGAAATGGATCGAGATCGACAGTGTCTGCCCCTTTTGAAGCCAGATAAGCGTTGATGAACTGTTCGTGAGTCAGTTCGTCTTCAGTATTGTCGTGAATGTATTGAGGCATGTCCCCATCAAGCTGTTCGATGGCGAGGGTGTAAAGAGCACTTCCACTGCCTCCGGGAACTTCTTTGTCCTGTACCCCGCCGAGTTCGTTGTATTGCTGCCAAATATCGGTTTCAATGATTTCAGCTGCGGCTAAGAAACGCAGGATAGCCGCATCGCCCTTAGGGAGCGTGCCACTGCTCTCTTCCTGCGCTTCGAGCCTGGTTCCCAGCAATGGACCGGCGGACAAAGCTGCTGCTCCGGCGATGCCAATGCCTTTGAGGAATGAGCGCCGCTCGACAACGCGGTGCGGTGGGTTATGTCCATCTACTTCCGTTGATGGATTCGTGGCGTCGGACGACTCTGCGGAAAGAAGATTCGCTTTTTGCATATTGCACACTCCCTTGTCGGAAATGATTTCCGGTGACCCAGAATGGGAGATCATCACCGCGCAATAAGCCTCTCTCTCCGCATGACTCTATATGTCACACGCGTGTCAGCGGTATGTCATTGTATGGTTGCCGTTAAATGATGGCTGGATTACGGAATTGAAAGCTGGCGCTCATTCCAGAGCTTATATAGACACCGGCTGTACTCGGGAGATACTGGTAAATGAGCAGGAAAGCCTACTAGCCGTGGCGGCGAGCATGCTCTTTTTTCTTAGCTATCCATGACGGCCGTGTCGTGAGCAGCGGGCAAATTGCATCCGGAACACTCTGGCAAGTATCCGCTTTTACTCATATGCACCGATCGTCTTGGTGGCGGGAATTTGGTAGACGCCAGTTCCATCAGCATCTTCCAAAAGCATCTTTTGGCGGGGCGGTTGGCTTGCCGGTGTCAGTAGCAGTTTTTTCAGAAAACTCATAACAGGCTTTTCAAGCCAGAGATGAGCAGACACGGCCACAACAAGTGGACATGTCAACGCAAGCATCAATCCTGCAGGGCGATTCATCGAGAGAGGTGCGTAAAATTTCTCGCTTACTAGCACGATCATAAGCAAAACATAAGCATGAGTGAGATACATAATGTAAGTGCTGTCCGCGATCGTCATTAGCGAATTGCTGCGAATATCGTGTCCGCTCTTGGCCAGAACAACCACCGCCATCACTATCAAGAAAGCGCCTGTTGCCGATAACAGCGGCCGAGCTGTGAATATTCCATCTTCAAGCAAATATGGAGCGATCCTCAATCCCTCCAGAACGCACAAACCAACTCCGCAGACCAACAGAATCCCATACGCATACCAACGCAGAGCGATCGCTGTCTTCGTCTCAATTTTCTTCCAGATCGTGTATGCTCCCATTCCGAGTACAAAGGACAGCATCGTCGAACGCGAATAAAAGTATGCGACTGAACTTTTACTCGCCAGGCAGGCACATGCTGCCATGAGTACAACTAAGGCTACGGAAGCAAACAAAACCGGCCGCTTCCCTGTGAAGCGGATGCCAATGGCTATGAACAGGTATAGAACCATTTCGCAATTCAGGGTCCAGCCCACGAACACCAGGGGCATAATGATGCCCGGCGCCTTTTGAAATGGAATGAAAAATAGGCTTTCCAAGAGCCATTTCACATGCGGCCGAGTCGAGTGAAACAGCAGTGGGTATCGCACGGACAGCAAAAAGATAACAAAGGTGCAAAACCAATAAGTAGGTATAACGCGAAGGAGCCGGCGCTGCATAAACTGACTCGGCTGCTCTGTTGCCACCATTGCCATAACAAAACCTGAAATAACGAAAAACAGCGGCACGCTAAATGCCCCAAAAGGCTGTAGCCCTGCAAATTGAAATCCCGTATGGTAGTAAACGACCAGCAGAGCCGCTCCTACCCTCACCGCATGGAGATTGTTGATCCTGGACATACCGTAGCTATCCTCCGTCTCAATCTGAGACCATGACCAATTGCCATCCGACAAGGACGTTTACCTGGAGGGGGATACTGTTCTGTATACGGAGTCAGAGAGAAAACCGCCTTGATGCAAAGCAATAATTTGGATCTAAGCATTATTTTTCGCTTGCATCCAAGGACGGAGCACTTCTGAACGGCCGACCGCACTGAAGATAATTGGAGGGTGCTCTACGTCCTCTTCTACAGATTTGCTGGCATAGATAGCAAAGCGTATTAGCTGCCCTGCCGTTCTTTCCAGAGCTTGTAGAAGCTCCAGGCACCCAGCGTGCAGCCGTCTTGAATTGTTCCATTGAAAAGCATCTGTTCGAACTCGGCGATGGTGGCCGTGCGCAGGACGAGGTCGTGTTCTTCGGGATCGGGATCGGTACCCTCGTGGGTGAGACCGGTTGCGAGATAGACATGCTGCTTCTGTTTGGCGAAGCCGTAGGCGATCCACATGGTGCCGAGATAGGTCATGGACACCGCGGTGAGGCCGGTTTCTTCGCGAAGCTCGCCGCGGGCCAGCTCTTCGGGATCGACGTCAGGGGCTTCCCAGCCACCCTGAGGTAATTCGAGTGCGCGCTGCTGGATGGTATAGCGGAACTGCTCGATGAGATAGATTGTGTCGCCTTCAATGGGAATGATGACGGCGCAATCATCTTTGTCGACCACGCTATAAATGCCTTTGGCCCCGTTGCTGCGTTCGATCTCGTCTTCGCGTAAGCGAAGCCAGGGGTTGCGGTAGACTTCGCGGGTGCTTAGGGTTTTTATGCTCATAGAAAATTGAGATTTTATTCTACTCATGTGGCAGACGCATGAAGCCCCCGCTTTGCCTCACGAAGTGATACATTGATTCCGCAGTACATCGATTTACTCAGGAGCTTTGCAGCGTGTTTCTTGGTCTGGATGTCGGCACTGGCGGTACTCGGGCGGTATTGGTAAATGAGCAAGGCAAGCTGGTGGCTTCGGCGTCGAGCGAGCATGCTCCCTTTCGCAGTCCACATCCAGGATGGGCAGAGCAGGACCCAGAAGACTGGTGGCGAGCTGCTCAGGCAGCGATCAAGGAAACGCTGGCTGCGGCTGATGGAGTACAGGTGCAGGCTGTTGGGCTTACAGGCCAGATGCACGGCGCTGTGCTTCTCGATAAAGACGGACATGTATTGCGGCCTTCGCTCATCTGGTGCGATCAGCGGACGGGTCCGCAGTGCGATTGGCTGCATGCGGAAATTGGACGCGAGAGGCTGATCGAGCTTACGGCGAATCCGGCGCTGCCGAATTTCACGCTGACCAAAGTGCTTTGGGTGAAGGAGCACGAACCGGAGATATTCGCGAAGATCGCGCACATTCTTTGCCCTAAGGATTATGTTCGCTACCGGCTGACCGGATCGTATGCCATTGACGTTCAGGAGGCCTCGGGGACGCTGCTGCTGGATGTGGCGCATCGGCGATGGTCCGCGGAAGTGGCGCGGGGGTCGGGGATTCCTGAGAACTGGCTGCCGAAGGTTTTCGAGTCGCCGGAAATTTGCGCGAAGATTTCGGCTGAGGCTGCGAGCATTACAGGGATTACTTCGGGGACTCCTGTGGTTGCGGGGGCTGGCGATCAAGGAGCTGGCGCTGTCGGTATGGGCATTCTGAAACCTGGGTCAGTTTCGGCGACGATTGGAACTTCGGGCGTGGTATTTGCGGCTACGGCGGAGCCTACGAAAGATCCTCTGGGACGTCTGCATACATTTTGCCACGCGGTTCCCGGACGCTGGCATGTGATGGGTGTGACGCAGGCTGCAGGTCTTTCGTTTCGCTGGCTGCGAGATACCTTTGCTCCCGGCACCAGCTATGATGCGCTCACTGCGGCGGCGGCGAAGATTTCGGCAGGTAGCGATGGGCTACTGTGGACGCCGTATCTACTGGGTGAGCGTACTCCGCATCTGGATTCGAACGCTACGGCAGCCTTCGTGGGGATCACAGCAGGACATACGCAGGTACATCTTGTCCGTGCGGTGCTGGAGGGTGTGGCGTATTCACTTAAGGACACGCTTACTCTGTTTGGTGAATTGGGGATTCCGGTAAACGGCGTGCGGCTGAGCGGCGGTGGCGCACGCGGCAAGCTTTGGCGGGAGATTCAGGCTGCGGTTTATGGGCATACCTGTGATGTCTTAGTCGCCGAAGAAGGCGGCGCGTTTGGGGCTGCTTTGCTGGCTGGTGTGGGTGCTGGCGCATGGGCAGATTTGGATGCGGCTTGCGCTGCGGGAATTCAAGTTGCCGAACAGATTGTGCCTGACGCGGCTGCCGTGGAGCGGTATGCTCATGGATATGAGGGGTACCGTAAGGTTTATCCTGCGTTGAAAGGGATTCACGGATAAATCACCCAGGTTAGCTGCGCGAACCTGGGGCACCCGGCACCCATGTCCCGAGGGCCTCATTATGCTCCGCGAGCTTGGCAAGGCAGTGACGTTTATTTTGAGCCTTCTGTCGCTCTATGCCCTGCTGACCAGCGCTTTTTTTGTGCCGGGAAGTCTCTGGCAGGATCGTGCTGTGGGATCGCTGGAGACGCTTGCTCTTGCCACCTGCATGTGTTTTGCGAGTGGGTTGATTTTCAGTTCCTGCTGCACGGCGCATCCGCCCGTCTCACGCACGTTGCCTGTGCAGCTTTACTATTGGGCGCTTAGCGGGATGGTGGCGCTGTTCTTCCTCTCCTGGTATTTGGAGACGTATTACGTGCCTTTGTTGTGGAAGAATCTGCCGCATTAGATGATCAAAATTCCCAGGTTAGCTTCGCGAACCTGGGGTACCCGCTCTCACCTGCAACTTATTCCACTTCCTGTTTCGCCTTATAACCATCCCGAGCCACGATATCGTATTTCAGCGACTTGTGTTTCTCGTCCTGCATGCGGAGGGGGTGGCCTTCGTTGTCGACCAGCTCTACGCGGAGACGGCGGTAAGTCCCGTCCATCTTGGTATTGGTGGGCCTGTAGCTCAACACATACTGATTACGGATAGAGTTGTTGATTTGATTGAAAATGTCAGGCATTTCGCCTTCGAAGCGCGGGAAGAAGGACATACCGCCGGTCATCCTGGCGAAGGTGGACATCTGATTGTCGGCCTGCAGGTAGTCCATTTCGCGGATAGGCCCCATACCGCCTCGGCCTTCGGTCATGAGCCGTGCCATTTGGCCAGTGCCGACGGAGAAGATGGTCACATTCGGCGTGGCTTTGACCTTCTGGAGCACCTTGTCGAGGTTGATCTTAGAGAAAGTATCGCGGCCTGAGGAGATGAGGATAACGTACTTGCGGCCATCGACGCGGGTGAGTCGGTCGAGCGTCGAATAGAGCGCATCAAAAAGATTCGTCTCGTGCCAGGTAGGGATGATCAGTGAATTCAGCGCCTGGAAGACGAGACGCTTGTCCTGAGTGAAGTCGGTCAGGATCTCGGTGTGCATGTCATACGTGGCGACGGCGATGTAGTCATCCGGGCGAAGCTGTTCGGCGAAGGTGTAGGCGGCATTCCGCATGTCGTAGATGAACCAGTAGCTGTTGGCGGCGAACTCGCAGAGTAGGACAGCGGTAATGGGCGCTTTGATCTGCTGAAAACTGGCGATCTCCTGCGGATTGCCGTCTTCGAAAACACGGAAATTTTCCTTTTGCAGATTCGGCACGAACTGGTGCGTCTTTTCGAGAATCACGCCTACGTCTACGGTCACAACCGGCACGTCTACATGGAGCGAGAAGTTTTGTAGTCCTGGAGGATTCTTTACCTTCGGCTCGGTAGGTTCCGGTGGCGGCGGCGTTACTTCTTTCTTCTTTGGAATAGCGATGGCGCCGCTGTCGCCAGTTGGGCCGCCGGCTTCGGGAGCATTCTGGTCATCGGGCTTTTGCTGTTGCTGATTCTGCTGCTGTTGGTCCGCAGGCTGGGTTTGCTGAGCAGGAAGTATGGTACTGGAAACAAATAAGCCGAGAGCGGCAACGGCTGGAATCAGAAGACGGCGGCCTGAAGAAATCATACTGGCTCCATTGTGAGACTCGACGGTGCTTGGCGGCAAGAGCTTACATCTTTTAACTATTTGCTATTTCAAACCGTCTTATCAGCAACCACTATCTCCGAACCCGGTTAAGAGCATGAGGCCGAAAACGGAATAGGGTCAAATTCCTGAAAACGGTCTAAGCTATAGACGTGTCGAAACGTATGAAGGACATCTGTGGAGGGGTGATTTCCCTGTTGACGCTGGGGAGTATGCTCTTGAGCGCGCAAACGACTCCTCCGCCAACGACTAGCTTCTTTCCCTTGAGTGAGATCCATCGTGGCCTCCGCGGCGTGGCCTATACGGTCTTCGAAGGCACGCAGCCAGAGCCCATGGACGTGGAAATCCTTGGCGTTCTGCATGATGCCATCGGCCCGAAGCAGGATATGATCCTGGCCCGGCTGCATGGAACGAAGCCGGAATACACAGGCGTGGTTGCCGGAATGAGCGGCAGCCCTGTGTATATCGACGGGAAGCTGGTTGGGGCTTTGGCCTACAGAATCGGACAGTTCAGCAAGGAACCAATCGCCGGAATTACGCCGATTGAGGAAATGCTGGAGGTCAGGGATCAGGGATTAGGGAACAGGGAACAGGAAATCGCCGGCATTCGCGGGCAGGGCTCAGGGCGCAGAGCTCAGGGCGCAGAATCTTCATCTCTAATCGCAGCCTCTGGACCATCCAAATCTGCCTTAGATGACAAGATTTCTGGGTCTGAACTGATTCAGCCGATGGATACCCCGCTGGTTTTTACCGGATTTAGTCCAGAGGCCCTGACTTTCTGGAAGGAACATGCTTCTGGGCTTGGGCTTACGGCGGTGGCAGGTGTGGGCGGTGCGGCGAGCAATGAGAAGCAGCCGGAGCCGATCATTCCCGGTTCAGCGATAAGCGCGGTGATCATGCGCGGCGATCTGAACATGGCAGCCACTTGCACGGTAACGTATGTAGATCCCAAGCAGCTTTTAGCCTGCGGGCACCCGGTTACTCAGTACGGGCGGGTTTCCATGCCGATGACGAAAGCAAATGTCGTCGTGACACTGCCGTCTCCGCTGAACGCCTTCAAGATCATCAACACGACGGAGACGGTTGGCTCTTTTACCGAGGATCGCGAGACGGCGATCAAGGGCATGTTTGGACAGATGGCGCGGATGATTCCGGTGAACGTGCATGTGACGGGCGAAAAGCCCCGTGACCTGCATCTGGAAGTCATCGACCAGCCACAAGTGACGCCGACAGCGGTAATGGTTTCGGTTTTCCAAGGGCTGATGCAGGCCAACAGCTATGCCGTCGAAACCACCTATCGCGTTCGCGGAACGGTGAAGCTGGCGGGGTATCCGGCTGTGAAGCTCGAGAACCTTGTTGCTCCCACGGATACGCTTCCAGCCAATTTGATGACGGCGCTAGTCGTCGGCGACCGCTTTTCGAAGCTGTATGACAATACCGCCCGGCGAACACAGCTTGAGAGCGTGGACATCAACGTTGAGGCGATTCCCAAGCGGCTGACAGCTCAGATTGAAAATGCGCAGGTGAATGCAACAAGCATCCATGCCGGAGACACCGTCACTGTCGAGGCGACGATTCGCCCTTATCGCGGCGAGGTAAAGAATGTACGCATCCCTGTAACTCTGCCGGCTACTTTGCCCGAGGGTCCGGTTCGGCTGCTGGTGAGCGATGGGCTTACGCTGGACCGTTTGTCGCAGCCTCTCCAGCTTGGCAGCGGACAGCCGCTCGATGTCTCTGCGACCATTGCGCAGCTCAACAGCGCACATGCCAGCGACCGGCTCTATGTAACGCTGCTTGCTCCCGAAGCGCAGGCTGCGATTGAAGGCCGTACTCTGACGGCGATTCCTATTTCCATGGCAAATGTTCTGGCTCCGCTGAAAGACAGCCGGGGAATGCAGCTGAATGGTGAATCTGCCATGCCAGTGGCCTCGGTTCCGGTCGATGCGGTGCTGAGCGGACAGCAAGTCGTGGCTCTCCGGGTAGAATAGAACTCGCTGTCACTCCCCAAACAGAAGCAAAGGATTGAGAAACGCATGGCAATGATTCAGGGCTACGGTGTGCACGCTGCCGGAGCGGAATTGCTTCCGCTGAAATACGACGCGGGCGACTTGCGGCCCCAGGATATTGAAGTGCGCATCTCGCACTGCGGCGTTTGCCACAGCGACGTCCACCTGATCGATAACGATTGGGGCATCAGTCAGTATCCGTTCATTCCAGGGCACGAGATTATTGGTACGGTCAGCAAGCTGGGCTCGGCTGTGACAGGCTTTACCGCTGGCGAGCGCGTGGGCATTGGCTGGCAGGCCGATAGCTGCGGGCAATGCGAATGGTGCCGCAAGGGCGAGGAAAACCTCTGCGCTCAAGCACAACCGACCTGCGTCCATCGTAATGGCGGATATGCCGAGGCTATCCGTGTGAATGGCCGGTTTGTCGTCAAAATCCCCGATGCTTTGGAGAGCGAGAAGGCTGCACCCTTGCTCTGTGGCGGCATTACCGTCTATTCGCCTATGCGTACTCTGGGAATAAATCCTTCCTCGCGCGTGGGCGTGATTGGGATCGGCGGCCTGGGACATCTGGCCCTGCAATTTGCCAAATCTTTTGGAGCCGAGGTCACGGCGTTTTCAACCTCTGCGGCCAAAGAGGAAGAGGCTCTGTCGCTAGGTGCGCATTATTTCCTCAATTCGAGGGAATCGAAGGCTCTGAAGGCGGTGGAAAGCTCGTTTGACCTGATTCTTTCGACTGCCAACGCAGATCAGGACTGGGGCGCATTTCTGAATCTGTTGCGCCCTCATGGATCGCTCTGCTTTGTAGGCGTTCCGCCAAAACCTGCTGCCCTGCCGGTGTTTCCCCTGGTCTCGGTAGCCCGGTCAGTTTGCGGATCGAATACCGGAAGCCCCAGCCGCATTGCCGAGATGCTCGACGTTGCGGCACGGCACAAGATCGCAGCCACCACGGAGCGCTTCAAGATGGCGGACGCAAACCAGGCGGTGAAACGGGTGAAGAAGAATCAGGTGCGGTATCGCGC
>Ga0137415_10005270_pt1 | contig 12790 bp, 10 predicted proteins | sample CZODoug3_1_1_16f_FD_183082 | JGI IMG/M metagenome (GOLD analysis project Ga0137415, IMG submission 183082) | Vadose zone soil fungal communities from Angelo Coast Range Reserve, California, USA - CZODoug3_1_1_16fungal (Hybrid Assembly) | ecosystem: Environmental > Terrestrial > Soil > Vadose... | reverse complement strand
CCGACAACCAGCGCGGCGACGAGGAAGAGGACGACGACCACGCCCGGCCCGGCCGCAAAGGGCGCCGCTCCCTGAGGTGGCTGCGACACCTCGGCGTGGGCAGCGTGGAAAGTGTCGAGTTGGGACGCGGCCATGGATATGCTCGTCATGGGCCTTCTCCGATCGGGCGAGAGCTGCGACGGACCAGGTCCGTCAGGAACAGCAGAGGCCCCCCGGCGTCGCCGCCAAACGATCTCCGGGGGGTCCTGCGATGTCGGGGTTGGGCGGACATCGGGACGAGTTGCGCCGCCGACGGCGCATGTTCCCCGCGAGGACGTCGAGCGTCACTCATATGGCGCCACCCTTACCACCCCCTCCAGTCGATTTCAGAGAAGTTCAGTGGGCTACAGATTAGACCGAGACTTGACTAGATGAAGTGAACTGATATGCATCTGTAACCTCAGACCGTTGTAGTGAAGCTCAGGCATTGACTATCTTCAAGGTCAGCGTTCCCGGTTGATCGGGTCAGACCTGCCTGCCTGCGCCGGCTCTTCAGTTGGGGGTGCCTGATGGTCGCACCAGATCGGACCGGTGGTCGGACAGCGCTCGCCCGGAGTCTTCGCGATCTGCGGCTGAACCGCTGGCCGGGTAGGACAGTGCCGCAGCGCACGCTGGCCGAGGCATTGGGCGGGGCCAAGCCGCTGTCGTTGTCGCTGATCTCCTCGTGGGAGAACGAGAACAACCCCACGGCGCCTCCGATGGTCCGGCTCCGCGACTACGCGACGTTCTTCTCGACCGAGCGCTCGATCGGCGAGGGTCGCGGACGGCTACTCGCCGACGACGAGCTGGACACCGGCGAGCGGGAAGCCCGGGACGGCCTGTACCAGCAGCTGCTCGCACTGCGTGCCGAGGCCACGGACGTCCCGGTGGCCATGGCGTCGCAGCAGCTGCGTTTCAACTGGAGGTACCCGCCCGGGTCGACCATCCGCATCGTCTGCGGAACGCTGGATCTGGGTGAGGCCGGCGAGCTGGCCCATCCGTACATGCGGCCGGAGCATCTCAACTACACCGACCTGCTCACGTTCGCCGACGTCGACGCCCTCGTCGAGCTGTTCGGCCACGTCCGCAAGGTCAACCCCGAAGGCGACGTCAGGTTCGTCCGGGCCGATCGCCTCAAGGCCGCCGACGAGCTGGCCAGCCACCTGATCCTGCTCGGCGGCATCGGTCTCAACAGCGTCATGGGGCCGCTGGCCAGCAAGACCGAACTTCCCGTCCGGCAGACAACCCATCCCGACTTCGCCGACTACGGCGAGGTCTTCGAGATCAACGAGGGCGGCGAGAAGATCCAGCACCTGCCCGAGGTGTCGGGTGGCACGCTCGTCGGAGACGTCGGCCTGCTCGCGCGGATGCCGAACCCGAACAATTCCGCGACGACGCTGACGATCTGTAACGGCGTGTTCGCGCGCGGCGTCCTGGGTGCGGTGCGCGCCCTGACCGACGACAAGCTCCGACAACAGAACGAGGCCTATCTCGCGTCGCGTTTCTCGGGAGCGGACCGGTTCGCCGTGCTGATGCGGGTGCCGGTGCTGTTCGGCACGGCGCTGACCCCCGACCTGCAGGACCAGAGGATCCGTCTCTACGAATGGTGCGAGAGCCCACGCGATCCGGGCAGCCTCGAACGGGCCGGCTGACTACCTTGGCCCACGACGGCCCCGACGCTGCGGCCGACGCCATAGCAGCGCGGCATTACAGCACGCACGCGGCCGTCCTCGGGGACGTTCCGGCCGGGGGCCGCGAACGCCTGAGCGCGATCGTCCTGGCGGCCGGACGGCCGGCGGCCTACGCCCGCCCCGCGCTGCGACTCGGCGCGATGCTGGACGTGCCGGTCGTCCTGATGTGCAGTCACCGGGCCCGTCGAGACGACGCCGTCGCCCTGGCCGAGCGCGTTCCGAGCGCTACCTGCGTGGTGATCGACCTGTCCGCGGAGCCGGACGTCGGCCTCCCCCGGTTCCGCACCTCCACCTTCCACGAGGCGACGCGGGGATCGCTCGGCGACCTGAGCCGCAAACGCAATCTCGCCCTCCTGCTCGGCAAGCTGAGCGGCTGGAGTTCACTGCTGTTCCTCGACGACGACATCGGCGGCGTGCAACCGGCGAACGTGGAGCGGGCCGTCGCCGCGCTGGACCGGCATGTGGCGGTGGGGATGCCGGCCGTCGACTTCCCCGACAACTCGATCGTCTGCCACGCGCATCGCCAAGGCGGAGGCGCGCAGGGCGTATTCGTCAGCGGATCCGCGCTGGCGGTGGACGTGCAGCGAGCCGACACGTTCTTCCCCGAGATATACAACGAGGACTGGCTCTTCCTCGCGCCGTACCTCGACCGGGGCGAGGTCGGCGCCGTGGGCTCCGTGCGGCAGCTCGAGTACGCGCCGTTCGCGAATCCGCGGCGCGCGGCCGACCAGGAGTTCGGCGACGTCCTGGCCGAGGGGCTCGTCGGGTTCCTGCACTCGGCCCGGCTGAGCCCGCCGCCGTCGATCGACTACTGGGACGCGTTTCTCGCGGAGCGAGCGGCATTCATCCGCGACACCACCGCCGGTTGTCTCGCCACGCCGCCGGCCTTGACGACGGCCGACGATCCCCTGCCGGCGTTGGACGAAGCCGCGTACGCCCTGTCCAAGATTTCCGCGACCACGCTCGTGCAGTACCTGGATGCGTGGCATCGCGATCTGGCGACGTGGCGGCAGTTCGTCGCGGACCTGCCGAGCCTCGGCAGTCTGGCCGAGGCCGTCCGCGGGCTCGAGCTGCCGGCGCAGATCGTCTCGCCGCGTCCTCGTCCGGCTCCGGTCCTGGTGGGCTAGCGTGACACTAGGACATCGTGCCGTCGGCGAGTCGAAGGACGAAGCGCTCCTCGATCCGGCCGGGGGAGCCGGGCAGTGGCTGCCGCACATTCGTGGACTCGAAGCCGAGCCGCCGGTAGACGCGGCGCGCCTGATCGTTGCCGTCGAGCACCCAGGCCAGCAGCTCGGTAACCCCGTTCGACGTCTCGTGCTCGGCCACCGCGTCGATGAGCAGCCGCGCGATTCCGCGACCACGAAACGCCGGCGCGACCCAGACCGACTCGATGTTGCGCTGCCAGGGCCGCCCCGATTCCCGCACGGAGCGGGCCAGGCCGACCCGTCGACGGCCGGCGTCGGCGGTGAACCAGAGCGCGGCGTCGAACGTCGATCGCCACTCCTGCGCCGACCACTGCGGTTCGCGCTCGTACAAGGCAAGCGCGTCGGGTGACTCGTCCAGAGCCCGGCGCCGCACGCGTCGCAGCGCGCGCCATTGCCCCGGCGTGAGCAGCCCTACCCGTACGCGGTCCCCCCGAGACACAGCACCATCCCCGGAAATCCTGAGCGGTACGGGCGTGGAGCCGCCTCGGGGAATCGAACCCCGGACCTACGCATTACGAGTGCGTCGCTCTGTCCGACTGAGCTAAGGCGGCGGGCGCCGTCGAATCGGCGCGACGCGTTAGTCTAGCGAGCCGACGGGGCCGGCCGCGAACGGCATTAGTCACGCGCGCTACCAGGTGGCGAAAGCCGGGTGAACGTCTCGGCGAAACGACCGTGACTCAGGCACCGGGCAAGCGCGGTGTCGGACAGTTCACGGTATGACCCGACCGCAGTACGGCGCAGGGCATACTCCCCTGGCCATCGCGCATCGCGGCGGCGCCGGCCTGGCCCCCGAGAACACGCTCGACGCGTTCGCCCGGTCCTACGCGCTGGGCGTGCGCTACCTCGAGACGGACGTCCGGATGAGCGCCGACGGCGTCTGCCTGGCGTTTCACGATGCGACGTTGGATCGCGTGCTCGGCCGGCCGGGCACGGTGCGGACCACCATGAGCACCGAACTGCGCGGCATCCCGACCATGGCCGAGGTGCTGCACGCCTTCCCGGACGCCTATTTCACCATCGACGTGAAGGACGAGGTCGCGATCGCCCCGCTCGCGAAGACGCTCATCGAGGCGGACGCCGCGCATCGGGTCTGCGCGGCCGGCGCCTGGGACGGCTGGCTGGCCCGGCTGCGCCACCAGGTGGGACCGGAGCTGACGACCGCGCTGGGCTGGCGGGCGCTGGCCACGCTGCTCGCGAGCGCACCGACCCGCGTGATCCCACCGTGGTGGCACGAGCCGGGACGCTTCGCGCACGTGCCGGAACGACTGGCCAGCCTGCTCACCGGGCGGCTGCTCACCCGGGCCCACGCGCTCGGCGTGCGGGTCATCGTCTGGACGGTCAACGAGCCGGCCCGGATGCATCGGCTGCTCGACGCCGGCGTGGACGGCATCATCTCCGACCGTCCGGACCTGCTGCGCGACGTCCTGATCTCACGCGATCAGTGGACGCCGCCAGAATCCGAGGACCGGGCCTCGGAGGCCGGCTCGGGTCGCAAGCTGCCCTCGTAGGCCTTGCGCGACGAGCACACCGACGCCAGGGCGCAGGCCGAACGCCGCCCGTCGGCGGCCAGGCGCACCACCACCGACTCGCTCGGCACGTTGTGCCCCACCACCGTGCCCTCCCCGTCCGGCGTCTCGACTTCCTCGCCGACGGCCGGGGCCTTGGCCGCGAACTCGTCGTAGAGCGGGTGCTCGTACTTCAGGCAGCACATCAGCCGCCCGCAGGCGCCGGAGATCCGCAGCGGGTTGAGCGGCAGGTCCTGGTCCTTGGCCATCCGCACCGACACCGGCTCGAAGTCGACCAGGAACGTCGAGCAGCACAGCTCGCGTCCGCACGAACCGATCCCGCCGGTGAGCCGCGCCTCGTCCCGCGCGGAGAGCTGGCGCAGCTCGACGCGTCCGTGCAGCGTCGCCGACAGGTCGCGCACCAGGGCCCGGAAGTCGACGCGGTGCGGGGCGGTGAAGTAGATGGTGGTGCGGTTCGCGTCGTGGACGTAGTCGACGCCGCTGACCTTCATCGGCAGGTCGTGCTCGCGGATGAGCTTGCGGGATGCCACCCGAGCCGCGGCCCGCTTCTTGCGGCTGATCTCGGCCCGGTCGAGGTCAACGGAACCGGCGAGGCCAGCGAGCTCGGGCAGGCCGCCCACGTCCTCGCTGACCCACTGCGGCGCCCACACGACCTCGGCGACCTCGGCGCCGTCCTCGGTGGGATAGAGGACGTGGTCGCCGACGCTCGGGGTGAGCGAGCCCGGATCGGCGTAGTACAGGCGTCCCTGCCGTTGAAAGACGACGGCGCAGATCATGCCCATCAGCAGAGGGTAACGCGGACCGAACCCACCGTCCGGTGATCAAGAGGGCGAAGTGGCTCCCATAGCGACCATTTCGCCCTCTTGATCATGGGGAGTTGAGGCCTAAGAGGGTCCTAGAACCCCTTATTCGCGGGCCTAGGTCGAATCTGAGGGATATCGGCCCGGATCTAAGGCTCCTTCCCGATGCGGCCCCCCCGGCCTTACTCGGAAGCTTGTCTAATCGGGCCAACCGAGGAGGAAACAATGAACACCACGATGAACACCGCAGTCGCCGCCGAGCACCAGCACCAGCACCAGCACCAGCACCAGCTGATCGCAGACGCCAGCTCGCACCGGCGCAGCCGCAAGGGCAGCCACCGGCGCACCCACCGCGTCACCGCCTTCCTGAAGGATCTCGTCGCGGCGTCTCTGTGAATTCGGTAGCCCCGCCATCGGGCGGGATGCGGACCTCAACCCGAGCCGCCAGCTAGTCGGATCGACCGACTGGCTGGCGGCTTTCTCGTGCCGGCCTGAGCACGAGTTCGGCCATGGTCGCAACGGCCCACTTCTCCCACTTGTCGAGCGACCACCCGTAGCCCTTGACGAACGTCTGGACGACCGGGGGCTCGGTCAACGCACTCACCACGTCAGTCGCGTGCTCGACGGACACGCCCCGGGCGAGCGCGTGCTGCCCAGCCAGCAGTCCCATCGCCCTGCGGACACCTTCGCGGTGACGCCGGCGGCTCTCGGCCATGACCGCCGCCATGTCGGGCTCGGTCGGCGCCGAGGTGGTAACAGCGGTCAGGATGTCGTCGCAGCGTTCGACGATGTTGCGACTGATCCGCACAGAGATCGCGATCACCCGGCGCGGACGCGTCGTCGCTGACAGCTCGCCGACCAGTTCTGGCACGCCGCCTTCGACGTCGAGCAGATCGTTGAGCGCCCGGACGATGGCCCCCTTGGACCCCACGCTGTCATAGATCGTCTGCACCGAGACGCCGGCCGCCCGGGCGATCTGCGCGACGGACGTCTTGGCGTAGCCCTGTTCCGCGAACAGCCGGCGGCCCGCCGCGACGATCTCGCGGCGGGTTTCGGCGGCTTGGCGCTCCCGGCGCGTGCTGCGTACCTGGTCCATGAGTTGACATCACTCTAGTCACTTGAATAGCGTTCGACTCACTTGATCGACATTCGAATGACCTGGGGGGACGATGAAACACGATGGGCTCGCCCGCTGGGCCGGACCGGCCGGCCTGGCGTTCGCGATTTCGGTACTCGCACAGAACCTGTTCGCGCAGGCGGCACACATCGAGCCGAAGAACGACGCCAACGGAGCCACGATCGTGGCCAAGTTCGCCGACCAGGCCGGGGCAACCGGCGCCTTGGTCGGCTGGGTCGCCCTCAACATGGTGATCCTGGGCGTATTCCTCGCGGCGGCGTACTCGCGGTTTCGCACAACGGCCCCGGGCTGGTCGCGGCTTGCCCTGATCGGGGGCATCATGCTGATGGCCCTGGAACCGCTGGTGAATGTCCCGCTGATCGTGCTGGCGGTCAACGGCGACAAGCTCGCCGATTCGCCGCGGCTGGCCGAGGTGCTGTGGCAGCTGCACCTGGCGATCTTCGGGTACGAAGGCATCGCGCTCGGGCTGACCCTGCTCGGCGTCACGATGGCTGCGGTCGCCGCCGGTCACGCGCCGCGCTGGTTCGGATCGCTCGCGACGCTGGGCGCCGCATCGCTGGTCCTGGCCTCGACCCTGGTGCAGCCCATCACGGACGGATCGGCAGTAACGTTCGTGGGGGCGATCGGGTTCGTCATCTGGCTGGTCGTGCTGGCCGTCATCAGCGTGAACCTCTGGCGTCAGGCACCGCGCGAATCTGAGGTGATTCCCGCCCACATCTAAGGGCCGCGCCGGATGTGTCGCGGCCGCCCTTAATCGCAGGCTGAACGCCATGAACGGGGTACATACTCTCTGGGTGGCGCGGCGGGTAACCAGTCGCCAGCTCGTCGGACGTAGCGGCCAGCTGGCGGCTCTGCGCTCGGCCGCCGAGTCAGCCGTGCACGGTGCGGCGCGCATCGTCCTGGTCTCCGGCGATGCCGGCATCGGCAAGACCCGGCTGATCACCGAGGCGACATCGCAGGCCCGGGCGGACGGCTTCGTCACCGCGCTCGGTGGCTGCGTCCAGCTCGGCGAGGTTTCGGTGGCCTACGCCCCGCTGGTCGAGGCGCTGCGCGACCTGCGCACGCAGCTCGGCGAGGACGCCCTCAACGAGCTGCTCGGACCGGGCCTCGTCGACATCGGCGCCCTGCTCGGCACCGGCGGCGGGGCGGCGGCGCGCAGCTCCGGCCCGCTGTTCGAGCACCTGCTCGGGTTGCTGACTCGCCTCGGGCAGCGCCAGCCGGTCATGCTCGTGTTCGAGGACCTGCACTGGGCCGACGCCTCCACCCGTGACCTGGTCGCCTTCCTCAGCCGCAACCTGCGCGACGCCTCGGTGGTCCTGCTGCTCACCTACCGGGCCGACGAGCTGCATCGACGACACCCGCTGCGTCCGCTCATCGTCGACCTCGAACGAAACCCGCAAGTCGAACGGGTCGCGCTGGCCGGCCTGGAGCGCGACGACCTCGTCCGCCTGCTCGGCGAGATCTCCGAGGATTCGCTCTCCGACGACATCGTCGACGAGCTGCTCGCCCGCAGCGAGGGGAACCCCTTCTACATCGAGGAACTGGTGGCCTCCGGCGGGATCGGCCACGGCCTGCCCGCGACGTTGGCCGACGTCATCCTGGACCGGGTCAGCCGGCTGTCCGAGCCCACGCAGGCGGTGCTGCACGACGCCGCGGTGCTGGGCTACGAGATCGACGACGTGCTGCTCGCGCAGGTGACCGGCCAGCCGGTGTCCTCGGTGACCGCGGCGCTGCGCGAGGCGGTGTTCGACCAGTTGCTCGTGATCGACGGCGACGCCTGCCGGTTCCGGCACGCCCTCGTGCGCGAGGCGCTCTACGACGACCTGCTGCCCGGCGAACGGGAACGGCTGCACGTCGCCGCGGCGGCCGCACTCGAGACGTCCGATCGGTTCGACGAGCACGCTCGCTGGGCCTTGCTCGCCCACCACTGGGACGCGGCCGGCTTGCCGGTCAAGGCGTTCGCGGCGTCCCTGCAGGCCGGCCGGGAAGCGGAGCAGGTGCACGCGTTCGCCGATGCGGCGGCTCAGTACGAGCGCGCGCTGCGGCTCTACGACCGGCTGCCTGACCCCGGCATCGGCCGCGCGGAGATGCTGATGCTCGCCGCGAACGCGATCAACGCATCGTCGGCGCGGTCGCGGGCCGTCACGCTCGCCGAAGCCGCGTTGCGTGAACTCGGCGACGACGCACCGCCCGAGCAGCGTGCCCTCATCCTGGAACGGATCGGCCGGTTCAACTGGAGCGTGCACGGGCCGGCCGCCGCGGCCGCGTACGAACAAGCGGTGGCGGTGCTGGTGGGGCGCCCGGCATCGCGGGAGCACGCGTACGCGCTGTCCGGCCTCGGGCAGAGCCTCATGTTGCGTAACCGGTACCAGGAGTCCGAGCAGACGCTCGACCGCGCGATTGCGATGGCCAGCGCCGTCGGCGCGAACGACGTGCACGCGCACGCGTTGTGCAGTCTCGGCGCCACGCTCGCCGGCATGGGGCGCGTCGATGAAGGTGTGGACGTGATGCACCGGGCGCTCGAGCTCTCGGTGCAGTTCGGCACGGACGAGGACACGTCCCGCGTGTACACGAACCTGACCCACGTCCTGTACTTCGGCGCCCGCTACGACGACGCGGCCCGCATCGGCGCGGAGGGCATCGCGTACAGCGTCCGCACCGGCTACCAACGCGGCTACGGCCAATCCATCCTGGGCAACTGGATCCTGGCCATGATCTGCGCGGGTCGCTGGGACGACGCCGAGGCGGTCCGGGCTGACCCTCGCATCCTGTCCGGTGACCCGTACCAGGAGCTGCGGTGGCTACCGCTGCTGCTGGGACGGGGCCGACTCGACGAGGCGAGCCAGCTGGTCGAGCGCACTCTGGCCGACACGCTCGACACCAACGACGTCCAGTTTCGCGGACAGGCGTTGCTGCGCGCGGCCGAACTCGCCGGGCAGAAGGGCCAGTGGGACGACGCGCGCGCCCTGATCGCCGACGCGCTGGCGCTCGCCCGCTCCAGTGACGATCAGTACTACCGGGCCCAGATCTACGGCCTCGGCATGTGGATCGAGGCGCAGCGGCGCGACACCGAGGCCGCCGATGCGCTGGCGGCTGAGGCAGTGTCCTGGGGCACCGGGGTTGCGACGCAGCTGCCGGAGGTACGGGCCTGGCTCGCGACCGTTCCGGCCGAGCGCTCGCGCGCCCACGGCGCGGACACCGCAGACGAGTGGGCGGCCGTGGCTGCGGTCTGGGACGAGGTGGGCCAGCCCTACCGGGCGGCGTTCGCCCGCTACCAGCAGGCCGACGCGCTGCTCCGTTCGCGCTCGCGCGACGAGGCGGGCGCCGTCGCGCGCGAGGTGCTGCGCGTCGCCTCGTCACTGGACGCAGCACCGCTGGCCACCCAGGTGCGGCAGCTCGCGCAACGCGCCCGGCTGGACCTCGCCGGGCCGGTCGCGACGCCGCGGGATCCGGTGGCCGCGCTGAACCTCACCCCGCGCGAGGTGGACGTGTTGACGCTGCTCGCGCAGGGGCGTACCAACCGTCAGATCGGCGAGTCGCTGTTCATCAGCGAGAAGACGGCCAGCGTCCACGTGACGAACCTGCTGCGCAAGCTCGGCGTGCCCAACCGGATCGAGGCCGCCGCCATAGCCCAACGCGTCGGCTTGTAACGGTTACGGCAGCCTTAGCGTGGCGGCCATGGCCTCGACGGCGATCCGCGGCTTGACGTTCAGTTCGAGGGCTTCCCGGCAGGCGAGCACGGCGTCCAGCCGCTGCAGGGTGCCGGTCTGGGCCAGCCGGCCGGCCACCGAACGGACGTCGTCGACGAAGTCCGGATGCGCCGGCGCCACCCCCGACCCGGCCTGCACGAGCAGCACGTCGCGGTAGAACGCCGCCAGGTCGACCAACGCCCGGTCGAGGGCGTCGCGCTGGGTGCGGGTGGCCCGCGACTTCTGCCGACGTTCGAGCTCGCGCACCGCGCCCGTCACGCCGCGTCCGGTCGCGGCGGCGCCCTTACCGGTGCCGCCGGCGCCCAGGGCGGTCTGCAGCGCCTCGGTCTCGCCGGCGTTGAGCTCGATCGTTCGGGCCGCGGCCTCGTCCTCGGCGGCGCGCACCAGGTGGTCGGCGGCATCGACGCAGGCCTGCAGCGAGGTCAGCGACGCCGGGATGGCCAGCACGGCGGCCCGCCGCTCCCGGGCTTCGAGATCGCGGACCAGCCGCCGGGACCGCCCGACGTGCCCCTGTCCGGCGGCGGCGGCCCAGCGCGCGGTGTCGGCATCGACGCCGGCCCGTTGCAGGATGCCAGCCACAGCGTCGGCCGGCGGGATGCGCAGCGACATCAGCCGGCATCGCGAGCGGATCGTCACCGACACGTCGTCCGGATGCGTGGACGGCGCGCACAGCAGGAACACCGTGCGCGCCGGCGGTTCCTCGACGGCCTTGAGCAGCGCGTTGGACGCCTGCTCGGTGAGCCGGTCGGCGTCCTCGATCAGGACGACCTGCCATCGCCCGAGCGCCGGCAACCGAGCGGCTGTCGCGACCACGGACCGCATCTCGGCGACCGAGATCGACAACCCCTCGGGGACGACGGCATGCACGTCGGGGTGGCTGCGGGTCAGCGTCGTGTGGCACCCGGAGCACTCGCCGCAGCCCGGCTCGCCGTCCTGCACGCACTGCAGCGCGGCCGCGAACGCCCGAGCAGCGACCGAGCGCCCCGACCCGGGCGGACCGGTGAACAGCCACGCGTGGGTCAGTGCCCCGGGTTTGACCCCGCGCCCGCTGGGATCATCATGCAGCTCGCGGGCCGCCCGGGCGGCGTCGCGCAGCACCGCGATCGACGGCTCCTGCCCCACCACGTCGTCCCAGACACTCATGACGCCGCGCTCCGAGCGTGGACTCGCGGCAGCCGCCGCCCGTTGCGCCGGCCGTTGCGTCGCCCGTTGAGCAACCGCTCGACGCCGTCATGCACGGCGGCGGCTAATTCGGCCGGTGCCAGCGTCGCGTCCAGCACCAGGTAGCGCCGGGGTGCCGCCTCGGCCAGGCTGCGAAACGCCTGGCGCACCCGCTCGTGGAAGTCCATCGACTCGCGTTCGAGCTTGTCGGCCTCACCTCGCCCGCGGGCCCGGTTCAACCCCACCGCCGCCGGGACGTCGAGCAGCACCACCAGGTCAGGGGTGAGCCCGCCGGTGGCCCACCGCGAAATGCGTCGCACGTCCTCAGTCTTCAGGTCACGTCCGACACCCTGGTAGGCGAGGGACGAGTCGATGTACCGGTCGGTGATCACGATCTCGCCCGCGTCCAGGGCCGGCTTGATGACGGTGTCGACGTGGTGGGCGCGGTCGGCGGCGAACAGCAGCAACTCGGCCCGTGGCGTGATCTGCTCGTCGTGGTGCAACACCAGGTCGCGGATCTTGCGGCCGGCCACCGTCGCGCCCGGCTCATGGGTGATGTGCACGGTGTGGTTCTCCTTGGCCAGCGACTCGGCCAGCATCCGCGCCTGCGTCGACTTGCCCGAGCCTTCGCCGCCCTCGAACGCGATGAGCACGCCACCGCTCGACAGGCGGCGCCGCGCCGCCGAGTCGCCGATCAACGAGGCCTTGATGTCGGCCATGATCGGCGCGTGCTGCCGGTCGTCCAGCTTGCGGTAGGCGAGCACCCCGGCGGCGATGGCGAGCAGCCCGCCGGCCATCAGCACGAAGCGGGTGCCGTCGATGGTGATGTGGCCACCGAAGACCGCGAAGGTGTTGCGGCCAACCTGCGCGACGACGAACGGCACGGCGGCGAGCGCGAGGATCAGCACGATACGAATGAGTGACTGCAGCAGCGCGAAGATACGTCCGCGCATCTCGTCGTCGACATCGGTGCCCATAAGGGTCGTGCCCGACAGGTAGGCCATGCCGGCGCCGAACCCCACGCCGAGCACGAAGATCACCGCCAGGACGACCTGCGGCATGACGGCGGTGATCGACAGGCAGATACCGCCGAATACGATCGACAAGCCGAACAGCCGTCGCCGGGACAGCTCGCGCGCGATGCGTGGTCCCAGGGCCATACCCGAGCCGAGGCCGACGAACACCGCCCCGAACAGCACGCCGTAGGCGGCGTTGCCGCCGCCGAGGCTGGTTACGAAGGTCTTGCCGGCGCCGATCACGGTGCCGCCGGCCGCGAACGCGCCGACCAGTCCGAGGATCAGCCCGCCGACCAGCCGCGACGAGCCGACGAAGGTGGCGCCCTCGCGCATCAACCTGAGCAACCCCGGCGGCTTCTCGCCGGCCGGCCGCCCGACGCCGTGTCCGCTGATCTCGCGGATGAAGAACACGATCAGCGCGCCGAACAGGAAGGTCGCCGCGTTCATGTACAGCGCGAGGTTCGTCGGCTGCGTCCGGAAGAACGACAGGTGCCGGGCCAGGACGTTGGTGATCAGCGACAGCAC
>Ga0137415_10005269_pt1 | contig 12791 bp, 7 predicted proteins | sample CZODoug3_1_1_16f_FD_183082 | JGI IMG/M metagenome (GOLD analysis project Ga0137415, IMG submission 183082) | Vadose zone soil fungal communities from Angelo Coast Range Reserve, California, USA - CZODoug3_1_1_16fungal (Hybrid Assembly) | ecosystem: Environmental > Terrestrial > Soil > Vadose... | reverse complement strand
AGATAGGGCGACACTTCCAGGCTGACGTAGCCGTCGCGCTTCTTCGTACTCTGGTACACGGGGCGGAGCAGATCGGCCGCGTCCTGAATGTCGCGGATCGCCAGCAGTTCGTAGCGTCCCTTGGCGTCGAGGTCGGCGCGGCCGGCGAGCGAGTCCAGGAAATCCTGGTATTGCGTCGAGCCGGCGATAGCCTTTTCGAAAATTGCGGGATTCGAAGTCATTCCGCGCAGGCCGTCTTCCGCGATCAGGCGCTGCAATTCGCCGCTCTTCAACAGGTCGCGGCGGATGTAGTCGAGCCAAATGGATTGGCCGAAAGTCTGAAGCTGGATGAGAGGATTAACGGCTTTTGCGGTCTCAAGCGTTTCTACTGGATTCATAAACATCTCCTAAAATTTCTCGTAGAGACGCGGCTTGCCGCGTCTCATGGCGCCTGCCTCGCCTCGCTGCCGAGACGGGGCAAGCCCCGTCTCTACCACATCGTTATTTGCCGAGCAGTTCGCGCGCTGCTTGCAGGACGGCATCGGGAGTGAAGTCGAACTTCTTTTGCAAGTCCTTAAGCGGCGCGGACGCTCCGAAAGTGCGCATGCCGATGATGCGTCCTTTCGGCCCCGTGTAGTGAGCCCAGCCGAAAATCGAACCCATTTCGACCGCTACCCGTGCGGTGACATCGGGCGGAAGCACTTCGTCGCGGTAACTCTGGTCCTGATGCTCGAACAAGTCCCAGGAAGGCATGCTGACGACGCGGGCGCGAATACCTTCCGCTTTCAGCTTCTCGTAGGCGTCGATACAGAGATAGACCTCGCTGCCGGTCGCCATAAGAATGACCTGCGGCTTGCCACCTTCCGCGTCGGCCAGGATGTAGGCGCCGCGAGCCAGGCCTGCTGCTGACCTATATTTCGTACGATCGAAGGTCGGCAGGGCTTGCCGCGTCAGAATCAGCGCGACCGGCTCCTTCCGCAGCTGCATGATTACTTTCCACGCCTCGACAACCTCGTTGGCATCGGCGGGACGCAGCGTCATCAGCCCGGGAACCGCTCGCAGCGTGATCAGTTGCTCGATCGGCTGGTGAGTCGGTCCATCTTCGCCGACGCCGATGGAATCATGGGTGAAGATCCAGAGCGATGGAATTTCCATGACGGACGAGAGGCGGATCGGCATCTTCATGTAGTCGCTGAAGATCAGGAACGTCGAGCCGTAGGCGCGGATTTTCGACAGCGTCATGCCGTTTACGATTGCGCCCATCGCGTGCTCGCGAATGCCGAAGTGGAAGTTGCGCGCATTGTAATTGCCCGCTTCGAAATCGCCCGCGCCGTCGAAAGTGAGCCTCGTCTTCGTCGATGGATACAAGTCGGCCGAGCCGCCCATAAGCCAGGGATGGTTTTTGGCAATGGCGTTAAGGACTTTGGCAGACGAATCGCGGGTTGCGAGACCCTTGGCGTCGGCCGCAAATGTCGGTAGTTCCTTGTCCCATCCGTCGGAAGGTTGGTGACGCTGCATGCGTCCGTATTGAGCCGCTAAATCGGGATACTGCGTGCTGTACTTTGCGAACAGCGCGTTCCACTGGCCGCTCAATTGCCGCCCGCGCTTGCCCATGACGTCGCGAAAGTTCTCGCGCACTCCGTCGGGTACCAGGAACTTCGCGTCTTCCGGCCAGCCGTATACGCGCTTCGTGAGTTTGACTTCTTCTTCGCCGAGCGCTTCGCCGTGCGCTTCTTTTGTATCCTGCCGGTGCGGCGCGCCAAAACCGATGTGGCTATCTACGATAATCAGTTTGGGGCGATCCTTAACGCCGAGCGCATGGTTGTAGGCATCGGCGAGCGCAACCAGATCGTTGGCATCGTGGACGTGCTGGACATCCCAACCATAGGCTGCGAACCGGGCGGCCACATTTTCGTCGTATGCGAGATCGGTATTGCCCTCGATGGTGATGTGGTTGTTGTCGTAAATCCAGCACAGGTTCGAAAGTCTCAGATGTCCGGCGACCGAGGCGGCTTCCGAGGAAATTCCTTCCATCATGTCGCCATCGCCGCAAATCGCCCAGATGTTGTAGTTGAACAGCTCGAATCCCGGACGATTGAAATATGCCGCCAGCCAGCGTTCGGCGATCGCCATTCCAACGCTGTTCGCGACGCCCTGACCGAGCGGCCCCGTGGTGGTCTCGACACCCGAGGTCAAGCCGTATTCGGGATGTCCTGGTGTCTTGCTGCCGATTTGCCGGAAGTTCTTGATCTCGTCGAGCGACAGGGCAAGGGTCGAAAGAACTTTGCCATCCGGACTTACTTCACGCACTCCGGCCAGATGCAGCAGGGAATACAGCAGCATGGAGGCGTGCCCATTGGAGAGCACGAAGCGGTCGCGGTTCGGCCAGACCGGATTCTCCGGATCATAGCGCAGAAATTGCTGCCACAGACAGTAGGCGACCGGAGCGAGAGCCATCGGCGTCCCGGGATGGCCCGAGTTAGCCTTCTGCACCGCGTCCATCGAAAGAGTGCGAATCGTGTTGATACACAACTGATCGAGCTGTGTACCGGTGGCGACAGACTGGTCACTGACAGCCATCAATTCTCTCCTCGCAAATCAGCTAGCGCTGCCGTACTCACGAAATTAGATGAAATCAGCGCCCAATGGATACAACTGCGCAACTGCCTCAAGTTTACATCGTGATCGAGAATCAAAACGAGGCACGAGAGGACTAAGTTCAGATTTTACACCGAAGAAGAATTTGGCTAGGGGGTATCTGGCATCTCGTAGAGACGCGGCTTGCCGCGTTTCCGGCAGGCGGATGAATTTCAGGTAAGAAAAATCTTATCCTGGCTGATCCTGTGTTGCAGGGTGGACGCCAATTCATCCACATCCGCAGCCGAAAGGTTCATCGCTTCAGGCTCAAGGATGGGGAGGCGGTTGCTTCCGACCGCGTCCCGCCGCACCTGGATCAGCAAGGCCTGCAGCGCCTGGGAATCGTATTTCTGCGGGGTCATGCGGATCAATTCCTGAAGCGCCGCTCCAACCGACAGGCCTTCGCGATAGGGACGTTGGCTGGTCATGGCATCGAAGGTATCGGCCAGGGCCACGATGCGCACCGCTTGCGGCATTTCGTCCCCATGCAAGCCGTCCGGATAACCCGACCCGTCTCCGCGTTCATGATGCCAGCGCACGATTTCCGGAATCTGCGGCCAGGGAAACTGCACGTGGCTGACGATCTGATGCCCAACGATGGTGTGGTCCCGCATCTCGCGGTATTCTTCCGCGTCCAGCTTTGAAGTTTTTCCAAACAGCCGCTTATCGACGGCAACCTTGCCGATATCGTGCAGATAGCCCGCCGAGCGGAGCGATGCAACATCGCTCGGATCCATTCCCAGGGCTTCGCCGATGGCCTGGGAGTAGCGGCCGACCCGCAGCGAGTGTCCATGAATGTTGACGTGTTTGACGTCGATGGCGGTGGCGAAAGCTTCGAGAGCGTTGTCGTAAAACCCGTGGAGTGAGGCCAGAAGCCGCAGGTTTTCGGAAACGCGTTGTGCCAGCGTCTGGCCGAGAGTGTGATTCTGAATGGCCAGCGCCACGTAGTGGCTCAGCATTTCAAAAGCGTCGAGCGCGTCTTCTTCGTATGCCGCTTCGCCGGGCCGGCGTCCGAGGGCGATCACTCCGGCGAGCTTTCCCCGGACTTTCAGTGGGCAAATGCACTTGAACAGTTCAGGCGCGACATTGCCGTTCGAGCTCAGAAAGCCATCGTAGGTGGAACTCGTAAGCAGTACCGGGCCGACGGCCGCGGTTAGGGTGTGCACATGGCGGGGAAGGAGGGGAATCAGCGATGGTTCCGGCAGCAGCGCGAATCCCTGGGCATCGACCGAGGTCAGCAAGGAAGGCCGTTCGCCGAACGAAAACAGCACGGCCTCGCGCGCGCCCGCCGCTTCCATCACGGCGGTGAGCATGGTGCGAGCGGTTTGGCGGAAGTCGCGGTCCGCCGTAAGTTCGGGCCCCAAATCCGCCAGCGCTTCGACTGTTCGTAAAAGCTTCTTGAGATTGGTTCCCTGCAATCCTCTTGCGGAGGTACATGCGAGAAACCAGAGCCCCATCAGGGTAGCATCGGCCCGCGATTCGATTGTTGGTTAGTTTGGTGCGACAGAGCATCGGGCCATCGGGCCATCTTTCCTGTTCCGAATCCTGTGTGAAGTTCCGATCACCCGATCGCCCGATCAAAGATGCGCGAAGTACACAGAAGGACACACACCGCGTCTTTTTCTTTGACAGGCGCTCGCAGATGACTCATAATTCGTCCAAATCGCCCGCGCCGCTTGCGTTTTGCCGGATTCGTCCGGCAACTTACGGATAGAGTTCTGACAAAGAGAGAACTGTGGTTGTGCCCCAATCCAAGTCGTTTCGCTCCGGGAGGATGGTCAATGCTAATGGTATTGATCACGATTCTTTGCCGGAGACCTCTTCCACCCGGCTCGGCAACACATCCGGCAACGCGTCGGGGAACATATCAGGCAATTTGGATGAGAGCACAGCCCTGTCGTCCCTGAAGGAGCTGATCGCAGCCGGGGACCACCGCCTGGACCCGATGCTCGCGACCATCACAGATGCCGCCCGACAACTGACGGGCGCCTCCGGAGCCGCGCTGGCGATGTGGAAGGATGGCGCCATGATCTGCCGCGCACGCAGCGGCGACACGGCTCCCGCTCTGGGTGCGCGGTTGAATGCCGAGACTGGAATCTCGGGGGAGTGCTTGCGCACCGGGAAGATTCAGCATTGCACAGATACCGAGAATGATCCGCTCGTCGACGCGGAAGTCTGCCGCAGCCTTGGTTTGCGCTCGATTGCCGTTTTGCCGATTCAGGGGTGGCGCGGGGTCAACGGGATTCTCGAAGTTTTTTCGACCAAGCCAGTAGCCTTTACCGAACAGAGTATTACTTTTCTTCAGCAACTTGCGGCACTCGCGGAACGGGCACGCGCATCGCAACCGCATGATGCATCGTCCGCCGCGCGGAAGCTTCCGTCTGCGATTGAGAGGCCGCAACCCTCCGGGCTGTTCCCGGCGTCGGATCGTGTAGGGGACGTGGCGCTTGCCTTCCTGGGAACTCGATCGCGACCGCTCGTGCTGGGCACCATCGGTCTCGTGGCGATCTCGCTGCTCGTCTTAGTGATCTGGCTTGGGCGGCGAGGTCCGGATGAAGCGGACGGCAAGGCGCAAGCGACGACGCTGTCTTCCGGCGGCGCCACAACCGTCAACGCAACCGTCAATGCCGTGGCCGCTTATGCTCCCCACAAACATCCTCCCGACAATGACCCGGTCTGGAAAGCGAATCCTGGTGGCGAATCCCTGTTTTCATACAGCGGAAAGCCTTTAGCCGGAACTCCCGTGCATTTCGCCTCCAAAGTGGTGGTGGTGTCGGGAAAGAAAACTCAGGCGGATCGGTCTCGTGCAGATCGATCTCATGGGGACCGATCGCTCCTGCTCGCCGACGTTGCTGGTAACGTTGCCGTCCCGCATGACGTCCCCAACCCGCAGGTTGGTTCGCACGACGACTCGCGCTCCGAGCCGCGATCAGATGAGACCGCCTCGGCCGAGCCGCCATCGATCTCCGCCGGTTCGACGAACCAGTCTGCTCTCAATAATAATGGAGTCCTCTCCGCGAAGGATTCGTCGCCCGGGCTCTCTGCGCCGGTGTCGCAAGGGGTTACGGGCGGCCAACTAGTGCACCGCGTTGCGCCGGTTTATCCTGCCCAGGCCCGTCTGCTGCGCCTGGAGGGCACGGTCATTCTGGCGGCTGTGGTCATGGAGGATGGAACGGTGGGCGATGTCAATATTGTTGAAGGCTCGCCTGTGCTTGCCCAATCCGCCGTGGACGCGGTGAAGCACTGGCGGTACAAGCCCTTTGAACTCGACGGAAAACCCGTGAAGAAAGAGACTAGGATCAGCGTTGACTTCAAGCTCCCCGAGACAGAATCATTGAATCATTGAGTGATTGAAGCATTGAATCATTGGAACTTCGGATGGGCAATCCCAATGTCTCAATAACTACACTCCTACCGGGAATGGCTTGGTGTGGGTTTCCGAACCCACCGAGAGTCCGGCGAACCGCCCCTGCAACAGTGACATCAGCCCCGTGACCCAATAACCGATCACGAATAACAGCAGGAAGGGAACTGTGAAGTAATTCTCATTGTCGATGGCGTAAAAGACCGCCAGCGCGAAATAGGTTCCAATCAGGAGTTCAAGCCACGGAACCCATCCCAAACGCTTGCGGTATTTTTTCGCGCCGACCTTGTCCTTCTTCGATTCGACGCGGTACTTGGGAGTACGGGCGAAGGCAGTCTGCTTGCCGGTCAGCGCTTCGAGCACGGCACGCGTATTGGTGACGGTTAGCCCGATTCCCAGAGCCATTAATAATGGCAGGTAGAGCAGCGATCGCAGCCAGCTTTTCGGAAACAGTTCCTTTTGCGAAACCAGATAGAAGCTCGAAATCGAGAACGTCGAAGCCATGAACAGGGGCAGGTCGATGTAGAGCATCTGGAACCATCCCTGGTAAAAGCGAATAATCATGGCGGGCATCAGCAAAACCGAAAGCACGATCATCAGCGGATAGCTGAGGTTTGCCGTCAGGTGATAAAAGGCTTCGATCTTCACGGATCGAGATGCGTTGCTCGCTAGCACCCGGGGGAGTATTTTCTTCGAGACCTGGATCAACCCCTTGGCCCAGCGCGCCTGCTGCGTCTTGAATGCAGTCATCTCCACGGGCAACTCGGCCGGACATTCGACGTCCTGCAGATAAACAAACTTCCATCCTTGGAGCTGGGCGCGATAGGAAAGATCGGTGTCTTCGGTAAGCGTGTCATGCTGCCAGCCCCCGGCTTCGTCGATGGCGCTCCGCCGCCACATGCCGGCCGTGCCGTTGAAGTTAAAGAAAACTCCGCTGCGTGACCGGGCCGAGTGTTCCAGCACGAAATGGCCGTCGAGCAGAATGGCTTCGACCTCGGTCAGCACCGAGTAGTTGCGGTTGATGTGCGTCCAGCGCGTTTGCACCATACCGACCTTGGGATCGGTGAAGTGATGAATGCATTTCAGCAAAAAGTCGGGCGGCGGAACAAAATCAGCGTCAAAGATGGCAACGAATTCGCCCTTTGCCGTTTTCAATCCTTCCGCCAAAGCGCCGGCCTTGTAGCCCTCACGATTGTCGCGGTGCAGGTAGGTAACGGGATGTCCCAACGCAGCGTAGCGATCCACCAGGAGCCGGGCGACCTCAATGGTTTCGTCGGTCGAATCGTCCAGCAGTTGGATGTCGAGCTTTTCTCTCGGATAGTCGAGCCGGCACACGGCGTCGAGCAACCGATCCACCACATATTGCTCGTTAAAGATCGGCAACTGTACGGTGACGCAGGGCAGTTCGTCGAAGCAAGCCGAGGGGGCCGTCGTTTTGTTCTTTTTGTGCTTGTAATAAAGATAGACCATCCAGTAGCGGTGCGCGCCGTACGCCGCCAGGATGGTTAGAACGATGAAATAAGGAATCAGGAGCGCCAGATCAAACGCATTAATCTGGTAAAGCCCCTGGAAAGTCTTGTCCAGAAAATGCTGGCGAAGGTAGGGCACCAAGCCCTTGGAGGCGAGGATCAAGGCTAGGGCCAGCGGGCAAGAAGTGAGCGTCAAATCCATGAACTCAGCTGGACCATGAATCAAAAGGACGGAAAGCAGTCCAAGCATTGTACCTGATCGATGCTGAGGCATTGAATCATTGAGACATTGAGGCATTGAATCATTTTTCCCGTGACCCAATGACTCAATGATTCAATGACGAAATGATTCAATGATTTCGTTTACTTCCACTCCTCACCTGCTGGACTAAGTTTCAGCTCGATCGTCTGATGAGAATCTTCCTCCACTTTCACCGCCGTGCCATTGGCTTCCTGGGACTTCAGAAAATCGGGGTCACGGTAGACGCCGTCTTCCAGATCCTGCCAGGCATATAGCGTGTAGCTGCCCGGCGCCAGGCCGCGAATCGTAAACCGTCCATGCTGGTCGGTCGATCCGGTTACGAAGCGATCGGGGAGCTTGCGGTATTTTTCCTCTGGCACGGCTACTACCGTGGCGTTGGCCACCGGATGGTCGTTGTTCACATGATCGTTGCTCACATGATCAGTGTCCGCAGCTTTCTCCTTTTCCTTTTCCCGTAGGACGACCGCTCCTTCGACCGTGCCTCCCTTGGTGCTCACCAGCAGATCAAGTGTCGCCGGGCCGCTTGCCGTGAATCCGGTTTCGATATTTCGTCCGCCGAGCTTTACCGATTTCAGGAAGAAACCCTGCCCATCGCCTCCATAAACCTGCACTATGTAGTTGCCGGAGGTCACATTTTTCCACTCGAAGTTTCCAAGGCGGTCGACCGGAGCGTTCGTCCCAAAAAATTCCTGAGACATGAAGAAGCCTGGATCGTCCGGCAATTCGGCCAGGCGCAAGTTTGCGGAGTACTGCGTGAAATCCGCCGCCGCGCTTCCCTCGATATGGAGATGGCCGGAGAGCGTGAAAGAAGGCTGGGGAGTAAGCTTCACACCATCCACGTCAGCGGCGACGACGCTGACATCCTGGTGCGCCGTAAACGACTGCGATTCAGTGGGGGTCGATGCCCGCACCACATACGATCCCGGAGCGACTCCGCGCACTTCGAACCGGCCATCCGGCCCGACTTCATTCGCATTCGCCCGGTAAGAATCGCCCGCCTTGGAGAACAACTCCACTGAGGGTTTCTGGGCGACGGTGATGCCAGTAATAAGTCCGCGAACGCGATACGTTTTCGCCGGCACCAGCGTAAAGTTGACCGGCATCTCGTCGCCCGCCTTAAGCGTCACAGGGGAGGCCAGCATGGCATCGTAGGTTCCCGGATAGTATGTGTTGACGTAGCGGGTATCTGGCTGAGGTTCGCCTGCCGACCATTTATCCTGCTTTTCGTAATCGCGGAAATCCGGAGGAGGCATGGCCACAATCCAATACTGACCGGGAAACAAACCGGCGAGACGGTATTCGCCAAGATCGTTTGTCGCCTCGGTCCCGACGCTTTCTCTCGATGACTTGTCAGGCTTTTTCTTTTGCGCGACAACTCTGACGCCAGACATCGGGTCGCCATCTTCGTCCGTAATGCGTCCAGTGATGACCGCCGTGGGCAACATTCGAAACAGCAGGTCTTCCACCGCCTGCCCTGCCTGAACCGTGAAAACGTTGACATCAGACTTGAGCCCGTGCTCGTTCACCCCGACAAAACCGGTTCTTTCGATGAAGATGCGGTAACGCCCCGGCACGACGTTCTCAATGTGGAAATGGCCGTCGGCGTCGGTCGAGGCCGTGTAGTTTCCGCCTTCTTTCTGATTTTCCGCGACGATCTGCACCAATACTTTCTTGAGCGGCTGGCTGCCCGGTTCCTTCACTACCGCGCCTGCAATGGAGGACGCGTGCGCCGTGGATGCGGGCTCCTGCGCGCTCGCAAGCACGAAGGCGCTGAGGATGAAAACGGCGAGGGCGAGTGGGCGTGTCATCAGAGGATTGAGTCATTGAATCATTGAGCCATTGATTCAATGCCTCAATGATTCAATGTTTCAATGGGTTTGGCTCAGTTCAGAAAATATTGCCGGTACAACGTGTCCCGCTGCGCCGGACGGAAGCCCGCATCGCGTATGATGCGCCGCAACTCTTCTTCGGTTGTGCAGTTGTTCACGCCCGCGGCGCGAACGACGTTCTCCTCCAGCATCACGGAGCCTACGTCGTTGCCGCCGAAGCGCAAGCCCATCTGGCAGACTTTCAATCCCTGCGTCACCCAACTGGACTGCACGTTCAGAAAATTCGAAAGATAGAGCCGCGAAATCGCCAGCACTTTCAGATATTCGACCGCCGTCGCCTCATCCCAGCGGCGTCCGCCGAGCGCGGTGTTGGCGGGCTGGAAGCTCCACGGAATAAACGCGGTAAACCCGCCTGTCTCCTGCTGCAAATCGTAAAGACACTGCAAGTGGTTGACCCGGTGTTCGATGGACTCGCCGACGCCAAACATCATGGTCGCGGTGGTGCGCATGCCGAGTTGGTGCGCGGTGCGATGCACCAGCAACCAATCCGCGGTCAGGCATTTCAAGCGCGCGATTTTGTAGCGGACTTCATCGTCAAGAATCTCAGCGCCGCCACCTGGGATCGAATCGAGTCCGGAATCGCGCAGGCGGGCAATCGTGTCGCGCACGCTGAGGTTGCTGTACTCGGCAATCGCCAAGATTTCCGAAGCGGAGTAGCAGTGCAAGTGTATCTTCGGGAAGCGCTGCTTGATTCCACTCAGCATGCGCTCGTGCCAGTCGATCTTGAGATCGGGATGCAGGCCGCCCTGCATCAGCACGCCGGTGCCGCCGAGTTCCACGGTCTCGCGGATTTTCTCGTAGATGGTGTCGAAATCGAGGATGTAGCCTTCCTTTGCCGCCGGCCCCTTCAACGGCCGGTAAAACGCGCAGAACGTGCAATATTCCGTGCAGAAGTTGGTGTAATTAATGTTGCGGTCGATGATGTAAGTCACGGTGCCTTCGGGATGCATTTTGCGGCGGACGGCGTCCGCCTCCATGCCAATCCCGATCAGATCTTCGGACCGAAACATCTCTACGGCTTGCTGTTTTGTCAGGGACATGCTCTTCACCCCATGCCAACTACTATTTTAGCTGGTGAGAGGCGCTGGGCGCGAGTTCAGTGATAGCTGGTGGGGTGGTCACTGGAGGCGTGTCCGTGGGCTTGGCGACCGGCTCCTTGCGTTTCTCGTCCGAATCCACCGAGAACAACATATAGTGGTCGAAGCTGTGCCGCCGATAGTAGTGGTGTTGCCGGAAATCGAAATAGATTTCCGCGCTTTTCGGCAGCCAGAGTGACATGTTTTTTTTGTCGAAACGGATTGGTCCGTACTCTACAACCTGGTGCTCGCTGAGGAGTTTTATCTCCGGCATCGGTCGAACCATCTCGGATTCAATTCGTACGATCTGGAACTTGTCCGCGGTAATCCACGCCCGTCCCTTCATTTTTACGGGATACACCAGTCTGCCAACCTTGTAACTATGCATCCGGTTGGGCTTGTCATCCCGCTGTTTGAAGTACACGATCCAACTCGCCTGACCGTGCCAATCCCCGAGGCCCTCACACTTCATGTCGAAGTTGTCGCGCATGTGGGGATGGAAGACGAGGGCCAGCGCCGCGAAACCCGTGCTGGCAATCTTGTCGGGATAGCCCTCCAGTTCTATCTTGTCGGCCCGGCTCTCATCCACGGCGAGAAAACCCGGCTCTGGTTCTGAGATCGAAGCTACGTAGTTGTATTTCCGCGTTTCGGTCCGTATGGGATTGCCGAATCGATCGAGGTTCTGGTGAAACAGGTCTTCGATTGCCGAGAAGCGGGCTACATCGTCCGCTAGTTCGCCGACGTGTTTTCCCGTTTCTTCGGCCACCTTCTCGGATGGGCAGGCGACGCCGGAGGCCAGAGCGAGTTTGACCTGATCGATGCCGGGCGGTTGCCAGGATTTTTCCGATAGTCCCGGCGCTGCGAGCGCCTGCAGCGGATCGACACCGGGTAGTTTTGTCCCGGTCCTCACTTCACCCACCGCGGACGGCGCGGCGGATGCGCGCGCCCGGACGTCGGCGATCAGACTGCGCACCTGCCCGGCCATTGGTTGTCTCGGCGACTGCTGAAGGAAAGCCTCCAGCGCCCGGATGCCTTGCTCGTCCTGTCCCAAGTTAATGAGTGCCTGACCGAGAATTAGCCGTGCCGGATTCGCCTCCGCCTTCCCTTTATCGATCGCAACCTGGGCTTCGTCTCGCGCCTTGTCGTAAACTTTCTGGTGTAAGTAAGCATCGGCGAGCAGGTTATGAGGAAGCCAGCTCTCTGCCTCCGTTGCTACGGCCTGTTCTAAGGCTGATTGAGCTTGTGGATAGTCCTTGCGCTCCAGATACGACCTACCCAGCAGAGTGAGAGATGTTCCGTCGTGCGGCCTTAGCTTAGTGGCGGTTCCGAGGTAATTCGACGCTTTCTCATAGTCTGTCTGTTCAAAGTACAAATAGCCCATCAGGAAATTGAGTTCGGCGCTCGATGGCGCTGTCTTGTAAGCCTCAGCGAGGTGTTTCTCCGCATCCTTTAAGTTGCGGGACTTGAGCGCAGAGACGCCATGTTTCATCTCTTTGCGCACTTTGGAGGGCAGGGCGCGATCGTCCATGTCGAGGTTAATCGCAGCAGGGTCTCGTCGGAGGACGATTTCGAACTGTTGCAATTGTGCATTCGACGTTTGCGCCGCTTGGTGCGCACTTAGATAGCCAACCGCGCTTATTTCAACATCGTAGTTTCCGAATGGAACGTTGGTAAATGCTCCCTGTGAGTTCTCTTCAGTCGTCTGCCAAACAACTTTCTGATCCCTGAGATTTACTAACTTGAGCAGCGCCTGCCGATCAATAGGAACCGACGATTTTTCGGCGATGTGTCGCCGGCGGTCGCGCCCTGGCGTTCTCGAGTAACCGAGACTCATTGATCATGCCACCTTGCATCACTGCCTACCGCGTGCCACGATGCTGTTCATCGGGACGCAGACGAAAACACGTATTCAGCGCTCGAGATCGGGTGGTCTGCGCAATGCAGATCGAATCGCGTCGCACCGATAGAGACTAGAGATCGACGGATGGAAGCGACCATGTAGAACCGTGAGACCGCTTAAGAGGATCGACTGCGCGCGCCGCAGACCGCAGGACCCGCGAGTCCTCCGCCACCTGTGGAGGAACGCCGCGTGGTGGCGTGGGTCGGCAAATCGAT
>Ga0137415_10005268_pt1 | contig 12791 bp, 14 predicted proteins | sample CZODoug3_1_1_16f_FD_183082 | JGI IMG/M metagenome (GOLD analysis project Ga0137415, IMG submission 183082) | Vadose zone soil fungal communities from Angelo Coast Range Reserve, California, USA - CZODoug3_1_1_16fungal (Hybrid Assembly) | ecosystem: Environmental > Terrestrial > Soil > Vadose... | reverse complement strand
GAAGTAAAGTAGCTGCGGAAAGCGCATCACTCGGTTTGCAGGTCCGTGATTGCTTCGCCTGCCGCGAAAACGGCAACAGTGTCAGCTTCTGGGGCGTGGCGGATCGCGGCGGCGTGCGTCGAACCTCACGAGAAACGACGGGTCGTCCCGGTCGGCCACGCTGGACCTTCCAAGTCCAGAAAAGGCGAAAGCCAGCACGATGCCAGGCAATGACCGTATCGGGTTGAACGATTGGCCAGCGCCGAGCGCCAGCCGCTCCACACCCGGGACAGCCAGACCCAGAGGAGGCGGTCCACGGGAGTCAACGTGAGGTGTTTTCTCGCGGAACGCTGAAGCACGCCGATTTGGTGGCGTAGAGCCAGGTTCTCCAGCTGGAGGGCAGTGCGCGAACGGAAGATCGAGAACAAAGTGGCGAAGAGTGTCGTGAGAGAAATGAGCATCGGAGAAGAGAACTATGCAAGAAGTATAATTCCCATCCGCTCAGACATTTCGATGTTTTCGAGAGGCACAGGGGCTGGCCCACCTGTTGATCTCGCCGGCTTCATTAGCGACGGGGCCAGCCCCCCGATGCGGGGAGCTCCCAGCTAGCCCTCAGCGCTGCAATTCCATCAAGATTGCGTCGGCATTGAGGCTTCTGCCCTGGTTATCGATATTGGCAAAGTTGTAATTGGATCCGTTCTGCAAGCGAATGTGGAATCCGTCAAGTACAAGTTGATTCTGCCTCATCGGCATTCTGTTCTTCCGGGCTTCTTTAATATCCGCTTTCTTAATTTGAAATCGGTCAGCTCGTCCGTCGGTGGAGCGCTCGGGTTCATACGTAACTGTATCGGTTGAGATGTACAGAATTCCGATACAGTACGAGACCAGTGTCCCGATACCGTGATCATGCACCACGCGAAACGGGGTGCCCTGCCCCGTGCTGCCGGTGCTGCTCGCCAGGGTTGTTCCGCGCGAAGGGCGGGACCCAACGCCACCGACGACCCGCGTGCCCCCCGACGATCCATCCAAGGGATGGATGCCACTCTTTTCCAAGAAGTCCGTGGCGAGTTGTGGGAGTTCGGGAGTGGGTATCCGGTGCGTGTCCCACTCCTTCTGCACATCCACCAGGTAGAATCGGCCATCCTCGAAATGCTCGCGCAATTCCTTCATCCCGATTTCCACGGCCTGCTCAAATCCGGCGCGCTGGTCGCCGCCGCCTAATCCAGTGTTCTCGACCGGCAGCAACTGGCCATCCGGCAATCGGATGACCGCGAATGTATGTCCCGGCACAACCATAAGGTTGGCGTGCAGACCAACGCTCTCCGCCAGAGCAGCATAGGTGATCGCGAGGTCTATGCACGTACCGGCTCGATCGTGAAATACATCTCGCGGATATTTGATGTCCTGCAGGCTGGAGTTACCCTCGGTCAAGAACGAACCCGATGGCGTGGTGTAAACAATGTCATTGCCAAGTTCCATCTCATATACGGCTTTCAACCACTTGATTGCGTCCTCCTGCTTCGACGCCGGCGAAGTTAGTCCCGACCTATGGCTGGCATAACCCGCGAACTGCCTGACTGGATCATCCATCTTCGTGACGAATGCCACCAGCAAAGGTGCGTTATTGAAATAGTCGCGCCAGTTGTCCGTGCGATCTTCATCGCTCAGATTGGAGAACTCGAACTGGTTAATACCCAGCATTTCTAGGCGTTCGGTGAGCTCACTTGAATAGGGTCTACCCGCCGCATCGCTATATTGATACCGGATATAAAGCTGCAAGGGCGTCTGATTCTTTAGGTCCGCGACTCTGCCGCTGATCAGCGGGTAGTACCGGTCGACGACAACCCCACCTGATGCCACCACGGAATACGGCTCAGGCACACTCATCTCGGTATAGTCGCCCAGCTTGTAGTAGATCTTCAGGTCGTGAATGGTCGTTTTGCTGGTGTTCTTGAAGATGGTCTTGGCCACCCAGTAAGCGCCCTCGCCTGCTTCCGTGTCGCCGTAGACTTTGTACACCGCCGCCATCAGCCGCTGCTTATACCGTACCTTGACATCGACCTCCGCCTTGCCCGCGGCGGCGGCAGACTTTGCGGCCGGCAGAGAATAAGTGAGCAGGTGTCCCTCCCGCGCAACCTGAATGCTTTGCGCACCGGTCGGCAAAACATAAGTGTTGATGAACATCATTTTCACAACGCTTTGCCCGCCGCCCTGGGAAACCGTAAAAACGTGATTCGTATCCTGATTGGAAACCTGTTCGTCCGGTCCCAACTGAATCTGCCAGCGGTTGTTCCTGCATACCGCCGCACCCATGAAATCAGCATTCACCGTGATCGTCCGTTGACCGTCATCGGAATTTATTTTCAGCGTGTCGCGATTAATCTCGAAACCGGAACGTTCCGGTCCGAGGTCTCGGAAAAGAACGTACAGGTTGCTGTAGATTCTTCGGACCCGGTCATAGCCGCGAGCCGGATTGAAGCTCATCAACCACTGCACGTGAGCATTGCCGCGCGCGTCCACACTCTGCACGCCTCTCACGTTAATGGCAATCTCTTCCGCCTGCTGGGCACGCACTAGTTGTGTGAGTGATACCAGCAGAACAATCGCGAGAAGGGGTCGAGGACAGAAGCCGTAAATTCTCTGAGCCATGTTGGTTTCTCCTGATCGCTTGCGTGACCGATCGCCGAGGTTGAGGAAGCTGTCAAATACACGACCAATCACGAGCTTGCCTGCAGCCGTCCGGAGCTATTTCCCAATCCCCCCGGTCGAACATGGGCCCTTTTGGAGCCTGTATTATGCCACCTAGGCGCAACTCCCGCCTTGCGAAAGAAGGCCCATCCCTGTGAAGATGGTGAACGCGCCCCACAATCCGTTTCATCCCTGTTGGGAAAAATCTCGTTGTCTTAGGCTGAACTGGCTACAAATGGGAGCGGGAATTGGCTTTGGGTCACTGGGTTCCCTGTGACTCGAAATTCCTGTGGCAAATCATAGCTCCGTAACGTTATATCTATTAACTGCACGATCGCTCGAGCCCTCTTATTACCAGGAGAGCAACTCTCCTGCGACCGTACGGAGGAAGCCAATGCCCACCTCAGAATTCGATCAACTCAGCGTCGAGATTGGCCCAACCATCGTCGCCCGTGCTGCGCCCCTGGAACTGCCCCTGTATCGTTCCCTGAGCCAGGCGTATCTGCAGGCGCCAGAGGACATCCGGCGCAAGGCACTTCCCAGTTAGCAGCCGAAGCCGGTCATCAGGGTTAAAACTAAGTCACTACCATCCAAGGAAATTCCCGTCTTGCAGCTTTCCGATGGCCAGCGCCATACAATTCTCCTCACCATCGCCATGCTAGCCGAATCGAACGTGCCGCTGATAATCGACCAGCCCGAGGATGATCTCGACAATGCATTCATCTTTTCCAGCATTGTGACCACGCTGCGCGCGATCAAGGAACGAAGGCAGGTGATTCTCGTTCCCACAACGCGAATAATGCGGTGCTCGGCGATTCCGAGCTGATCCTTCCCATGTTCCGCGAGAACGATTGCGGAAAGGCTAAAGACCCGGGTTCAATCGACACATCAGCGACTAAACAGTGTGTCATGGATATCCTGGAAGGCGGCCGGATGCGTTTGAGCGAAGAAAAGAAATCTACAGCCACTACTAAGGTTTCTCGGCTCCAGGCGATCCGCGCTTTGATGTCCTCGAGGATTCCACGATCGCTTTGCTCAGAGCTTCAAAAGCGCTCTGGATAAAGCTAGAGACGAGCCAGGTCTTGCTGAATGCGGGCGAGGATTCTGTCCAAAGGAATCTGGCCGCGATAGTAAAGTGGGGCTGTTTTTGAGTATTCCCTTTCGAATTGCTTGCGGATGTTCTCGTCCTCAATGGTGAAGGCTCCGCTTTTTGCGACGTTCTGGTCCAAAGACTTGAATCGCTTCTTTTTGTGCTCCAAGTATTCTGGAGTGCCGATGAATTTCTGCACGGCTTCGACGTCGAGAAGCTGGTGGATATCGTAGTAGTGTCTTAGGAAGTTCGGCGGGAGCTTTCCCGTCACTTTGAATTGCCCGTACTTCCTGACTACGGCTTGGACCTTTTCGACAAACGTGTATTCAGGGTTATAGCAGGGGGCTTCGACAGCTCGGTTGTCTGTGTATTGAAGTTTCCTGGCGTCAGCGAACTGGACTATCCACGAGGAGATGGTAACCGCGTGGTTCGGGGTCGTCTGATCGAAGCCGACTTCCAGGAGAATTCCGTCCCTGAGACCAGCGATTGAACCAAAGTGGGTTTCGTAGGTTAGCCTGAGGCCGGCGTTCCTCAGCGTTTCGTCATCGTATGTCGTATCCCTCTCGACGGCTGTAATCCCTGAGATCTTGATCTTCTCCCGCAGCTTTTCGTAGAACTGTCGTCTCGACTCGATGTGTTGGGGCTTCTCGTGATTTGGATTTGTATCGACCTGCAGTCCGTCGAAGGGTTCGATGCGAATGTCTATATCTTCGGAAAAGCGATGGATAACCCGAAAACCCTTAGAAAGCGAAGTGCCGCCCTTGAGCTCAAACGTTAAGCCAAGTTGCTTGAGCCCAAAGACGACGTGCATGATCCAGTAGTCCTTTTCCACCAGAACCGGATCATTGATCCTTTCGGTGTCGGCAACGGTCTCGACAAGTGCCTTGAAATCGCTTCTCTCATGCAGAAAGGCGTCAGGCCGCATGCTGCAGCATCTCCTGAAACTTTTTCTGCGTGGAGTATTTGCCGTAGAGGGAAACGGCCCGTGAGAGCTTTTTCGGGTCCATCTCTTTGGCTTTTTCGCGAACGCGAGAAAGAACGGCGTCCCGATCCTCCGCAAGGTCGCCTAGTTCATTAACAAGATCAACCAGCAGAAACTCGGGAGAGAGTTGCCTTGGAACATTCATGCGTCGCTCGAAGGTGAGCATTCGATTGCCGAGCGGAAATGTCCCATGCCGTTTCTGATTGTAGACAACCCGTTTGTTGTAGAGCTGCGTTGTCCCAAGTCCCAACTGGTTGTAGGCATTCGGGGAGGTCAGGACAAAACGGTCCGTCTTCAAGAACGCTTTGACCAGCTCGTGCTCGTCCGCGGGAGCCTCTCCGAATCCAAATTTACGAGGGCTGTAGTACAAGCCGGTGCGGAGCTTCTGGAGGGTCCCGTCAACTGTGAGTTCTTTGAGGTGTCGATCGACAGTATGAGACCAGGGCAGAAGGTCTTCTCTGCGGTACACACGTCCCGGGCGAAGATGTCGCCTTAACTGTTCAAGCGTGCTCGTCCGCATTTTCCCTGATCCTCCACAGCTACTCTACTCTCACGACCTCAAAATGTCAAGTATTTTAGTAATATTTCATGCATTATATACTTATAACTATTTATGTATCTGCTGTTTACAAGTACTTCGATGTATACATTCTAATCGGTTAGCCGATATTGAGATTAATTGCCAAACGACCTCGTCCTCTACTGCGCGCGTCATGGCGTTGGAACCGAGATGTATCGTGCGACCAAAAACCTGTTCGCGGTCATGAACGTCATGGGACACACGACCGTGAGCACAACCATGAAGTACCAGCCAAGACATCGATGAGGTGGCCGCAGTGGCCAGCCATCGGGTCCAGTAAGGACACAAAAAGGACACAATCGGTGGAATGAGGATCGAGCCGAAGCTGCCAAGTGCTTGAAAAGATGGTGAACGCGGAAGGAATCGAACCTTCAACCTACTGATTAAGAGTAGGCGAGCCTGACAGGGCCTTCCACGTGCCGGCGTTGGCAAAGGCAGGTCCAGGATTGGGATCTTCTGGCGCGTTTTGCCTCGACGGCAAATGGCGACAATTTGGCCGCCTAGCGTCATGTCGACTTTCTCCACGTCAGCATCGACGCCGAGGACCTTCCCACGGAACGGCAACGCAAGGTATTCCTCAATCATGGTGAAAAAACCGCCCACCTGTTCTTCTTCGCCGTAAGCATCCACGATCGCTTGTTCGATCAGTTCCTTCAGCCTCGCCTTGCTGAGCGAAGGGAGATTTATCCCAGACTTGCCTTTCAGCTTCCGCAGATGCAGAACCGCCGGGCGACTGCTCCGTTTCGTCATGTTTCTCCGTTGATCGAAGGCTCTTCGGGAGATCGATTCTCAACCCGCTGAAAGAACGACGTTCCGTTGCTGGCGTCCCGGATCGTGTAGCCGATCAGGTTGTACCCTTTCAGACGCCGCGCGTACATTCGCGCCAGCATGAGGACGTTGGAATCCACGTAATCGTAGACTCGCACAACGCGCTTGGCATCATGAAGTCGGTGGAGACGCCCTACGTATTGCTGTAGCGTTCCCTTCCAAGAGATGGGCATCGCCAGAAAGAGCGTATCCAAGCGAGCGTCGTCGAATCCTTCGCCGATGTAACTGCCGGTCGCCAGAATGATTCTTGGCTCGCACTCTGGAACGGCCGCGATTGCCTCTGCTGTCGATCGTCTTTGTTTCTTGCCCATGCCACCCTTGAGGATGAACACGTTGTTCACTCTGCCAGCAAGCTCCGCCTCGAAATATTTCAAGTGCTCAGTTCTGCCGGTAAGAAGCAACGGTGAGCGGCCATCTGTAGTTGCCTGGATGAGATCGGTAAGGATCAATTCATTGCGGACGCGATCATCAACAAGTGCTGCGTACACCTCCTGAATCGTCATATCGGTTTGCTCAGACGGCAAGAAGAAGTCCGTCAACCGCGGAACTACTTCATGCTCGAACGGCGTAGCTGCCGTCATTGAGCGGGCGCTGAGCTTGAATCGAATCGGGCCGCACTGCATATAGATGATGGGATGATGTCCATCTTTCCGCTCTGGAGTTGCTGTCAATCCGACGACGTACTTTGCTTTCACCTGCCTCATCACCTGCTCAAAAGTAAACGCCGACAGATGGTGACATTCGTCAACAATCACTTGGCCATACTCTGCCACGAAGTCTTTCACCCCTTCCTTGTCGTGGGCGCTTTGAAGAATGGCAATATCCACACAGCCGCTGCGTTTGGCCACCCCTCCCCCGATTTGGCCGATTGACTTTGCGGGAAGACCGAGAAACATTGCCAATCTTGCATGCCACTGGTCCAGCAATTGTTGACGATGCACCAAGATCAATGTGTTCACCTTCCGTGACGCAATCAACCATGCCGCGACTGCCGTCTTGCCAAAAGCTGTGGGAGCGCAGAGAATCCCCTCATCGTGCTGTGCGAACGCGTCAACGGCATCCTGCTGTAACGGGCGAAGTCGACCGGAGAACTCTACGTCGATCGAGCGACCAACGGACCGTTCGTCCCTAACCATGGGCTTGATGCGGTGCGATTTCAATAGCTCGATGACCTCCGCCAGACAACCACGTGGTAGGGCAATGTGGTCGGCAAGTTCCTCGCCACAGGCGATGACTCGCGGCTTGTTGAAAGTGGGAAGCCGCATTGCTTGCGCCTTATAGAATTCGGGGTTCTGGAATGCCCCAAGGCGAAGCACCCGGTTCAGCATCGCGGAAGGAAGATCCTTCTTTTCGATATACAAGAGGTTGCCGCGAACAACTTGGACCTGCACCGGAAAGGGGCCGGGTATTGGACGCCCTGCTCGCTTGCGGGATGGTGGCAACGTCCAAGGATCTTGTCCCTCATCTTCCGCAGAGCTGATTCTCACTCCGACAAGGTCTCCACTTCGTTGGGCTTCCAGAACGACGGCCTCGGCAGCAGAAATGGGCATCCGTTTCATGCTCGCCAGAAAAGCCCATTGGTCACCGTACGGACGAAACTCCGCATCTATGAAGACGCTGTTTCCGTCTGCGCGAGGAAGTTTTTGCAGAGGCAGAGCGATTAAGTTGCCAAGCCCTCCCTTTGGCATGGTGTCTTGGTTGGGGAAAAAGCGGTCGTACGAATCCAGTCCAAGTTGGTGACGGGACTCCATAGCACGAGTCAGGATTGCACAGCCGAGTTTTCGTGCGGTGGTTGCGGGGATCGCTCGGTCGAAGAAGATCCATACGTGGCCACCGTTTCCTGAGCGTGAACGCTCTAGTGCCCCTGGCACGTTCAGTTCGCAGCATACGGCCAGAAACGCAGTGGCATCCTTTTGCCATGTTTTCTTGTCGAAATCGACCGCGAGGAACCAGCAGGTCTCATCCTGCAGCAGCGGATAAATGCCGATGGTGTGATCTCCGACGAGGTGCCCACGTACTACCTCGTCAGTCAGCGGTCTGAACTTCCGAGTCTGGTGGTCAACCTTCTTGCGGTCTTCGTCTTTGGCGCGAAGATAGGCCTTCCAGTCACGATCTGCCTTGGGCATGTACCCGGATCGCCCGTCGGTGTTCTCCCAGCGAACTGCATAAACATCGTCGCGCCCGCAGAAGAAGCTCCTGAACAATGCGATTCGTTGTTCAGCTTTCAAGACAGGAATATGAGCACTTGGCAGTGCGTTCGTTGTGACGGGAATCCCGGTAGTGGACTGCACTGGCGGAATCTGTATGCCGTGCTCCTGCAAAAGACACCGTAGACGAACATTTTCTTCACGCAAGCGCTGCATCTCTGCCAGAGCAGACTGCAGGTCCAGGAGCTTGGGATCAGATTCGTTCACGTGAAGCGATTGTCGCCGTCTTCCATCTATGACTAGATCAGGATAATCTCACAGTTTGCGGAGCCGTTGGTCGTCGCGCTAGAAGGCTCTGACCGCTTCCGGTTCCTCCGTACGCCAAATCTCGCCGGCACCGCTTTCCGTCAGTTCCCGAATCGCTCGAAGGTAACCCTCTTCCAACCACTTCGGTACTTCGGGATTGTTGCCCTTCCCACGAGCCAGTTCGATGATCGCGACAATCGCGTAGGTGTTCCAGTCAACTACGCCGCTTTTTCGATGAATCCTCACGACGCCTCACCCACGTCTCCTTGATGGTGAAGCTCTTCCCAAAGTTCATGCCACGCCGTCTCTGTTCTGCTCACTCTCAAGTTCCGCAAGCAGTGGTCGAGGGTCGCACTTCATTCTGTACCCCCCTGCCAGGTTATTCCAGCGATTGTCATCTAGACTGAGCATACGAACGGAATCTAACCATAGCCAGACGTGGCGTTGGGATTGTTGACGAAATCATTGTTGACGAAATCAAGCCGTTAGCGCTCAGAACCCCGTCAAGAAGCGACATGGCGATTTTGCAGCAGTTACGATTGGGCTGAGGCATTGAATGCGCCAGCGGTAGCTACATTCGTGACTTCAACAATCGCCTCGTCCCTTCGCAGTCATTCGTCGGTTTCAGCTCGTCGCTGCTCAGTGATTCGTAGCACTGCGGGAAGTCGTCGTCGTTGTCGTTCCGTGGAGGACGCGCATATCGAAGAGCGGTCTTTCCGCTCTTGTCACGGGCATTGACATTTGCACCCTTGTCGAGCAGGAGCCTGACTTTGGACACATGCCCCTTCTCTGCGGCGGCCATCAATGCCGTCTGTCCGTTTTCATCGGAGGCATTTACGTCGGCACCAGCATCGATCAATTCCTGAAGGAACGAAGGATCGTCATGGTTCGGTTGACCAGCAGCCACGATCAGAGGTGTTGTCCCTGTCCTGGAGCGTGCGTTCGGAGCTGCACCCCGAGCGAGTAGCTCTTTCGTAATGACGTGCGAGGAGACGCCCCAAGGCTCCCTATAGATGAAACCTTCAGCGGACATCAACGGAGTCCGGCCATCCGAATTTGCCAAGTTCGGGTTCGCACCCGAGTCGAGTAGAAGTTTCGTTATCTGCGCCCCTTCGGGAAAACCCCGCCCTGCCGCCATTATGAGGGGGCTATTCCCGCGCTCGGTCATGCTGGCATGCTTTGAAAGGAGTCGCTTGACGATCTCGACGTTGTCCTTGTCAATCGCTTCCAAGAGCGGTGTCCGGCCCACGCGATCGGTGGCCTCAATGTCAGCGCCAGCCGCCAAGAGCGTGTTCACTAACTCCGCATCCGCCGTTCGAGCGGCGGCGATAAGGGGAGTAATGCCCTGCCAGTCAGCAATATTGACCTGTGCTTTGTTGTCGAGGAGGAACTGGATCGTCTCGCGCCGGGATTGCCAGTTAGGTGGAAGGACGATGTGAGTAACGGCGTTGAGGAGCGCGGTCGAACCGTCGTTTGACCTCGCACTCGGATTCGCTCCCGCAGCGACGAGTGCGGTAGCGATCCTCGACCTTCCCATAGCGCATGCGTCCATCAACGCCGTTGTGCCCTCTTCGTCTGGTACATCCGGCTTCGCACCATGATCCAATAAGAATTGCACCATCTCTGAGCGTCCCATCACGACCGTGATCCGAAGAGCGGACGTGTGATCCTCATCCGTGGCGTTTACATCGGTACCTGCTTGGACGAGTTTGGCCGCCGCTTCCTGGTCATTCTTCAGCACCGCTTCGATCAGCGGTGTCCGAACGTGTTGAATGGCCTGCGCAAAAGCATCGTCCTTTAGCGCCTTCACTTTTCGTAATTTTTCGTCGAAAACGCGTGCGGTGGACTCATCGCTCTCAGAGTTGCGCTTTCTCCCGTACTCCCGATAAACGTCAGCGGCGTTCCGATAGGCGGACATGAGAATGTATCGCAAGGCCCCGGGTCGCCATTGCTCCAAGCCGATCGGCAGCGCGGCTGCTGCCTCTGCTTCCTTTACAGCCTGATCCGCAGCGAAGGGGCGCCCATACTTTTCGTTCGAGAACCGCTCAAGGCCGAAAGCCTCACAACCGATTATGTCCAAGCCTTGGCCGAGGAGTCGTTGTGCCCGCTCAAAGTAATACTGTCCGGGACGCACTCGGTGAAGGTACGCCTCTGTAGCACGACAGTCGAACGGCACGACCTGCTCAGGCAAGTCCCTCGGAACCAAGGTCGGCCCTTGGTGCTGATCGTCTAGAAAGACGGGAGGGGCAGCCAGCTTGTCCTTAATGGATTTGTCAGTGTCCGAAGAAGCCGCCTGCCCGAACGATAACGATGACACCATGAACAATAACGGGAGAAGAGCAAGACCCATCGCTAAGAGGTGATGCTCGGTTCTGCGCGTTGTGCCGGTCTCACCTGGAGGAATAACGCAATGTTTCACACCTGCAATTTACGCCGAAGGAGCGGCCAATTCCAGACAACTATCGATAACATTTGCGCTCAGAACCCGTCGGTGAGCGCAACCGCGATTCATCGCCAGTCATCAGTTTCGGTATACGATGGCAGTCGTAGCCGCCATGGGATAATCTTATGAAACTAAGCCCACAACCTCTCACAAGGATCGGATTAGGAGTTTTACTCGTTGGGGCAGCCACGATCTGTGGTGCTCAGCGTCTCTCAGCACCATCTCGTGTGTGGTCAGTAGGCCCGCTCACGAAAGGCGAACAGGTGATGGGGTTTGCCGTTGGAACTAGCGGCGGGACAACGTTCACCGGCCCGCATACAGATTCTCAGACAGGCTCGATTTTTGCGGCAACTCGCAGCGTTGTGTTCGTTGGCGACCGACTTGTTCTGGCGTCCAGGATTGGAACGCGGCAGGTACCGGAGGCCAAGATTCCGGCGCAGGTCTATCAGCTCTTATCTCTTGACACTCAGACTGGTCAGGTCAAGGAGAGTCGGGAGATTACAGCCTTTGGTTCGTTGCCGGTGTTTGCGACGAATGATGCGCACGTCGTCGTAGCTGGACGCACTGTGTTGCGGCTGACGCCACGCAGGCGTTTTTGATTATCACGCGGATGGGCGTAAGTCTGGAAGCGTGGAGAACATCTCTCCAGACGGATCGACACTCGGAAACGCGACGGAGTCCGGGGTACGAATTCATAGACGCTGGAAGCTTGAAAAGTACCAAACTGACGGATAGTCCCGCCTACGCTACATCGGTAAGCGGCAAGGGTTTCGTGACAGACAACGTGCATTGGACGGGGAAATACCCGAATGACCTCGGATTCGTCACGTACAGGGACGCTTCTGGAGACCACCTGCTCTATCACGGTAGCTGTGGCGGAAGACCTCAGTTTCTAACCGATGACCTTATTCTCGAGCCGGGCTGTAAGAGTCCCCTGATCATTGATACGCACAGCAATCTCGTTACGACGCTGTCCGTAAAAGGCGGATTCTCGTTCGCTGGAGTTTCGCAGAACGGAAAGCGCTTTGCCCTGCAACTCACGGGTTCCGGCCAGCACGAGAGGTTCCTTGTCTTCTCCGTCCAGACGGGGGAGCCTATTGCTGAGGTAAAGCCAGACCAGGACGGCGAGGAACAGTCATGGACCGCGTTTTCTCCCGATGGTTCGATGTTCGTTGTCGGGTCTCCGCTGAAGTTGACACTTTATCGTCTTCCCTGAGAGACCGCCTGTTAGGCTTACTCGTCAACTGGCGATAACAGGCCTCACAGCTCTGCATCAAGGGCCCCGGGAACAACGGCATCGCCGCCCGTGTCTATTCCCTCATAAGGGAGGCCTAATGGTCATCCGCTGGGGAGTGTTCTCCGCCAAAAGGAGAACGGCTCTGAAAACCGGCTGGCTTATTACGGCCGGAGTAATCGCACTCTACCTGGGAGTCATTCAACCCCGTGACCAGGCGCGAGGCATCGCCTCGCAGAAGGCGTCCGGCCTTGCCGCCGTCAGCGGTGGTGTGGGTTGGGAACCAATCTCGCTCTGGCGACAAACCTCAATTCTTCCGCACCTCAGATCCGAAGCCTACCTTCAAAAAGGCATCGTTGGAGGCGCTCCCGTGGACCGTGCCGTCGTCGCACCTGCTTCTCTCATGACATTTTCAGGAGGACGAGCCGGCGGAGAGGAAGGCGCGTCGGAGGACCGTAGGCTAGTCCGAACGGAGTCCCTTAGCCTCATCGTCAAAGCTCCGGCGGAAACCGCT
>Ga0137415_10005266_pt1 | contig 12795 bp, 13 predicted proteins | sample CZODoug3_1_1_16f_FD_183082 | JGI IMG/M metagenome (GOLD analysis project Ga0137415, IMG submission 183082) | Vadose zone soil fungal communities from Angelo Coast Range Reserve, California, USA - CZODoug3_1_1_16fungal (Hybrid Assembly) | ecosystem: Environmental > Terrestrial > Soil > Vadose... | reverse complement strand
GGCACTGCAAAGCGCAGCCGGCGCACAAAGAACGACAGGCTCGCACCGGGCAGCGGCGCGTGGACGCGGACGACCACATCGACCAGCGCAGCAGGAGTTGTGCCTGCTTCCTGCGTGCAGCGGACCAGGGCCCACGGCCTCCGGCGGGGACGCCGGTATCCGAGCGCGGATGCATCAGGCCTGTATGGAGCTCATCACGAAGCTGTAGGTGACGAAGAAGTCCTCCTCGACGCCGAGCTTCGCGTAGCGGCGTTCGAGGTCGCCGACATGGTAGTCCTTGACACGATGGCGCAGTGTCAGGTCCTGAGCGCGCGCCGGCGCGTGGATCGGATCGGCCTGCACAAAACCCAGCCTGTGGAGGGCACGTTTTAGCGTGGTGGGCGTGAAGAGGCTGTGGGCGGCGGCAAAGCGTCGCAGGTGGTCGAGGGTGATTGGCATCACCAAATCTTGCCCAAAGTTCGCAGCGTCACAACGTTCTCATTCTAGGCGATGCACGCTCTCGCAAGCCCGGCGTTTGCCGCAGCGGCGGTCGCGAGGGCGATCCCGATTCTGGGCGTCCGCGAAGACCGGGAGCGGTTTATGGCGCATCCGGAAGCAATCCGCATTTGATCACAAGCGGTCCGTTCTAGCTCCGAACATGGCGAGCATTCGAATTCCCTCAGGGTGGGCAGTAACAAATCGTAGAAGAGCAAATTCGGATGTTTGCGCGGAGGCATGACTCTCAACAACTTCACCAGTATGCGCCGGTATGCGTCCCTTTCGTTCCGCCCATGCCGGATCCCTCTCGAATCGGCGCTTTGACTTTTTACGGTTTCGCCCCCGTCCGGCCGAGCGTTGAAATAACCTGTAACTCACTCGTTCCGGCCCCGTAATAGACAGTAGAGAAGCTCATGGATCTGCTCCGGCGATTTGCGCTTGGCGAGATCGACGCCTTCGAGACGCTGGTCCGGCAGTTCCAAGGCGACATTTACGCCTGGATTGTGCGCATCGTGCGCGATCCGGGCATCGCGGAGGATCTGACCGTAGAGACTCTGTGGCGCATCTATCGGGCGCACCAACAGTTTCGGCCGGACGGAGACTTCGCTCCTTGGGCGCGGCGGATCGCCACCAACCTGGCGCTCGACCATTTCCGCCGCAAACGTCCGGAGCAGAGTCTGCTCGCAGAACCCGTCGGAGCGCCTCCGCCCGATCATCTCCTCCAGCAGGAGACCCGGGAAAAGATCCAGCAGGCATTTCGCCGACTGCCGGCCAAGCTGCAGGTGGCGGCGACGCTCGCTCTGGTGGAAGAGCAGCCCTACGACGAAATCGCCGATGCCTTAGGGACATCGGTCGGCGCCGTGAAGCTGCGTGTTTTCCGCGCGGTTCGCATCCTGCGCAAACAACTGAATCACCTTGGAGTCAAGCCTTGAAAGGACATGAGGGTAAGGAAATGAACGAACACGATGACCGGCAGATTCGCGAAGCTTTGAAGCGATCGCTCCCACCAATCAACGCTGAACTCGGCCGGGATCTGTGGCCGGCGGTACTGCGCAAACTCGACAATCGCCCGGCCCGCGTTCCCTGGTACGACTGGGCGTTGATCAGCTTGTGCACCAGCGTGTTTCTGTTCTTCCCGCAACTGATCCTGGTGTTCGCGTACCACCTGTAGAAGGAGGCTTTATGGACAGTCATCCGTACCTGCGCGCTTACATGGCGGGAATCTCGGTGCCGACGCCCCTTCTGCTAGTCGCGCTGACCCTGTTTAGCATCGGGCGCTTCGTCTGTGACGTCCCCACCCCCGTGGAGCGGGTCATCATTTTCCCCATGGCGATCATCCCCAACCTGTTTGGTGTGTGGAACTTGCTGCACCTGGCTTCGCGCTCGCGCACGCACCTGCCGCTTGGGATTCACGGCGCGATTCTTCCTTTCATCCTCGCGCCGGCTGGATTCCTCCTCGGGCGTTGCCTGGGTTTCCTGAAGACGACAGGCCACGGTTTCATCTATTTCGGCGTGGTAGACGTTCACTACGTGCACGTGGCGCTGGTGTTTCCCGTGGTGGTGATCGTCTACTACCTGGTTTGGAAATACCTGGTCGGATTCTTCAATCAAGTGGCAGGAATCGCAGAGTTCTGACATCGCAGGTGCAACGGGAGGGCGTATGACGGATGGACAGTCTGGGAGCGCTCCAGCGGTTGCGCGCGGGGATCGATGGCCAACGGCGGTAGCCTCGCTGGCAGTGGGCGGGGCGTTCTTCTCCTTGTGGTTCTGGCTGTTTCCGCAGTGGCTCGGGTTCCAGGTGGAAATGGCGGGCGCAGCACGTTGGCGATGGCTGGCCGCGCTTCCGTCGGTGCTGGGATTCGCGGTTGCCCTGCGCTGCGTCTGGGACTTCGGGTGGACGGGAGGCGGCACACCTGCCCCGGTCGCTCCGCCGCAGCGACTGGTACTGGTGGGTTTCTACCGCTACGTGCGGAACCCCATGTACCTGGGCTTCGCAGCGGGGTGGATCGGGTTGTGGGTTGTGTTCGGAAACGCCAAGCCAGCAGCGATTGCCGCTTTGACGGCGGTTGCCCTCGGCGTGCATCTGTTCGTGTTTCTTTATGAGGAGCCAACTCTGCGCAAGAAATTCGGGGCAGACTACGAAGAGTATTGCCGGAACGTGGATCGATGGTGGCCGCGTGTGCGAGGCTGGGACTTGGCGCAGTCAGCCACGACCCGCAGATAGCTGCGAGTTGTGATAGCAGAGTAAGGGCGATCCTAGAGTTCTTCCATCATCTTTCGCAAACGGGTCGCAGGAGTCTCCTTTCTTGCAAAACAGTCATGCTGAACGCGGAGGCTAGACTAGTAGGCGTAAACCTTGAGGAACGCGAAGACGATCACGCCAGTGATCGAAACATAAAGCCAGATGGGGAACGTGAACCGTGCGATGCGTCGGTGCATGACAAACCGGCCGCTGAGTGAAAAGAACAACGTCGTCAATACGAGAGGCAGTGCGACGACCGAAAGAAAGATGTGGCTCGCCAAAATGGAGAGATAGATAGCACGGACCGCTCCCTGGCGCGGGAAGTGGGTGTCACCGTGCAGAGCGTGGTTGACGATATAACTGATTAGGAATAGCGAAGAAAATCCAAACGCCAACAACATGCTAGTACGGTGGGCTTGCCGATACCCATGTTTGATGAAATACAGCCCTACACAGAGCGCGATCGCGCTCAATCCATTCAGAAACGCGTTGAGCGCCGGCAGGAAGGTCCATTGACCCGCAAACTGGGCCGAGGCTTGGTGTACGTAAAGCAGCCATAGCAGGAATGAGATTGCCGTAGCGCTCCCAGCAAAAATAGCTCCCAAAACCGGGCGCGAGTTGGTCCGTCCCTGTTCCATGGAGCCATTAGAGCATAGAAAGCTGAGAACGGCGTGTTGTTGGGCTTGCAGAGAGAAAACCACGACGCTCGCTCGTTTCGCCTGAACACCGCGCCGCGAAGGTCGATGCAGTCCTGGCTCGCCATTCAACCGTAATTCCGGTCAACGTCGTCCTCTTTCAGCAACTTCCCGGCATCTCGCTAGCGGCAATCTGGCCAACTGTGAAGCGTACGCCGAGCCACCGCCGCGCAGCTTCCATTAGAGCCGGAACCTGCGGATTCGGGTTTGTGAGATTCAGGTATGGGCCTCGCCAATATGTCGTCTGGCCTCGGAATCAATCGGAGGTCGTTCAACTCGTCCCTTTTTTTACCATAAGGAGTCGCGTACTTTGCCACAGACAACTGGTTCGATCGGGTTCTTGAGAGCTGTCACTTCATAGAGAATCTAGGAATTCGAGGACGGCTTCCTGATCGCTGTGAGACAGTCGCTTAAAGTGTCGAGCTACATGGCTGCCTTCGCCACGATGTCGCAAAATTGCATCCCGCAGCGTCGTCGATGCCCCATCGTGCATCAATCGGTTACGGAAACGGACGCCCCACAATGGCGCTGTACGTATCTTGTTTTGGGCGCTTTGAAAGTCGCCGGGCGAAAAATTCTTCCATGTGATCTGGTACATTCTCCGTCCGTAGTGTTCCACCATGGGCACGACAATCCCATCGCCTGTTCCTACGTTGTGCAATAAAAAATCTGAGAATGGGTAAAACGTCTTCTCTCCAAGTGCTTCTGGAATCGTAAATTTGCCACCATTGATCTTGGTGCCTGCGGGTGCCGTCGTCAACGAGCGCTCGTGGCACGTGGCGCAGCCAATTTTGTCAAACAACTCTGAGCCTTTCGTAGCCTGTGGCGTTGCCGCCAATTGCGAGTCACGGGGAGGCGCCTTGGAGGCCCTGATAAAGCGGGCAAAGTGGTCAACATCGTCCAGCCCGTCCGGGGCAGGCGGATCGTTGGGTTCGGGAGCCGTATTGCACAATTTGGTCACCTCGTCGGGGAACAGCCGCGTCGTGACGCCCATTTCATTAAGGTAAGCATCCCCTGAAAACGACAGCAGGCTGGCGTGCTGATCCTTCCAGCCGAACCTCCCCACGCCCGTTTCTCCTGGAGCCTCGACAATGGGCACGTAAAGCACCTGGCCGCAGATCTTGTGGTTCTTTCCCGCGCATTGTTTGCGGGCAAGTTCAACCAAGGTCTGGTCGGCTACCGCTTCTACAAGACCGTCGCCCAGCAGACCCAAGGATACCCGGGCCGTGCGTATGTTCTCGGTCTCGGGCACATGCTCTTGGATTTCGGTGTTGGGGAAAGCCGCATTCGGGCAAATGGCGCGATCATTCACCAGGGTGCGACCGGAAATGATCTCCGTTCCATGGGCAATGGGGATATCGGGATTGTGGAACTGGTGGTCCGGTCCCCGATGGCCTACGCGTAGTTCCGTGATCTGGCTAGTTCCACCGGACGTGGGGTTCTGATGACATTCCCGACAGGACTGTGCGTTGTAGAGTGGTCCGAGGCCATCGTCTACGCCCTCAGTCTCATCGAACTTGGCTTGATCAGCCTGATGGGTGGCGTCGTCCACTACGCCGTTGCTTTTGTTATCGAATCCTGTAGGTGCGGCCGAATTCTCTGGGCCAGCGGAAGCGAGAGCAACACCAAGCAGTGTCACGGCCAGTAGCAGTTTCATGATTTCTCTTCCTTTCTGGCGAAGGGCGCAGGATCGTAAATACCATTTGCCGCCGCTGCACACAACTGAAAATAGAGCAGCGGTCTTCTCAGACGTTGAGATCGTAGTTTCAGGGGCCTACGCAGGGTTTGCCTTTAGCACGTGGCAGGTTGCAGAGAAATCCCCAGAACTAAGCCAACCAAAGGTTTGTTGATCGCGCAGGGGACACGTCTGATGGACCGAAGGGCTTTTGAACTGCCGACGCCAGCCTTTTCAGGTTTAGCTTATCAGCGGCTCTTTCAATTTAGGGGTGCCACCCGGCGGCGCAAGTCAACTGATCGTCATTCATGGATCGGCCAACTGTGGGTAAGTTTTCTTCACCCTTTGTTTACGTCTCCTATTGAGCCATCGCAGCGACTGTCTGGACGAGACGGAAGATGCAGCAGGTACTTTTCCGTCCGTTGGTGCTAGGCGTCGCCACCACCGTCCCAAAGGTTCCTATCAGCCGGAACACAGTAAAGACACAGGACAGCTTCAATGGAGGCTGTCGTCCAAAGACCGCAAAAGGTCAACCTGCAAGAATCCTCGCCTGGGGCGTTCTAACCACGACCTGGCCAACGAACTCTACCTTGGCGCTTGCCGCTACGGGGAGTATGGGGGCTTCGGGAAATTCCATGGGTTGGTCATGCTGGTGCCACAACTCTCCGGACCCGCTCCGGAACGCCGCCCGGCTTCTTTCCGGAATCGACGCTCGCCGTCAACGGAACGGCCCACACCGGCTTGGGCGCCAATCTGAGGTGTCCATCATGGAGCAGTCGAAAAGGTACAATGTATCTCGACAATGCGGACGGTTTTAGACATCTTCGCGCAAATCTTACGCAACCTGTGGGCGCACAAGCTGCGCTCGTTCCTGACCATGTTCGGTATCGCCTGGGGCGTGGGATCTTTGCTGCTTCTGGTGGGTGTGGGCGAAGGGTTCCGCTCGGGCAACAAACGCGAGTTGGCCGAGTTCGGCAAGGACATCATGTTTATCTTCCCGGGCCGGGCGCCGGCGGTCAAGGGGAGCATGAACACCGCCCGTTCCTATTTGCTTACCTATCAGGACTACGTGGAGATTCGCAAACAAGCCCCACACGTCCGCAATGCCTGCCCTTTGCTTTCCCGCACCGACTTGCACGAGGTGAGCGAATTCGCCAGTGCTGGTGGTGAAATCCTGGGCGTGGAGCCCCAGCTTAACGAGATAAGTTATCTTCCCCTCAAGGAGGGACGCTGGCTGAATGAACTGGATGGATCGCAGCGGCGCAATGTGATTGTCCTCGGTAACGAACTACTGAAGACCCTGTTCCCCGGGCGCCCAGCAGTTGGCGCGTTCGTTCTACTGAACGGCGTCAGGTTCGAAGTGATTGGCAGCATGCCACACCTCGGCCGCGGCGACAACAATTGGCTGAATATGCGTGGCTACATCCCTTTCCAGGTGATGGCCACCTACTTCCCGCTCAAGGGAGAAAACCACCAGAACTCCATTTCCTTTATTGAGTATCAGCCGCGCGTGACCGCTGAGCACCTGCTGGCGGAGGACGATGTTCACAAGATCGTGGCCCGCAATCACGGCCTCGATCCGAGCGATGAAAACGCTTTTGACGGCTGGGATACGATCCAGTCATCAAAAATGGTGGGAACCATTTTCGATGTCATGAATATGTTCCTGGGAGCGGTAGGAATGGTCACGCTGGCTTTGGGAGCCATTGGCGTCATCAACATCATGCTGGTGGCGGTCAGCGAACGCACCCATGAGATCGGATTGCGCAAGGCCTTGGGTGCCACTAACCGCAGCATTCTGTTTCATTTTTTTCTGGAGGGGTTGCTTCTCACCTTGGGTAGTGGGCTGATCGGCATGGGTCTGGCCACAGCCTTAATGGCGATGCTGGGTACGGTGCAGGGACCAGGAGGATTTGATCCTCCTAAACTGGTGCCCATGTCGGCGATGCTTGCGATTGGTAGCCTCACGCTGGCAGGAGTGGTCGCGGGTCTTTATCCTGCGCGCAAAGCGGCCATTCTGCAGCCCGTGGAAGCGCTCCGACAGGAGTGAACCGATGTTCCGTGATCTACTCCGCGAAGCCTACGGCGCCATGCGTCATAATCGCCGCCGCACCGCGCTCACCATGCTGGGCATGGCCTGGGGCATCGCAACGGTAGTCATGTTGCTTGCTTATGGCGATGGCTTTGGCCAGGCCTGTGCCAACATTTTTGCCAATTTCGGCACCAAGCTGGTCATCGTGGTTCCGGGCCGCACTTCCATGCAGGCCGGTGGTCAGAAGGCGGGAGTCCTCATCCGCTTTACTCTGGATGATGTGGAGACGCTTGCCACCAATCTTCCCCAGATCACCTATATCACTCCCGAAACCAGCAAGCGGGCGCACATCCAGTACGACACCAGGGTGTTCGACTTTGGCGTCACGGGCAACTATCCCAACGTGCCTTCCGTCCGCGCCCTGAAACTGGAGCAAGGCCGCTTCTACAACGCAGAAGACCAGATGCAGCACGCGCGGGTGGCGGTGGTCGGCTCGGAGGCGAAAGAGAAACTGTTCTCCGGGCGTAACGCGCTGGGTGAGCGCATCCGCGTGGACGGCCTCAGCTTTGAAGTCATCGGAGTCCTGAGCCCCAAAATGCAGGAGGGAAATGACGATATAAACCGGGTGATATACGTCCCCTTCACCACCATGAGCGATCTTAAAGATACGCATTACCTGGACTCCATCTGGTTCACCTATCAGATTCCCGATTACGAGCGTCTGGAACAGTCGGTCCGCTCCGTCATGGCGGTGCCCCATAAATTCAACCAGACGGACCGCCAGGCGGTGAGAGTGTTCAACCTCATGACGCAGGTCCACCAGTTCGAAATCATTACTCTGGGCCTGAAGATCCTGATGGGTTTCATTGGCACGCTTACGCTCGGTATCGGCGGCGTCGGCCTGATGAACATCATGCTGGTTTCAGTCACGCAGCGCACTCGTGAAATTGGCGTCCAGAAAGCGCTGGGTGCGCCCCAGAGGTACATCCTGCTGCAGTTCCTCGCGGAGGCTCTAACCATTACCTTCATCGGCGGGGTACTTGGAGTTATTCTGGCTTACACCGTCTCGCTCTCCGTGGGAAGACTCACCTTGTATAGCGCCTTCGCCAAGAATGGAGAAGCTGGCGACATCCGTCTGATAATCGCTCCGGGAACCTTGATCGCGGCCACGCTGATCCTGGGGTTCGTGGGGCTGGTCAGCGGTATGATCCCAGCCTTCCGCGCCTCCCGCCTGGATCCGATCGAGGCTTTGCGCCACGAATAGCGATTGCGGTCGCGCGGGATGATTTGTTACTGCCGCCTACCGACCATCCACCTGCAACCTAGCCGGTCACTTCCCAGATTTCTTAGCAGGTTGCGGAAAAACACGATTCGAAAGGATCGTCCGGAAGGAAGTCTCTCGCCAAGCCGCCGCAACCGAACGCACCTCGGAGTCACCCTGCAGAAGTTAATACTTCCGTCCGTTCATCACCAGGGCACACACAAATATGTAAGCGCTTAAATAATGACCCAGCGTGTTCAGAAACAGCGCCCCGAGATCCACCAACCTGGGAGCCAATTTCCCCTTCTCAAACTCGGCCAGCATTCCTGCCCCGAACTGCTTCGCCAGTAACTGCCCTTCGCTTGCCAGCGAGGGCATAGCGCGAACCGGGCGTTGCATCCGAGAATTGCGGTTCGGCCGATTCCAGTATGGCGCCATCGATTTCTCCATGGTCAGTGGTCGAATTTGCTGAACGTTATCGTACACGTTTTTGATGTTGCGGGGAATTTTGCGGGAAACAGCCGAACAATAGTAATGCCCACTGTGTTGTCAGCAAGCTTCCAGTAGCTATTTGGATTTGCGTTGTTTCTTTTTGTCAGAACAAGCGCCTGATCACGAGCGCACAACGGCGTCCCGGCAGATAGGTGAACGAAGGGCCGGAAACCTTGCAGGATGCGCCGTGTGGCCGCTGAGCGGCCGGAGCAGCTAAGCATTCGAGCGTGTCACGCTCAGAGAGGAAATTATATGCCCAGCACGAGAAGAAGATTGGTAAAGATGAACTACGCCGAAGCAGCCGGAAGGTGCAAATCTGTCGTGAGAGTATGGTGCACATGGCTTGCAGTCGGGTTGTTTGCAGCGACAGGTGTGAACGCACAGGTCAATGGTGTTGGGCAAAAACCATATCTCGGCTGGAGCACCTTCAGCGAGCAGGCCATCGATGGGAGCTTTCTCACACAGGCCAACATCCAGGCCCAGTCGGATGCATTGCACGGTTCGGGGCTGCAGGAGCATGGATTCAAATACATCAACATCGATTCTGGTTGGCAGGGAGGCTTCGACGGGAATGGAAGGCCTATTCCGAATACGACTACGTTTCCGGATGTAAAGGCGCTCGTCGATCACATCCATGCGAACGGCCAGAAGGCGGGAATTTACTGGATTCCCGGGATTGAGCAGCCTGCCGTCGATGGGAACTACCCTGTGCTCGGGACGCAATACCATACGCAGGATATTGTTGTGACGCCGCATGTCCCAGGCAACTCCTTTAGCGCGGGCCAAACAAATCCGTACCACATAAAGATTGACTTCACGAAGCCAGGAGCGCAGGACTACATCAACTCTGTCGTGAATCTGTTTGCCTTTTGGGGTATTGATTTCATCAAGCTCGATGGCGTGACTCCGGGATCGTATGTCGACAACCTTTCCATCGATAGCCGACCCGATGTGGAAGCATGGTCGAAGGCGATTGCGCAGAGTGGCCGGCCGATCTGGCTAACGGTCTCATGGCGATTGGATCAGGATTATCTGAGCACGTGGCAGCAGTATGTCAGAGTGGCGCAATTCCCCTCGCACTCCACATCGTCATCTATGCGACGGGCATTTGCGTGTCGAAATTGCAGCACATGCGTTGTGTCTGCACCATCGATAGGAAAGACGTGCGTGCTCGCATCAAAATGAATGAGAGCAGGAGTGTTCTGCTTCTTGAACGCCGAAACCCAGCAAGAACAAGAGAGCAGCTGCGCAGAAAGCCGCGGCATGTCGCTTGATCGAGCACGCGCAGCTCCAATGAGCCGGATGCGGCAGAAGAAATTGAACAGGGGCCTTTCGTTGATTCATCCCCTTCCGCGACTTTTCTTGGGCGTCGCTTGGGTTACATACCTTGTTCGAAGCTCGCAGGACGTAAGTGTGCGGCTTCGCCCGGGTGCAGGTTGAGGTTCAGGACTCTGCCCGCATAGCAGACGGGAATACTGCCACCATGCTTGCTTGTAATCACTGCGGAGAACAGCGCACCCTTGCGCCATGTGATGTCGACCTGGAATCCGCCACGTGCACACAGGCCTTTAATCGAGCCATTTGGCCATGCTCCGGGAAGCGCAGGCAGCAGTAGAATTTCTCCACCCTGCGATTGCAGCAGCATCTCCCCAATGCCTGCCGCGCCCGCGGTGTTGCCGTCGATGGCGAAGATGTTCTGTTCCGCGCCGGCGATGCCTCCACTGGAAAAAGTGAGCAGGTTGTCATCCGCAGCCTTCGCCACCAGGCTTTCGAGATATTTGTGCGCTCGGTCTCCGTTCAGCAGCCTCGCATAGTACACAACCAGGTTGGCGCGTCCCCATTCGCTCTGTTCCCACTTGGGCGTGTTCATGCGACGCTCGATAGTTACCTCTGCGGCGCGAGCCAACGCAGGTGTCGTGCGCGGCGAGATCTGGTTTTCCGGATACAGCGCAACTAGATGCGCCGTATGCCGATGATTGGGGTCGGCATCCTCAAAGTCTTCCAGCCATTCCTGCAACTGTCCGTGGCGTCCAATCTGGAAAGGAGGCAGCTTGGCCCGTGCGGCTTCGAGTGTGCTGCGCAGTTCGTCATCCACTGCGAGAACTTTCGAAGCCTCGATGCACATGCTGTAGAGCGCATAAACGAAGACTCGGTCGCAGGTGTTGCCCATCGATTCGCTGCAGCGCTCGCCATCGGAACTGAGAAACCAATTTTCCGGTGAGTCGGAAGGGCCAGTGACCAGCCATCCATGTTTTGGTTCGGGAACCATGTACGCAAGAAAGAACTCCGCCGCCTCACGCAGTGTGGGATAGGCACACGTGCGAAGAAACTCCACATCTGCGTTGAAAGTGTAATGGTCCCACATTTGCAGCGCGATCCAGATGCCTGCCGTGACGAACAATCCCCAGCCGAGTCCTCCACCAGGCGCTGTGTATCCCCATGCATTTGTAATTGTGTGGCAAACCCATCCTGGAGCGCCGTACATCTCTTTCGCTGTTCTTCGGCCTAATATGCGAAGAGCATCGATCAGGCCGAAGAGCGATCTCTGGCATTCGGAGAGATTGCAGATCTCTGCAGCCCAGTAATTCTGCTGCGTATTGATGTCGAGGTGGAAGTCATCGGTCCAGCCCATGCTGCTCGCCAGGCCGTCGTTCCAGATACCCTGCAAGGCCAATGGTAGAGGTGAATCTGCGCGCGACCCGGCGATGGTGAGATAGCGTCCGTATTGAAAAAAGATCGCAAGCATTTCAGGATCGGTCGCACCAGAAGCCAGCGCCTTCCGCCGGACATCCGTGGGCTGCGTTCTGACGGTGGTAGTGCTAAGACTCAGATCCAGCGCCACACGCCGATACAACGCCTGATGATCCGCGATATGCGCCACCCGCAGTTGCGCGTAGCTCTTGCTGGATGCCTGTGCCAAGGCGCGTGCGCACGCATCTTCGGGGTTGCCGCCGTCAAAGTTTGTGCCAGCTGCAATCAGGATGGTGACAGCGTTGGCGCTTTTTACCTGTAGTCCCTGAGCTGAGGCCCAGACGCTCCCCCCTTCGGGAATCACCCTTACGCGAATCTCCAGAGCTACACCGTCTCGTCCGTTGCTGTGCATGCGCTCGTAGGCATGGCCGCGCAGAATCAGTGTGTCCTGCCCTTTCGTCGCGATATCTGCCGGCATCGTGACCGCTCCGAAGCTTGCGCCGAAGCTGATCTGCCCAGGCTTGTTGCTGGAGAGGCGCACAGCAATCGCGCAGTCCGGATGCGATGCAATGACCTCGCGCGAAAAGCGTGTCGCCCCGCGGCGGAAGCTCACTCGTGCGATCGCTTCATCCAGGTTCAGCGACCGGCGATACTGTGCAACTGCTTCCGCATTATGGAAGCTAAGCTGCAATTCCGGGAGGGGAAGGTTGGTGCCGAAGGACGCAGGACGTCCGAGCAGATACTTCTGGCACAGGTCGCGCGCCTCGACATATTTTCCCGCAAACAGCAGTTGCCGAGTCTCGGCAAGGTGCGCCAGCGCGTCGGGGTTGACGTCATTCGTGCTGGGGGCGCCAGACCATGCCGTGGACTCGGAAAGCGCGATGCGCTCCTTCGCCGCGCCGCCAAAGACCATGCCGCCAAGCCGCCCATTGCCGATCGGCAATGCCTCAAGCCAGCGTTCTGCCGGTCGCGTGTACCACAGCTCATCCTGCGAGCTGCCACCTGCGGACAACGGCATTGTGGAGTTGTGTGGCAGCGCGGCCAGCGCAATCCCGCTCTGCAAAAATCTACGTCTGGTTGTTTGCACTCCGACTCTCCCTTAGCTTGGCGGTTCGCGATTTAACCTCGCATGTCTGAAAACATTGACCCTGAAGCGATCTATCGGTACGCTCGGGAACAAAGCACATTCTAACCATGGCCAGTTCAGGAAAATCCGCCGGAATCAAAGAC
>Ga0137415_10005265_pt1 | contig 12796 bp, 14 predicted proteins | sample CZODoug3_1_1_16f_FD_183082 | JGI IMG/M metagenome (GOLD analysis project Ga0137415, IMG submission 183082) | Vadose zone soil fungal communities from Angelo Coast Range Reserve, California, USA - CZODoug3_1_1_16fungal (Hybrid Assembly) | ecosystem: Environmental > Terrestrial > Soil > Vadose... | reverse complement strand
AAGATCAGGAGGATGCCGTGCTTCTGGGTGATCTCGCGCAGCCGCTTGAGATAGCCCTTCGGCGCCGGCAGCACACCGGTCGAACCGGCCATCGGCTCGACGATCACCGCGGCGATGGTCGAGGCGCCGTGCAGATTGACCAGCCGCTCCAGCTCGTCGGCGAAATGCGCGCCATATTCCGGCTCGCCCTTGGTGAAGGCCTGCTTTTCGCGGTCATAGGTGTGCGGAAGATGATCGACGCCGGCCAGCAGCGTGCCGAACATCTTGCGGTTGTTGACGATGCCGCCCACCGACGTGCCGCCGAAGCCGACGCCATGATAGCCGCGTTCGCGGCCGATCAGGCGGGTGCGGGTACCCTGGCCATTGAGCTGGTGGTAGGCCAGCGCGATTTTGAGCGCGGTATCGGCGGCTTCCGATCCGGAATTGCAGAAGAATACGTGATCGAGCCCGGCCGGCGCCAGATCGGCGATGCGGCTGGCGAGCTCAAAGGCCTGCGGAATGCCGAACTGGAACGGCGGCGCGTAATCCAATGCTGCGGCCTGCTTGCCGATCGCCTCGGAAATCTGGGGGCGGCCGTGTCCGGCATTGCAGCACCACATGCCGGCGGCGGCGTCGATGATCTTGCGGCCGTCGACGGTGAAATAATGCATGTCCTTGGCGCCGGCGAGCAGCCGCGGCGCCTTCTTGAAGGCCCGGTTGGCGGTGAACGGCATCCAGTGCGCGGCAAGATCGTTCGGGACACTGACGGTGGCGGGGCGTGGGCTCTTGTCCAGCATTGGGGGCCTCTTCAAGTTTTGTTGCGTTTTGGGGCGTGGTGGTTTCCGCGTGAAGCTATCAGTTCCCTCGCGATACGGAAACGCCACGGTGCCTGATATTTATATTTACGCTCAATCGGGCGGTTTGAGGGAGCTCAAGGGGACATCCAGCACATAGACGAAGCCGGTCGGCTGGTAGGCCAGGTGAGCGTTGCCGTCGAGCTGCTTGCCGAGGGTTTCGATCATGCGGGTCCCAAAGCTTCGCCGGGTCGGCGGGTGAACCGGTGGGCCGTCTTTTTCGGTCCAGGTCAAATGCAGCCGTTTCGTGTTCTCGTCGATGGTCCAGGCGATCTCGATGCGTCCGACAGGCACCGACAGCGCGCCGAATTTCGTGGTGTTGGTGCAGAGTTCGTTGAGCATCATCGCCAGCGCAATCACCGAACCGGAGGTAACCTGGATGTCCGGTCCGGCAATCGAAAACCGCGCCGCATCCGGATTTTCGTAAGCTTCGGTGGCGCTGCGGACGATGTGCGCCAGACCGGTGCTCGACCATCGCGCCTGGAGCAGCAAATCGTGCGCCCGGCCCAGTGCCAGCAGCCGGCCCTCGATGGCCTGCTGGCCGTGCTCGATGCTGGTGGCGGTGCGCTGGCTCTGGGAGGCGATCGCGCTCACCGTCGCCAGCGTGTTCTTGATGCGGTGGTGCAGCTCTTCCAGGATGAGTTTTTGCAGGTTGTCGGCGGTCTCGCGCTGCTCGGCGTCGATTCCGGCCTGCGCCAACAGCGCCTTGGCGTCGATGCCGGCTTGCTCGAGCAGCAGGCGCAGGCCGACATTTTCAGCCTTCAGAAATTCCTGCGGAACGGTCGGGCCGGCCATCGATCACACAGCCCCGGAGGACTTCCATTTCGGTTATGTCCGGTGGTGTTAGCACGGTTATGGCCGAAAAGTGCGGCTATTTCCGGTACCGGACATAGACGTGATGAGGTGCCGAAACTCAGAGTTCGGCGGCGCCGATCCAGAACACTTCGCCCTCGGAATCCGCGCTGTCGAGCCACAGGAACCCGGTCTGAGGATAGGCCGCCTCGAGCGCCGGCCGGCAGCGGCCGATCTCGCACAGGAGGCCGCCCTGCGGGGTCAAATGTTGCCCGGCCTTGTCCAGGATGCGGCGGACGATGGTGAGACCATCGGCGCCGCCGTCGAAGGCGAGGTTCGGCTCGGCGCGGCATTCGCGCGGCAATTCCGCCATGCCCTGGGCGTCGACATAGGGCGGATTGGAAATGATCAGGTCGTAGCGCTTGCCGCCAAGCGGCTTGAACAGGTCGCCCCGGTGCAACCTCACCCGGTCTTCAAGTCCGTAATCCCCAATATTGCGCGTGGCGACGTCGAGGGCGTCCTTGGAAATATCGACCGCATCGATCTCCGCATTGGGGAAGGCACGGGCGGCGAGAACCGCAAGGCAGCCCGAGCCGGTGCAGAGGTCGAGCACGCTTGTCACCGAGGAGGGATCTGACATCAGCGAGCCGCCGTCTTCGCCGTTCTCGCCGCTGAAATGGGACTCCAGCAGCTCGCCGATGAAGGAGCGCGGCACGATGGTGCGCTCGTCGACATAGAAGGGCAGGCCGCGCATGTAGATCTTGTTGACGAGATAGGCGGCTGGCTTCCGCGTGGTGACGCGGCGTTCGATCAGGTCGAGGATCCTGTTGCCTTCGGCTGCGGTGACGCGCGCGGTCGCAAAAATCTCGAACTGGTCGGGATGCAGGTGCAGCGTCTCGCAGACCAGGAACGCGGCCTCCGCGACCGGATCGGTGGTGCCATGCGCGAACACCAGTTTCGCCTCGGTAAAACGGCTCACTGCATAGCGGGCGAAGTCGAACAGCGTCGTTAGCTCACCGGGGGCGACCTTGACCGATTTCTTGGTCGATTTCGATGGCGTACGGCCGCGCTTCGCCGCCGCCTTGGTACGTTTCGCCATCAGGATTTGGTCCAGCGCGCCGCGGCGGCGTCATCATGGTCGCGCGCTTCGATCCAGTTCGATCCCTTGGCGCCTTCTTCACGCTTCCAGAACGGGGCGTTGGTTTTGAGGTAATCCATCAGGAATTCGGCGGCCTGAAACGCCGCCTCGCGGTGCGACGACGCCGTCAGCACCAGCACGATATTCTCGCCGGGCGCGATGCGGCCGACGCGGTGCACGATCGTGAGGCCGGTCAGCGGCCAGCGCGACATCGCCTCGTCGACGTGCCGCTTGATCTCGGCTTCCGCCATGCCGGGATAATGTTCCAGCGTCAGCGCGGCGATCGGCTCGCCGTTCTCGCTGCCGCGGCAGATGCCCAAGAAGCTGACGACGGCGCCGATATCGGTGCGGCCTTCGGTCAGCGCGGCGATCTCATGCGCGATATCGAAATCGGCTTGCTGGATCCGGATGGTCGCAGTCGCGCTCATTGGACGGCTCAGCCGCCGGTCATCGGCGGGAAGAATGCGATCTCGCGGGCGCCGGCAATGATGGCGTCCGGCCTGACATGGGTTTGGTCGATCGCGGCGCGGATCACCTTCGGTTTCTCGAAGGCGTAGGCATAGGTTTCGCCGCGCTTGGTGAGCCAGCCGATCAGGTCGTCCACCGTACGCACGTCAGCCGGCGGCTCGACGGTCTCCTCCGCCTTGCCGATCCGCTCGCGCACCCAGGCGAAATATTTCAGCTTCATCCCTCATCCTCCTTGATGAGGTGATGGATGCCGGCCCGGAAATAATCCCAGCCGGTGTAGATGGTGAAGATCGCCGACATCCAGAGCAGCACGATGCCGATCAGCGTGGTCGCGGGGATGATCTGCTCGCCGGCTTCACCTGCGATCAGAAAGCCGATCGCCACCAGTTGAATGGTGGTCTTCCACTTCGCGAGCTTGGTCACGGGGACGCTGACGCGAAGGCCGGCGAGATATTCGCGCAGGCCCGAGACCAGGATCTCGCGGCACAGGATCACGATGGCGGCCCACAGCGTCCAGCCATGGATCGAGTTGTCCGCCGCCAGCATCAAGAGGCAGGACGCCACCAAGAGCTTGTCGGCGATCGGGTCGAGCATCCGGCCGAACGCGGACTGCTGATCCCAGATTCGCGCATAATAGCCATCGAGATAGTCGGTAACGCCGGCGGCGATGAACACGGCCAGCGCCACCCAGCGCAGCCACATCGGGCCGTCCAGGATGGATTCCCAGAACACGCAGCCGACCACCACCGGGATGGCGGCGATGCGGGCGTAGGTCAGGATATTCGGGAGGGACAGGCTTTTGGCCTGTCCGCGGGTTGTGGCGATGTTCATCCGTCTTACCAATACCGCTGAAGCCTGAAGGTCAACCGTACGCGCTTAACGATGATCTGTCGCAGGCGACGCCCTGATGACTCAACCCCCTTTAGCCCGGCTGGGCGTGGAAAAACTCGAAAATCTTGCGGGCGCTTTCTGCGCTGACGCCGGGAACCTTGCCGAGATCGGCGATCGAGGCCCGTTCGATCTCCTTCAGCGTTCCAAAGTGGTGCAGCAAGGCACGTTTGCGTGACGGGCCGATGCCCGGGATTTCCTGCAAGCCGGCCTCGCGGATGTCCTTTTTGCGCAGCTTGCGGTGCGAGCCGATCACGAACCGATGCGCCTCGTCGCGCAACCGTTGAATGAAATACAACACGGGGTCGCGCGGCTCGAGCTTGATGGCCTCGCGGCCGGGCATGAACAGGGTTTCGCGGCCGGCATCGCGGTCCGGCCCCTTGGCGACCCCCAGGAGCGCGACCTGGGTCAGCCCAAGGGTGCCAAAGATCTCTTTCGCGGCGTTCAATTGCCCGCGGCCGCCGTCGATGATGACGAGGTCGGGCCATTGCGGAAACGAATCGTCCTCGGCCTTGACCGTTGCCGCCTCGCCCTCCACCGGCTTCAACAGCCGCTTGAAGCGCCGTTCCAGCACCTCGCGCATCATCGCGTAGTCGTCGCCGGGGGTCAGTCCCTCCGACTTGATGTTGAACTTGCGGTACTGGTTCTTGATGAAGCCGTCCGGCCCCGCCACGATCATGGCGCCGACCGCGTTGGTGCCCTGGATATGGCTGTTGTCATAGACCTCGATGCGCCTCGGCGCCTGCGGCAGGCCGAGCGTGGTGACCATCCCCTCCAATAGGCGGCCCTGGGTCGCGGTGTCGGCGAGCTTGCGGCCGAGCGCCTCGCGCGCATTGGTAAGAGCGTGCGTGATCAGCTCTTTCTTTTCGCCGCGCTTCGGCGTGGAGACTTCCACTTTGGATTCGGCCTTGACCGACAGAGCGTCGGCCAGCAGCGCGCTTTCCTCGATCTCGTGCGAGAGCAGAATGAGTTTCGGCGGCGGCTTGTCGTCGTAGAACTGCGCGAGGAACGAAGAAAGCATTTCCGCCGGCGTGAACGATTTCTCTGCGCGCGGGAAATAGGCGCGGTTGCCCCAGTTCTGCCCGGTGCGGAAGAAGAACACCTCGACGCAGGAATAGCCGCCCTCCTGGTGGATGGCGAACACATCGGCCTCTTCCACGGTGCGCGGATTGATGCCCTGCTGCGACTGGATCGCCGACAGCGCCGCCAGACGGTCGCGATAGAGCGCTGCGGTTTCGAACTCGAGCTCAGTCGAGGCTTTTTCCATCTCGCCCGCCAGCTCCTTTTTCACCAGACGGCTGCGGCCGGACAGGAAGTCGTTTGCCTCGCGCACCAGCTCGGTATAGCCGGGGAAATCGATCTCGCCGGTGCAGGGGCCCGAACAGCGTCGGATTTGATAGAGCAGACACGGCCGGGTGCGGCTTTCGAAAAAGCCGTCGGTGCAGGAGCGGATCAGGAAGGCGCGCTGCAGCGCCGTGATGGTGCGGTTGACTGCGCCTGCCGACGCGAACGGCCCGAAATATCGCCCGGGCCGCGTTTGCGCGCCGCGATGTTTGAGGATCTGCGGCGCCCAGTGATCGCCTGATATCAGGATGTAGGGAAACGACTTGTCGTCGCGCAACTGCACGTTGAAGCGTGGCCGCAGCTGTTTGATCAGGTTCGCTTCCAAGAGCAGCGCCTCGGTCTCCGTCGAGGTCGAGATGATCTCGACCGACACGGTGGCCGCGATCATGCGCAGGATCCGCGCCGGCTGGGGTGCGTTGACGCGCGCGTAGGAGGAGAGCCGCTTGCGGACGTTTTTCGCCTTGCCGACATAAAGGACGTCGCTGGCGGCGTTGAGCATGCGGTAGACGCCGGGCGAGGTCGGGGCCAGCCGCACCGCGTTTTCGATCGCGGCATGGCCGACCGAAAGCCTGCCCTCGGCGGTCGCCTCGGCAGGGTCCTCCGGGCCTTCCGGCAGGCGCGGCTCTTCGTCCTCTTCGGTGGCCGAGGTCGCGGGGTCGACATCGCCTGAGACCAGAGCGAGGTCCTGCGGGGGCAGATCCGCACTGGAACCGCGCCTCGGCTTCCGGGGGGCAGGCGGCCCACCTTGATCGGGTGAATCGTGATCCATGGGCCTAAATTAAGCGCTGACGAGGGACATCGCCAGCGGCGGGCGGCGAGGCGGAGCGGCGCCGGGTAACACTTCGTTAAGACTGATGAGCGGGCGGTAACCGGCCTTAACAAGCCTTTAACTTAAAACTCTCGATAAATCTTACCGGAAAAAGTGGAATTCCGTAACCACGCCGGCGCCTCGCACCGGTGGGTCACGGCAGTTGCGTGGTGGAGAGTACCCATGACCCGGTTGGTTTTGCGTGCCTTGGCGCTGATCGTCGCAGGCTGGACAAGTTCGGCAGCGTCGGCCGATCTCAATTACGGGTCGCGCGCGCCCTATACCGTCAACCAGCCGCTCAACGCCTTTAGCTGGGCCGGTCCCTATCTCGGCGGCAATCTCGGCTACGCCTGGGGCTCGGTGGACAACAATCCGGCCAAGCCGTCAGGTTTCTCGGGCGGCGTTCAGGCCGGCTACAACTGGCAAAACGGACCGTGGGTGTTCGGTATCGAAGGCGATATCCAGGCGACCGGTGCCGAGGATACGTTCGCGCCGTGGAAGTTCTCCAACCCCTGGTTCGGCACGGTGCGCGGCCGGGCCGGCTATGCCTTCAACAATGTGCTGTTTTACGGTACCGGGGGTCTTGCCTTCGGCGAACTGCGCGCCGAGACGTTCGGCCTGTCGGAATCCCATACCAATGCCGGCTGGACCTTGGGCGTGGGCGCTGAAATGGGCTTTGCGCCGAACTGGAGCGCCAAGATCGAATATCTCTATGTCGATCTCGCCAACAGCAACTTCGCCATCACCGGAGCCTCGAACGGCTACCGCTTCGGCCTGGTCCGCGCCGGCGTGAACTATCACTTCTGAAAAAAAGAAAACATTGGCTGCAGCCTCCCGGCCGCGTGCTACGCGGCCGGGATTTTTTTATCCCGCGCGCAGAGGCGGCCACAACCTGCACGCTGCGACGGTCTGAGCCGCGAGGCGGGCACAGGGCGCGCTGATTCACACGCAAGAAACCATTCCGTTTTCGTCGCAAGCTTTAGCTCACGATGAAACCACCAGATTGACCGCCTTGGGGCCTTTGCCCTTCTTGTCCGGTTCGACCTCGAATGTAATGCGTTGACCTTCGGTCAGATCCTTCAATCCAGCCCGCTCGACTGCGGTGATGTGAACGAACACGTCGCGGCCGCCGTCATCGGGCTTGATGAAGCCATAGCCACGCTCTCCATTGAAGAACTTGACTGTCCCAGTCATGGCCATCGGGAAAACTCCTCCCCCGTATTGCTCCGCCGCTACGCGCACTTCGCGCAACGGCCGACCGACATTCGCTGCCGGAAGCTTGGCCACCTGAGCCGACTGGTGTCACTGCACCGGTCCGCCTGGATTTTTTCTCGGCCTTGTCACTCCGCCGCAACCATTCGCGGAAGCGGAACGTAAAGCCAGTCCAACAAGATGAGCATAATACGGTTCCGCGCAAATTGCCTACGGCTCAATCGCACTTTTCAAGTGGCGCGCACGCCTCAGGGTTTGGGCGTCTCCAGCCTGAACCGGCCGGCGCCGCCCTGGCCGAGCGGCTTTTCCAGTTCGGGCAGGATGGTCTTGAGCTCGGTTGACAGCGTCCAGGGCGGGTTGACGATCAGAAGGCCGGTCGAAGCGAGGCCGCCGCCGGCTTCCTGGGGGGCGACACTGAACTCCAGCCGCAGGCACTTTCCGGCCGGCATGCCGGTGGCGGCGACGCCGGCGACGTGACGCGCAAGGCCGTCGGTGATGCGCCGGCTTTTCACCGGGTACCAGAGCAGATAGCTGCCGGTCGGCCATTTTGCGAAGGCTTCCGAAAAGCCGTCGGCAAGCCGCTCGAATTCATCCTTGGCTTCGAAGGACGGGTCGATCAGGACCAGGCCGCGCCGCTCGTTCGGCGGCACGAAGGCGGGCAGCGCGGTCCAGCCGTCGAGGTCGACCACCCGCGCCTGGGTATCGCGGCGCAACGCGTCGATCAGGCGTTTGCGCGTGCCGGATTCGACCTCACAGGCGGTGAGGCGGTCCTGCGGCCGCAGCAGCGCCCGCGCGATCAGCGGTGATCCCGGATAGGCTTTCAGCTCGCCCGGCGGGTTGTTAAAGGCCCGGACGATTTCGAGATAGGGCGTCAGCAGCGGCAGCGCTTTATCCGAGAACCGCGCCTGCATCAGCCGCGCAATGCCGGTCAGCCATTCGCCGCCGCGGCGCGCTTCCTCCGAGGTGAGATCGTACAGGCCGGCGCCAGCATGGGTATCGATGACGCGAAACGGGGCTGGCTTTTCCTGGAAATAGGTCAGGATGCGTACCAGCACGATGTGCTTGATGACGTCGGCAAAGCCGCCGGCGTGAAAGGCGTGACGGTAGTTCATGTGGAGTGGGTTACCACGTCATTGCGAGCGTAGCGAAGCAATCCATACAGCCACGAGGGTAAGAGTGGATTGCTTCGTCGCTTTGCTCCTCGCAATCACGGCCGAGAGAGTCTTAGCCACCCCGCATCGGCGGCATCAGCACTTCATCGCGGCGGCAGGCACGGCGGTCGATTTCCTCACAGGCGCGGAATTGCAGGTCTTTGCTGAGGCAGATCCGCACTTCGCTCAGCCGCCGGCCGCCGCACGTCACCGAAATCGCCGAGCTGCTCAGACCGGGATTGACCTTGATGAAGGCCTGCTCGAGATCGGCGGGTGCGATGGTTTTCGGCTCCGAGATCTGCAGAAACTCCTCGGGGATTTTCACCGCCGCGCGGGCCTTGCGGATGGTCTCGAAATAGCCCCGCTCCCCCAGTCCCGAACAGGTGCCGTGCTTGTCCCATTCATTGAAGATCAGCCCGGGCGCCGGCATCAGGTCCAGCATCGACGTCATGATGTTGCGTGCGAGCCGCGGCGACGGCCGCTGGCAATATTCGGGAAAGCCGCGCTCATATTGCGGCCACAGGCCGTGCACCACGAAGGAGAACGGCCGTCCGCCACATTGCGCTCCCGCGCGTCCGCTATTGCCGCGTTCGGAGGCTTCTTCGCAGAACGACGGCGACCATGACAGCGACAATACGTAAAAGTCGAATTCACCTGGCGTGTTCTGCCGGTGGTCCTGGGCCGATGCCGTAGCAATGGAAAGGGCGATGAAGGCCGCGAGCGATATCAGAAACCGTGAAATCGTGACCGATCGAACCATCAAACGCTCCCTTACTCGACTGCCCTGAGCGTAGCAGGGAACCGGAACATTTCAAGAACAAACGTAAATCGAGAGCCGCGCCGGCCGAGCCGCCGGGTACAGGGTTACGAAATTCCGGTCGTCATCAGGGCCTGGCGGCCTTGCAGGCGGGGTTATAGGCCCAGTTGCGGTCAAGCCCGGTCACGCACCACTCGACGCCCTGGCCGAAACCGGCAAAGCCGCCGTCCTCGATGATCGAGTAATGCACGGCACGCATCTTGCCGTCGCTCAGCATGACATCGCCAGAGCAGTAGCGGCGCGGAATGTTGTCGGACTGCCAGGGCCGGAACGCGGTTTCGTGGATTCGGCCATAGGCGGTGATGGTCAGCGGCGAATTCCAGAAGCTGCTTTCCTTTTCCTGGAACTGGTTGGTGATGGTCCCCAGCGCCTTTTCACATTCGGCGACCCGCCCGTCATAGCGCGGACCGGAGAGCCAGAAATTCAGTTCCAGCGGATTGGCGGCCTGGGCCGACGGCCCGAACGCCAACAGGCCAAACACGAGCGCGGCACAAAAGCCGAGCTTTTCGGGAGCTTTGAACAGGTTGCGCATGGGAGTCCGCCTGACGATCCAACGCGCGGAACGGTGCCGCGAAGCCCCGGTCAGGTCAAGTGCAATGCGGCAACACCTGCGGAGAAGTGCGCAGGTCCACCGCCGCCCGTTCTTTTCATGGCTGCCGCCGCACTCTATGGTGACGCCCAAGCGAATGGAGACTGCAATGCGAATGATCACGGCCACGGGTCTGGTTGCCATCTGTGGAATGCTGGCCGGCGCGCCGGCGCGGGCCGACTGGGTACCGCCGTTCAAGGCCAACGATACCGGCGGCATCATCGCCTATTCGATGGCGACGCAAATGGACGCCCGCCTGCTCGCGGTCGATCACTGCGCTTATTACGGCAAGGTGGTGAAGTTCCTCGCGGTCGAGCCGCACCCGGGCGGCTACATTTCGTTCGCCTGCCGCTGGGTGCCCTATGGCGCCAATAACCGGCCGCTGCGCACGCGCTACTGATTTCTTTCCTGAACCCGGCCATCAACCTGCGAGGAGCATGGGCATGATTCGGCGGTTTGCGTTGCTTTGTTCGACGCTTGGTTTGGCTCTTGGCCTGCTGGCCTGGCTGCCGGCCAACGACGCACGCGCGGTGGACCTGCCGGTCCGCAAAGCGGGCTTGTGGGAAATGAAGGTCGTGCGCGCGGGCTCGGCGGCGCCGGACATCACCATGCAGCACTGCACCGACGAGACCACCGACAAGGAAATGAGCACCGCGTTCTCGCCGATGAGCAAGGAAGTGTGCTCCAAACAGGACATCCAGAAGACCGCGACCGGCTATGTCAGCGATTCCGTATGCGGGGTCGCCGGCATGTCGATCACCTCGCATGGCGAGATCATCGGCGATTTCAATTCCGCCTATACCGTGACATCGACCTCGCACAGCGAGCGCGGCCCGAACGTCGCGCCGCGCGACACCACGACGACGATCGAGGCGAAGTGGTTGGGGGCCTGCAAACCCGATCAGAAGCCCGGTGACATGATCATGCCCGGCGGCATCAAGATGAACATCAAGGACATGGAAAAGCTGAAGGCCATGATCCCGAAGCAGTTGCAGAAATAGAGGCGTTTTTGCGTATTCGGCGGCCTCATGGTTCGCGACGCGATGACGCCACCGAGCTGAAATCGATCTACACCGGCACCCGCACCGTCGCCCGCAAGCCGCCCATCGGACTTTCACCGAGCATGATGTCGCCGCCGTGCGAACGCGCGATGTCGCGGGCGATCGCCAGGCCGAGCCCGCTGCCGCCTTCGTCCTGGTTGCGGGCGTCGTCCAGCCGCAGGAACGGCTTGAACACTTCCTCGCGCATGTTGGCGGGAATCCCGGGGCCGTCGTCGTCGACCGTCACGTTGAGATAGCGGTGGTCGCGGTGGCCGGTGATGGAGATGGTGTTGGCGTGCCGCGCCGCGTTGGAGACGAGGTTGGCGAGGCAGCGCTTGAACGAGGCCGGTTTCACCGTGACCACCGGCAGGCCGTGGAACGCCACCGTCGCGGCATGGCCGTGACGCTCGGCGTCGCTGCGCAATTCTTCCAGCGCCATCGCCATGTCGGTCGGCTGCGCGATCTCGCCGCTGTCGCCGCGCGTGAATGCGAGGTAATCCTCGAGCATCCCCGACATTTCGTCGACGTCCTTGCGCATCGCGTCGATCTCGGGACCGTCGCCGATCAGCGCCAGCTCCAGCTTGAAGCGGGTCAGAATGGTGCGCAGATCGTGGCTGACGCCGGCCAGCATCGCGGTGCGCTGCTCGATCGAGCGCTCGATGCGCGCCTTCATCTCCAGGAAGGCCTGCGCCGCGCGGCGCACCTCGCGTGCGCCGCGGGGACGGAAGTTCGGCGCCTCGCGGCCCTTGCCGAAACTTTCGGCGGCGTCCGCCAGCCGCAGGATCGGCTTGATCTGGTTGCGCAGGAACAAGACCGAGACGATCAGCAGGATCGAGGAGGTGCCGACCATCCAGAACAGGAATATCTCCGAATTGGAGGCATAGGTCGCGCTGCGCTGGGCGAACACCCGCATCACCGCATCGTCGAGCAGAATGCGGATTTCGACCAGGTTGGAGCGGCCGACGGTGTCGATCCAGAACGGTCGGCTGATCTGGCGACTGATCTGCCCCGACAGCGACTGGTCGAGCAACGAGAAGAACGGCTTTGGCCCCGGAGACGGCATGTCGCCCACGGGCAGGAAATCGACCACGAGCCCGAGCCGCATTTGCGCGATGCGCTTGAGCTGGGTGCGGTCCTTGTCCTGCGGATAGGTCTTGTAGACGTCGATCAGGCCGGCGATGTCCTGCACCACAGCGGCCGACAGATGCCGCGTCACCGTGTTCCAGTGCCGTTCCATGAACACGAAGGCGACCACCGACTGCAGGATCACCATCGGCACGATCATGATCAGAAGCGCGCGGGCATAGAGCCCGGTCGGCATCCAGCTCTTGAACGCGTTGCCCACGCGTCCATTAGCCACGGACACGACGTGTGACGCGTTGCGGATCAGGGTCAGGCCGGTGTCGAGCGTGGTCATGCGATTAACGCGGGATTTCTTGCGACCGACCCGATCGGTCTCCGCGAGTTCGGGCTACCTCTCCCCAAGGGGGAGAGGTCGATTTGCGCAGCAAATCGGGTGAGGGGTACAGGTCTATCGAGGGACCGCAACGCCTCACCCCAACCCTCTCCCAGTGGGAGAGGGAGCGCACCTCCCGTGCCGCCATAACGCGCTCCAATCTTATCATTCGTTTTCCGCTTGCTGTCGGCAAGAAGCTTAAGGCGCGGCGACGAGGCGATAGCCGATGCCGCGTACCGCCTGCAGGAACAACGGATTGG
>Ga0137415_10005264_pt1 | contig 12798 bp, 11 predicted proteins | sample CZODoug3_1_1_16f_FD_183082 | JGI IMG/M metagenome (GOLD analysis project Ga0137415, IMG submission 183082) | Vadose zone soil fungal communities from Angelo Coast Range Reserve, California, USA - CZODoug3_1_1_16fungal (Hybrid Assembly) | ecosystem: Environmental > Terrestrial > Soil > Vadose... | reverse complement strand
TCGCAATAGATAGTAGCGGCCGCGTGCGCTGGATCCTGAAGATGGATTCGCTTGGCGGCCTAGCGCAGGCCGTATCGGAGTCGTTGAATGGAAACATTCTTACTGGCCAAGGGGGCGTGCTTTACGAGTTTAATCGTTTGGGCAGAATCGTCAGAGAGATTCCGATTCCTGGCTACTCGCAGCATCACGAACTCTTGGAGATCAAGGAAGGTCCGCGCGTCGGGAACCTGCTTGTGGACCTCGTGGAGGATGCCCGCCTCGGTCCCGAGGATGTACGTCTTCGAAGGATCGGACTTGATCCGCGCGATGAGCCCCGTCGTCGATGCGCTCGCGAGGGTCGCGAAGACGGGGGCGACCGTGTTGCTTCAAGGCGAGAGCGGCACCGGCAAAGAGGTCGCGGCACGGCTGCTCCACGAGACGAGCCCGCGCGCCCGGAGGCCCTTCATCGCCATCAATTGCGCGGTCCTGACCGATCAACTTCTCGAAAGCGAGTTGTTTGGTCACGAGAAGGGAGCGTTCACCGGCGCACACGCCCAGCGCCGTGGCCGCATCGAGCTTGCCGAGGGCGGAACGTTCTTCCTCGACGAGGTAGGAGAGCTCAAACCCGGCCTCCAGGCAAAGCTCCTACGGGTCCTCGAGGAGCGTCAATTCGAGCGGCTCGGAGGTTCCACCCCGGTCGTCGCGGATGTTCGGTGGGTGGCCGCCACCAACCGTGATCTGCGGACGATGGCGCAGGAAGGCACTTTTCGCGAGGACCTCTACCACCGCCTCGCGGTATTTCCGATTCGCTTGCCGCCGCTTCGTGAGCGGCGCGAGGACATCGTGCCGTTGGCGGAGTCGCTCATTGCGCAGTTGTCTACATCCGGAAGGGCAGGGGAGCGGCGAACGCCGTTGCGGCTCGACGACGCTGCGAAGGAGCGACTGCGGCTCTGCGACTGGCCCGGGAACGTGCGCGAGCTCCGCAACGCGCTCGAGCGGGCGATCATCCTCACGGACGGTCCTGTCATCCAGCTGGAGCATTTGTGGATCGAAGAGAGCTCGGTGCAGGTTGGCCCCGCAACACCGCTTTTAGCCCCTGACGAGGGATCGCTCGCGGAGCTGGAGCGGCAGACGATCCAGCGGACGCTCGCGGCCGTCGGTGGCAACCGGCGCTTGGCTGCTACGAAGCTCGGCATCGGGCTGCGAACCCTGTACGAGAAATTGAAGCGCTACGATCTGCGCGGATAGTCATCGCCCGCGGCGCGTGTAATCGATGGTGATCTCGGAGGTCCACGTCTGGCCGCCGTCCTTGGTGCCTTCCCATCGCCAGTGGATCGAATTTTTCTGGATATCCCAGAAGACCATACGATGCTGGTGGACGGCCCCGTTCTTGGTGACCGGCGCGCTGTAGAGGATCATTTGCCCGTGGTCGTCCGGGCCGCCGTAGTGCAGCAAATACGCGCTCTGGTTGTCGACCCAGGTTTGCTGCCACTGATTCGAGGACGGAACCCATTGCGAGACGCTGGTACCGGCCCATCGTCCGCCAGGAAAATCAGGCGAGTCGAACCTCTCCTCGATGACGCAACCTCCGTACTTCTTTTGAATGCGGTCGGTGCCGTGGGCGTACACCCAGGGCGCGTTTGCATCGGCGCCCGGTGTTCCCACCCGCAAGTTCCAATCGCCGAGCCAGAAATCGAAGGTGCTCCATCCTGGTTCCGTGCAAAAGGGCGACTGGGCCTCTAGGCTCTCGACGTCCGCGGACGTTTCGACCACGCTCGAAGCCGTGGCCGCCGTCGAATCGGTGGGGGTCGCCGACTGGGCGTCACAAGCTGCGAAGGCGACGAAGAAAATGGTGCATTGTGCGTAGGGGGCAAATTGGTTTCGCATGCAACCCAACGTGAACACGCCACATGGGCGCGCTTTCGAATTCTTGCGCTGCAGGAGCAACTAGCGCGTGCGAAAGGCCCGCGGGGCGATGCCGAAGGTGCGCTGGAATCGGTCGGTGAAGTGACTATGGCTCGCGAAGCCCAGGCCCAAGGCGATGTCGCTCAGATCGCGCCGGTGGTCGCGCAGCTCTTCGAGGGCCACGTGCAGCCGAATTTTCTGGAGCTTGGCGTGGATGGTCGTGCCAGTGCGGGCGCGAAAGACGCGCGCAAGATGAAACGGGCTGTAGCCGACCGACTTCGCGATGTCCGAGAGCCCGAGCGGCTCGCGGTAGCGCGTGGCCAAGGTACGCTCGACGTGGTCGATCACCTGGGCATGCAAGGGCGCGCAGGCGTCGTTTTTCCGGGGCGCGCACCCGCGGCGGGCGTAAGCATGGGCCACCGTCTGCGCGAGCAGCGTGTAGAGCGCCTCTTCGATCTGCAAGGGATCGCGCACGTCCCCCTTCTGCATCACCGCGTGCGCGATGCGCCGCTGCAGAAGGTACGATGCGCTGTCCACCGGGGCATGCGTCAGCGTGAAGGGGCGCCCCGGGCGATTGGCCGCCGCAGGATCGTAGGGCTGCACGGCGGCCGATACCGTGGCGACGTCGTAGGAGAACCACTCGCAGGCATCGCCTTCCGGACAAAGGGCTTCTCGCCGAAATTCCTGGTCGCGGTTGTAGAATTTGACGATGGACGGGTCGGCGACGATGGCCTCGTCCCCCGCGTGCGCCACCACCACCGGCAGCCGCGGAAACGAGAGGAGCCATCCGCTGGTGGGGCCGCTGTCTCGGAAGTGCTGGTTGTTGCTCGAGCAACGAAATTGCCCGACCCGCAAGGCGCCTTGCTGAAACACCACCTCTTCGGGCCCTACCCGATCTGCCCTCGACGGGAGCATCAATGTTCCTCTCGAAGCTGGCGCATAGCATACGCCACAGGCTCGCGAAGGGTCACCAAGGGCCGCCATGGGCGCGCTTCAATGCCGACGGGCGAACGCGGGCCAAAAAATCACGACACCACGGGCGCGGAGCGTCTGCGCCCGTGGCAGTTCCAGAACCCGCGACGGGCAGACGGTTACTTCGAGGCCTTCTTTTCCTTTTTCTTCTTCTGCTTGTCTTTCGTCGAGACCTTCGGCTTGTTGTCCTTCTTCTTGCCCTTCTCGATACCCTTGGCCATGGCAGGCTCCTTCCGCGACTCAGCATACAGCGCGGGGGCGCTCTGCGCCCAGTCTGCGGGAACTTGACATCACCCGGTCTCACCCTATCTTACGACATATCGTAAGATATACAGGAGACCTACGGATGCATCGACATCTTCGCATGGCTTCCCTTGGAGGCCACACCGGCGGCGACGGCGAAGCGCTCACGCGCGGCCGCAAGTTCAGCTCGGACGACTTGCAATTGATGCTGCTCGCGCACCTGGAGGAGAAGGCAAGCCACGGTTACGAGCTGATCAAAGCGGTGGAAGCTCGCTCCAACGGCTTTTATACGCCGAGTCCCGGGATGATTTATCCCGCGCTCACCTACCTCGAGGAGATCGGATACGTCACCGTCGAGGCCAACGGGAACAAGAAGCGTTATGCCCTCGCGGCCGAGGGGCGCGAGCATTTGTCGGCGCATCGCGAACGGCTGGTGCTGATGCAGCGGAAACTCGAGCACATCGCGCGCAAAATGGATCGCGTGCGCCGCGCGCTTTCGGGCGAGGCGGTGGAGGACGAGACGGGCGCGTGGCTTCCGGAGTTGATCGAGGCACGCCACGCGCTGAAGAGCGCATTGTTCGAGCGACGCGATGCCCCGCGCACCGAGCAGCGCCGCATCGCGGGCATTCTCGTGCGCGCGACGGCGGAGATTACCGGCGAAACCGCGCGCAAGCGCCCCACGAAGGGGGAATGAGGTCGTCGAAGGCGCTTCTGGAGCAGGCGGTTCGCGCGCTCGCCGTGCCCGCGGGCGAGGGATACGTTTGGGCGGCCGGCGAATCGACCGCGATCCGGGCCGTCCGCCGGTATCTCGTAGACGAATGCAAAATCGATAAATCACGTATTCGCGCGGCCAGCTATTGGAAACATGGCGCGAGTGCGATTCACGAGACACACGACGATTGAAACGCGCGGGCGAGTGCGCGCCGATGGCGGCTGCCCGCTGATCGAAACGATCATGATATGAGCGAATCGATCGGATCCCGAAAATCGATGTGCGAGCAACGCCGCTCTCATCTATTTTTCCGATGAATACCCGGCTGGTCACCGCGGCATGGTCATTGCTGAACGACACCGGCATGCCCCCTACGACGACCCGACCACTTCTGCTCGCTTTTCTGAGCCTGCTCGCCCAGTGCAGCGGCGAGACGCCCGCGTCTGGCGATAGTGCGACCAACGCAGACGCGATCGTCCGCGAAAAACCCCAGGCGACCATCTCCACGAGCCGATGGGACGACATTTCCGATAACGCATTTGCAGAAGCGGCGGCAGCCGAAACCCGATTGGAATCGGCGGGCGCGGTCGTCCAAACCGTTTGGCTCGCGCAAATGGCATGGTACGGCGGCCGCAAATTTGGCTGGACCAGCGCAGACGCGACGGCGCGCATGAAGAAGCTGCTCGGCCGCCGGCTTTCCTCCAACGGGTGGGGCAGCGGCGAAGCTTGGGTGGACGGAAGCGGCAAGGTGCTTCGCGCCGCCGGCACCACGTATGCGATCACCACCGCATGGCATGCGGGGCGGGTTCTCCTCGCGGCATACGATGCGGGTGCCCTGCCGAGCAGCTATTTGGTCGGTGCCGCCAACGCGCTCCTGAATTTTCCCAGAGTTCCCGGGAGCGCGAGCCGATGCATTGCGTATTCGAGTGCTGGATACGATCAAACGCATACCGGCTGCGTTTACAACGTCGAGGCGACGTCGGCCTGGTTTCTCTGGGCGGTCGAAAAGAGGGGGCTGATTTCGAGCGGCGTTCTGAGCACCGCGAACGCGTGGCACGACGACGTCGTCGCTCACTTCAACACGAGGACGGGCATCTGGCCGTACTCCAACGAGAGTCTCACGCCCCAGGAAACCTGGCACAACGGCCCGGTCGTCTGGGCGATGACCGAGATGCTCCCCCACCAAGCCGATCCGACGTCCACGACCGACAGCAATGCGTGGTTGGCTGGAGAGTTCAAAGCATGGCCAGCGGATGGCGGGAACTCGGTGCTCGTTTCGCTCGACTGCCCCCGCGGCGACGCTCAATACGATGCTATCCACGCCAGCGCGAACCAGGGATGCACGGTCCAGGCAAATTGCAACACTCAAGTAAAACGAGATAAAGCCGTGATGACGTCGCGCACCCCCTATGTCGTCGAGGGATCGCTGATCCAAGACGTTTGCGGAATTTGGGCGGGCGAGTAGACCGAGAAGGATGTCCGAATCGACGTTGCCCGCGGTCGCGAACGACGGTAGATCAAGCGCATGCGCCATCGCACACTTGGGCGGACGGGTTGGGACATTTCCGAGGTGGGGTTCGGAGCGTGGGCCATCGGCGGATCGTGGGGACAGGTCGACGACGCCGAGTCGATGGCGACGCTGCATCGGGCGCTCGATGTGGGCGTCAATTTCTTCGACACGGCGGACGTCTACGGCGATGGGCGAAGCGAGCGCCTGATCGCGCGGCTGCGGCGTGAACGGCGCGAGCCCTTCTTCGTGGCCACGAAGGCCGGGCGCCGTCTCGATCCGCACCGCGCCGAGGGTTACACGAAGGCGAACCTCACGGCGTTCATCGAGCGCAGTCTGCGCAACCTCGAGACGGAGGCGCTCGATCTGGTGCAGCTCCATTGCCCGCCCACGGACGTCTACTATCGGCCCGAGGTCTTCGCCGCCCTCGACGATCTCGCGAAGGCCGGCAAGCTTCGCCACTATGGCGTGAGCGTCGAGCGCGTGGAGGAAGCCCTGAAGGCCATCGAGTACCCCGGCGTGCAGTCCGTGCAGATCATCTTCAACATCGTCCGCCAGCGGCCCGCGGAGCTGTTCTTCGCCGAGGCGCAGCGCCGGCGTGTCGGTATCCTCGCGCGACTTCCGCTCTCTTCCGGGCTGCTGACGGGGAAGATCACCACCACGAATCAGTTCGCCGCCGACGACCATCGCGCATTCAATCGCGATGGGCAAGCGTTCGACAAAGGCGAGACGTTCTCGGGGATCGATTTCGATACGCAACTTCGGTTCGTTCGCGCGATCACACCGCTCGCCCCCGAAGGGACGACCCTGCCGCAGATGGCTCTCCGGTGGATCCTCGATGCGTCTGCGGTCACCACCGTGATCCCCGGCGGCCGGCGGCCGGCGCAGATTGAAGAGAACGCGCGCGCGTCCGAGATCCCGCCGCTCTCCGCGTCCGTGCATGAGCAGATCGGCGCGCTGTATCGGCGCGACATCGACCCGCTCGTGCGGCAGCTCTGGTGAAACGCGGTCCTACGGCGACCTACGGCGTGCCCAGAACGTAGAGGATGCCCGCGTTGAGCGAAATGACGTGGCCGTGGCGATCGAGGATGGTCGGCGTGTACCCCGAGCCCAACGCGACATTGAGGAATTGGCGCTCCGCCGCGCTGCCGCCTTGCCCGAGATGGTACGAATTGCCGTCTTCGCTGGTGACGAAGACGTTGCCGCGCGCGTCGACGCCGGGCGCGTTGATACACCATTCGAATCCGTTGTCGTGTTGATGATCGTCGACGCAGACCACGTTGTCCGAACCATCGCGGTGGCACGTCTGGGTCTCGGTGTTCGTCGCCCGCCACTCGACCTTCAGATTGGCATCGAGCTGGGTGACTTGATACGGCCCTTCCGTGAGATTGTCGAAATAATGATTGTCCTTGTCGACGATGGAATACGTTCCATCGTGGCGCCAGACGGCCGGGGTGATGTCCCAGCCGAAGTCGAAATTCGCGAGATAGGCCCCGCTCGGCGAAAACTCGAGCAGGTGACCGCGGCTGTAGTTGTATGCGGTAAAAGCCCCGAGCAAGAGCGAGCCATCGGGCAGCACCACGGGCGAGGCGGTATCGCCGTCGAAGAGGGTGCCCGCTGGATCTTCGCCGGTGTTCCGGTCGATGCCCTTGGGAGCGCCGTTCGTACAAGGAAGGGCCGCGTTGGGATCGGTCTGGTAGGCATTGAGCACGCCGCAACCGTCGTGCAACAAACCGCGCAGCGAACGGTTCCAGCGGAGCGACAGATCCCGCGTGTCGACCGCGACCAAATACGCGTAGTGAGTGTCACCCACGGCGCGGCTCGCTGTGAAGAGCGTGCTCCCATCCGCGCTGATCGCGGGCGCGAGATCGGAAGGCGGCGCTTGTATGCCGCACGCAATCGGCAGCGGTGGCGGCACCACCACGCCATTCGCCATCATCGGCCAGGGCAGGGGATCGATCTTGGAGCGATAGACGCCGCGGCACATATCGGTGGGGGCGGGGGCGCCTGGCGTCAAGGTCTTGTAATCCACCACGCGCTTTTGGCGGTCGGCGCCGATGCGCACGAGCAGACCTTTTTGGATTGCCCCCTTGGAATCGAGCTGCACGACGTTGTAATAGAGGTTGTCACTCGAATCGACGGTGAACGGGCTGACATCGTAATAGGAAACGTCGGCCGGGGCGTCGTCTGCTCCGAAGGGGTTGAAACGGTCGATCTCCTTTCCATGCTCCAGATCGACGACGTGCACCGTTCCGCCGGCGCCCGGCACGTAGAGCGCATGGCTTCCGAGCGCAGGTTGAAATACTTGCTGGAAGGTGACGTTGCGCACTTGGGGCGACGGAAAAGGTTTCCAATCGCTGGTATACGTCCATTGCTCGGTGAGCCGGCCATCGTCGTTGCGATAGCCGACTTCGGTCCACTGAATGTGGTCGACATTTTTCATGCCGCAGGGGGCCGGCTGACCGGATCCCGGTGGATTGCAAGGTACGAACGTGCCTGTCTTGCGCATCATGAAGAGTTGATCGGCGCGCGTGAGCGGCATTTGATAGTGAACGAACAGCGAGTCGTTCGCCTCGGCGATCTCCTGCTGCACGAAAGGATCGTAGGTCGCCGTGGAGAGCCGCGCCTCGAGCTTTTGACCGACCACGCACGTGCTGTTGTCGTGCATGAAATTCCCGCCGAACTGCGTGCGGTCCGAACAGTGCGCCGCGGGCGGCGACTCCTGACAAGAATGCGCAAACAGCGCGAAGGCGGAAAACGCGAACCATCCCGTATTCATCCGTCACCGTCTTTCCAAACAGCGTTTCGAGGCGTTCGACCGAACGATTGCCACAAATGCTGACGCTGTCAATGCAAGCAGTGCAAATGGCGCGATGTGCCCCATCGCTGCCTTGCCCCGGCTGCACTGACTTCTCGAAAATCGCGTTGAACGCAGATGGAGGGGGTTGTCCGGGCTCGATTAGCTATGACCGATAGCCCGGCCCCCTCCGATATCGTCGAGGGTAGCATCACGCATCCAATCTATCGTCGGTGAGAGTGGCTGATTGTGACCCGTACAATTGGTATTTTGCCAGATACGTTGCCCCATTACGGGATTGGTCTTGTTCCACGCCGAACGGGCTATGAATTGGTGCCCATTGATGGTGCCCAAGGTCAGGCAACTATTAACGCCTGGAGAAAAAGCATACATATTTCCCGTGTAAGACAGGCCGTCCCATACACATATATAACCGTCTTTGCAGTCGTCTGCAGTCGCATTCGGGGTGACGATCGATGGCTTCTGCAAGACCTCGGGCTCTTGAATACCCTGCTCGATGCCTGACGACGAAGATACGGGTTCTTCTGAGTCAGCGCTGCAGCCAGTCATGCCAATTACCACTGAGGCTAGCCAAATCATTTTATTCATGAAATTCTCCCTAGCGGGACGCCGGCGCAACATACATGCCAAGAGCATCCGTGGGGTTGGCTCTCCAAAATCGTGGGGGTTGTGCACGCGGCTCCCCTCCAGTCCCTGGTCTGCGCGAATGGCTCATACCATGAGCCATTCGCTCATGGCATGGACCTCTGGGTGGAGCGAGCGCGGCGTGTCGCGGTCCGCATACGGCTGAGTTGCACGCCGAACTTACACGCTGCGCGTACGCGATTCGTGGTGCTAGCCTCGCGGGCGTGATCACTCGGGCACTCCTCGATCCGCGGTCACCCCAGGCGCGCGCGATCGCCGATCTGTTCGACGACACGTTCATCCTGTGTGGCGTCATCTTCGCGGTCGTCACGGGGCTCATCGTGTACGCGGTCGTGCGCTTTCGCGATCGCGGCGGCGGTGCGCCGCCCCAAATCGAGGGCCACACGCGGCTCGAACTCGCGTGGACGGCCGTGCCGTTCGCCGTCCTCGTCGTGCTCTTCGCCCTGACGGCGCGCACGATGGCCGCCTCCGATCCGCCGCCTGACCGAGAGCCCGATCTGGTCGTCGTCGCGCACCAGTGGTGGTGGGAGGTGCGCTATCGGTCGGGCGCGGTGACCGCCAACGAGATCCACATCCCGGCGGGCAAGGCGCTCGTCGTGGGGATCGAGTCGGCGGATGTGGTCCACGATTTCTGGGTGCCGGAGCTCGCGCGCAAGATCGATGCGACGCCGGGCCGAAGGGTGAGCATCTGGCTGCAGGCCGACGCGCCCGGGACCTACATCGGCACGTGCGCGGAATATTGCGGCGCGCAGCACGCCTGGATGCGCATCCTCGTCGTTGCGCAACCGCCCGAAGAGTTCGCGGTCTGGGAGAAGCACATGCTCGAATCCGCGCCTTCGCCACACGTCGACGCGGCAGCGCGCGGGGCGCGGCTCTTCGAGGAGCGGACGTGCGTGAAGTGCCACGCCATCGCCGGCAACGGAGAGACGCCCGCGAAGGCCGGCCCGGATCTCACGCACCTCGCCGAACGCCAGACGCTCGGCGCCGGTGTGATGAAGAACACGCCTGGGGAGCTCGCCCGCTGGCTCAAACACCCGCAGGAGGTGAAGGAGGGGAGCCACATGCCGGATCTCCAGCTCACCGACGCGCAGGTTGCCGATTTCATCGCCTACTTCGAGACGCTCCAATGACCACCTCGTCCCTGCACGTTGCGCCCATCGAGCACGTGAGCGAGCGCACCGCGTTCTCGTGGGTCGCGACCGTCGATCACAAGCGCATTGGCGTCTTGTACCTTTTGACGTCGGTTTTCTTCTTTCTGGTCGGCGGCCTCGAAGCGCTGGCCATACGGGTCCAGCTTGCGCGGCCCGAGTCGAAGCTGCTCTCGCCCCACGCGTTCAACCAGATTTTCACCATGCATGGCACGACGATGATCTTCCTCGTCGTCATGCCCACGCTGGTTGGCTTCGGGAACTACCTCGTCCCGTTGATGATCGGGGCGCGCGATATGGCGTTTCCGCGTCTCAACGCGATGGGATACTGGCTTTTCCTGTTCGGCGGTGCCCTCCTGCATTTCAGTCTGTTGGCGGGCGGCGCCCCCGAAGCCGGTTGGTTCAGTTACGCGCCGCTCAGCGAGACCCCGTTCAGTTCGACGGCGGGCACGGACTACTGGGTGCTCGCGCTCCTGGTGCTCGGCGTCGGGTCGGTGGCCGGCGGTATCAACACCATCGCGACGGTCATCACCTTGCGCGCGGACGGGCTCACCATCCGGCGGCTGCCACTCTTCGTGTGGATGACCTTCGTGACCGCGATCCTCATCGTCCTGGCGCTGCCCGTGCTGAACGCGGCGCTGGTCATGCTGCTCATCGACCGGCAGCTCGACGCGCACTTCTTCCAGGCGAATGGCGGCGGCTCCGCGGTCCTCTGGCAGCACTTCTTCTGGACCTTCGGTCACCCCGAGGTCTACATCATGGCGCTTCCCGCCTTCGGCATGATCTCGGAGGTCATCCCCGTTCATGCGCGCAAGCCCATCTTCGGCTACGAGTTCGTCGCCGGTTCGACGGTCGCCATCGCAGTGCTCAGCTTCGGCGTGTGGGCGCACCACATGTTCACCGTCGGCCTCGGGCATCGTGCGGATCTCGCGTTTGCGGCGAGCTCAATGCTCATCGCCGTCCCGACAGGGGTGAAGATCTTCAATTGGATCGCCACCATGTGGGGAGGCACCCTGCGCTTCACCACCGCGATGATGTTCGCGGTCGCTTTTCTACTGGAGTTCGTCATCGGTGGCCTCTCTGGCATCCAGTTCGCGGCGGCGCCGATCGACTGGCATCTGACGGACAGCTATTACGTCGTCGCGCACTTCCACTACGTGCTCTTCGGGGGGACCGCGTTTGCCATCTTCGCGGCGACGTATTACTGGTTTCCGAAGATGAGCGGGAAGCTGCTCTCGGAGCGCTGGGGGCGCGTCCACTTCTGGCTGACGGTCATTGGCTTCAATCTGACCTTCTTCGTACAGCATCTCCTCGGCATGCTCGGGATGCCGAGGCGCGTATTTACCTATCCGGATCTACCGCATTGGGGAGAGCTGAACATGCTCTCGACCATCGGCGCGTTCGTGATGGGCTTTTCGGTGCTCGTCTTCCTGGGCAACGTCGCCCTTTCGCTCGCGCGCGGTAAGGCGGCCGGAGACAACCCTTGGGACGCGTGGACGCTCGAGTGGGCGACGACCTCACCGCCGTCGCCGCACAACTTCGACAAGGTGCCGCCCGTACGGAGCCGCCGCCCGCTCTGGGACCTCGCGAATGGCACGGCGTCTGGTGCGGGTGGTGCGGGCGCGCTCTCCGAGATCCGCGTGCTCCACGAAGCGATCATCGGCATGTGGGCGTTCATCGCGTCGGAGTCGGCTTTCTTCGTTATCTTGATTCTCACGTTCGTGTATTTCAATGCGAGCCGCGATGCCGGCGCGTCGTATCTCGACGTGAAGACCACCGGGATCTTCTCGGTCTGCCTTCTGGCGTCGAGCGCGACGATCCATCTGTCCGAGCGCAGCTTGGCGGCCGGCCGGCAGAGCGCCTTCCGCGGTTGGCTCATGGCGACCATCGCGCTCGGCGCGATCTTCATCGCTGGGCAGGCGAACGAGTACCTGAGACTCTTCGCAGGAGGGCTGTCGGTGAATTCGAGCCTCTTCGCCTCGACGTTCTTCACCCTCACGGGTTTTCACGGGCTGCACGTGACCCTCGGCCTGATCGCGCTCGGCGTTTTGCTCACGCTCGCCATCGCCGGCGATTTTCGCGGCAAGCACTCGCCGGCGTTCAAGGCGATCTCGCTGTATTGGCACTTCGTCGACGCGGTGTGGATCGCGGTTTTCTCTGTCGTCTACCTGAGGACCGTCCTATGACGACCATGCATCTCCTTCTCACGGCATGGGTGGCCGACCCGTTTGCGCTGGCCGTCGCACTCGCGGCGCTCTTGGGCTGGGGCGTCGGGATACGCAGAGGGAGCGCGCCGCGAGCGGGATACGTCGTGGCGGCGCTCGCCGTTTTCCTGCTCGCGCTCATCTCGCCGATTGGCGTGCTCGCGCGCGGATATCTCTTCAGTGCGCACATGCTGCAGCATCTGCTCCTCTTGCTCGTGGTGCCGCCGCTGGCGCTGCTCGCGTTGCCCGCTGCGCGGATCCCTACGGTGCTCCCCCCCACCCCAGCCCTCCCCGCTCCACCAGCGAAGGCGGGGAGGGAGCTGCTTGCGTGGCTCGCGGGTGCGGGGGCGATGTGGCTCTGGCATGCGCCAGCGCTCTGCGACGCGGCCGGACGAATCCTCGCAGTCCAGCGCGTCCAAACGCTTTCGCTCCTCGCCGCGGGCACGGCATTCTGGTGGCCGATCTTCGCGCCGTATGCGCGCGCGCGCCTCGCACCGTTCGCGGCGATCCTCTATCTTTTCACGGCCTGCATCGCGTGCACGGTGCTCGGCGTGCTGGTGACGTTTTCGCCGGTGCAGGTGTGTTCAATCTACATGCATCCTGCGGACACGCTCGGCGTGCTGCCGCTCCTTCGCGACCGCTGGGGGCTCGGGCCTGCCGCGGAT
>Ga0137415_10005263_pt1 | contig 12800 bp, 11 predicted proteins | sample CZODoug3_1_1_16f_FD_183082 | JGI IMG/M metagenome (GOLD analysis project Ga0137415, IMG submission 183082) | Vadose zone soil fungal communities from Angelo Coast Range Reserve, California, USA - CZODoug3_1_1_16fungal (Hybrid Assembly) | ecosystem: Environmental > Terrestrial > Soil > Vadose... | reverse complement strand
GACCATGAGGACGCCGACGCGCAGCGTGCCGGCCGGCGCGAAAGCCTTGGGCGTCTCGGGCGCCTGGGCGGCCGCCGGCCCCGCCAGGGTCATGGCCAGCCACCCAAGGGCACCGAGGGACAGTTTCAAGCCGTGTCCGAAAGTCATCGTTCCCCCCGTCGTTTCATGTCGGCCAGCATAGCATGGTGGCGTCGCGCCGCCCCCGGAACAATCCGGCCGGCGCGCCATTGCATGATCATGGACGACCGCCCGGACATCCGAAGCTTGTCGGCGTTGCGCGCGGCCGAGGCCGCCTGCCGGCGCTGCCCGCTCTATCGCAACGCCACCCAGGTGGTGCCGGGCGAAGGCCCGGCGCGGGCGCGGGTCATGCTGGTCGGCGAGCAGCCGGGCGACCAGGAGGACCGGCAGGGCCGGCCCTTCGTCGGGCCCGCCGGCCGCATCCTCGACCGCGCGATCGTGGACGCCGGCATCGACCGCAAACAGGTCTTCGTCACCAACGCGGTCAAGCATTTCAAATTCGAGCCGCGCGGCAAGCGGCGGCTGCACAAGCGGCCGAACGCGTCCGAGATCGAGGCCTGCCGCTGGTGGCTGGAGCGCGAGCGCGCCATCGTGAAGCCGCGCGTGATCGTGGCGATGGGGGCGACCGCGGCGCGCGGCGTGCTCGGACGCACCGTCACGATCGCCAAAGTGAGGGATGAGGTCCTGCGCGACGAGGCCGGCGCCGGCATCATCGTCACCATCCATCCGTCCTATCTGCTGCGGCTGCGGGACGACGAATCCAAGGAGCGGGAATACAAGCGCTTCGTCGCCGACCTGCGCCGCGGCGAGCGGCTCTTGGAAGCCGCGTGATCAGATCCAGGCGCTGGCGCCGCCGTCGACCGGCCAGGCGCAACCGATGACGTAGCTCGCGCGCTCGGACGCCAGAAACGCCACCACGGCGGCGACCTCCTCGGGCTTCGCGAGCCGCCCGAGCGCGAATTTCGCGCCGCGCTCCTTGAGGATGTCGGCCTCGGATTTGCCGGTCTGCGCCGCCGTCTTGCGGATCTGCTCCTCGAGCCGCTCCGTCAGGGTGGCGGTCGGCACCACCGCGTTGAGCAGGATGCCGTCGCGGGCGAGATCATTCGCCATCGCCTTGGTGAGGTTCAGGATCGCGGCGTTGTTCATGCCGGTGGCGACCGCGTTGGGCTGCGGCTGGCGGCCGGCAAGCCCGGTGATGTTGATGAGCCGGCCCCATTGGCGCGCCCGCATGGGCGGAATCGCGTGGCGCATGCAGCGGGCAAATCCGTTGAGCTTCTTCTCGAAATTCCGGCCCCACTGCTCGTCGCTCAGGGTGGTGAGATCGCCCGGGCTGACCAGCGCCGCGTTGTTGACCAGGATGTCGAGCCGGCCGAACTCGGCGAGCGTGCGCTCCACCATCAGGCGGATCGACTCGTCGCTCTCGATGTCGATCGGGATGCCGAGCACGCGCCCGGGCCTGCCACTTAATTCCCGGCAGGCCGCGGCATTGCGCTTGGGATCGAGGCTCGCCACCACCACGTTGGCGCCCTCCGCCAGCAATTCCGCCGCGCAGGCGCGGCCGATGCCGCGGCTGGCGCCGGTGACGATCGCCACGCGTCCGGTGAGGCCGAGGTCCATGGATCAATTCCTTGCAAATGTTTGCTCCGGCCGCTTGCCACGCTTGCAGCACCATATCGGCCGCGCATCCTCCGAGGCTCGCTTCGCTCGCACCTCAGGATGACGGGTCAGGTTTAGTTCAGCCCGTATATTCCAGGATATGCATCCCCGAGCCGGCGCGATCGATGAGATAGAGCCGGCCGTGCTCGTCGGAGCCGATGTCGTTCGACTGGATGGCGTCGGCGCCTTCTGGGATCGCCGGCACGAAGCAGCCGACTTCCTTCGGGCGCAGCGGATCGCTGACGTCGACCGCGCGCAGGCCGGCATTGAAATAGGTGAGGAACACGAGGTTGGCCCACGGCCCCTCGTTGCGGATGTCCTCCAGGATGTTGTGGGCCCCGAAACGGCCGGGGCGGTCGAAATATTTCTCGCGCTCCGGGAAGAAGGTCGCCACCGGAATCGGGTTGGTCTCCTTGCGGATGTCGACCACCCACATGAACTGGGCGTCCCAGTATTTCTGCTTGGCGCGCGCCTCGTCGGTGCAGATCAGGTAGGGCCGGTCGCCGACCGGCCAGGCCGTGTGGGTCGAGCCGGGAAACGGCGGCGACCATTGCAGATGGCCGACCAGCTCCATCCTGGCGAGATCGCTGCAATCTATAATGGCGATGCCGCCGCCCCAGAAGGCCGCATACATGCGGTTGCCGCGGATCATCGGCGGGCCGTGCAGCGTGATCGCGTCTTCGTGCGGCATCGGATCGCCGCCCTGGCCTTCGCCCTCGGCCTTCTGCCACGGCAGGCCCCAGATGCCGACGACGTCGGGCTTGAGCGGATTTTTGACGTCGAGCGTCCAGATCACCCGCTTGTTCCAGCCCGGCGCGTCGTTGGGCAGGAAGGCGAGCTGGCGCTTGTTGTCGACGCCGAAGCGATGCGGGCCGGAGCCCGGCGTGTCGTAGAAGCCGACCTCCTTGGGCGCGTCGGGCTTGCTGATGTCGAAGATGAAAATTCCCGCGCGCGCATTGCGGCCGCGGTCGCCGGCGAGCCGTTCCGAGTTGACCCACAGGATATGGTCGCCCACCACGCGCAGCTTGTGGCAGTGCACGCCGGGCGGCGCCCTGAACTCGAACACCTTCTTGGGATTTGTCGGATCGCGCACGTCATGCGCGGTGAAACCCTCGGGCGCGTGCCCGCTCGAGGTGCCGACCGAGCCCACATAGGCATAGCCCTTGTGCACCTGCACCAGGCTGCCGCAGCCCCAGGCCGCGGAGGGATCATGCCCCAGCACGCGAAAGCCCTTGATCTCCTCGGGGTAACGCTCCGCCATGATGGTCTCCTCTTTCGTTCTGCGTTCCCCTCCCCCCCCCGCGCCTGTCCGCCGAAGCGCGCAGCGCGAAGACGGAAGCGGGGCGGCTTGAAGGGAGCTTCTCAACTCACCTGATGCCGTCCGCCAAAAGCGGGCTGGCTGCGGCCGGTGCCGGGCAGATCCCACACGCCGGCGCCGCCCGGATTCTTGTCGGCCGAAATCTTCGCGTCGATCAGATAGGGCTTGCCGGTCGCGATGCCGGCGCGCACCGCGGCGCCGAGATCGGCGGCGCGGTCGATGGTCACGCCGTCGACGCCGGCCGAGCGCGCCATGGCGACGAAGTCGGGATTATAGGGCTCGCCGGTCGCCGGATGCTTGAAGTCGGTGGCGAGCTCGCGCCCGCCCAGATAGCCGCGCTGCAATCCGCGGATCGACGCGTAGGCGTAGTTGTTCCACACCACCCAGACCACCGGGATGTCGTATTCCACCGCGGTGCCGAGCACGCTCGCATGCATGAAGAAAGCGCCGTCGCCGACCACCGCCACGCAGGGCCGGTCGGGCGCCGCCAGCTTGGCGCCGAGCACGCCGGCGACGCCGAACCCCATGGGGCCGAAGCCCATCGAGCCGATGAGCGAATCCGGCCGCTTGGGCTTGCAGAACTGGATCAGCCAGTTGTGGTGGATGCCGATGTCGCTCACCAGGATCGCATCCTTGGGCAGCGCCTTGTCGATCTCGTGGGCGGCGCGCTGGGGATGGATCGGACTCGCATCGTCGGTGAAGCCGGGCGCGATGAAGGCCGCCCATTCCTTTTTGTAGCCGTCGATCGCCGTGAGCCACTTCGCGCGCGAGGCGGCCGAGTCGGAAACGCCCTTGCGCCGGTCGAGCTCGGCCAGCACCTGGCGCAGGAAGGTGCGCACGTCGGCCATCAGGCCGAGCGCCACCGGATAATTGCGCGCGATCTCGTCGGGATCGATATCGACATGGATCAACTTTGTCGGCGGGATGGTGAAGGAGTAGCCGGGCAGCCAGGAGCTCGAGGTGCGGTCGTCGAAGCGCACGCCGAGCGCCAGCAGCACGTCGGCCTGGCGGGTCGCGTGGTTGGCCGAATAGGCGCCGTTGCGCGCCACCAGGCCGACGGACAACGGATGCTCGGTGTCGATGCCGCCGAGACCGCTCGACGAGCTGGCGACCGGGATCTGCAGCCGCTCGGCCAGTTGCAGCAAGTCGGCGGACGCGCCGCCGTATTTGATGCCCTGCCCGATCAGGATCACCGGGCGCTCGGCCGCGAGCAGCATGTCGACCGCCTTCACGACGCCGTCCGGATCCGCGCCGCAGCGGCACGAGATGTTGGCGTTCCACTCTTCTGGCTTGGGCGTCTCCTCGGCGGCCGCTTCCTTGAAGACATCGAAGGGCACGTCGAGCACCACCGGGCCGGGCCGCCCCGTCACCATGGTCTTCCACGCCTGGCGGATCGCCAGCGGAACCATCTCGCCGCGGGTGGGCTGAAAGACGCGCTTGCAATAGGCGCGCACCGTCGAGGGGAAGTCCGCCTGGTAATGGCGGTAGAGCTCCTGGAAGGCGCCGCGGTTGAACTGGCTGGTCGGGACGTTGCCGGTGATGGCGAGAAACGGCACCGAGTCGAGAAACGAGTTGCCGAGCGCGATCGGCAGATTGGCCGAGCCCGGACCGCAGGACGTGAAGGTCGCGGTCGGCTGTCCCGACACGCGATAGAACACGTCCGCCATGAAGCCGGCCACCGTCTCGTGATGGACCGAGATGGTCTTGATGTCGCTCGCGCGCTCGTACAGCGCATCGATGAGCTGGATGTTGCCGTGCCCGCACAAGCCGAAAACATAGGGCACGCGCTCGCGGATCAGATAGTCGACGATGACCTGGCCGCCGTCGAGCATGTTCTTGGTCATCGACACGTCCTCACTGGCACCGGACGACGGATACGTCCATTTCGTATCGCGAAATACAGGATCTCGGCGCGACGAGCCCATTGTGGATAGTCGGTGCGCCGCGACCGCGCAAGCTGGCAGCGATCAGAGCTTCTCGGCGAGGAAGCGGGTCAGGCGCGGCGCCAGCACCGCGGAGTAGCTTCCGGGCTCGTCGATCGGATCGCTCGCCCAATAGTGTCCCGCGCCCGGCACGTAGCAGGTGCGCGTGAAGAAGCCGGCCTGCTTGAGGGCGCGCAGGAAGGCGTCGGTGTTGCGGCGGCGATCCACCAGGTCGTCCTCGGTCCCGCAGCTCAAGAGCACCGCGGTCTGGTTGTTGGCATAGGTGGCGTAGTTGATCGGGGTGGCGTCGAAATAGATGCGGCGATCCTCCTGCGGCGAGCAGCCGAGGAAATTCTCGATATTGTTGTCGCGCGGGCTGTCGGCGCGGTAGCGCTCCCACATCTCGATCAGGTCGTAGACCCCGTAGACGCCGACCAGCACCTTCACCTTGGCGCTCGCCTTGTGTTGCGGATCGCCCGGATAGCCGTCGACGAAGGCGCCCGCATTGGCGCCGAGCGCCGCGAGCGCCGCCAGATGCCCGCCCGCGGAGGCGCCGAACAGCCCGAGACGATCGGGATCGATCCGGTGCTCGGCCGCATTGGCGCGCAGGAATTGCACCGCCGACACCACGTCGTGCACCGCCTGCGGAAAACTCTTCTGGCCCTTCTTGGCCAGCCGGTAGCTGATCGCGAACAAGCCGTAGCCGCGCGCCGCCAGATAAGGGCCCCAATACTGGAAGGCGCTGCGCGCGCCCTGCTGCCAGCCGCCGCCATGCACGGCGACGAGTGCCGGAAAAGGTCCGGCGCCCTTCGGCAGATAGAGATCGCCCTGGAGCGCGACGCCGTCATGGGTCGCATAGGTCAAGGCGGAACGAAGATCATGCCCGGGCGAGCCTGTCATTGGGTCCATCGTGTGGGTTGAGGTTTCGCAAGGTTCGAGATAGCCGACACTCTGTCATTGCGAGCGAGGCGAAGCAATCTCGACCGCAGGCGCATGAGTCGGTGGCAGAGATTGCTTCGCTTCGCTCGCAATGACGGCGCGGCCGCGATCACGGCAGCACGATATCGTCGGGGTCGAGATGATCGAACGGGCCGGCGAACAAAGCGGGCCGCGCCTGCACCAGGCGCTCGACCGATTGGACGATCTCGCGCCACTGCGGCAACCCCTCATGCGCGTCCGGCCGCGCCAGATCGAGCACCGGTCCCTCGATGGCGATCGCCGCGATCGCCGGTCCGCCGCCCGTGAGCGCGAAGGCGAGCGCGGCGCGCCCGCGCGCGAAGGCGGTCTCCTCGGTGGCAAATCCGCGCCGGCGGATGTCCGCGAGAGCGCGCGCGAGGGCCTTGAGATCGGGCATGGGCGTCTTGTGGCGGCGCCCCCAGGCGGCGTAACCCGCGGCGGCGCCGGGGCCGAGCGACGCCAGGATGGCGCGCGACGCGCAGCCCTCGCCCAATGGGCGCACGGCGCCGAGAGGCGGCGAGCTCGTGACCTCGTTGGTGCCGGGCGCGGCCGCGATCCGCACGCCGTACCAGCCCAGCCGCACGGTGAGCGAGGCGGTCTCGCCGCTCGCAAAGGCGAGCTGCCGCAGATAGGGCATGCAGATGTCGCGGATCGCAAAGCGCGCGAACAGATTCTGCCGCAGCGCCCCCACCGTCTTGCCGAGCACGAATTTCGCCGAAGACTGGAAGCGCCCCACATAGCCGGCGCGCTCGAGCGCATCGAGGCCGCGAAAGACCGTGCCGGCCGAGATCCCGAGCGCTCGGCCGATCTCGGTCGCGCCGAGCGGGTGCTCGGCCGCGCCGACCTGTTCGAGGATGTGCAAGGCGCGGCGGGTCGAGCTGCTCATGCGTTCCCCTCGATGATGACCGGCGCGGCCGGCACGTGGCGGCAATGCTGCTGCAACGGCTGCAGGATGGCGCGCATGCGCGGCATCAGCTCGGCGATGCGCTGCGGCCCGAAGCGCTCGCGCGGACCCCCGACGGTGATCAGGGCGTGCGGGCGATCGCTCGCGTCGAGCACCGAAAAGGCGATGTAGTTGGCGCCGTATTGCTGCGGATTGCGCCAGGTGATGGATCCGTCGCGGCGCATGGCCGCGATGTCGCGCCAGACATCCTGCGCGGTGGCGTTCGCGGTCTCGGGAAAGATCGCATCGTAGCGGGTGAGCGGGGCGGCGCTTGCGAGATAGTCCGCGATCTCGCGGTCGTCGAGATAGGCCAGGAGCGCGCGCGACATGGTGGTGCAGTGAAGCGGGACCGAGCGGCCGCGCTGGCTCGCGCTCACCCGCCGGCCGCGCGCCTCGATCCAGTCGACGTTGACGCGGCTGCGCCCGACGATGATCGACAGGAACACGCTCTCCCCGGTGAGCCCATGCAGCTCCTCGAGCGCCGGGCGGCACAAGGCGCGGATGTCGAACTCGTCGGCGTCGCCGCGCAGCACCAGCACGCGGTAGCCGAGCTGGTAGCGCGCGCCGCCGGGGTCGCGCACCACATAGCCGTCGGCGGCGAGCGTGGTCAGCGCGCGATGAACCATGTTCTTGTTCATGCCGAGCCGCTGCGCGAGCTCGGTCACGCCGAGGCTGCGCTCCGCGCCGCAGAAACACGAGAGCACCGCGAGCACCCGCTGCGCCGCCTGGTTGCGGTAGCGCCTTTGCGGCGCGGCGTGAGCCGGCGTCCGCGTCGCCGGCGCGGAACGCCGGCGGCCAGGCGCCGGGCGGCTCAAGATCCTTTCCACTTGTCGGCTTCCCGCTCGTTCGATAAAATAAAATGGATTTCACATAGTATAACAAACCGGGGTGGAAATGCCAATTCCTGCAGGCGAGGCGCGCGGGCCGGCGGCCGGGGCGGCAACGCCGTCGATGATTTCGGTCAACGGCATCCGTATCGAGATGATCGAGCGCGGCAGCGGGCGGCCGCTCTTGTTTCTGCATCCCGGCATCGGCATCGATGCGAACGCCCCTGTGCTCGACCGGCTGGCGGCGGGCGGGCGCCTTCTCGCCCCGTCGCATCCGGGCTTCGGCGCCTCGGAGGGGCCGAGGCACATGACCACGGTCGACGACCTTTCCTATTTCTATCTCGACCTCATGGATCAGCTCGACCTGCGCGACGCGACCGTGGTCGGCGTGTCGTTCGGCGCCTGGGTGGCGGCCGCGATCGCGGTGAAGTCGACCGCGCGGATCGCGCGCCTGGTGATGGCCAACGCGGTCGGCATCAAGGTCGGCGACCGCGAGACGCGCGACATCGCCGACATCTTCGCGCTCACCGAACCGCAGCTCAACGAGCTCGCCTATTGCGACCCGAAGATCGGCGCGCGCGACTACAAGGCCATGCCGGTCGCCGCCGTGACCGCGACCGCGCGCAACCGCGAGGCGCTGGGGCGCTACGGCTGGCAGCCCTACATGCACGACCCCAAGCTCAAGGGCCGGCTGCACCGCATCCGGATTCCGACCCTTTTCCTGTGGGGCACGCATGACCGCATCCTGAGCGAGCCTTACGGGCGCGCCTACTGCGCCGCCATTCCGGGCGCGCGCTTCGAGCTGATCGACAAGGCGGGCCACTTCCCCCATGTCGAGCAGCCGCAGGCTTTCGCCGATCGGGTTCTCGCCTTCGCCGCCTCGTAACGCCCGGAGCTCATGCCATGCGCGTCTATCACTTCACCGAGCAGCCCTACCCGAACGCCTGGGAGAAGCACGAGGGCTCGCTGCGGATCAACCTGCCGAACCGCCATCTCGATCCCAAGATCGCGGCCGATCTGTTTCACCGCTATTACGACGAGTGGCTCCTGTGCGACGAGCTCGGCTTCGACGTCATGCTCAACGAGCATCACGCGACCGCGACCTGCATGTCGTCGACCTGCATCGTCGGGCTCTCGGTGCTGGCGCGGCAGACCAAGCGCGCGCGCCTGCTGGTGCTCGGCTATCCGATCGGCCACCGGCCCGATCCGCTGCGCTGCGCCGAGGAACTCGCCACCGTCGACGTGATCTCGCGCGGCCGCCTCGACATGGGCTTCATCAAGGGCGTGCCCTACGAATTCCCGGTGTCGAACCAGAACGCGGTCGGCGTCATGGACCGTTTCTGGGACGCGCATGATTTCATCATCAAGGCGATGACCAGCCACGATGCGCCGTTCAACTGGGAATCGGAATTCTTCCACTACCGCCACGTCAACCTGTGGCCCCGCCCCTATCAGCAGCCGCATCCGCCGGTATGGACCACCACCGGCAGCCCGATCAACGCGCGCATCGTGGGCGAGCGCGGCTACGTGATGGCGACGCTCGGCACCGGCTATGCGACGCGGCCGCTCTACGACGTCTACCGCCAGGCCTATACGGCGAAATTCCACAAGCCGCCGGCGGCCGACCGCTTCGCCTATCTGGGCCTGGTCGCGGTCGCCGACACCGAGGCGGAGGCGCGCCGGCGCGGCGAGATGGTGTCGATCTATCTCGGCAGCAGCGCGATCGTGGCGCCGCAATTCCGCAATCCGCCCGGCTACCTGTCTGTCGAGGACAATGTGCGCATCCTGCGCGGCGATCCGCGCCCGCGCACCGGCACCAAGGACGGCGGCTTCATCGACATGCGCACCGCCGGCGTGCAGGAGCTGATCGACGCCGGCATCCTGTTCTGCGGCACGCCCGACCAGGTCTACCGCCAGATCACCGAGTTCTGCGACTATTGCGGCGGCATGGGCAACCTTCTGATGATGGGCCATGCCGGCCACATGAACCACGCCGACACCGTCGGCAATCTCACGCTCTTCGCCAAGGAAGTCCTGCCGCGCCTGAAGGAATACAAGCAGCCGGTGGCGGAAGCGACGGTCGCGGCGTAGCGCACAGGCGCAAGAGTCTGAGCCGTCATTGCCCGCGAAAGCGGGCAATCCAGTAATCGCGGGCATCCACGGTAGGTGCGCCGTGCCAACCGCATCGACACGGCGTACTGGATGCCCCGCTTACGCGGGGCATGACGTCGAAAATTTGCGGCGCGGCGTGATCATGAGTCTTGACATCCACTTTTTTGACGGCCGCGGCCGAATGGTGTAGGAGAAAATCCACAGTTCGAATTGCGCCCGCCGGAAACCCCGAGCGGGCGTTTTTTATTCCGGAGGCAATCTATGGCGTGCTGGTCAGAGACATCGCGCATCGGCCAGTCGTCCCTCGCCGCGGGACTCGGTCCGGGAGCAGGCTTGTATTTCCGTTGTTGTTTACAACGAAAAGCCCCCGTGCGCGCTGCCCGCCCCAGTCCGGGGGCAACGCGAAGCGCTCCGTCAGGCCACCGGCTCCCTCGCCTTCACCGGGAAATACTGCGCCAGCCAGTCATGCAGCACAGTGCGCACGCGGGTGTTGCTCTCGGCGAACATGAAATGATCGGTCTCGGCGAAGAGATGCAGGTCGGTCGGCTGCCCGGCGCGGCGAAAAAGCTCGATCGACTGCTCGGTCGGCGTCACCGAATCGACCGAGGAGTGCAGCAGCAGCAGCGGCCGCGGCGCCATCCTGGCCACCACCTCGTCGGCGCGGAAGTCGTACATGCTCTGCGCGGTCTCGGCCGTGAATTCCTGCACCGAGCCCTCCGCCAGATGTCCGCGCAGATGCTCCGGGATCGGCACGATGTCGTAGCGCGGCACCATCAGCGTCTCGCCGCGCGCGCGGCGGCGCTTGCCCTCCTCCAGCGTGCCGGTGAACTTGGCCCAGGCCTCCGACGTGCGATGCTGGCCGCGGAACTTGCGCTCGCCGTCGCCCCAGCCGCCGGACGAGATCGCGGCCGCCACCCGGCCGTCGACGGCGCCGGTATAGACCGCCACCGCGGCGCCGAAGCTCGAGCCGATGAGCGCGATGCGGTCGGGCTCGACCGCGGGATGCTTGGCCAGGAAGGTGAGCGCGTCGCTGGTCGCCGCCACCTGGTCGAGGCAGATCAGCCGCCCCCGCTCGCCCTCGCTCTCCCCGCATCCCGGCATGTCGAAGCGAAGCGTGACGTAGCCGAGCTTCTCGAACATGGCGCAGGGCTCGAGCACGTTGCTGGAGCCCTTGTTGCTGCCGAAGCCGTGCAGCACGATGAAGGCCGGCCGGCGCTCGCGGGTGTGCGGCGGCACCCGCACCACGCCCGCGAGCGTGAGCCCCTTCGATCTGAACGTGACACGTTCCTCGGTCATTACCTATTCTCCGTTGACGGTAGCTTCGATCGATTCCGACATCGCGCCGAGCTGCTGCTTGAGCATGTGCCAGATGGTATGACGATAGTCGACGAATTGCGGGCTGCGTTTCAAGGCTTCCTCGTCGCGCCAGCGCGGGCGCGGGAGATCGATCGCGATGTCGGCGATGATGCGCCCGGGCTGGCCGCCGAACATGACGATGCGGTCGGACAGAAAGACCGCCTCGTCGACGCTGTGAGTGACGAACACCACGGTTTTACGGACGTCACGCGCCTGTTCCAACAGCTTCATCAGCTCGATCTGCATCATCTCGCGGATCTGCGGGTCGAGCGCCCCAAAGGGCTCGTCCATGAAAAGATAGGTCGGGTCGATGGCGAGCGCGCGCGCCAGCCCGACGCGCTGCTTCATGCCGCCCGACAGCTGATGCGGGTAGAACTGCCCGAATTTCGCGAGGCCCACTTGGTCCAAGGCCTTGGCCGAGATCTCGCCGCGCTGCCGCGCGCTGAACCCGAGCACCTCGAGCGGCATCTCGACATTGTGGCGCGCGTCGCGCCACGGCAGCAGGTTGAACTCCTGGAACACCATGGCGCGGTCGGCGGACGGCCCCACGACCCGCTTGCCGTCGATGGCGACCGTTCCCTGCGAGGGCGGGATCAGCCCGTTGGCGATCCGCAACAGCGTGGTCTTGCCGCAACCGCTGGTGCCGAGGAAACACACGAAGGTGCCGGGCGCGACGTCGAGCGAAACGTCGCGCAAGGCCCACAGCTCGCCGCTGCCGTCGCGCCGCCGGTAGCAATGGGAGACGTGTTTGATCTCGATCATGCGGTCTGGTCCTGCCGCCAGGGCGCGAGCCGGCGCTCGAGCGCGCGCAGCGCCGCATTGAAGGTGACGCCCGCGGCCGCCAGAATCCCGACGCCGACGAAGACCTGCGCGGTGTCATACATGCCCCCGGCCTGGAAGATGAGATAGCCCAGCCCCTTGTTCGACGCATAGATCTCCGCCACCACCACCATCACCAGGGCGCGCCCGATCGCGAGCCGCATGCCGGCGATGATGAAGGGCAGCGCGGAGGGCAGCACGATCTTGGCGAGGATCTGGCGCTCGCGCGCCGTGAACGAGCGCGCGGTCTCGATCAGCCGGGGATCCACATGGGCGACCCCGGTCTCGGTGTTGATCAGCACGATGATGAAGGAGCCGAGAAACACCAGCGCGACCTTGGAGGAAAAGCCGATGCCGAGCCAGATGATGAGCAGCGGCAGGAAGGCGACCTGCGGCGAGGCATAGAGCGCCGCCACGAAGGGCTCGACCGTCGAGGCGACGAGCGGCACGCGTCCCATCACGAGCCCGACCGGCACGCCGACCGCGACCGAGAGCCCGAACCCCATGGCGGCGACCTCGGCGGTGGCGGCGACATGCGGCCAGATGCTGCCATCCGCGAGCATCTCGTAAAATTTCTCGACGATCAGCGTCGGGCTCGCGGCGAACAGCGGATCGACCAGGCCGGTGCGCGCGGCGGTTTCCCAGATGCCGAAAAAGCCCGCGAGCGCGCCGAGCCGCAGCAGCGACGCGGGGCTCGCGAGCCGCCGCCATGCCGCCGGCGCTCCGGCCGCGCGGGTCATCGGCGCTTCGTCCATCACCGGAGACACGTCCTGTGCGGCCATTACTGATTGCCGGCTAGTGCCGCGAACCCGAAGTTCGCACGATTTCGCGGCACGCCCGGTTGCGAACTTCGGGTTCAAAAGCGGCACTAG
>Ga0137415_10005262_pt1 | contig 12800 bp, 13 predicted proteins | sample CZODoug3_1_1_16f_FD_183082 | JGI IMG/M metagenome (GOLD analysis project Ga0137415, IMG submission 183082) | Vadose zone soil fungal communities from Angelo Coast Range Reserve, California, USA - CZODoug3_1_1_16fungal (Hybrid Assembly) | ecosystem: Environmental > Terrestrial > Soil > Vadose... | reverse complement strand
TGTCGATGCCGATGGTGCCGAGCAACAGGCCGACCGCCGCCATCAGGAGAGTGCGCGGCAGCGAGGTCGACGACATGTAGGCGAGGAAGATGAGGCCGAGCACCAGCAGGGCGGTGTATTCCGGCGGCCCGAATTTCAGCGCGAAGGCGGCGAGCGGCGGCGCGATCAGGGTGAGCATCACCACCCCGAAGGTGCCGGCGATCCACGAGCCGACCGCGGCGATGCACAGTGCCGCGCCGGCGCGGCCCTTGCGCGCCATGGCGTAGCCGTCGATGCAGGTCATCACCGAGGAGGCTTCGCCCGGGATGCGCATCAGGATGGAGGTGGTCGAGCCGCCATATTGCGAGCCGTAATAGATGCCGGCCAGCATGATGATCGCCTTGGTGGCGTCGAGCCCGTAGGTCACCGGCAAGAGGATGCTGATGCCCGAGAGCGGACCGATGCCGGGCAGCACGCCGACCAGCGTTCCGACCAGGCAGCCGAGAAACGCGTACCACAGCACGTCGGGCCGGAAAGCGACCGAGAAGCCGAGGAAGAGGGCGTCGAAGGTGCTTTCCACGATCAGAACCCGAGGAGGCCGGGTTCGAGCGGCGATTTGAGGACGACCGAGAACAGGAAATAGGTCGCGGTGCTCACCCCGACGCTGTAGGCCGCCGCCGCGATCAGGTTGCGGCGCTCCAGGCACAAGAGCCCGAACAGAAGGAGCGAGAAGGTGATGATGAAACCGAGCGTGGTGTAGAAGGCGACCGCGAGCGCGGTGAAACCGCAGACCGGCCCGGCGTGGCGGAGATCGCCCCAGGTCAAGGTGGCGAGCGGCGCGCTGTCGCGCCCGCGCAGCACCAGCAGCAGGCCGAAGAAGATCATCAACCCGCAGACCAGCTTCGGCAGCATGCCGGCGCCCGGCATCGACAGCCGCCCGACCGGGAGGTCGCCGGAAATCGCCCAGACCAAAAGGCCGGCAGCGATCGCGACGCCGCCGGCGACGTGGTCGGTGCGCAGGATCATCCTTCGACCTTGCCGATCTGGCGCACCGCGTCCTCGACACGCTTGGCGTCGGTGTCCCAGAAGGTCTTGAAGTCGGCCTGATCCAGATAGGCCACCTCCTGGCCGATATTGGCCATGAGCTGCTTGAACTGGTCGGCGGTCGCGACCTGCCGGCTGAAGTCGCGGATTTTGGTGACGACCGGCTCCGGCGTTCCCTTCGGGGCGAACAGGCCGACCCACAGATAGAATTCGATATCGTAGCCGAGCTCCTTCATGGTCGGCACGTCGGGGAACGCGGCTGAGCGCTTGGCCCCGAAGGAGGCGAGCGCGCGCGCCTTGCCGGCCTTCATCTGTCCGCTCGCCGCCGCGATCGAGGACACCAGCGCCTGCGAATTGTTGCCGATCAGCGCGGTCAGCGCCGGCCCGCCGCCGTTGGTCGGCAGGTGGCGCAGCTTGATGTCGGCGGCCCGCATGTAGAGCGCCATCGGCAGATGCAGGGCGCCGTAGAGTCCCGAGGAGGAGAAGATCAGCTGGTCGGGCCGTTTCTTGGCGTCCTCGGTGAATTCCTTCAGGGTCTTGTAGGGCTGCTGGTCGTTGACCAGCAGCACGCAGGGATCGGCGATGAAACGGGCGATCGGAATGAAGTCGGCGCGGGTGAATTTGGGCTGCCGCCCGAACAGCTTGTCGACCTCCGCGAATCCCGAGATCGAGACGATGTGCAGCAGCAGCGTGTAGCCGTCGGGCTTGGCGGTGGCGGCGAACTGCGCCCCGACCGCGCCGGCCGCGCCCGACTTGGTCTCGATCACCACCGGCTGCTTGAGGATCGGCTCGAGCACCGCCGCGTAGGGGCGGCCCACCACGTCGGCCGCGCCGCCGGGCGGGAAGGGGTTGATCAACGTGATGGCGTGCGACGGGTAGGCGTCCTGCGCTGTCGCCGGGCGGCCGGCGAGCGCGGCAGCGGCCGAGCCGATCACGAAGTTGCGTCTGTCCATGGGTGTCTCCCGGTCGTTTCTCCGCGCCTGGCTCTGACGGCTCGCGCGCCGGCCGGACACTACCGACCGAGGGCCGCCGGAGCAACCTGGGATGGGATGCGACACGTGCGACTGAGGTGCCGGCCCACAGACCTCATCCTGAGGAGCGCGGCCGAAGGCCGCGCGTCTCGAAGGATGGGCGGCTGGCACCGTTCTCGCTTGTGGCCCGTCCTTCGAGACGGCGCTTCGCGCCTCCTCAGGACGAGGTCGAGGAATCCTCGATGATCGCGACCGCCCGCGTCCAGCCGGCCGATCCGCCGCGCACCTTCACCGGAAAGCAGCTCACCATGAAGCCTTTCGAGGGAAGCGCTTCGAGATTATGCAGCTTCTCGATATGGCAATAGCCGATCTCGCGGCCGGCGCGGTGGCCTTCCCAGATGATGCTGGCGTCGTGCGTCGCCGCGTAGCGCGCCATGGTGTGGACGAAAGGCGCGTCCCAGCTCCAGCCGTCGGTGCCGGTCACGCGCACGCCGCGCTCGAGCAGATAGAGCGTGGCCTCGCGGCCCATGCCGCAGCCGCGCGCCACATAGTCCGGCCTCCCATAGGCGGCGCCCGCGCTGGTATTGACCACGACGATGTCGAGCGGTGAAAGCGTGTGGCCGATGCGCGCGAGCTCGGCCGCGACGTCGGCCGCGCTCGCCACATAGCCGTCGGCGAAATGGCGGAAGTCGAGCTTCACGGCGTTCTGGAAGCACCAGTCGATCGGCACCTCGTCGATGGTGATGGCGCGTTTTCCCCCGTCCATGGTGGAGGCGAAGTGATAGGGCGCGTCGAGATGGGTGGTGCAGTGGGTCGACAGCCTGATCCACTCGATCGCCCAGCCCTCGCGGTCGGGAAGGTCGTCGACCGTGAGGCCGGGGAAAAAGCGGACGACCTCCGGCGCGGTCTCTTTATGGTCGCGGTACTCGATCGCCGGCCCGTAGCCCGGCGGGTCGGCCGCAACGTCGTTCTCCAACGGAACCGAGATATCGATCAGGCGTCGCGGCATAAGGTGTCCCCGGTTTGACAAGGCGGCAGAGTCGCTGGATTCTTCGCCGAGCCTCGCGGCGAAGTCCACAAGTCCCAAGCATCCGGACTTGATAAATCAGGAGTTTGACATGCCCGCTTACTGGGTGGCGCGCTCCCGCGTCATCGATCCGGTCGAATACAAGAAATACACCGATCCGCTGCCGGCGATCTTCGCCAAATACGGCGCCAAGGTGCTGGCGCGGGGCGGGCGCTTTCAGATCATGGAAGGCCCGGAAAAATTCCATCGTTTCGTGGTGATCGAGTTCCCGACTTTCGAGCAGGGCGTCGCCTGCTTCGAGTCGCCCGAATACCAGGCGGCCGCCGCCTTCCGCCGCAACGGCGCCGGCGAGGTCGAGACCTTCATGGTCGACGCCGGCGACGCAACCCCGCGCTGAGGTCGGGACCACGTTTGAGCGTTAAACATGCGTCGGTTAGCCCCTGGCGCGGGCCGCGGAAATCATCTTAAGATGCCGCCAAATCAACAATCCACATGGGAGGAACTTTGATGAGTCTCAAACGTCTGCTTGCGCGCACGGCGGTCCTTGCGGCCGCATCCGTCGCGCTGGTCACCGGCGCCGCGGCGCAGTCCGGCGAGCCGATCAAGATCGGCTTCAGCATGGCGATGACCGGCGGTCTCGGCGGCAACGGCAAGTCCGCCCTGCTGGCCCAGAAGATCTGGGAGGAGGACGTCAACGCCAAAGGCGGCCTGCTCGGACGGAAGGTCAAGCTGATCTATTACGACGACCAGTCGAATCCCTCGACGGTGCCCGGCATCTACACCAAGCTGCTCGACGTCGACAAGGTCGACATCGTGATGGGCGGCTATGCGACCGCCATGCTGGCGCCCGCGATGCCGATCGTGATGCAGCGCAAGAAGCTGTTCATCGGGTTGCTCGGCCTCGCCGTCAACACCGAGTTCAACTACCCGAATTATTTCGTGATGATCCCGTCGGGACCCAATCCGAAGCCCGCCTTCACCAAGGGCTTCTTCGACATCGCGATGGCGCAGAACCCGAAGCCGAAGACCGTCGCCATCGTGGCCGCCGACCAGGAATTCTCCCGCAACGCCTCCGACGGCGCGCGCGAGAACGCCAAGGCGCTCGGCCTCAACATCGTCTATGACAAGACCTATCCGCCGTCGACGACCGACTACGCCCCGATCGTGCGCGCGATCCAGGCCACCAACCCCGACATCGTGGTGGTGTGCTCCTATCCGCCGGATTCGGTCGGCATCGTGCGGGCCGTCAACGAGATCGGCTTCAAGCCGAAGATGATCGGCGGCGGCATGGTGGGACCGCAGAACACCGCCATGAAGGCCCAGCTCGGCCCGCTGCTCAACGGCTTCACCAACTACGATTTCTGGCTGCCGGTGTCCAAGCTGAACTTCCCGGGCGTCGACGAGCTGATGAAGAAGTACCAGGCGCGGGCGGCGTCCGAAGGGGTCGATCCGCTCGGCTACTACATGGCGCCGCAGGCCTATGCCCAGTTCCAGGTGCTGGCGCAGGCGATCACGGCGACCAAGACCCTCAGCGACGACAAGCTCGCCGATTACATCCGCACCAACACCTTCAAGACCGTGCTCGGCGACGTGAAGTTCGGCAAGGGCGGCGAATGGGCGGAAGGACGCGTCCTGCAGGTGCAGTTCCAGAACATCAAGGGCAACGACGTCGACCAGTTCAAGGACGTGAAGACGCAGGTCGTCGTGTCGCCCAAGGACTACGTCTCGGGCACCGCGGTCTACCCTTACGAAAAGGCGAAGTGATCATTTGACGGTCGGAAAATGACGCGCCGCGCGGCTCTGCCGCGCGGCGTTGTCGTTCGAGCGGTGGGTTTGCTCTGCCCTCATCCTGAGGAGCGCCCGAAGGGCGCGTCTCGAAGGATGGGACGCTTGCTCACCGGCAGCCCACATCCTTCGAGACGCCGCACGCCAGTGCGGCTCCTCAGGATGAGGGCAGGTCGACCAGTTGCCGCTTGGCTTCACAGCCCGAGATAGAACTTCCGGATCAGGTCGTTGTTGTTGAGCTCGTCGGCGGACTTGCCCTCGAACGCGATCTTGCCGTGCACGATCACGTAGCCGCGGTCGGCGATGCGCAGCGCCTGCGGAAAATTCTGCTCGGCCATCAGCACCGTGAGCTGGTAGCGGTCCTTCAATTCCTTGATCTTGTCGATGGTGCGGCTGACCAGCACCGGGGCGAGGCCCACCGAGGGCTCGTCCACCAGCAGGATGCGCGGCGCCGACATCAGGGCGCGGGCGAGCGCCAGCATCTGCTGCTCGCCGCCGCTCATGCTGCCGGCGAGCTGCGCGCGCCGCTCGGCGAGGCGCGGGAAGGCTTCGTGGCAGAAGGCGAGGTTGGTCTTGATCTCGGCGCGCGCCTTCGGCCGGAACGCGCCGAGCAGCAGGTTCTCCTCGACGGTGAGGCGCGGAAACAGCCGCCGCCCCTCCGGCACCAGCGCGATCCCGAGATCGACGATCTCCTCGGTGCTGCGGCCGATCAGGTCATGGGTGATGCCGTCGATCTCGGCCATGATCCGCCCGGCGCTCGGCCGCACCATGCCCATGATGCTCTTCATGAGCGTGCTCTTGCCGTTGCCGTTGGTGCCGAGCAGCACCACGGTCTCGCCGCCGTCGACCTTGAGCGTGACGTCCTCGAGCACGCGGACCGCCCCATAGGCGGCGTGGACGCCCTCGACGCTGATGCTATTGGCCAAGGTAAGCCCTCTCGACTTCGGGATCGCGGATGACGTCGTCGGGACGCCCGTCCGCGATCTTCTTGCCGGACACCAGCACGACCAGGCGCTGCGAGAAATGCATGACCGCGCGCATGATGTGCTCGATCAGGATGACGGTGGTGCCGCGCTCGTTGAGCCGGATCAGCAGCGACACGATGTCGCCGACCTCGGAATGCGACAGCCCGGCCATCGCCTCGTCGGCGATCAGCAGCTTGGGTTCGGCCGCCATGGCGCGCGCGAGCTCGAGCTTGCGCATGTCGACCTGGGTGAGGTCGCGCGGGAATTTATGCGCGCAATCGACCAGGCCGACAAGGCTCAGGAGCTCGTCGCAGCGCTCGTCGGTCTGAGCCGGGCTGAAGCGGCCGCGCTCGCGCGCATTGACGGCATAAAGCAGCGGCACTTTCAGGTTGTCGGCGACCGACATGCTCACGAAGGGCCGCGGCAGCTGGAAGCTGCGCGCCATGCCGAGCCGGGTGCGCGTATGGGCCGGCAGGCCCGCGAGGCTGCGGCCCTCGAAGGTGACGTTGCCGGTCTCGTTGGCGAGCGTGCCGCACAGGCAATTGACGAGCGTGCTCTTGCCCGAGCCGTTCGGCCCGATCAGGCCGACGCGCTCGCCTTCGGCGACGTTCAGGTCGATTCCGTCGAGCGCGACGAATCCGCCGAAGCGTTTGCCGAGGCCTTCGACTTGGAGGAGGGGCGCGGCCATTTCGTTCCCATTCTGCGCAGGAGAGGTTGCACCAGACCGACGATGCCGTTCGGTGCGATGATGACGAAAGCGACGAGCAGCACGCCGACCAGCAGCAGGTTGACGGCGGACGAAATGGTGACCGTGGCGACCTGTTGCAGCGTGCCGAGCAGGATCGCGCCGACCAGCGGGCCGACCCAGCTGGTGGTGCCGCCGATCATCGGCATGGCGATCGAGTTCACCGCATAGGGAAGCCCGAAGGCCGAGGCCGGCTCGAGATAGCCGATATAATAGGGGAAGGGCGCGCCGGCCATGCCCATGAGGGCACCGGAGAGCGTCGTCGCGATCAGCTTGAGCTTGAGGGTCGGCACGCCCGAGGCCTCGGCGGCGAGCTCGTCGTCGCGGATGGTGGCGAAGCCGTAGCCGAGCTTCGAGCGTTCGATCGCGCGTGCCGCCGTGACGGCGCCGGCGGCGAGCAGCGCCATGAGCAGGAAGAGATACTCGATATAGCCGAGCTGGACGCCGAGGATGTCGATGTCGTTCGGGCGGATCATATAGGCGCCGCGCGAGCCGCCGACATAGTTCCAGTTCACCACCATGGTCTGCAGCACCACGGCGAGCGCCAGGGTGGCGATCGCGAAGAAGGCGCCGCGCAGCCGCAACGTCAGGTAGCCGGTGCCCAGCCCGACGAGTCCGGAGACGGCGGCTGCGATGACCAGAAGCACCGGAATCGGCAGCTGAAACGTCTTGTGGAAGAACACGGACGTATAGGCGCCGAGCGCGAAGAAGGCGGCGGTGCCGAAATTCACGTAACCGCAATAGCCGCCCAGGATGTTCCAGGCGGTCCCGAGCACGATGAATTGCAGCACCGTGTAGCCGGCGAAGAAATAATAGTCGTTGCCGAACAGGCGCACGAGACCGAACAGCACCGCCACCGTGCCGACCGAGATCGCGAGGAAGACGGATGAGCGCACGGCTTACCGTCCCAGCAGTCCGGCCGGCCGCACCGCCAGCGTCAGCAGCAGCAGCCCGAACCCGACCGCCGGCGCCCATGACGGCCCATAGAAGGTCGCGGTCAGGCTCTCGACGATGCCGAGCAGCATCGCGCCGATCAGCGTCCCGGGCAGGCTGCCGAGTCCGCCGAGCACGCAGATCGCGAAGACGCGCCCGATATATTCGCGGCCGATCGAGGGCTCGACCGGCTGGATGACGATCAGGCAGGCGCCCGCGATGGCGCAGGTCGCGATCGACAGCGCGAAGGCGATGCGCTTGATCTTGACCGGGTTGGCGGCCATCAGCTGGAGCGCGAGCTGGTCCTGCGCCACCGCCATGATGGCGCGGCCGAGGAACGTGTGGGTGAGGAAGATCTGCAGCAGGATGAGCATCAGCAGCGATACCAGGCAGGGCACCACCATGCGCATGGGAAGCTGAATGAAACCGAGGTTGAGCGAGGTGTCGACATAGAAGGCGTTGACGTAGCGATAGTCGACGCCGAAGACCAGGATCAGCATCACCTCGGTGATGAACAGGATGCCGAAGAAGAAGGCGAGGCCGCGCAGCGCCTCCTGGCCGCGTTTCTCGAACGAGACGTAGTAGACCTGATAGATGACGGCGCCCAGCGCATAGAAGGCGGGCAGCACGAGGATGCCGACCAGAATCGGATCGAGCCCGAAATGCGTGTTCACGATATAGGCGATGTAGGAGCCGAGGATGATGAAGCCCGGATGCGCGATGTTGACGATGTCGAGGATCCCGAAGGAGATCGAGACCCCCACGGTCACGGCCGCATAGAAGCCGCCGAGCAGCAGGCCCGCCGCCAATGCGTTGATCAGGAGATCGGCCGACACGTACATGCAGCGCCTCGCACGGGACTTGGGTTCACGCCAAAAGGCTAGTGCCCCCGAGCATCGTGGCGCGGGCGCGCCGAACGGCCGCGCGGCGGCGCGACGGCCGACCCATGGTCATGATGTGGCTTGGCTGAATTCCGCATGCGCTTCCCCCACGTCCCGCGATCTTCGTTGCCTGCATCAACGCGCCGCAACGGCTCGTTCGCAGATCGTCCCGTCTTTTGCGGGCAGTGTGCAGGAAGGTCAAGCGCTTGGCTAGCCTAAAGCATCTCCCGGCCGATTTATCGGCCGAAGCCAGCTTCGGCCGCCCGATGCGCCCCGGTGGTCCTACGCCGCGGCGGCGTTGCGGACTTCCTGCGGGATCGGCAGCGGCTTGTTGGCGCTCGCCAGGAACTCGACCGTCATGAACACCAGCTCCTTGTCGCCGATATTCTCCAGGTCGTGCACCTTGTAGTCGCCCGGGCCGTAGGTCTCGTGCCGGGTTTCGCCCGGCTTGTAGCTGTATTCGACCGTCGTGCCGTCCATCAGGTGCTGCCGCCCGCGGCCGCCCGACACCGAGGTCCAGAAATAATCGAGCACATGGCGGTGAAAGCCGAAGCGCTGGCCGGGCTTGAGATGGATGGTCCATACCCGCACCTTGTCGCTTTCCGACACCAGCGCGCTGCCGACGCACCCGTTGTGATTCTGCGCCTCGCGCGCGAATTCCTCCTGCAGCGGCTTCGGCCACTCGGTCTTGGCGCTGTTGGCGGCCTGCTTGTCGAGCATGGACATTGCCATGGCGATCCTCCAGTGATTGTCGGCCTGAAATATATAAAGCATTTTCCAGCGAAGCCAGCCCCGGCCCGATCCGGAACCCGGCTCGCCGCGGAAATGCGTCAACGCCATGCCGCATCGCGGCCCACGAGGGACGGCACGACATGCAAGGCGGCGGTCCGACAAAACGACGCGCCCTGGTGATCGGCGGCTCGATGAGCGGCCTGCTGGCGGGGCTGAAGCTGCGCGAGCACGGCTGGGACGTCGACATCTTCGAGCGGGTCGAGAGCGAATTGTCCGGCCGCGGCGCCGGGATCGTGGCCCAGCCCGAATTGATCGCAACCCTGAAGGCGCTGGGCCTCGACACGCGCGACCTCGGCGTCGAGGTCGCGACCCGGCACATCCTGGACGCCGAAGGCCGCCGCGTGGGCCGGACCGACTGCCCGCAGACATTGACCGCCTGGGAGCGGGTCTACCGGGTCTTGCGCGACGCCTTCCCGCCCGAGCGCTATCATCGCGGCGTCGGGCTGAAGGGTTTTGCGCAGAGCGAGCGCTCGGTGGTGGCGCAGCTCACGCAGGGCACCGCGGAGGGTGACCTCCTGGTCGGCGCTGACGGGTTGCGCTCGACCGTCCGCCAGCTTTGCGCGCCGGACTTGGCCCCGCTCTATGCCGGCTACGTGGCCTGGCGCGCGCTCATCGCGGAGGACGCAATTCCGCCGGCGGTCCATCGCGAGCTCTTCGCCTACATGACCTTCAGCCTGCCGCCGGGCGAGCAGTTTCTCGGCTATCCGGTCGCCGGGCCGGGCAACGATTTGCGGCCGGGGCACCGCCGCTACAACGTCGTGTGGTATCGCCCGGCAAGCGAGACCGACGAGCTGCCCCGCCTGCTGACGGATGAGAGCGGCGTCACGCATGCCGTCTCGATCCCGCCGCCGCTGATCCGCCGCGCCGCCATCGCGGCCATGCGCCAGGATGCCGAGCGCCTGCTCGGCCCGCAATTCCGCGCCATCGTGCGGCTGATGCCGGAACCCATCCTGCAGCCGATCTACGATCTCGAAAGCCCGCACATGGCGTTCGGGCGGGTCGCGATCCTGGGCGACGCGGCTTTCGTGGCGCGTCCCCATGTGGCGGCGGGCGTGTCGAAGGCCGCCGACGATGCCGCCGCGCTCGCCGAGGCGCTCGCCGGCGGCGACGACGTCGCGGGCGCGCTGCGGCATTTCGAAGCGCGGCGGTTGCCCGCCAACCGGCGCATCATCGAGCGCGCCCGTCATCTCGGCGCCTATCTGCAGGCGACGCAGACCGCGGAGGAACGCGCGCGCTCCGCGCGTCACGGCATTCCCGAGGCGGTCATGGTGGAAACGGCGGTCCTGGACTTCCTGCGGACCTGACCGGCGCCCTGCATCGTTATGCACAAGCCGTGATGCGTGAGGCGTGCGGGGAGTGGGAACGGTCGCGTTCTCGTTGTAGCATTCGGCATGGGCGGCGATTCAAGGCTGGTTGCGGCAATTCTCGGCGTCGTGGTGTGCCTCGCACCCGCGGCGGCGCGCGCGGTCGACGAGATCCAGGTCTACAACGCGGAGATCGCGGCGCCCGGCCAGTGGACGCTGCAGCAGCATTTCAATTACGCACTCAACGGCCGCAGGGAGCCCGATTTTCCCAACGGGCTGGTTTCCCATCACGCGCTCAACGGCACGCCGGAATTGGCCTATGGGGTCAACGAGTGGTGGGAGATGGGATGGTACGCGCCCTTCGCGGTCGACCAGGACGGGCGCTTCTACAGCAACGGCTTCAAGATCAGGCAGCTCTTCGTCACGCCGGACGCGGCCAAGCGCGAATTCTTCTACGGCGTGAATTTCGAGTTCGGCTACGCGACGGCGAAATTCTCGCCGACCCGGTTCAACATGGAGATTCGTCCGATCATCGGGGTTCGCAAGGGCGATTACGAGTTCATCGTCAATCCGATCGTCGACATCGGTTTCGGCCATGAGGGTGAGGTCGAGTTCGTGCCGGCGGCGCGCTTCGCCCGCAAGCTGGGCGAGGATTTTTGGGTCGGCCTCGAATATTACACGGCGCTCGGGCCGATCGGAAACTTCGTTCCGTTCAGCGAGCAGGAGCACAACATCTATGGCGTCGTCGACTTCAAGGTCGGCAACTTCGACGTCAATTTCGGCGTCGGCTACGGCTTCACCGGCGGGTCGGATCGGTGGATGACCAAATTGATCATCGGAACCGAGCTCAACGACCCGAATATCCGCAGCAGCCGCAAGAAGTGACGACGGCGTTGCGCCGCGTCACAATCCCAACAGCTTCTTGGCGTTGAGCCCGGCGATCGCCGCCACTGTCGATGAATCGAGCCCGGCCGAGACCAGGTGCTCGATCGGCTCATATTCCGCCATGTCGTAGGGATAATCCGTTCCCATGACGACATGATCGACCCCGAAGGTTTCGATCAGCGCGCGCAGCTGGTGCGGCGTGAACACCACCGTGTCGAAATAGATCTTCTTGAGGTAATGCGTCGGCGGCTTCGGCAATTCGGCCTGGCAGTCCGAGCGCGCGCCCCAGGCATGGTCGATGCGGCCCGAATAGGCGCCCAGATAGCCCCCGCCATGCACCGCCAGGATCTTCAGGTTCGGGTGGCGTTCGAGCACGCCGTCGAAGATCAGGTAGTGCAGCGCCAGCGTGGTCTCGAACGGGTTTCCAATGATGTTGTTGAAATAGAAGCGGGTGAGGCGCGTGGCTTCGGTGAATCCGTTGGGGTGCAGCAGCACGAGCGCGCCGAGCTCCTCGGCCTTCTTCCAGAACGCCGCGAAGGCGGGATCGGAGAGCTCGCGTCCCGCCACATTGGTCAGGATCTGCACGCCCTTGAACTTGAGCACCTTCATGCAGCGCTCGAGCTCCTTGGCGGCCTCCGCGCCGTCCGGCATCGGGACGGTGCCGAGCGCCACGAAACGGTCCGGCCGGCCCGCGACGTACTCCGCGATGCCCTCATTGATGATGCGCGCGGACTGCACCGCGATGTCGAGCGGGACCGTGTAGTAGCATTGCGGCGGCGGACACATCACCAGCTGGAGGTCGATCCCCATCTGGTCGAGATCGGCGAGGCGCTCGTCATAGCCGGTCATGCGCGAGCGCCGGTCGGCCTCCTGGCGCGCATTGAGCGCCTTGGTGCGCGGCGTGCCGAAATGCGCGAGCGGAATGGTCGCGACATCGAGATGCGGCTTGACGAACTCGGCCGCCTGCGGGATCGCGATATGCGCGTGCAGGTCGATGGTCTGGCTCTTAGGCCGCGTCTCGCGTCCCGGCTTGCCCTTCGGGCGCGCCGCGGTCGGGCCATAACGGTTCCAGTCGTCTGCCATGATGTCCTCGTTCTCTGCGCTCTAAGCCAAACTATCGATGGTCATCGTCCGCGTAAGCGGACGATCCGGTAAACCTGGACGCTTCGGTGGTTACTGGATGTCCCGCTTTCGCGGGGCATGACGCCGTGGGTTTACCGCTTCTTCTTCGCAACTTTCCTCTTGGACGTTCTTTTTGTCGCGGCCTTCTTGCCTTCGATTTTCTCCGGAATGATAGGCAGCATCAGGTAGCTGGCCCGGCCGCCGCCGAAATGCAGCGTCGTGGTGCCGCCGAAAATCTCCGGCGGGCGGTCGGCCGGATCGTCATGCAGGAACGGCCCGCAGCCGGTGAGCTCGTTCTTGAAGTTCGACAGCCGGCCGCCGCTCGGGCCACCATATTCATAGTCCTTGCCGCGGATCGTGAGCGCGA
>Ga0137415_10005261_pt1 | contig 12806 bp, 10 predicted proteins | sample CZODoug3_1_1_16f_FD_183082 | JGI IMG/M metagenome (GOLD analysis project Ga0137415, IMG submission 183082) | Vadose zone soil fungal communities from Angelo Coast Range Reserve, California, USA - CZODoug3_1_1_16fungal (Hybrid Assembly) | ecosystem: Environmental > Terrestrial > Soil > Vadose... | reverse complement strand
CGTGCAGTGAAGCGACCCTGAAGTCGGTGGGGCCATACGCGTCCGGATGCTGCTGTATCAGGGCGTTTCCGAGCCCATTGACCTCTCGCGCCGCTTGATTCGCGTTGACCCCTGGCCGGAGCCGTCCCACGGTGCGCAGGTGATGTCCCCACGCCCGTCCCTCCGACATCTCGTACTGCAGCGGCGCCCACAACTCGGCGGCGGGAGCCAGCACATTCTCAAAGCCGCCCGGCATGACGCCCGCGACCGAATAGCTGTTGTCGTCGAGGGTGATCGCGCGCCCGATGATCGCGGGGTCGCCGCCGAAGCGCCGCCGCCAGAGCGCGTCGCTGAGGATGACCACGTTGGCCCCATTGGGCCGATCGTCGGATTGCAGGAAGTCTCTGCCGAGGATCGGCGACACGCCCAGGACGCGGAAGTAGCTCGCGCTGACGCGCTGCCCGTCGAGCCGCTCCGGCTCGGCCGCTCCGGCGAGCGTCGGCTGCCAGGGCTTGAGCACCGCGACGGCGTCGAAGGAACGAGCCCGTTCGACGAGCTCGCGAAACATGGCGAACGTTCCACCGTTCCGCCCGCCGTCGCCGCGAATCTCCGCAATCGTCATGATCCGGCCGGAGCTCGGGTACGACAGCGGCTCGAAGAGGATCGGGTTCACCGCGCTGAAGATCGCCGTCGTGGCGCCCATGCCGAGCGCCAGGGTGAGTACCGTGATCGCCGTGAAGCCCGGCGCGGCGCGCAGGCCGCGCGCGGCGTAGCGCAGATCGGTGAGCACCGTGACGACGGCGGTCTCCCAGCCGTACCCGCGCACCTGCTCCGTGACGTGCATCACGCTGCCGAGCTCCAGTCGTGCGGCGCGGAGCGCTTCATTCGGCGGGAGTCCCCGCGCGAGGCGCTCCGCGATGGCCTGCTCGAGGTAGTCCTGCACCTCGTCGGCCACGTCCTGGTCGGCGGCTGTGCGATTGGCGAGCGTGCGAAGACCGCGCGTGAGCTGGCGCCAGAGCGACATGCGCTCAACCCTCGGCTTTGAGCAGGCGCGCGACGGCCGACACGCGGCGCGCCCAGTCCGCGGCCTCGAGCTCGAATTGTTTCCGTCCCGAGCGTGTGAGCGTGTAGAACCTCGCGCGCCGTGAGTTCTCGGTCCGGCGCCACTCGGCGTCGAGCCACCCGGCCCGCTCGAGTCGCTGGAGCGCGGTCAGGAGCGAGCCTGGATTGACCTTGAAGACCCCTCGCGACATCTGCTCGACGCGGCGGGCGATGCCGAAGCCGTGCATCGGCTCGAGGCTGAGCGTCTTGAGGATCAGCAGATCCAGCGTGCCTTGAATGACGTCGGTGTTCGGCGGGTCCATGGAGACTCCAGGTCCGAGGTTGGGGGAGGTTAGCCCAGTACATCTTGATTGTCAAGATGTGAGCATCATATGGAAGACAATGGGGTTCGGCGACCCTGAATGGGTCGTCCTTCGTGCGTCCTTCGGCGACGCTGACAGGGTTGCCCTAGACCAGCTCGTACGTAGACGTCAGCGCGATGGCAGTGTGCAGCGTGCGATAGAGCGGGCAGCGCATCGCATACATCCCGTGGACGCGCTCGACTGTCTCCCGCACCTCTTCGGGGGCGGCGAGCCGCAGGTCGACGTGAATCCGGCGAATCACCAGCACACCATCCTCGGTTTCGACTTCACCGGTGACGTCTGCCGTCAGCTTCCCGCCACTTGCGTCGATCTTGCGCGCTTCCAGCGCGCCACCAAACGTGCCGAGCATTCAACCGGCGGTCGCGGCGACGACGTAGTCCAGGGTCGCGGCGTGCGATTCCGCGATTGCGGCCGGGTCGACTTTGTAGTGCGCGGCGATTGCGCCATGCACGCTGAAGACGACCGGCTGCGGCTCACCCGGCAGCCGGGCGCGTCGCAGTGGCCCCTTTATTCGCTCGATGTGCACACGGGAGGTATAGACAACGTCAGACATGAACCCGATCCAGAAATTCGCGAATTGGTGAGTTGGCGACTTGGTGAATTCAAATCACCAAATCACCAAATCACCAATTCACCAATTCACCAACTACCGTTTTGGCAGACTGCGGCTGTCGACCGTGATCCTCGCCTGCGGCGCGTACATTTCGTCCCAGCTCTGCTCGGACCAGAACACTTCTTTTTCCGGCGCTGGGTTGTAGAGGTTCTTTGGCGAATTGTCGAAGAGCGTGACGACGGTGACCTTGCTGCCGGCCGGAATCTTCTTTGGCGTCTCGAGCTCGTAGTACAGCTGCCAGTTGAAGTCGTACTTCGGGACGTCGAGCAGCACCTCGTCGCGGCCGTCGGGCCACGTCAGCGTGTACTTCATGCTCTTGCCGCGCAGGTGCAGATGCGGCGTGAGTCCGTACAGCGTGACGGGCTCCTTGATCGAATGCACGCTGATGACCTTGAAGTTCTCCGCGTACGGCGGGATGTTCGGCAGGTTCACGCTGCCCTCGTCGCCTTCGGCGCGCCGCTGCGGCGTGTACTCCTTGCCCTGGACGATGTAGGACGTCGGGCCGGCGGCGCCGAACGAATGGTAAATCTGGTGCCCCACCTGCTGCCCGTGCTTCGCGAAATAGAGCCCGAGCCGCGATCGATCCCTGGTCGGCGCGCCAGTCGGCGTGTAGTGCATGTAGAAATCGATGAACGAGCCGGCCTTGATCAACTGACCGGCGTCGCCCTGATATTCCTCGTACCCGCGGCCGGGCACGTAAGACAGCAGCTTCTGGATTTCCTGCGTGCTCGTGCCGCCGTTGGCGCGCGCCACCTGGTTGCGCGACATCTCCTTGCCGCTGGCGTCGAGGATGCGCCCGTTCACCAGCGTCGCGCCTTCCGGCAGCCTGTCGATGACGTAGAGTCCCGCATGGTGAATCACACCGGCGGTGCCAGGGCGGACTTCGAGCGCCTTCACATACACGTCCTGCGTGAATGGCGCCCGCACGAAGAAATCGGTGACCGGCACCTCGCCTTCCGCGGGAATCGCGAAGTCCACCGGCATGTCGATCACGACGTCCGGCTCGCCATGCGACCATCCGGCGGCGAAGGTCGGCAGGCGCGGGAGATCGGCGGCGTCGCCCCGCGGCGCGCCGGCGTCGACCCATTTGGCGATCGTCTCGATCTGCGCCGCGGTGAGGCTGCGGTCGTCCTTGAACTTCCCGTATTGAGGATCGGCGCCCCATGGCGGCATCTCGCGGCTCGCGACCTTCAGGCGAATCGACTTCGCCCACGGCCGGACCTCGTCATACGAGACCAGCGACATCGGCGCGACCTCGCCGGGCCGATGGCAACTTACACAATTGTTGTAAAGAATTGGTGCAACGTCCCGGGTGAATGTCGGGGCCAGCGTCGAGCTGGCAGGAGCCGCCCTGGCGACGGCCGACGCGAGGACCGCACACGCGAGGCAACTCAGCAGCACAGCCGCACGCTGCATAAGACCATCCTTTCGTCCGATAAGACCGGATACGAGGGATCTCAGGGTCCGCGGACATTATATCGAGGGATCGGTCCGCGGAACCGGTATCATTACGGGTGGCGCTGGGTGTCAGCGCTAGTTGACAGGAGACGACATGGCGACTTCGAACGGCACGATCAAGCGACTAGTTCACGACAAGGGGTTCGGGTTCATTGCGGCGAGCGACGGCAGCGAGTACTTCTTCCACCAGTCGAGCTGTCAGACACCTTTCGACCAACTGCGCGAAGGGCAGGCCGTCACATTCGACAAAGGACAGGGACCGAAGGGTCCACGGGGCGAGAACGTCAAGCTGGCCTAGGTAATCCGAGCGGTCGAGAACCGCTTCCTCCCACGAGACTCAGCTTCGCGACTCATGAAAATGCTCGCCTGAGGCGGAGCTGTCCTCAGCGTACCGGCGCCGCGGCCGTGCGCACGCGCGATTGTCCCGCGGCGGGTTCCGTCCAGGCCAGCAGCAGTTCCTCGCCCCGGCGCGCGAGTCTCGGGTACCCGCTCGCCCGATCGCTTTCGATCCCAGCCACCGTCTGCGCCGGTCCACGCCGGCCGGACGCATCGACCCGGCGGATGCGAAACTGTCCGCGACCATCCGCGAACTCAATCCACGTAGCAAACGCCGAGCCGTCGTCGGCGAGCTCCACCCCGACGCGGCCGAGCGAGCCGACATCGTCCAGCCGGATCGGCGCGCCAAAGGTCGCGCCGGCATCGCGCGAAAAGGCGGCGAATGCTCGACCCTGATCGTCGCGCGCGGTCATCCACGCGACGGCCACCTGCCGGCCCCTCGCGCTGATGGCTGGACCGTTCACTGGGCAGGCCGTGATCGTCCAACCATCGGCGTGGACCGGCACGGGCGCCGCCCACGCGCCGTTGGCGAACCGCGACGTCGCGATGTCTCGAACCTCGCCCGCGCTGCGGTCGCGATAAGCGGCAATAGGCCCATCATCGGTGATGGCGACTGCGGTCGGACAGCAATCACACGCGCGATCGTCGACGAGCGATTCGGACACCTGGCCGCCTGCGCGGTCGAAGAACGCTGCGCGGACGCTCATGTTGTCGCTCCCGCTTTTCTTGTCGAGCTCCAACGCGCGCCCGTCGAGCCAGATGATCCCGAGCCCCGCGCCAGGCATCTGGAACAGCGAGGCGAACCCGTGCTGCGTCTTCGTCCCGTCGTGGTGTGGCGAAATCGGCGGCGTCCACGTGCGGCCTCCGTCCCTCGAGAACGACAGCCGCAGGTCGTATGCTTCGTTCGCCGCGTCGGTCGTTTGCAGCCAGTGGGCGGCAAGCGTGTCGTCGGCCAGGCGGACGACCGACGGCACGTCGGCCCAGTTGACGAACCAGTCGGTGCCGGATGCAACCGTGCGCGCATCGGACCAGCCCGACGGCGTGCGCTCCGCGAACTTCAGCGTCGCGCGTGAGCCTGCGTTCTCGATCGCAGCGGTCTCGATCCAGCTCACGATCGCGTGCTCGCCGGTCACGCTCAGCTGCGGCATTGCGCTACCAGCCGCTACCGGCAGATTCAGCGGCTGGATCGCGAGCTTCGTCTCGAAAGCGCGTGAGGAGGGCGAACACGAAACGGAGACGGCGAGGGCGGCGGCGCATGCGATGGCTCGAGGATTCATGATCAGTTGGATGATATCCTCACACACGTGGTGGCTCGGCCTCAATTCAGATAGGCCGAACTGATATAGTAGTCCGCCGATTTGAGGATTTGAGGATCTTGGAGGCGAGCATGAACCGGCGAGCTTTCATGGAAACGGGCGCCGTCGCAGCGGCCGGCCTGTTCCTCGACCTGCCCGCGCTCTGGGCTGGACCATCCAAAGGCACACCGGGCGCGACCGTGACGACGACCGCCGGAAGAGTCCGCGGCCTCCTCACCGACTCCGTGGTGCACGCGTTCAAAGGCGTGCCGTATGGAGCCTCGACGGCCGGAGCTCGACGTTTCCTGCCGCCGCTCAAGCCGCTGCCATGGCGCGGCGTCTTCGACGCGTTCGAGCTCGGGCACCGTTCGCCGCTGGTCGACTCGGTGCTCGTCCAGGAATGGGAACCGCTGAACCGGCGCGAGCCCATGGGTGAAGACTGCCTGAACCTGAACGTCTGGACGCCGGGTACCGGCGCGGGCGCCAAGCGGCCGGTAATGGTGTGGCTGCATGGCGGCGGCTATGGCGTCGGCTCGCCCGGGATGATTCCCTACGACGGCACGAACCTCGCGCGCAAGCACGACGTGGTCGTCGTCGGGATCACGCACCGGTTGAATGCGTTCGGCTTCATGTATCTCGCCGAGCTCGGCGGCGAAAAATACGCAGACGCGAGCAACGCCGGCATGAAAGACATCATCGCGGGCCTCGAGTGGGTACGTGACAACATCGCGAGCTTCGGCGGCGATCCCGGCAGCGTGACGATCTTCGGCCAGTCGGGCGGCGCGGGAAAGGTGAGCACGCTCCTCGGGATGCCGGCGGCGCAGGGGCTCTTCCATCGCGCCGTCGCGCAAAGTGGCGCGGCGCTCAGCAGCATGCCTGCAAGCGTGGCGACGCAGAACGCCGAGGCGTTCATGGTGCGGCTGGGCCTGAAGGCCCATCAGGTCGACGATCTGCAGAAGCTGCCGATGGAGCAGCTGGTCGGCGCGCTGCAGGCGCGAAACGCGACTCCCGCGACGAATCCGGCGCAGGCCGGTCGCGCGCGCGGCGGACGAGGCGGCGGCCCGGGCGGTGGGTTTGCGGCCTCGCCGGTGGTCGACGGCAGATCGCTGCCGCACGACGTCTTCACGCCGACCGCGACGACCTTGTCGGCGAACATTCCGCTGCTCATCGGTTCGACGGAGACCGAAGTCACGTGGAATGTGAACACCGACTACACCGTTCCAGCCGATGACGCCGCGCTGCGCGAGCGCGTCAAGCGGACGCTGCGCACAGATGACGCGCAGGCCGAGAAGGTGGTGGCGATCTACAGGAAAGGGCGCGCGAAGGCGACCAACCTGGATCTCGCGCTGATCATCGAGACCGACGCCTCGCAGTTCCGCAGCGGCACCGATACCGAAGCGGAGCGGAAGGCGGCGCTCGGGAAAGCGCCCGTCTACATGTACCGCTTCCAGTGGTACTCGCCCGTAAGCGGCGGGCGCCTCCGCGCCATGCACTGCATGGACATCCCGTTCGTCTTCGAGAACGTCGATCTGTCCAAATCCGTCGTGGGCGACGGCCAGGATCGCTACGCGCTCGCGGACAAGATGAGCGGCGCCTGGGTGGCGTTCGCGCGCACGGGCAATCCCAACCACAAGGGGCTGCCGAAGTGGGAGCCCTTCACGGCGGACAAGCGCGCGACGATGATCTTCAACGGCGAGTGCCGGGCGGTGAACGATCCGTACCGCGAGGAGCGCCTCGCAGTCACCGCGGCTCGGCAGGCTCAATAGGGATTCGGGATTCGGGATTCGGGATTCGCGGACGCGGGATTCGTGGACGCGGGATTCGTGGACGCGGGATTCGCGGACGCGGGATTCGTGGACGTGGGATTCGCGGACGCGGGATTCGCGGACGCGGGATTCGTGGACGTGGGATTCGTGGACGCGGGATTCGGGCGATCTCTGCGAGGTCGCCGCGCGACTCAGTACACGAGGCAGCAAGAGGCACAAGGAGAACGCTGATGAAAGACTATGCGCAGACGCCGAGCCTTGCGGCCGAAGCGTACGGTGTCGTCAGGCAGCGGATTCTTCGCGGCGAGCTCGTGCTCGGACAGACGATCTCGCGGCGGAAGCTCGCGGCAGAGCTCGGCATGAGCTTCCTGCCGGTCTCCGAGGCGCTGCTCCGGCTCGAGGTGGAAGGGCTGCTCGAGAGCCGCCCTCGTGCCGGCACGCGCGTCCGCATCCCATCGCGCGAGGACGTCGTCGGGCATTTCACTGTGCGCGAAGCGCTCGAAGTGCAGGCGGCGATGCTGTTCACGCGGGCGGCGACCGCCGCCGAACGCGGCGAGCTCCGCAGGCTCGCGGCGCGCGTGGACGCCGTGGCGAAGCAGCCCGACCGCCGGCTCTACACCGTGCTCCATCACAAACTGCACCGGCGCATCGCCGAATGCGCGCGCTGTCCGATGCTGTGCGACGCCATCGAGAAAACCCACGCGCTCGCCTCGATCTGGTTCTGCCTGCTGCGCCAGCCGCTGCCGGACGATCCCCCGCGCCGTCATCGCAATCTGCTCGACGCGCTGACGACCGGTCGCGCCAAGGAGGCGGCCGAAGCGATGCGGCAGCACATCGCGGTGGGGATGGCGCACACGCTCGAGGTGCTGACGCCCTACTTCAAGACGCGGAGAGCCGACGGCGGAACATTTTTCCGGAGCGAGAAGAAACGCCACCTCCAAGGAATTGTTCTGCCGTCCCGTGAGCCCGAAGTGCGATATCAGAATGTTTGATGAGGGGGAACCGGCTGGTATACTCCCGGCCATCGCGGCGCTTTTTAGCGTGATACCGGAGACATGCCCGCTCAGGAGGGTCTGATGAAGCGTGTTCTGCGCCGGCTGCTCGGCAGCGTCCTCCTCCTTCTTCTCACCAGCGCGAGCGTCAATGCGCAAGCCGGCGCGACGGCACAGATCAGCGGCACAGTGAAAGACTTGAGCGGCGGCGTCCTGCCGGGCGCCGACGTCACCGCGACGCAGACCGAGACGGGGTTCAAGCGCACGGTCATCACCGACGGCGCGGGCGCGTACACGCTCACGAACCTGCCAATCGGCCCGCACAAGCTGGATGTCAACCTGCAGGGCTTCAAGTCCTATTCGCGGACCGGCATCGTGCTGCAGGTCAACAGCAGCCCGACGATCAACATCGAGCTGTCGCTGGGCGCGGTGGAAGAGACGGTGCTGGTGCAGGCCGAGTCGCCACTGATCGAGACGCGCAACATGGGCGTCGGCCAGGTGATGGACAACAAGCGCATCCAGGAGCTGCCGCTGAACGGCCGCAATCCGGCCGATCTGCTGCAGTACCTGCCGGCCGCGGTCCCGCAGCCGCAGCTGAACGCGACGAGCCGCAGCTTCGGCGGCACGCAGGGCGGGCTGGCGTATTCGATTGCGGGCGGGCAGTCCTACGGCGTGGCCTATCTGCTCGACGGCGCGACGCACAACAACCCCTACGACAACCTGAACCTGCCGCTGCCGTTCCCGGACGCGCTGCAGGAGTTCAAGGTGGAGACGAGCGCGCTGACGGCGCAGAACGGCATGCACTCGGGCGCCGCGGTGAACGCGGTCACCAAATCGGGCACGAACCAGCTTCACGGCGATCTGTTCGAGTTTTTTCGCCATCACAGCGTCAACGCGACCAATCCGTTCAACGCCAAAAACGCCGACGGCACGCGAAAAGACGACGGGCTGAAACGTAACCAGTACGGCGGGACGTTCGGCGGTCCGATCCGGACCGACAGAGTGTTCTTCTTCGGCGGGTATCAAGGCACCAACAGCCGGCAGCTTCCGAGCGATAACCGTGCGTTCGTGCCGACCGCGCAGATGCTCGGGGGAGATTTCACCGCCTTTGCCTCGCCGGCATGCAACGGCGGACGCCAGGTCACGCTCAACGCGCCGTTCAGCGACAATCGGATCGATCCACGGCTGTTCAGCCCGGCCGCGCTGGCGATCAGCGCCAGGCTGCCGAAGGCCGACGACGCCTGCGGCCTCGTGCAATACACGCTGCCGACCAACACCGACGAATCGCAGATGGTGGGCAAGCTCGATTATCAATGGAGCGCGCGCCAGTCGCTCTTCGGACGGTACATCGCGACGAAATTCTTCCAGCAGCCGCCCTACGAAACATCGGGCGGCAATCTTCTGACGACCCGGCAGGGCGGACGCGACAACCTCGCGCAGTCGGTGACGGGCGGTCACAATTACGTGCTCAGTTCGACCGCCGTGAACGCGGCCCGCTTCGCGTTCAACCGGACGTCGATTCACCGGACGAACTCGGATTTCTTCGGCGCCCAGGATGTGGGCATCAACATCTACGACTACATGCCGAAGTACCTGTTGCTGAACGTGACCCCGAACGGGTTCCAGATCGGCGGTGGCACCGAGAACGAAGCGCGGTTCAACACCAATACCTATCAGCTCAGCGACGACCTGACGCTGATCCGCGGCGCCCACCAGTTCGTCGTCGGCGGCAACTGGGCGCACTGGACCTCGTTCTCGACGGCGAACGTGCGGTCGCCCGGCCAGTTGACCGTCGGCAATACGGTGACCGGCCTGGCGCTGGGAGATTTTCTGACCGGCAGATTGTCAGGGGCCATCGGCCTGCAGCAGTCGGCGCCGAACTTCCTCGAGATGAAGCAGACCTACGTGGCGTTCTACGCGCAGGACACCTGGCGCGCCTCGCCGCGCGTGACGGTCAATTACGGCTTGCGATGGGAGCCGTTTCTCCCGCAGCAGATCACCAACAACGCCGTCTACAACTTCGACTTCGCCCGCTTCCAGCAGGGCGTCAAGAGCACGGTGTACAAGAATGCGCCGGCCGGCTTGTATTACCCGGGCGACGCCGGATTCCCGACGCAGGCGGGACAGAACCCCGTCTGGACCAACATCGGTCCCCGTGTGGGTCTCGCATGGGATCCGACCGGAGGCGGAAGGACCTCGGTTCGCGCCTCGTACGGGCGATCGTTCGACTTCGTGAACGGGCAGTTTCACCTCAACACATCGAATGCGCCGCCGTGGGGCGACGAGATCCGCGTCAACAACCCGCCGGGCGGGTTGGACAATCCGTTCGTCGGTGCGACGCAGCCGAACATCTTCCCGACGCCGACGGCCAGCCCCGACGTGGTGTTCACGACGTTCGGGCCGTACCTCAGCCTGAACTACGACATGAAAACGCCGTACGTCGATTTGTGGAACATCACGGTCGAGCGGCAGCTTTCAACGAGCTGGGTCGTCTCGGCCGGCTACGTCGGCAGCCACACCTCGAACATCCTCGAGTCGACGCCGCTCAATAACGCGAATCCCACATTGACGGTCGCCAGAGACGTGAACGGGAACATCCTCCCGAACGGCACCTGCAATCCGACCGGCGCGGCGGCTGCGTTCCAGACCTGCATGACGCAGTTCGTGAACCAGCGTCGTCCGATCTACCTGGCGAATCCCGCGATGGGGCAGTATTACGGCGCGCTGGATGCGTACGTGACCGATGGGACGCAGCACTACAACGGCATGCTCTTGACGCTTGGACGACGCTCCGCCCGAGGACTCACGGTGAACGCCAACTACACGCTGTCTCACTGCTTCGGGTCGCCGGACGGGAGCGGCGGCGGCACGGCGAACCTGGGCACCGGCTACAACGATCCGAACAACCCTCGTCTCGACGATGGGAACTGCACTTCCGATCGCCGGCACGTATTCACGCTCACCGCCGGCGCCGAAACGCCGCAGTTCGCGGCGCGCACGCTGCGCGCGGTGGCGTCCGGCTGGCGGCTGTTCGGCAGCTTCCGCGGATTGTCGGCTCCGTTCCTGACCATCACGCCGGGGTCGGATCGCGCGCTGAACGGGCAGGCGGGCACACAGCGCGTCAACCAGGTATCCGACAACGTCTACGCCGACAACAGCATCGATCCGGTGACCGGCGGCCGCCGGTTCCTGCTCTCGGCCGCATTCGCGCAGCCGGGCTTCGCCACTCTGGGCACGATGGAGCGCAACAGCATCGAGGGCATCGGCAGCAAGAGCATCGATCTCTCGCTCACCCGGGCGTTCCATCTGGGCGGCTCGCAGATGATCGAGTTTCGGGCCGAAGCGTTCAACGCGCTGAACTGGTTCCAATGGCTGCAGCCGGGGCAGGCGCAGCCGGGCCTGGCGCCGAATCTGGCCCTGAGCGGCGCGACCTTCGGGCAGATCCTAGGGGCGGGCGATCCGCGGTTTCTGCAGTTCGGGCTGAAGTACGTCTTTTGATGCAAATTGTACGCAGTATCCGGCTTTAGCCGGACCGACGAGGTCCGCCTGACGGCGGACACCACGTGTTGAGCGGCGCGTCGTCCACTGGAGTATCGAATGAGGCGCATCAGTCTCGCGATCGTCCTCGCCGTTGCGCTCGCCGCGACGCTCGCCCGAGTGCCGGCGCGTGCCCAGCAGTACCCGGAAGGTGCCGGCACGTCGGGCGTCGGCGGCGTCGATCTCTCGGGCGAGTGGACGCCGGTCCGCGAAGAGGACAACACCGGCAACACCGAGCTCGGCGACTGGGTCGGCATTCCGATGAACGAGGCGGCGCGGCTCCGGGCGATGGCCTGGGTCGCGTCGGTCCAGACGCTGCCGGAATGGCAGTGCCGGCCCCACGCGGCGTCGTACATCTCGCGCGGGCCGTCGCAGCTGCGCATCTCGAAAGAAGTCGATCCGGTCTCGCGCGAAACGACCGCGTGGCACATGGAGTGGCTCCGCTCGGTCGACAAGGCCATCTACATGGACGGCCGGCCGCACCCGTCGAAAAACGCGCCGCACTCCTGGGGCGGCTTTTCCACCGGCGAATGGATCGGCGACATGCTGAAGATCACGACGACGCACATCAAGGAGGAGTACTTGAAGCGTGACGGCGTGTTCCACAGCGATCAGATCACGGTGAACAGCTACCTGATCCGGCGGGGCAACTACCTGACGTTCATCCTTGTCGAGAACGATCCCGTGTATCTGACCGAGCCGCTGATTCGCAGCACCGAATACCAGATCGACGCGCACCAGAACATCTCGCCCTACCCGTGCAACGTGGTGGAGGAAGTCGACCGGCCGAAAGGCGTCGTGCCGCACAACATGCCGGGGACAACGCAGTACACCGAGGACGTGAAGGATTTCGCGAACCGCTATCACATCCCCTGGGACGTCATCACTGCGGGCGCGGCCAACATGTATCCCGAAATCCAGACGAAGCTGAAGCAGGCGCCAGCCGCGGGCGCCAGGCGGTAATGGTGAACGCGATGCGCAACAGGTTCTTCACGCTGGCGTTGATGGCGTGCGCCGCCGTGGTCACGCAAGCGCAGTCCCGCGACGGCGGCGAGATCGAAGTCCTGCCGGTTCACGGCAGCATCTACATGATCGCGGGTGGCGGCGGAAACATCGTGGCGTCGGCAGGAAAGGATGGCGTCCTGCTCGTCGATTCGGGCGCCGCGCCGATGACCGACAAGGTGCTCGCCGCGATCCGGCAGCTTCAGAAAGAGATGGCGCAGCGCGAGCCGCCGCCGGAGCTGCATTTCGGCGCCGAGACTCGCGGCAGCCTGCAGGCGTCGCTCAACTACCTGGCGCCGCCCAAGCCGATTCGCTACATCATCAACACGAACGCCGACTCCGACCACGTCGGCGGCGACGAGAAGCTCGTGAAGGCGGGCAAGACGTTCACGGGCGGCAACGTC
>Ga0137415_10005259_pt1 | contig 12808 bp, 14 predicted proteins | sample CZODoug3_1_1_16f_FD_183082 | JGI IMG/M metagenome (GOLD analysis project Ga0137415, IMG submission 183082) | Vadose zone soil fungal communities from Angelo Coast Range Reserve, California, USA - CZODoug3_1_1_16fungal (Hybrid Assembly) | ecosystem: Environmental > Terrestrial > Soil > Vadose... | reverse complement strand
GAAAAATCGAATTGCAAAGACTTCCCTTATCAATCACCAGCGGCCGCATCCCGGCGCGTTTTGCCTCAATTGCGGTCGCCAGACCCGTTGGCCCAGCACCAATGCATATAATGTCGTAGGCATTCATCACAATTTTATTTTGACGGGAGTCGAATCGTTTTGCAAATCAGGGAAAATAACTACTGCGTAGGCGGCAATTCCAATATTTCGTTAAGTTCTTGCCGGAACGACTCCAGCTCCCGCACCCGCTCCGCGGTAGCAAGCAGTTCCGTTTTCTTCCAAACAAACACATTCCCGCCTACGCGTTTCAGATGCACGCTGAAATTCCCATCCACAATGTAAGTTGGCGGTGCGAGCAGCTTCAATCCGCTATTCGCCACAGGCGTCATTACCGCCACGCACTCCCCTTTGCGCATGCAAAGCGCATTTTCATATGGCGGTATCACCACATGCTGAAAACCGGCCGCAAACAACCGTTCAATAATCTTAATCTGCTGAGGCGAGAATTCAATCATGGGCGATAAACAAATGGCGGCGCAAAGCGCCGCCAAGGAGTCTTGAACCATCCATTTTGAAATTAAGCTGCTGTCGAATCCGCTTCCGACGAAGAAGAGCCTTCGAGCTGCGAAAGAATTTCACGCAAGGTCACAATCAATTCATCCCGCGAAACATGGCTCTTCTTAAACTGAATCCGGAACTTAAATGAATCGTTCGGCGGCTCAAAATGAAAAATAAACGGCTGCGGTCGCTGTGGACCCGCCTGTTCTTCCCTACGCTCGCGACGCGCTTCATCCCGCGTGAGCCCACCCTGCAAGATGCGTTGTAGCATCTCAATCATCTTCTTCTCGGTCGGCTGCCGCGCAATCTGCAGCAGCAACCCCTTGCTGTTAATGCCGTTCTCAACGCACTTCTTCCGCAGCGGCTCCGGAATACTCAGCAGCGCCATCGTCTCCGACACCGAAGTCCGCGACTTTCCGATCTTCCGAGCCAGGTCTTCGTGCCGATATTCAAACGTAGTCGCCAGCCGGTGCAATCCATCCGCCTCTTCAAACGGCGTCAAGTCCTTGCGCTGCATATTCTCGATCAGCGCAATTTCCAGCGTCTCCGCGTCGTCCGCCATCTTCTCGATGGCCGGCACTTCGCGAAGCCCCGCCGCCCGCGCCGCGTGATACCGCCGCTCGCCGGAAATAATGTGATAGGCGTCTTCGCGCGGCACATACCGCACCAGCAGCGGCTCCAGCACGCCCTTTTCCCGAATCGAATCCGTCAACTCGCGCAGGTCGCCCAGCACCTTGCGCGGCTGATCCGGATTCGGCCGGATCTGGTCCACGGGAATCATGCGTCCAACCGCCGCCCCGCTGTAACTTGTCAGTGATTCTACGTAATGCGCGTCATGCCGCATCTTCAGCGTGACGGGCAACCCGGCTTTCTTCAACACGATGCATAACCTCCGCTGCCAGCTTTTTGTATTCCACTGCTCCCGGTGACTTGGGAGCAAATGTCAAAATCGTTTCCTTGTACGCCGGGCTCTCTTCCAGCCGCACGTTTTTCCCGATCTTCGTCTTGAACAGCACTTCGCCAAAGACGGCGCGAATCTGCCCGTGCGTATCCTTGGAAATATTCGTCCGCTTGTCGTAGAGAGTGATCACCACGCCCAGCATCTTCAATTGCGGATTGGGCCGCGCCCGAATCCGTTCGTACGTCTCCAACAAATCGTCCGTGCCCTCGATCGCGAAATACGCGGCTTGAATCGGCACCAGGAGATGAGTCGAAGCCACCAGCGCGTTCACCGTCAGAATTCCCAGCGACGGCGGCGTATCCACAATCACGTATTCGTAATCTTTCAGCACCGGCGCCAGCGCATCCTTCAACCGGTACGGCGCGTCAAACTGCCCCGCCAGCACCGTCTCCAATTTCGCCAGTGCCAGCCGCCCGCTGCCAACGTTTAGCATCGGATCCTTCGTCGGCTTGATCATTTCCGCCATCGGCGCGTGCGCGTCGCCCAGCACGTCAAACATCGACGTCGTCACTTCCCCCATATTAAAAAACGCAATCGTTGAATTCGCTTGCGGGTCCAGGTCAATCAACAGCGTCCGTCTTCCCTTGTGGGCGATCGCCGCAGCCAGATTGATCGCCGTCGTCGTCTTGCCGACGCCGCCTTTCTGATTCGCTACCGTGATAATGGCAGTCATCGAATCTCTGCCTCCGCTCCTCGCCGCATTCTCTCCAACTCGCCTCTTCTCTTCTCAACGACCTCTGCGTTCTGCCTCTGCGTCCTCTGCGTCAAATCCGATTCTTCGCCTTTTCTCAAAACGTTCGCCCACACCCCAACCGAGGCACCTCGACTCCGACTGAATTATAAGTTGTTATGCCGGCAGAAGGGCCACAAGGCATAGGCCCACTCTACGTTTCATATCCGCAATTCGCAAGCCAAAATTGCAAATTCCCCATCTACCAGTGGAAATCTCCCCGCCTCCTCCAACCTCTATAGCAAACGTAGGGCCTCAGTGGGGGACACTCCCGCTTTGCTCCGTTTCTTCTCAGCGTCCTCTGCGCGCCTCCTCTGCGCCCTCTGCGTTAAGTCCCCTCTTTCTCCGCCTCAAAAAACCAAAACGGCACAGTCGGAACTGTGCCGCCACTAGCATCCTGTTGTCCGCTCGCTGCTATCTGTTATCTCTCTGCTCTCAAAACCCCACTTCCCAAAAATCTCCTTCTGATCCCGCTAACTCCAATCCCAACTCCCACCCTTTGCGCCCTTCATGCCCTCGCCAAATCAACGTCGCTTCAGCCGTCTTCCCGCTCATCCCATTCACAACCCGCAGCCTTTGTCCGATCGTTAGCCCCTGTTCCACAATGGCCAGGCAACCCTTCGGACTGACATCCACTGTGTATCCCTTGGCGCGTAGCGTCTTCCCGCCCTCTTCCCATTCCACCATCAACTCCACCCGCGAATTCAGCCGTTCCCCCGCCCGCTTATGCGCGTGCTGCGACTCTTCCGCTAATCGATCGATCCTCGCCACAGTCGTCTCCCTCCGCTCAACGCCTCTCGCCATCCATCCGCGATGCAGCGCGCAACTCCAAATTCAAGCCAACAAACACACCCTGCTCTGTCACCCAACCTATCCACCCCTCCTACCTCCGTCAATGGAACTTCCCCTCCCCTTCTACCAACCAGTAACACTCACGCTCAGTCCTATTCCCCCATCGCAACCGTGTCATCCCGACCGGAGAGCCGCGCCTTTTGCGGCTCGAAGTGGAGGGACCGTGGCACGATTTAAACCTAGCTACCAATTTGGATGGCATCTCCCTTTTCGCCCGTTCTTTCTTTACCTCTTTACTTCCTCCCCCGTACACTGACCTATTCCCCATGTTCTCCTGGTCCACTCTGCGCTCCGAGCTTCGCCCCACTCTCCACCTCGCCATCCCGCTCGTCCTCGCGGAAATCGGCTGGATCAGCATGGCCATTGAAGACACGATGTTTGTCGGCCGCCTCCCGAACAGCGCCCAATCCATCGCCGCCGTCAGCATCAGCTCCAGCCTCTTCCTCGTATTCGCCTTCTTCGGCGAAGGCCTCCTCATCGGCCTCGACACGCTCGTCTCCCAATCTTTCGGCGCTGGCCGCCGTGAAGACTGCTTTCACTCTCTCGTCAACGGCATCTACCTCAGCGTTGCCCTTGCGCCTTTCCTGCTCACAGCGGTCTGGTTTCTCCCTCATTTCTACGATCGCCTCGGTGTCTCGCCCGACGTCGCCGTCCTCGCCCGCCCCTATATGCACACCCTGGCCTTCGGCCTCGTCCCTCTGCTCTTCTACTTCACCTTCCGTCGCACCCTGCAAGGGATGAACCTCGTTCGCCCCGTCGCCTTCGCCCTCATCACCGCCAATCTCATCAACGTCCTCGGCAACTATCTCCTCGTCTTCGGCCACTGGGGTCTTCCCATGCTCGGCGTAGTCGGCTCCGGCATCGCCACCGCCATCTCGCGCGCCTACCTGGCCACCGTCCTGATCGTTTTTCTTTTCTGGCACGACGCGCGCAACCACGCCGAAATGCGTCGAGCATCGCCTCGCCCTGATCTCGCGCGCATCCGTCGGCTCATCGCCCTCGGCTTTCCCGCCGCTATGCAAATGACCGCCGAAATCACCGTCTTCGCCGCCGTCGCCTCCTTGATCTCGCGTCTTGGCGCCATTCCCCTCGCCAGCCACCAGATCGCGCTCAACACCGTCGCTTTCACCTACATGGTTCCCCTCGGCATCTCTTCCGCCGCCGCCGTTCGCGTCGGCCAGGCCATCGGACGCCGCGATCTCCCCGGCGCGCGACACGCCGGCAACACCGCCATCCTGCTCGGCGCCACGTTCATGTCCTTCATGAGCGTCGTTCTTCTCGTCTTCCCGCAATACATTGCCCGCATCTACACAGACAATCCCGTCCTCATTCACACCGCTGTCGTGCTCCTCGCCGCCGGTGCCGCCTTCCAGCTCTTCGACGGCATCCAAACCGTAGCCACCGGCGCTCTCCGCGGCACCGGCGACACGCGCACGCCGATGATCTGCCACTTCTGCGCCTACTGGCTCATCGGCCTCCCCTTCGGCGCCTGGCTCTGTTTCCCCCAACACTGGGGAGTCCTCGGCCTCTGGATCGGCCTAAGCGCCTCCCTCATCCTGATTGGCATCCTCCTCCTAACCTTCTGGCGCCGCCGCCTCCACCACCTCCCGATTTGAATTTACTTTCATCCCGACCGTAGCAGCGAGGCCTTTTGTCGCTGCGCAGTGGAGAGACCGTGGCAACCCGTAAACCTCATCACAGTCGGTCGGAGCCACGCGCGCTCTTTCCTCCGAACTCTGCGCTCTCTGCGTCTCTGCGTTAGGTTTTCTTGAATCCCCAAAAAACAAAAACGGCACGATCGAAACCGTGCCGCCATCCGCTTCCTGTTATCTGATCGCTGTTATCTGCTATCCCTCTCCCAACTACATCTTGTATCGCCCCAAATCCTCATCGCTCAAACCTTCCAGATAATTCCGCAACTGCTCATTCGAACTCCGCTCCGCCAACGCCGTCGCCACCTTCGAGTTCTTCAACACCGTCTCATCCACGAAAATCGGGCAATCCACCCGCAATGCCAGCGCCAGCGCATCGCTCGGCCGCGAATCAATACTGATCAACTCGCCCTCGCGTTCCACCCAGATCAAAGCAAAAAACGTATCATCGCGCAGATCGTTCACCACAATCTTCTGCACATGCACATCCAAACCCAGCAAAACATTTTTCAGGAGATCATGCGTCATCGGCCTAGGAGTCGACACCTTCTCAATCTCCAGCGCGATCGCGTTCGCTTCGTAAGCTCCCACCCAGATCGGCAGCACCGACTGCCCCTGCACATCCTTCAGCACCACAATCGGCATCTGCGTGACTGGATCCATCATCAGGCCGCGTATCTTCATTTCCACTTCCATCGCGTCCTCCTACCCCCTGCCGATCGTCCCTCTATTCCACTGCCTTTGTAGCGGCCGCCTTCCGAGGCGGGCGCCTTTCTCTTCTCAGTGAACTCTGTGCTCCGACTCTGTGTCCTCTGCGTTGTGAAATCTTATCTTTCTTTTTCTTCTCCGACTACTTAACCCCTACCAACCATCTCCCCCACCAAACTATGCGGCATCGCCTTCGTAACCTTCACCTGCACGTAGTCTCCCAGAAGTTCCTGCTCCGGTGAAGTAAAATTCACCACCCGATTCGAACTAGTATGCCCCGACCACTGGTTCTCCCGCCGCGACTTCCCGTCCACCAACACCTCAAACGTCTCGCCGACAAGCTTTTCATTCCGCACCCGCTGGATTTCCCGCTGCCGGTCCATCAAAATCGCCAGCCGCCGCCCCTTCTCCTCTTCCGGAATCGCATCCGCCATCTTCAGCGAAGGAGTATTCGGCCGCGGCGAATACTTAAACGCAAACACGTTGTCGTACTGCACTTCGTCCAGCAGACTCAGTGTCTCCTCAAAATCCTTTTCTGTCTCTCCGGGAAATCCCACAATCACATCCGTGGAAATACTGATCGGCCGCCGCGCCGCCTTCAATAGCGCAATCTTCTCCAGGTACTCTTCCCGCGTGTATGTCCGCGCCATCGCCCGCAGCACCGCCGTTGAGCCGCTCTGCACCGGCAAGTGCACCTGGTCGCAAATCGTTGGATGCGCGTCTATCGCCTCCACGATGTCTTTCCCGAAATCCCTCGGGTGCGAAGTCGTGAATCTCACGCGCCGGATCCCGCGCACTTCCGCCACCGCCGCCAGCAACTCCGAAAACCGCATCTTTCTCGCGCTCGGGTCCGCGTAAGAGTTCACCGTCTGCCCCAGCAACTGCACTTCGCTGTACCCCGCCTCCGCCAATTGCCGCACCTCTTCCAGAATCGAAGCGCTCGCCCGGCTCCGCTCCGGCCCCCGCGTAAACGGCACCACACAATACGAACAAGCCTTGTCGCAACCCTCGATAATCGTCAGATACGCCCGGAACGGATTGTCCCGCCGCGTAATCTCCGTCTCAAACGTCTCGTCCGTGTCCGTATCCAACCCGGTCACGCGCCGGTTCCCAGCCTCCAACTCCGCAATCAATTGCGGCAACTTCCGGTAACTCGCACTCCCACAAACCAAACTCACCCACGGCGCCCGCTCAAAAATCCCCTCGCCCTCCTGCTGCGCCACGCACCCCAGCACCCCAATAATCTTCCCCGCTGATTGCAGCCGCCGCGTTCGAACTCCGCCGCTTCGCTGCTCCGCATCTTCCGCCCTGGGAACGCCAATCTCCAGATTGGCGCTCTTCCCCAAGCCCAACTTGCTCTCCTCAATCCAGCGCAACTCGGTCGCCTCCACCGGCCGCAACTCCCCCAACCGTGAAAACACCTTCTGCGCCGCCTTCTCCCGAATCGAACAAGTGTTATACAAAATCACCTTAGCCGCTTCCGGCCCATCCACTTGCCGATACCCACGCGCCAGCAAAACTCCCGCCACCTTCTCCGAATCGTGATCATTCATCTGGCATCCAAACGTCTCCAGATAAAACGTCGACTCGGCACCGCCGGCAACTTGTAGTGACGGTTTTTTACCCTGAGCGTCGTTCGCGAAGGGTCCGCCGCCTTCTTGGGTCACGCCGATCCGGGGCACACCCGCCCCCGTCAACCGTTCCAACCCAATATCAAAACTCTTCGCCATAGCTTTGCAGTTTACCATACCGCTATGGAAGCCAATCGGAGGCCAAACTCTGCTGCGCCTTCTCAAGCTGCGTTATACTCAGCAGCTAACATGGCGACCAGCAGCCGCACTAATTTCGACAATATCGAGAGCGAATTGATTGAACTGTTCAAGAAAATTAATACGGAACTACCGTCGCATGTTGCGGAACTCGAGCTAGTGAAGTCGCAATCAAAAGATGGCGGAATCACTGTGTCCCTCAGGCCGCGGAATCCTTCATCGGCCTCTGCTTGGTGCCACGCGTGGAACGGGATTGGAAGGGTTCACTTCGGGTTTGGGGAATACAGTCCCACGTGGGAGCTCCCTGAGGAAGGCGAGAATCCTGGCGCCGACAGGGAGCAGTTGCTTAAGCATATAGAGGAAATGTGCTGCGCTGTAATCCAAGGTAAATGTGAGCACCAGAGAAGGCTATGGGGAATCACAGCACGCTTGATCGTTCACGAGCAGACTTTCAGTGTGACAGAGGCTCCGATTATTCGGCCGAATCCGCCTTTACATGGTACGCGCCATTACACCGCCTACTACTGAAACCTAACCGCCTCTTTTCAGTTGAGCTTCGTTTCTCCACTCGCCGTTATCACCCACGCCACCACAAACAACACCCCCAGCGTCAAATCCGTCGCCGCAAATACCAGATCTCGTTGGTTCGTCCTTCCCTGCATCACCAGCGCCACCACCGCCACGCCAAACGTAAACTTCTCCACCACCGACGGAATCATCATCGGCCGCAACCTCACTGGATCCCGCCCAATACAGATAAACGCAATCTGCCATGCCAGCGCGCATCCCACAAACCCATAATAAAATCCCGGATGCGTAATCGCCGGCGGATCCTGCTTCCCAATCAAATCAAACATAAAGTACAGCGGCGTGATCGCCACCAATCCCCAAATCCCCGCCACCCAAAACACCACCTTCGCAAATTTCATCTTTCCTCCGTCTGCGAATCTCAGCGTTCTCAGCGTCTCTGCGTTAACTCTATTCTTCATTCTTATTGCTTACGGCTTATGGCTTACAGCTTCCAACTCTCTCCCCATGCAGCCCCATTCAACACATTCGCATCTCATTCCTTTTGACCATGCTCCACCCCTGTGCTACGTTGAATTTGCCCGGAAAAATTTCTCTATATTAAGGAGACAGACATTCTTTTTCTCCTGAACGCCATTCTCATCGGCAACATCTTCGATATTCTCGAGCAAACCGGCTGGGTTGCTCGCGGAGTCCTCGGCATTCTTCTCTTCGCGTCGCTCATCTCCTGGGCGCTCATCCTCCAGAAGTCTGGCCTCTTCAGCCGTATTCGCCGCCAAAGCGATCAATTCCTGAAAATCTTCCGCGCCACCAAAGGCGTCGCCAATCCGCAAGGACTCGTCTCCGCCGGCTCGCCCTTCGCCAACGTCTACGCCGCCGGCTATCGCGAACTCCAATCCCAGGTCACCGGCACCGGCAATCCCACGCCCGCCAAACTTAAATCCATGCAAGCCGTCACCGTCAGCATGCAGCTCGCCGCCGCCGAAGAAGTTCGCCGCACCGAAAAAGGCATGTCCTGGCTAGCCACCACCGCCGGCGTCGCTCCCTTCATCGGCCTCTTCGGCACCGTCTGGGGCATCATCGACGCCTTCTCCGGCCTTGGCACTTCCGGCTCCGCCAGCCTCCGCGCCGTCGCACCCGGCATCGCCGAAGCCCTCGTCACCACCGCCGCCGGCCTCTTCGCCGCCATCCCCGCCCTCATCGCCTACAACTATTTCCTCCAGGACATCCGCGAACTAGCCCAGCGCCTCGACACCTTCGCCCTCGAATTCGCCGCCCAAATCGAAAAAACGTTTACGTAAACTATGAACATTCAAGCCAGATCAAGAAACTCTTCCTCCCACCCGGCTATTTGCTCGCCGATGCACGATAACAGCGAGCAGATAACAGATAACAGGAACCATTGTCTATGCCATTGGGTCAGCGATTGGCACCTTTCTTCTTGGCTTCCTGATCGCTGCTCGCTGATATCTGATATCCGTCAACCCCGGCAACAATTTCTGGGAGAGCATCGATGCCCCAACTAAACAAATCCACCCAGACGGCGCTCTCCGAAATCAACATGGTTCCGTTCATCGACGTCGTCCTCGTCCTCCTGATCATCTTCATGATCACCGCCCCCATTCTCCAATCCGGCATCGAAGTCGACGTCCCCAAAACCCACACCGTAAAAGAAATCACGCAGCAGCGCCTCGTCGTCACCATGGACAAGAACCAGCTCATCTACCTCGGCAACGATCCCATCAACATCCACCAGCTCGCCGACAAAATCAAAAAACAAGCCAAGCACCAGAACGACGTCGTCTACCTTCGCGCCGACGAAACCGTTCCCTTCGGCGCTTTCTGCACCGTCATCGACACTCTCCGCCAGTCCGGCATCTCCAACATCAGCATCGTCACCCAACCCATCAACGACCGGAACCACTAAACATGCGACGCACTCAACAATTTCGACTCCCGCGCCATGCCCACAAAACTGTCATCCCGACCGGAGGCCAGCGCCGTTTGCGGGCCGGAGCGGAGGGATCTGCTTTTTCTTATTTGGAGTGCGGTGGCTCTGCCACCGCTTTTACACACTCAACCCAACCACCCAAACACAATCCAATCGGCACGATTTCAGGTCCATCGCATTCTTGTTTCCTGCTATCTGCTATCTGATCGCTGTTATCCTTAACCCAAGGAGACCACGGGCAAGTTTCCCCGATCCAAACGTTCTAACGCCATGAGCTACGCCATCCAAACCGAAGACGCCCCCTTCAAGCGCTTCCTCGGCTATTCCGCTTGGCTGCACATCGGCCTCGTCGCGGCGGTCGCCCTAAGCGTCTGGATCCAGCGCGCCGGCAATCCCTGGGGAGGCATCGGTGGCGGCGCCGAGTCCAGCGTAAAGGTAAATCTCATCAGCAGCGCCGGCATTCCCATGCCGCATCCAGTCGTGCCCACACCCAGTCAGGTCGTCGATCCCACCAAAGGCTTGGCCGAAGAAGAGCCCAAGATCGAACAGCCCAAGACCGACGCCACGCCCATTCTCAAGTTCAAGGAAAAACAGCCGCCTCCGCCGCCTTCCAAGAAGTCCAAAGTCTTCGAACCCAAAAAACCGCCTCCCCCAAACGCCGTCCCCTACGGCAAAGGCGGCGGCCAGATCGACGTCCCCACCGGCTACTCGCAAACTCCCGGCGCATCCTCCAGCGGCCTCGCGGTTGCCGGCCCGGGCGGCGGCGATTTCTCCTCTCGCTATGGCTGGTACGTTGAATCCGTCAAGCGCGCCATCAGCCAGAACTGGATCCAAACCTCCATCGATCCCTCCGTCCGCGCCGCGCGCCGCGCCCATGCCGTCACCTCCTTCCGCATCTTTCGCGACGGCACCATCAAAAATATTCGCCTCGACACTTCCAGCGGCAATCGCTCCATGGACGACTCCGCCACCCGCGCCCTCCTCAGCATCGACAAACTCCCCGCCCTCCCCGCCGACTATTCCGGCACCTACGTAGACGTAACCTTCGACTTCGACCTTTCCGCCACCCGGTAGGCGCGGCTCTCTTTACCCTGAACGATTCTCGCGAAGGGTACGCCGCCTTCTTGCATTTGTTGGGCCCGCCGACTGCTTGCCCTGACGAAGGAAGCGTGGCGGGCCGCTCTTCTCTGCGAACTCTGCGCGCTTCCTCAGCGCCCTCTGCGTTAAGTCCCCTCTTTACTTCTTCCTCTCTGTTGCTCCTCTGTTCCTCTTGCTTAACTTTTCTCCGCACACAAATCCAATTTGTCCTAAACTATTTCTCTCAGCTAAAAATTCTCGGGAGGCAATTTTGCCCAACAAGAACCGCGCCTCACTCATCCTTTCCGTTCTCACGCTTTCTCTCTTATCTCTCCCCGCCGCCGCTCAAGACTGGTTCAAAGTACGCACCGGCCTCGGTGTGGACAAGCCCCGCATCGCCGTAACCGACTTCGCCCCTCGTGCCGACAACGCCAAATCCCACGCCGCCCTCTTCACGCAAACCGTTCGCGACGATCTCTCCTTCTCCGGCGTCATCGAACTCGTCTCTCCCAGCTTCTACCCCACCCAGGTTCCCACCGAGCCGCAGCAGCTCCAGAAATCCACCTGGACCGATCCTCCCCTCAACGCCAACTTCGTCGCCTTCGGCAATCTCACCGAATCCGCTACCGAAGTCGCCATCCCCGCATGGATGTTCGACGTTCGCAGCACCTCCAACGAAGCCGTCGTCGGCCAGGTCTATCGTGGCGCTCCCACCGACGCGCAAGTCCGCAAATTCGCCCACCAGTTCGCCGACGAAATCATCTCCAGACTTTCCGGCGGCTTCCCCGGCGTCGGCTCCACGCAAATCGCCTTCGTCAGCTCGCGCACCGGCACCAAGGAAGTGTGGGTGATGGATTACGACGGCGCCAACCAGCACCCGCTAACCTCTCTGCATTCCATCTCTCTCACGCCGCGCTGGTCTCCCGACGCCTCGCGCATCGCTTTCACCTGTTTCGCTCCCGCGAACAGCGTCGTCAGCGGCCAGATCTGCATGTACTCGTTCGACTCCGGCAAAGTCGTCTCCTTTGCCCGCTACAGAGGCACCAACTCTTCTCCCACATGGTCTCCCGACGGTTCTGAAGTCATGTTCTCCTCGTCCATGCAAGGCAATCCAGCGCTCTATGTCTCGGATGCCAGCGGCAATCGCCCCAAGCGCCTCACCTTTTCCAACTCCGGTGCCGACACGTCTCCCGCCTGGAATCCCAAAACCATGCAGACCGTCGTCTTCGTCAGCGACCGTGGCGGCGTTCCGCAGCTCTACATGATGAATGCCGACGGCACTAACGCCCAGAAACTCGATCTGGGCGACAAGGGCTACGTCGTGGATCCGGCATGGGCTCCCAACGGACAGCTTCTGGCCTTTTCCTGGCGCCGTCCTTCCGGCAATTACGATATCTACATCATGGACGTCAGCTCCGGCCACATCCTCGAAATCACGCGCGACTCCGGCCGCAACGAACGCCCCAGTTGGGCTCCCGACGGCCGCCACCTCGTCTTCGAATCCACCCGCACCGGCACTCGTCAAATCTGGACCATGCTCGCCGACGGCAGCCAGCCTCACCAACTAACCACCCAAGGCCACAACGAATCCCCCAACTGGTCCTCCAAATAGTTCCGTTTTCTCCCCTTGTAGGGGCGGAGCTTGCTCCGACCTCTTGGGGTACTCTTTCTCTGGTGGCACAGCCATTCCTGGCTGTGCTCTTGGTTAGGCCGACCAACAACCGTACTTGAGGGTGCCCATCCTTCGCGCCTTCTGCGAAGGGTGGGCTCTTACGATCCGACGCCACAAATTCTCCGTTCTTCCCTCCTACTCTTCTCAGCGCCTTCTGCGTTCTCAGCGATCTCTGCGTCAAACTCTTCTCCCGGTTTTTTCTTTTCCTCTCCCAATCTGTAAACTGTAAACTGTCACCTAATTCCACTGAGGCAAAACTTGTCCACTCCCACGAACCGAGTCATCTCCGGCATGCGCCCCACCGGACGTCTCCACATCGGCCACTACTTCGGCGCCCTGCAAAACTGGGT
>Ga0137415_10005258_pt1 | contig 12810 bp, 11 predicted proteins | sample CZODoug3_1_1_16f_FD_183082 | JGI IMG/M metagenome (GOLD analysis project Ga0137415, IMG submission 183082) | Vadose zone soil fungal communities from Angelo Coast Range Reserve, California, USA - CZODoug3_1_1_16fungal (Hybrid Assembly) | ecosystem: Environmental > Terrestrial > Soil > Vadose... | reverse complement strand
GGCATGGGCCGCGAACCCGGGCTGAGACGGAAGGGATTCGACCACGCGAGCGCCCAGGCGTCGCGCTTCGTCGAGCCGGCCGAGCAACAGACAGGCGCGGCCCAGGGTGTGGTAGGCCCAGTCGTGCTGGCCGACGATTCCCCTCGCAGCCTGGCGCTCGAGGAGCTGCTCGCCTTCCCGGAGCCGATTCAGGGCCTCGCTCGCCTCGTCGAGCTGCGCGAGGACCCAGGCCGAGGCAGCGACCGCGGAAGGAAGCGCGAGGACGACGTTCCCTGCCCGGTACAGCCCGATTCCATGTTCGAGCAGTGACCGGGCTTTGGCCCAGTCGCCCTTGAGAAGGTGGAGCACGCCGGCGGCATGGTGGGCTCGACCGATCGTGAACGCATGATGGGTCGACTCGGCGAGCCGGATCGCCTCGGCCTCGTACGCGGCCGCCTCGGCGAATCGGCCGAGCTGGGCGAGGCTCACGACCAGCCAGAAGCGGTCGTAGATGGAGGCCGGAGCGCTGCTTCCAAGGTACTCGTAGACCCGATCGGCGGGCAGGGCCGCGAGGTTGTCGGTGGCAAGCTCGACCACCCCTTCGTACTCGCCGCGGAAGTAGTGCACCTGCTCGAGATACGTCGTGGCGAGGACGCGAAGCTCTAGATCCCCCAGCTCCCGTGCGATCGCCAGCGCGCGGGTCCCAGACGCGCGCGCCTCGTCCAGCTCGCCCAGCAGCGCGTGGATGTTCGTCGAGAACGCGTAGACGCGCCCCAGCCTGCGCTCGTCGTTCAAGCGCTGGGCGAGACCCTCGGCCTCGCGCAGGCGTTCGAGCTGCTGCCTGACTTCACCGAGCTGGTTCAGCACCGGCCGGAGCTCGAGGCGGATCTCGAACGCCTGCTGCAGCGTGGCCTCGCTCTCCGGCATCGCCGCGAGGACGCCCAGCGCCTGCTCGAACCAGGCCCGGGCATCCTGGAGCGCCGACCGTGCGGCCGCCTTGAGTCCGGCCTGCCGGAGGTAGGGCACCGCCCGCTCCCCCAACTCGCCTCGGAGGGCGTGGTGAGCGAGCCGCTCGATCTGCTCCCCGAGACGATCCCGGTAGAGCGTCTCGAGCGCGGCGACGATCCGCGCATGCAGCCCGCGGCGCTGCTCCTGGAGCAAGCCCCGGTACGTGACGTCGTGCGTGAGCGCATGCTTGAAGGAGTACTCGAGATCCGGAAACAGTCCGGTCTTATAGAGAAACTCGGCGACCTGCAGGTGGTCGAGTCCGCGATGGAGCGCTTCGTCGGGTATGTCCGCGATCGCCTGGAGAAGCGCGAAGGGCACGTCGTTGCCGATGACGGAGGCGACCTGCAGGAGGCGCTTGTCCTCCGAAGGGAGCCGATCGATGCGCGCCGCCAGCATTGCCTGGACCGAGGCAGGAACCTGGATGGCGTGAACCGGTTGCGTCAGCCGATAGCGTCCTCGTTCTCCCCCGAGCACCTTCGTCTCCGCCAGCATCTGGACGGTCTCTTCGAGGAAGAAGGGGTTGCCGCGCTCGACGAGGAGCTGCTTGAGCGGCGCGAGACCGGGCTCGTCGCCGAGGAGCGCATCCAACAGTTCGCTCGCGCTCGCGACTGGAAGCACGTCGAGCCATATCTGGCTGTAGGAGGCCTTGCCGCCCCAGGCATGCCGGTAGTCCGGCCGGTAGTTGACGAGCAACAGCAGGGGCGCCGATCCCAGGCTGTCGGCGAGGCCGTCGAGCAGCGCCTGCGTTTCGCTGTCGATCCAGTGGAGGTCCTCGACGATCAGGAGGACTGCTTGCTCGCGCGCTTCCCGCAGCAGCAACCGCGTCACGGCGTCGAGCGTACGCTGGCGCCGCTCCGTCGGGTCGAGCGTGCGCCACCCGGCATCGTCGACGGGCACGTCGAGCAGTGTCAGCAACGCCGGGAGCGTCGGCTTGAGGGCCTCGTCCAGCGTGAGCAGCTTGCCCGTCACCTTCTCGCGGATCTCGCGGAGGTCGTCCCTGTCCTGGATCTTGAAGTAACCCTTGAGGAGATCGATGACCGGCGAGTAGCTCGCCGCCTTGCCGTATGACGCCGACGCGCTCTCCAGAACCAGCCAGCCCTGCATGCGATGCGAGTGGGTGAGTTCGTAGACGAGGCGCGACTTGCCCACCCCGGCCTCGCCGACGACCGCCACCAGCTGACCGTGCCCGCTGCCGGCCAGCTGCTGCGCGCGGCGGAGGTGCTCCAACTCGGCGTCGCGGCCGACGAACCGTGTCAGGCCGCGCCGGGCGGCCGCCTGGAGGCGAGTCCGCGCCGGGCCGGCCCCCGTCACCTCGTAGACCTCCACGGCATCGGCGAGGCCCTTGACCGGCACGGGGCCGAGTGCCTTCACGGCGACGTAGCCTTCCACGAGCTCGAGAGTCGCCGGGGCCAGCAGAATGCTGCCCGGACTCGCAAACTGTTCCATGCGCGCGGCGAGATGCGTCGTCTGGCCCACGGCCGTGTAGTCCATGCGGAGATCGCTGCCAATGGCGCGGACGACGACCTCGCCCGAATTGAGCCCGATCCGGATCTGCACGTTCACGCCATGGGCGCGGCGCGCCTCTTCGGCATATCGCTTTACCGATTCCTGCATCCGGAGCGCCGAATAGCACGCGCGCACCGCGTGGTCCTCGTGCGCCACGGGAGCGCCGAAGAGCGCCATGATGCCGTCGCCCATGACCTGGTTCACCGTGCCTTCGTAGCGGTGGACGGCCTCCATCATGTACTCGAGCACCGGGTCAAGAATCTTGCGCGCCTCCTCGGGATCTCGATCGGCGAGCAGTTCCATTGAGCCCTTGAGGTCGGCGAAGAGGATCGTGACCTGCTTGCGCTCGCCTTCCAGGGCGGCCTTGGAGGTGAGGATCTTCTCGACCAGGTGTCTGGGGGTGTACGTCTCCGGGGCGGGCGAACGCGGCAGGGCCGCGGTGCGAGCGGCTGCGGGGTGGCCGCACTGGGGGCAGAAGCGAGCGCCCCCGGGTAATTCTGCGCTACAGGAGCCGCACGCGAGCACGAGGTGGGCTCCGCACCCGGGGCAGAACCTGGCCTCGGTCGGATTGTCCTGCTGGCACCGGGGACACGTCATGCCGGGAGCCGGGCGCGCGTGTGGCGAGGGACAGGTCGGGCATCGTTGTCAGGGCACACGGGATGGCCTCCTGAGGGGTTGGGCAGGGATCAGCCCTTGAGGCCGAGGGCGCGGCCAGCCTCGGCGGCGAAGCGCTCCAGGGCTGGAGCGTCCATCTCCGGGCGCGCTCTCAGGATGAGCCGGTCGACCCCGGCTGCGGCGTAGGCGTTCAGGGCCGCCTCGTCCGGGACGTCGTACCCCGGAGGCGTCACGCTGATCTCCAGCGTACCTAGTTCGACCGGCCGCCGATATGTTCGCAGGGCCTCGCGCAGCGCCTCAGCGCACTTCTGCGTCTCCGCCACGTCGAGTCCGAACCCGTACCAGCCGTGGCCCTGGGTCACCGCCCGACGGTAGGCCGGTGGTGTGCGTCCGCCCACGACGATCGGTATCGGCGCCTGCACCGGTCGCGGCATCGCCTGGACCCCCTCGAACGACACGTACGAACCGCGGTGAGACGGCTTCGGCTGTGTCCATATCGCGCGCATGGCCGCAAGATAGTCGTCGGCGATGCGACCGCGCTCGCCGAACGGCACGCCGACCGATCGCATCTCCGGCTCGCACCAGCCGACGCCGAGCCCGAACAGGAGCCGACCGCTCGAGAGCACGTCGAGCGACGCGAGTTGCTTGGCGAGCACCACGGCCTGGCGCTGGGGCAAGATGATGACCCCAGTACCGAGCAAGATGCGTGAGGTGTGGGCGGCCAGGAAGGTGAGCGCGACGATCGGGTCGAGCAGCCGCATGTCCGGCGCCATCGGGCGTCCTGGCACGGGCGGATCGGGCAGCACCACGTGGTCGGCCGCCCAGAGCGATTCGAAACCCGAAGCCTCGGCAGCCCGGCCGAACCGCGCGGCGACATCAGGGTAGCTGCAACTGTGCAGGTTGACGGAGTGCAGCCCGAACTTCATGCGCGTGTCCTCCTTCGTGGCACTCGCTCCCCGGGTATCTCGCCGGCGTGCCGTAGCCTATCAGATCGGGCGTCAGACGAGTGAGCGCCACCGGGGTGCGCTTGCTCACCGGGCGCCGTTGACGCGCCATCTCCGCGGGAGGGGAGGCGGCGATGCGCGATACGATCGTCTCTGAGGGTCAGAGCGCTTCCTGGCAATCGACCAGCCGCCGTCGGGCCGTCTTGAACGGTCGCGGATCAGCGCGGCCGACACGGCACGGCTTCAAGTCTGACGCTCGTTTACCAATCGTTTGATTCTCGAACTCACGCACGCCAACCGCCCTCATGCGAGGCGGCGCTGCCCTCAGGGGTGCCAGGTCTCGTCTCTTCTGAGAAATAATTCCGCCTTGTGCCGTCTCGCTGCCGCTCAAGATCCGGTCGTGTCTCAGTTCGGCTGTGGCAAACTGAGACACGACCGGGCGTTCTCGTCGAAGGGGTTTCGTTGGGAAGAAGAGTAATTGCCGGGCAACCTGGTTGCACTTGGCGCACGTTGCGGGTCACCGGCTGCTGCCCAACACAACGTGAGTCACATGACCAAGCGGATCGACTCGAGATGGACGGGCGTCTAGACCCTCGCGGCCCACGGCCGGTCGCCGAAGCTCGACGCCGGCCCCACATCGAAAGGACGTCATGCGTTCACTGATTGCCGCCGCGGGAGCGCTCTGGATCGCCGTGATCATGTGGGACGCCTTCGAGGCGATCGTCCTGCCCCGGCGCGTGACCCGGCGGTTGCGGCCGGCCCGGATGTTCTACCGCGTGACGTGGCGAATATGGTCGGCGGTGCCGCGTCGCATGCGTCCGGGCGGCCGGCGCGAGACATTCCTCAGCTTCTATGGCCCCCTATCGTTGCTCGTCCTGCTCGCCGCCTGGGCCGCAAGCCTCGTCATCGCGTTCGCGATGGTGCAGGTGGGGATCGGCACGCGCCTGAACGTGGCAGGCAACGGCGTCTTCCTCGACCATCTGTATCTGAGCGGCGAGACGTTTTTCACCCTCGGTCTCGGCGACGTGACCCCCACGTCACGCGCGGGCCGCGCGGTGATGGTGATCGAGGCGGGCGTGGGTTTCGGCTTCCTGGCCCTCGTGATCGGATACCTGCCCGTCCTGTATCAGGCGTTCTCGCGGCGCGAGCTGAACATCACGTTGCTCGACGCGCGCGCGGGGTCGCCGCCGAGCGCCGAGGAGCTGCTGCGCGGCTTCGGTGCCTACCAAGAGGAGCTGGCGGTGCTGCTCGCGGAATGGGAACGCTGGGGCGCCGATGTGCTCGAGTCGCATCTGTCCTATCCCGTGCTGTCCTATTATCGCTCGCAGCACGACAACCAGTCGTGGCTGGCCGCGCTGACGACGGTGCTCGACGCGAGCGTGATCGTGATGGTCGGCGTCGAGGGCGCGTGCGCGCGCCAGGCGGGCCTGACGTTCGCGATGGCGCGCCACGCCGTCGTCGATCTCGCCCAGGTGCTCGGCCGGCCGCCCCTCGGCTCGGCGGCGGATCGGCTGGCATCGTCCGAGCTCGCTCGTCTGCGCACGGGCCTGGCGGCCGCGGGCGTCGTCCTGCCCGCGGGGCACGGCGCCGAGGACAAGCTGGCCGAGCTGCGGCGGATGTACGAGCCGTACGTGGCCGCGCTCGCCCAGCACCTCCTCATGCCGCTGCCGGCCTGGCGCGGCGGCGCCGAGTCCCACGAGAACTGGCGGACTAGCGCCTGGGGCCGCCCCGCCCGCGGCGCCCAGAGTCGGTCCGTCGACCCGTAGACGACTGATGGGAGCGTCGGCGCCTCATATAAGAGACGCACAGGGCGCGCCCGACGGGTGAATCCGCCACGACCGCGCGGCGACCCGGTCAATCCGTGTCGTCCACCACCCAATCCTCCCGGGTCCCACTCTACCCATCAGGGTTTGCGAGCGCGGACCAGCAAGAACATGGGCCGGCGTCGTTCATCGCGCGCCAGCGGGTGATCGTGGAGCCACTGCTCGCTGGGGATCGCCTCGATCACGCGCTCGACCGTCAGTCCGGCATCCAGGAGGCCGTTAAGCAGCGTGGCCAACGTGCGGTGGACCTTCCGCACCCCCGGGACGAACCAAGTCTCTTCGCGGGCGCCTTCGTCGGCGTAGTGGTCCAAGCCCCAGCGCGTGCGCCGGCCTGTGTCGTCGAGCACCCAGCCATCGCCCGGCAGGCGCGCCGTATAGATGGGGTGCTCGGTTGAATAGACGAGGACACCGGCGGGCGCCAGCCACTCTGCGATACGCAAGACCAACCCCCGGTAGTCGTGCACGTAGTGCAAAACCAGCGAGCTCACGACCAGGTCGAACCGCGAGGGGGGAAACGCCACCGTCTCGACCGACCCATGCCAGTAGGTCACACGCGGATGGGCCCATTCGGCCCGCGCCAGAGCCAGCATCCGCTCCGAAACGTCGACCCCCACCACCTCGGCTGCTCCGGTCGTGGCGAGATAGCGTGCGAGCTGCCCGGCCCCGCAACCGAGATCCAGCACCCGCCGACCGTCAACTTCGGGCAGGAGCGCCAGCAGATCAGCATGCTCCATTGCCCGCTCCCACCCGGCACCGAATCGCTCGAGGGTCGAATAGCCGGCGAAGAAACCTGGGTCGTCGTAGATGTTCTGAGGTTCCCGAGGGGCGTCGGACATCGGTCACCCACCAGCCCACGGACTTGGGGACACGGACCGCTCGTCGCGCTGGATGATCACTCGATATGGGTGTCAACAAGCGACATCAGCTGAGCCCAGCGTTCGTCGTCCACTCGCCGATCCTCGATTCCGTCGGTGCGGCTGGTGGCGTGTTCGCCGAGTGGCACAGCGCTTGAGGCAGCCCCGCCATTACCGACCTCATAGTCGGCGGCCCCTCTTAGGGGAACACCGCGCGCGGAGCCTGTCAACAAGCGCAGACAGTAGTGATGGGACTCGTGCGGGGACGCCTTCCCGGTCGCTCGAGCCGTGGGTGGGTTGATCCACACTTCCACGGCTCGTCCCGTGGGGGAGAGGTCGGCGGAAAGCGCTCCGTGTGCGCAGCGTCGGTCGCGGCGAGCGCTGGGGGCGACGCAGCCACGCGCCGCCTTGCGCCCTCGCAATCGTTTCGATACCATTGCCCTCCGCCATGCGCCTAGCCGTCCGTCTGTGGAGTTTCAAGAATGGACACGGCTGGTTGAGCTCGTATCGCAAAACGGACGAGTCGCGGAGCGTGCTGCGATCCAAGGGCGTCCGCTCCCGCGGGCTCGATCCGACCGTGCGGTGTGACATGCGCTGGGAGAACGTCCGGCGCCTTTACGGGATTGCCCCGTGACCCGGGACCCCGCGGCGCCAGACGTGGTGGACGTGTTCGCTCACCGCGGAGGGTTCTTCCGCGTCCTGCAGGAGACCGAGCGGAGCCAGACCGCCGTGATGACGATCGCGCCCGGAGCCGACGCCGGTCCCGAGGAGCAACACGACGGCGATCAGATCATCTACGTGGTCGAGGGCGAGGCGATCGTGCGCATCGAGGAGCGCGAGCACCGGACGGGACCGGGGAGCCTCGTCACGATTCCCAAGGGCGTGCGCCACCACGTGCGCAACCCGGGCGCGATGCCCCGCTTCCTCCTGACGGTCTACGCCCCACCAGAGTACTAGCCGGGCACGGCCGCCGCCGACTCGAATCTTTCCCCGGTCAGCGACCTACTGAGAGGAGACGCGGATGGCCAGGCTCAGGGTGAAGGGCATTGCCTTCGATATGTACGGGACCTTGGTCGATGTCGGAGCGGTGGCCGATGCCTGCAGAGGGATCGCCCCCGATCCAACGGCGTTTGCGGCCTTGTGGCGGACGAAGCAACTCGAGTACACCTTTCTCTTGAGCCTCATGGGCAAGTACCAGAACTTCTGGACGGTGTCCGAGCAGGCACTCGAATTCACGACCCGCCGGCTCGGCGTCGAAGTGAGTCCCGGACAGCGCCCACGCCTTATGAACGCCTGGCTCGAGCCGCGACCCTACTCCGAGGTACCGGCGGTCCTCGCCCGCCTGAAGGAGCGCTATCCGCTCGCTATCCTCTCGAACGGGAGCCCGAAGATGCTGCAGGCCGGGCTCGTGCACAGCGGGCTCAAGGCCGACTTCCGCTGGGTCATCAGCGCGGATGCGGTGAAGCTCTACAAGCCGGCACCCAAGGTCTACGCGCAGGCACCCAAGCAGATGAACCTGAAGAAGGCGGACATCCTCTTCGTCTCGTCCAACTCCTTCGACGTCCTCGGCGCGAAGAGCTTCGGTTTCAAGGTGTGCTGGATCAACCGGGCCGGGGTCCCGCTGGATGCCTTGGGCCCCCGGCCGGACCTGGTCGTGGCGAGCTTTGAGGCGCTGCGAACCGCGATGGACTGAGTCTGGTCGAGAGCCGCGGCTCAGCACGCGATAAGCGACTCTTCGCCACCGCCACGCGACGCCGGAGAGCCCGTCCATCCCGACGATGTGAAGAATCGTTCACGTCCCTCAACGCCGATCTAGGCTCCACTCGTCAGCCACTAGCCCCGCACCGCGACGAGGGACCCGATAGCCCCACCTACGTGCGGAGGACGATGAGGCCCGTCAGAAGGAGGGCGAGGCCGATGACAATCGCCGGCTCCGCCGCCACGAGGCCGTGAGCGACCAGGATCGGCGTCACCGCCGCGACCGCGAGGGCGAGGGCCAGCAGTGCCCACCCGAAGGCTCTCAACGACCTCATCAGAGTGTCACGCATCCTCGGATCCGCTTACTCGAGAGGGGCGTGCCATGTGCCGCTCGGGACCGGAGGCTCGCTGCCGGCGCTCGGTTGGTCATTCGGCGGCGAGGCGATAGCCGACGCCCGGCTCCGTCAGCAGGTATCGGGGCCGCGCCGGGTCGGCCTCGAGCTTCCGTCGGAGCTGCAACATATGGACCCTCAACGCCCCGGTTTGTTGTGCCCCGGGGGATCCCCAGACCTCCTTGACGAGCTGAGACTGGGTCAAGAGCTTTCCCGGTGATCGGGCGAAGGCCTTTAGTAGCTTGGACTCGATCGAGGTCAGGTGGACTTCGTTCCCGGCGACGGACGCGGAATGGCGGACGAGGTCGACCGTAAGATCACCGATCGTGATGGCCGTGTCCCCTGAGTCCTGCGCTCTCGTCCAGTTCCTGAGGGCGACGCGCATCCTGGCGAGCAACTCGCCGACGCCGAACGGCTTGGTCATGTAGTCGTCCGCCCCGGCGTCAAGCGCGCGAACCTTGTCCTGCTCCTGCCCCCGGGCCGACAGGACGATGATCGGCACCATCGTCCACTCCCGCAATCGGCGGATGACTTCGAGGCCATCGAGATCGGGCAGTCCGAGATCGACGATGACGAGCGCGGGTTGGCGGGCCGCGACTTCAGCGAGGCCGTCCTCGGCGGTCGCCGCTTCGAACAAGCGGTATCCGGCGCCGCCCAGCGCCGCGCGCATGAACCGCCGGATGTGCCTTTCATCCTCGATCAGGACGATCGCCGGCGGCGGCGAGGTAGGATCGCCTGTCGCGGACGTCTCACGGGCGGCGGGCGCGTCAGCCATCCGTCGGTGCCCCCCGCTGCTTCTTGAACACGGGCCGCCTGAACCGAAGAGCGGCGCCGCCAGCAAGGTTTTCCGTCCAGACCCGGTCTCCAGAGACCCGCCCGGGTCCTCTCGGTGTCGGGTGACGGGAGTCCGCGCGGCTCAGGGGAGCGCTCCGGCGGCGGCGATCGTCCGTTCCATAGCGCGCTGCGTGGCGCTCCTCGCTCGGGAGAGCGATCATCGGCGCGGGAGGCCAGTAACGCCCGCGCCACTCTTCCAACTCCATCGCGGCGCGGCCAGACCACACCCAGGCGACCATCCAAGGACACACGAGCGCCACCACGGCAAACTCCAGAATCGTGCGTCCGGTGCCCGCGTCGACCAGGGCCGCAACCAGCGCAAGCAGACTCAGCAGGAGTAGACCGACCGCAAACAACTGCCACCACGCCGGCTTCCGGTGCCTCCAATCCCGCCTCATGCAGCACCTCCTAACCCATTACAGACCCGGACCGCATCAAGGCGACGTCAAATTGGGGCCAGTCTCTATTAAGAAGGCGTCAAGGTCGTCGGAGCCCGGCGTCTTTTCCCCAGAACGAAGGGCGCGACCGCGGGCGTCTTAACGCATTCCTAACGGACCGGGCCCGCATCTTGACGACTCCTTAACATCGAGGGGCGCTAGCCTATGAGGTGGCACGACGCAGGACTACCGGGAGGAATCGAGATGGATCTGCTGTACGTCGGTCTGGGGGTGCTGTTCTTCGGCCTCTCCTGGGCACTCGTCAAGCTGTGCGAACGCCTATAGGGGATCTCTCATGCCACTCCTGTACATCGTCGGCGGCGTCGTCTCGTTGGGTCTTCTCGTGTACCTGGTGCTCGCCTTGCTGAAACCGGAGCTCTTCTCATGACGGCGAACGGAGTTCTTCAGCTCGTCCTCTACCTGGTCGTCCTCCTCGCGCTCGCCAAGCCCCTCGGCGCATACATGGCCCGCGTCTACGAGGGCCGGCCGTGCGGTCTGGATCGCGCGCTCGGCTGGCTGGAGCGCCTGGTCTATCGGTTGAGCGGCGTCCGACCCGACGAGGAGATGGGCTGGAAGACCTACGCGGTGACGATGCTCCTCTTCAATCTCGCCGGGATGCTGGTCCTCTACGGGCTCCAGCGGGTGCAAGGCGTGCTCCCGCTGAACCCCGAGAAGCTTGGTGCCGTCTCGCCCGACCTCGCCTTCAACACGGCGGCGAGCTTCGCCACGAACACGAACTGGCAGAGCTACACCGGCGAGACGACCATGAGCTATCTCACGCAGATGGTCGGCCTCACGGTCCAGAACTTCGCGTCGGCGGCGGCGGGCATGGCGGTACTGGTGGCGCTCATCCGGGGGTTCGCGCGCCGATCCGCCGAGACGATCGGCAACTTCTGGGTCGACCTCACGCGCACCACTCTGTACATCCTCTTGCCGCTCTCCTTCGTCTTCGCGCTGGTCCTCGTCTCGGAGGGCGTCGTACAGACCTTCGGCTCGTACGCGAAGGTCACCGTCGTGCAGCCCACGAGCTACGACGAGCCGATCACCGACAAGGACGGCAAGCCCGTGCTCGACGAGAAAGGCCAGCCGAAGACCAAGAAGTCAACGCTGACCGAGCAGGTTATCGCCGTCGGGCCGGCCGCCTCCCAGATCGCCATCAAGCAGCTCGGGACCAACGGCGGCGGCTTCTTCAACGTCAACTCCGCGCACCCGTTCGAGAACCCGACGCCGCTCTCGAACTTCCTCGAGCTGCTGGCCATCCTGCTCATCCCCGGCGCGCTCTGCTACACGTTCGGCGTCATGGTGCGGGACACCCGCCAGGGCTGGGCCGTCCTAGCGGCCATGACCGTGATCTTCGTCGGCCTGCTGGCCGTGTGCGTCGTGGCCGAACAACAGGGGAGCGTGTTCCTGAAGCAGGGGGTCGACCACACCGCGAGCGCGCTCCAGGCCGGCGGGAACATGGAGGGCAAGGAGGTGCGGTTCGGCATCGTGAATTCGGCCCTGTGGGCGACGGCGACAACCGCGGCCTCGAACGGCTCGGTGAACTCGATGCACGACTCCTTCACGCCGATCGGCGGGCTCGTCCCGCTCTGGATGATCGAGTTGGGAGAGGTCGTGTACGGGGGCGTGGGCTCCGGTCTTTACGGCATGCTGGTCTACGCGATCATCGCCGTCTTCGTGGCAGGGCTCATGGTCGGACGCACCCCGGAATACCTCGGCAAGAAGATCGAAGCCTACGAGATGAAGATGTCGTCCCTCGTGATCCTCATCGTCCCCTTCCTGGTGCTGGTCGGAACCTCGATCGGCGTGGTGACGACGGCGGGCAAGGCGGGCATCCTGAACCCGGGGGCCCACGGGTTCAGCGAGATCCTCTACGCCTTCTCCTCGGGGCCCAACAACAACGGCAGCGCCTTCGCCGGCCTGAGCGGCAACACGCCCTTTTACAACACGGCCCTCGGGCTGTCGATTCTCTTCGGCCGCTACTGGCTCGCGGTGCCCGTGCTGGCGATCGCGGGCTCGCTGGCGCGAAAGAAGATCGTCCCCACCGGGGCCGGAACGCTGCCCACGCATACCCCGCTCTTTGTCGCACTCCTGGTCGGCGTGGTGATCCTCGTGGGAGCCCTGACCTACGTGCCGGCCTTGGCGCTTGGGCCAATTGTTGAGCATCTCAACATGATCGCCACCCGGTGAGGTGAGACCCATGGCCAGCACGGGACGCGTGCGCTCCCTGTTCGACCTCCCGATCGTCCTGCAGGCGGTCGTCGATGCCTTCCGCAAGCTGACGCCGCGCCGGGAGGTCCGGAACCCGGTCATGTTCGTGGTGTACGTGGGCTCCATCCTGACGACGCTCCTGTGGCTCCAGGCGGTCGTCGGCAGGGGCGAGGCGCCGGCCTGGTTCATCTTCTGGGTATCGGTCTGGCTCTGGTTCACGGTGCTGTTCGCCAACTTCGCCGAAGCGATGGCGGAGGGGCGCGGTAAGGCGCAGGCGGCATCGCTCCGACGGGCTCGGCGCGACCTCCAGGCGAAGCGGCTCGCGCGCCCCGAGCGCACCGCGCGGGTGGACGTCGTCGCGGCCTCGGCGCTGCGAAAGGGCAACGCCGTGCTCGTCGAGGCCGGCGATTTCATTCCCGCCGACGGGGAGGTCATCGAGGGGGTGGCCTCGGTGAACGAGGCCGCGATCACCGGCGAGAGCGCGCCCGTCATCCGCGAGAGCGGCGGTG
>Ga0137415_10005255_pt1 | contig 12814 bp, 13 predicted proteins | sample CZODoug3_1_1_16f_FD_183082 | JGI IMG/M metagenome (GOLD analysis project Ga0137415, IMG submission 183082) | Vadose zone soil fungal communities from Angelo Coast Range Reserve, California, USA - CZODoug3_1_1_16fungal (Hybrid Assembly) | ecosystem: Environmental > Terrestrial > Soil > Vadose... | reverse complement strand
CGGAAGCTTGCTGCCCAGGTGCTTCGCGTCGATCGTGATCGTGGTCGCCGCCGTTGACGTATCGGCCGGCGTTGTGCCAGCGGTCGCCGTCTGGACCGAGACGAGCAGCGTCAACGACAGCACGCCCGCTGCGATCCGCCGGCTCGTACGTCGCCGGCCCTGACCAGGTAGCCGCCCCGATGTGGTCATACCGGCCTCCACTCAAGCAGTTCATGTATATGAATGCTGTCTAGCTACATGACTGCGTGACCGTACGCCCACCGTGCGGCGCTCGGCAACGGTTTGTTGCGGCGACGCCCGACCTCGCTCTGGGATGAGCCGACGCTCGCGGTCTACAGGGCGATGCCGAGCAGCGCGTCGACCAGGTCGCGCACCAGGCCCGGCGCCTCCGCGTCGTCGCCGGGGTCGGCCAGTGCGGCCTGAATCCATACGTCGATCGCGGCGAGCGCGGTGGCGGTGTCGAGATCGTCGGCGAGCGCCGCCCGCACACTCGCCAGCAACGGGCGGGCATCAGGTGCTGCCGGTAGCGCCGCGGCCGAGCGCCAGCGCGCCAGACGGGCCTCGGCCTTGGGAAGTCGCCCGCCCGTCCATTCGCGGTCGGCGCGGTAGTGGCCGTCCATCAGGGCCAGCCGGATGGCCATCGGGTCGACGCCGCCGCCGCGCAGCTTCGACACGAAGACGAGGTTGCCCCGGGACTTGCTCATCTTCTCGCCGTCCAGTCCGATCATGCCGGTGTGGACGTAGTGGCGGGCGAACGGATACTCACCGGTCAGCGCCTCGGCGTGCGCGGCCGAGTGTTCGTGGTGCGGGAAGATCAGGTCGCTGCCGCCGCCCTGCACGTCGAACCCCATGCCGAGACGGTTCAGTGCGATCACCGAGCACTCGATGTGCCAGCCCGGCCGGCCGCGACCCAGGTCGGTATCCCAGTACGGCTCGCCGTAGCGGTGCCCGCGCCACAGCAACGAGTCGAGCGGGTTGCGCTTGCCCGCGTGCTCCGGATCGCCGCCGCGCTCGGCGAACAGACTGAGCATCGTCGCGTCGTCATAGCCCGATTCGTAGCCGAAGTGGCCTGATGCCTCGATCCGGAAGTAGATGTCCTCGCCGACGTGGTACGCGGCACCCGCCGCGAGCAGCTCGCCGATGGCCTTCGTGATCTCGGTGACCGACTCGACGGCACCGACGAACTCGTTCGGCGGCAGCACCCGCAACGCGGTCATGTCCTCGCGATACAACGCGATCTCGCGCTCGGCGAGATGCATCCAGTTCTCGCCGGTGTGCGCCGCCCGCTCCAGCAGCGGATCGTCGACGTCGGTGACGTTCTGCACGTAGTGCACGTCGTGGCCAGCGTCGCGCCAGACGCGTTGCGCAAGATCGAACGCGAGGTAGGTGGCGGCGTGCCCCAGATGGGTGGCGTCATACGGCGTGATGCCGCAGACGTAGAGCCGCGCCGTCCCCTTCGTCGCAGTCTCGCGCACCTCGCCGGCCGGGGTGTCGAAGAGCCGCAACTGCGGATGATCCCCCGGCGGCGCGGGCAGTACGGGCACCGGGCTCGCGGACCACGAATCCATGAATCTCAACCTATCTGGCACACTGTGTCACATGAACGTCGGGCTGGTTTCCGAAGACATCATCATCGCAGCCGAGCCGCAGACGCTGTTCGACATCATCGCCGACCCCGCGATGCATCCGGTCATCGACGGCTCCGGATCCGTGCGAGCCGCCCGCCCGAGCCGGAACCAATCCGGCCAGAACTAAGTTAGGGTTGCCTAACTAGCTGTCGTCGAAAAAGAGGGTTGCGCATGAGCACGCCGATCACCCGGACTGACACCGCCGCAGGTTCACCCCGACCAGCGCGGCCCCAAGTTGTGCTCGCCGTCCGCTCGCGCGAGCGTCAGAGCGCACACACCGTCCGGGTCGTCGCCGGCGGCGCGGGCTTCGCGGCATTCCGCACGAACGAGTTCACCGACAAGTACGTCAAGATCATCTTCGTCGACCCGGCACTCGGACTCACCCCGCCCTACGACGTCGCAGCGCTGCGCGAATCGCTGCCGCCCGAGCAGCGTCCGGTCACCCGCACATACACGGTGCGGCGCGTCGAGGCTGATCTCGAGCAGATCACCCTCGATTTCGTCGTCCACGGCGACCACGGGCTGGCCGCACCCTGGGCCGCCCGAGCCGAGCCCGGCGACCTGCTCACGCTGTCCGGCGCGGGCGGTGCCTATCGCCCCAATCCAGCACTGGACTGGCACCTGTTCGTGGGCGACGAGTCGGCGCTGCCGGCGATCAACTCGGCGCTGGAGGCCCTGCCGTCCAACGCACGCGGAATCGCCTACCTGGAGACCAGCGACGACTCCGACCACCTCGACACGCCAGCACCGCCCGGTGTCGCACTGCGCTGGCTGCACCGCACCGACCCGGGATCCCAACCCAGACTGCTCGCCGATGCGATCGGTGCGGGCGACTGGCTGCCCGGACGCGTGGGCGTCTTCGCCCACGGCGAACGCGAGTCGATGAAGGCCGTTCGCGCCGCGCTCAAGACCCGGCTGACGCCCGACGACGAGCTGTCCCTGTCCGGCTACTGGGCCTACGGACGCACCGAGGACACCTTCCAAGCCGAGAAGCGCCAGCCGATCGGGCAGATCGACGGCTGATCCCGGCTGGCCGCCAGCATCGAATTAGATCGGCGGCCAGGGAATCGCCGGGCGGTCGCCGTCCGGCCACGGATGGCATCGCTGCTGCAACAGGTAGTCGACGCGGCGCACCGTACGGCGAACCTCACGGGTGGTCAGCAGGTCGCCGAGTCGGTCACCGAGCGCACCTTCCAGCTCGGCCCGCAGCGTGCTCAGCACGTCGACGGCCTCGTCGGTCAGCGGATCGCCGGCCCATTGCCACAGCAGGGTCCGCAGCTTCGGGTCGACGTTGAAGGTCACGCCGTGGTCGACGCCGTAGATGTGGCCGGCCGGCGTCGGCAGCAGGTGTCCACCCTTGCGGTCGGCATTGTTGATCACCGCGTCGAAGACGGCGATCCGGCGCAGCTGCTCGGAGTTCGACCGCCGCACCAGCGACACGATGTCCACGGCCTCGTCGACGTTGATCCACAGCTGCACCATGCCGGGCCCGAGCGGCCCGTCCCGGTACACGGTCGGCGGCACGATGCCCCATCCGGACGCGGCCGAGACCTCGTAGGCGGCGATCTCGCGCTCGGCCAGGGTGCCGTCGGGGAAGTCCCAGAGCGGCCGCTCCCCCGCGACCGGCTTGTAGACGCAGGCCGCGGCGAGGTCACCGTGACTGATCGCGCAGTACAGGGTCGTGTTCGACGCCTCGACGAGTCGCCCCTCGACGGCGAGCTCACCGTCGCGGAGCAGACACAGCGCCTCGTCCACCGGCAGCTCGACCGCCGGAGTCAGGTCGTCCGGCCCCATCGCCTGGCTCACCCTTCGAGGGCGCTGCCGCGGTGGTAGCCGTTCTGCCGCGGGCAGATGTGTCCGGCGTTCGGGTCCAGCGGCAACCCGCACAGCGGACACGGCGGGCGCCCGGCGGCGAGCACGGCGCGGGCTCGGGTGACGAAGTCGCGGGCTGAGCCTGGCTCCAGGCGTACCCGCAACGCGTCGGGGCCCTCGTCGACGTCCTCGAGCAGCGTCTCCTGGGCGACCTCGGTGTCCTCCACCGGTGCCTGCGCCTCGATCACGACGACGCTGGAGTCGCTGTCCCAGGCCAGCGCCATCGCCCCGACGCGGAACTCCTCGTCGATCGGCTGCTCCAGGGCGTCCCCGTCGGGCTCACCGCCGTCCGGAATGACGGTGCCGGTGCGCGCGACGACCTCGTCGAGCAGCTGCTCGATCCGGTCGGCCAGCACGGCCACCTGCTGCTTCTCCACCGCGACCGAGACGACCCGCGCGGCGTCGGCGGCCTGCAGATAGAACGTGCGATCGCCCGGCGTGCCGACGGTGCCCGCGACGAATCGTCGCGGGCGGTCGAAGAGAAACAGTTGACGGGCCATGGCTACCTACGAGCGTAGTGGTTCGTGCTCAGGTGTTGCCGCCCCCGGATCCGCCCCCGACTGTGGCATCCGACCCACCCTTGCGCGACCGGCCCCGACGCTTCGGTGGCGCGAATCCTGACAGGTCGCCACCCACGTCGTTGGCTCGCAGCACGTAGGGCCTGGTGTCGGTGTAGCGCACGATCGAGGTCGAGCACGGGTCGACGACGATCCGTTGGAACTGGTCGAGGTGCAGACCCAGCGCGTCGGCCAGGATGGCCTTGATCACATCGCCGTGGCTGCACGCCACCCAGACCGCGTCGGCGCCGAGCCGCGCGTCCCAGTCACGTATCGACTGGACGGCCCGGGCCGCGACCTCGAGCAGGGACTCACCGTTCGGAAACCGCACTGCGGACGGTTGGGACTGCACCACTTTCCACAGCGGATCCCGAGCCAGGTCCTTGAGCGACTTGCCGGTCCAGTCGCCGTAGCCGCACTCGATCAGCCGCTCGTCGACGTGCCGCTGCGGTGCGGTCTTCTGCGCGGCGGCGATCAGGTCGGCGGTCTCGACGCAGCGTTCGAGCGGGCTGGTCACCACGGCGGCGATCGGCAACGCGGCAATCCGCTGCGCCACGCTCTGCGCTTGTGCGCGGCCTCGATCGTCCAGATGCACGCCGGGCGTTCGGCCCGCAAGCACCGGCCCGGTCAGTGGCGTCAGGCCGTGGCGTACGAGCAGGACGGTGGACATGGCTTCCTACTTCGACGTCGCGTCGATAACGCCGGTGGCCAGCAACGCGATCAGCATCACGCCGACGATCACCCGGTAGTAGATGAAGACGTAGGTGCTGTGCTTGGAGATCCAGCGCATCAGCCAGACGATCGACGCGAGCCCCACCACGAAGGCGAAGATCAGCGCCACCCCGGTCAGGCCGGCCCCGGCGCCGCCCTTGTCGCCGATCTTGCGCGCCTCGTACAGCGCCGACAGCAGGACGGCCGGGATGGAGAGCAGGAACGAGAAGCGGGCCGCCGCCGCGCGGTCCAGGCCCCGGAACAGCCCGGCCGTGATCGTGGTGCCCGAACGGGAGGCGCCGGGGATGAGTGCGAGCGCCTGCGCGGTGCCGACGGCCAGGGCGTCGCGCACATCCAGATCCTCCTCCTCACGATTGCGCGTACCGACCCGCTCGGCCCACAACAACACGAACGCCAGGACGATCATGGTGACGGAGATGATCCACAGGTTGCGCGCCCCGGTCTCGATCTGGTGGCTGAACGCGACTCCGAAGATCGCCACGGGGATGGTCGCCAGGATCAGGTACCACCCCATGCGGTACTCGAGCGTGCCCCGTACCGATTTGTCGACTAGTCCGCGAAACCACGCACTGCCGACCTGGAGGAGTTCCCGCCAGAAGTAGAGAACGACTGCGAGCGTCGTCCCGAGCTGGATCACCGCGGTGAACGGCGCGCCCGGATCATCCCAGTTGAACAGCGCCGGCACGATGCGCAGGTGGCCTGTGGACGAGATGGGCAGGAACTCGGTGAGGCCCTGCACGATGCCGTACACGACCGCCTGCAGCAGGGTCATGTCGTGCTTCGGGGAGGAGGAGGCCGCGAGGTGCGTGACGAGCGGCTGGGCGGTGGCGAGCAGGCTCACCCGGCCGCCCCGGATTTCTCCAGCGCGTCCACGGCGGTCGTCAGCGCGCGTAGCCGCTCGTCCAGAGTCGCGGCGAAGGGGGTGAGGGCCAGCGTCGTGACACCGGACGCCGCGAAAGCCGCCATCCGCTCGGCGATGCGCTCGGGTGGGCCGAGCAGGGCCGTCGAGTCCACGAACTCGAGCGGGACGGCGGCAGCGGCGCCCTCGTAGTCGCGGGACAGGTAGCGGTTCTGCACCTCCGCGGCCGCGTCGGCGTAGCCCATCCGGCCGGCGAGCGCGTTGTAGAAGTTCTGCTCGCGGCTGCCCATTCCGCCGACGTAGAGGGCCGCCATCGCCCGCAACGGCGCGGCGCAGGCCTCGATGTCGTCGCCGATCACCATCGAGGTATTGGCGACGACGTCGAACCCGTCGAGCGTCTTGCCGGCCTTGGCTCGCCCGGCCTCGATGTGCTCGAAGAGCTCGTCGCGGTGGTCGGGGGCGTAGAAGATCGCCAGCCAGCCGTCGGCGATCTCGCCGGTGAGCTGCAGGTTCTTCGGGCCGACGGCGGCGAGGTAGATCGGGATGTGCTCTCGTACCGGGTGCACCGTGAGCTGCAGCGCCTTGCCGGGGCCGTCGGGCAGCGGCAGCGTGTACGTCTCACCGTCGTAGCGCACCCGCTGCCGCGACAACGCCAGCGCCACGATGTCGATGTACTCACGGGTGCGGGCCAGCGGCTTGGCCCAGCGCACGCCGTGCCAGCCCTCGGACACCTGCGGCCCGGACAGGCCCAGACCCAGACGGAACCGGCCGCCGGACAGCGTGTCCAGGGTCGCGGCGGTCATCGCGGTCATAGCCGGGGTGCGGGCCGGGATCTGCATCACGGCGCTGCCGATGTCGATGCGGGGAGCCTGCGCGGCCACCCACGCGAGCACGGTCGGTGAGTCCGAACCGTAGGCCTCGGCCGCCCATACCACCGAGTAGCCCAACCGGTCGGCCTCGCGGGCCAGGGCCAGGTTGTCCGCGTCGTTGCCCATGCCCCAGTAGCCGAGGTTCAATCCCAACTTCACGCGCCCACCTTAGAGGGGACCGCCACGGTTGCTGATCAGGGACGTCGGCGTGGCTGTCCACACCCAGCCACGGCCCGCCCCCGCTAGCCGGTAGGTTTTCGCCGTGAAGCAGCGCAGCGTCGGGCAGAGCGGCCTTCGGGTGTCCCAGCTCGGCCTCGGCACCATGACCTGGGGACTCGAGACGGATCCGGACGAGGCCGCCGCTCAACTCGTCGCGTTCCGCGAGGCCGGCGGCACGCTGATCGACACGGCGGTGTCGTACGCGTTCGGCCGCTCCGAGCAGATCATCGGCCAACTGATCGCCGACGTCGTCCCCCGCGACGAGGTCGTGATCGCCACCAAGGCCGGCATCATCCGCACCGAGCACGACCGCATCGTGAACGTCGGCCGGGGCGAGCTACTGCGTCGCCTCGACCAGTCACTGGACCGCCTCGGCACCGACTACGTCGACCTCTGGTACGTGCACTACGTCGATGACACGGTGCCCTTCGACGAGACGCTCTCGGCCCTGGACACCGCCGTGGCCTCGGGCAAGGCCCGCTACGTCGGGGTGTCGAACTACTGCGGCTGGCGCACCGCCCGCGCGGCGGTGTGGCAGCGGGCCGTGCCGGGCCGGGCCCCGATCGTCGCCAACCAGGTGCGGTACTCGCTGCTCGATCGCGGCGTCGAGCGCGAGGTCATCCCCGCGTCTCGGGCGCTGGGGGTGGGGGTGCTGCCCTACTCGCCGCTCGGCGGTGGCGTGCTGACCGGCAAGTACCGGGCCGGCGTCCCGGCCGATTCCCGAGCGGCGGCGAACGGGCGCAACCTGGCCGACATCGCCTCCGACCGCGAGATCGGCATCGTCGAGGCGGTGGCCACTGCCGCGGAAGGGCTCGCCACCTCGCCCATCGCCGTCGCGCTGGCGTGGGTGCGCGATCAGCCCGGCGTCACCGCGCCGATCCTGGGTGCGCGAACGCTCGGCCAGCTCACCGCCGCGCTGGCGTCGGAGAAGCTCGAGCTGCCGATGGAGATCCGCCAGGCACTCGACGACGTGTCGGCACCGGCTATCGGCTACCCCGAGGACGTCAACTGAACGATCCGATCTTCACCGCGTTCGTCGAAGCCCGGCTCTGGCCCGGCCTCGGGCCCAAGCTGGCCGCGGGCCTCGACGATGCCGGCATCCACGGCCCGGCCGACGTGACGGCCCAACGACTGGCGTTACTGCCCAAGATCGGGGCGATGCGGGCCGGACGGCTGCTGTCCTCGTTCCTGGCGGCGGCGCCGGTGTACGAACTCGTCGAGCTGCTCATTCCGGCCGGGCTCGAAGCCCGGGTGGCCAGCCGAGTGGTCGACCTGCTCGGACCGCCGGCCCCCCGGCTGGTGCGCGATGACCCGTGGCTGCTGTTGGCCATCCCCGGGGTGCAGCCCGACGACGCCGACCGGGTCGCCCGCGCCGCCCTGCCCGGCGTGCAGCGCGACGACCCGCGCCGGGCCCGAGCGCTCGTCGCCCACGTGCTGGCCCGCGACTCGCGCGACGGCCACACGGTCACGCCGGCCGACGCGGTGATGGACGCGCTGGGTCAGTTCGGGGCCGGCGATCCGGGCGCTGCTGTCGAGGCGGCGCTCGAGGCGGCCACCGTGATCCGGTTCGACGACGCCCCTGACAGTGGCGAGCAACCCCTGCTGGGCCTCGCTCGCTACGCCGAGGCCGAGGACGCGATCGCCCAGTCCGTCGCCCGGCTGGTGGCCACGTCCGAACCGATCAAGGCCGACCTGCGTCCCAAGGCGACCGACCTCGACGACGTCCAGCGCTCGGCCGTCGAGCACGCCATGCGCTCGGGGGTGAGCGTGCTGACCGGAGGTCCGGGCACCGGCAAGAGCCACACCGTCGCCACCATCGTGTCGCTGGCCGAGAAGGCCGGTCGCAATGTCGCCCTGGCCGCACCCACCGGTCGCGCCGCCAAGCGGCTCGAGGAGCTGACCGGCTCCCCTGCGTCGACGATCCACCGGCTGCTGGGCGCCCAGGCCCGGCAGCGGGGTGCGGATCTGGATTTCACCGGCGGGTTCGCCCACAACGCCGAGGCGCCGCTCGACGAGGACGTCGTGGTGGTCGACGAGACCTCGATGCTCGACGTCGAGCTCGCCGACGCGCTGCTGGAAGCCTGCGCCGACGGCACGCATCTCGTCTTCGTCGGCGACGCCGCCCAGCTGCCCTCGATCGGCCCCGGACGGGTGCTGGGCGAGCTGATCGACGCCGGCGTCGTCCCGGTCACCGAGCTGACGACGCTCTACCGCCAGGAGGAGGGCGGTGCGATCGCCCGGCTCGCGACCAGCGTCCGCCAGGGTGAGCTGCCGGCGGTGGACGATCCGACCCGCGAGGTCGTCATCGTGCCGGCTCGCGGTTCGGCCGAGGCGTCCCAGCGCGTCGTGCAGTTGGTGACGGACTCGATCCCGCGGGCCTTGGGCATCCCGGCCGAGCAGATACAGGTCGTCACGCCCGTGCACCGTGGCGGTGCCGGCACGCAGGCGCTCAATGCCGTGCTCAAGGCGAAGCTGAACCCTGGTCAGGGACGCGGCCGGTTCGACCCGGGTGATCGCGTCGTGGCCACGGCGAACCACATGGAGGCCGAGCCGTTCGGGTACGCCAACGGCGAGGTCGGCGTCGTCGTCGACGTCGAGCGCGACGGCACCGTGACCGTCGAGTTCGCATCCGGGCCGGCCGAGGTGAAGGGCAAGGCGCTGGCCGACCTGCTGCACGGCTGGGCGATCACCGTGCACCGGGCGCAGGGCTCGGAGTTCCCCGCCGTGGTCGTGGCCCTGCCGCCGGAGGCCGCCGGCATGCTGTCGCGTCCCCTCGTCTACACCGCGATGACCCGGGCGCAACGCCATCTCTCCGTCGTGCACGCGGTCGGCCCCGGCCTCGCTCGAGCCGTGCGCCACGTCGGGGCGCGTCCGCGCCGGACCCGGCTGCGAAAGTTGCTGCTGGATTACGTCGAATCGAACTAGGGGTGGAGATCAGTGGCCGGGAGGGGTTTACTGGCCTTCTATGACGGCGATATCCGCCGAGGAGGCGGTCGCAGATCCCGACTGGGAGTATGCGCCGCTGCGGATTCCGGCCGACGTGAGCCGGACCTCAGCGGCGGTGCGTCTCGCCCTACACGCCGAGTTCGGCGGCTGGGAACTCGCCCGGGTGCAGCGCTACACCGACGGCACCCGACGGGTGTGGCTGCGCCGGCGCCGAGCGGTCGGGCGGCTACCTCTCCCCGGCCTCAGCAGCTAGCGCCTTGACGGTGTCGATCGTGTCGGCGTCGGCGGCGGTCTTGTCGTCGCGGTAGCGCAGCACCCGGGCGAACCGCAGCGCCAGCCCGCCCGGATAGCGGGTCGAGTTCTGCAGCCCGTCGAAGGCGACCTCGACGACCTGCTCGGGCCGTAGCGGCACCACCCACTGATCGGTCGGCCCGGCGGCCAGCTCGGTGAATCGCTTCGTCTGCCAGGTCAGCATCTCATCGGTCATGCCCTTGAACGTCTTGCCGAGCATGACGAATCCGCCGGCCGGGTCACGGGCGCCCAGGTGGATGTTGGACAGCCAGCCCTTGCGCCGGCCGCTGCCCCACTCGACGGCCAGCACGACCAGGTCGAGCGTGTGCACCGGCTTGATCTTGAGCCAGCCGGCTCCGCGGCGGCCGGCCTCATACGGCGCGTCGAGTGACTTGGCCACCAGGCCTTCGTGGCCCTGGCGCAGCGTGTCGGCGAGAAATTGGCGGGCTGCGCCTGGATCCGCGGTGATCAGTCGGCGCACCCGGTTGGCCTCGGGCACGATGCCGTCCAGCACGGACAGCCGATGCGACGTTGGCTCGTCCAGGAGGTCCACGCCGTCGACGTGCAGCACGTCGAACACGAACGGCGTGATCGGGGTCGTCGTACGTCCGGACGCGATGTCACGGCGGCTACCCACCCGGGACGCCGTGACCGCGAACGGCTGGGGCCGCCCGTCCGGGCGCAGCGCGATCGCCTCGGCGTCGGCCACCAGGTTCGCCACCGGCAGCGCGCGCACCATCTCGACGACCTCGGGCAGCCGCAGCGTCACGTCGTCCAGGGTCCGGGTGAACAGGCCGATCTCATCGCCGTCGCGGTGGATCTGGATCCGAGCGCCGTCGAGCTTCCATTCGAACCCGGCGTGTCCGCCGAGACGGGTCAATGCGTCATCGGTGCTGGTCGCCGTCTGGGCCAGCATCGGGCTGACCGGGCGGCCCACCTCGAGCCGGAACGCGTCGAGCGCGCCTGGCCCGTCGTGCAGGACGGCCGCCGCGACCGCGGCCAGATCGCCCCGCAGCATCGCCGCGCGGCGCACCGCCGCCAGGGGCACCTCGACCGCCCGCGCCACCGCGTCGGCCATTACCCCGACCAGGGCGCCCTGGCGCAGGTCGCCGCCGAGCAGGCGGCGCAGGAACTCCTGCTCGCGCGCCGTGGCCGCCCCGAACAGCGTCGCCAGCAAGTCGCGGCGGCGCGCCTGCGAGCCGGGCCCCGCCAGCGCCTTGATCTCGCTGAACGCCGCGTTGACGCCGAGGATCGTCAGCGTCGCCGCGGGCGACGGCGAGCCGATGTTGCGCAACGCGGCCCAGCCGACCCCGATCTGGCGCTGCGGCAGTTCACCGGAGAGCCAGGACGCGGTGACGGCGGCCTCGTCGGGCCCGAGCTGGCGCAGCAGCGCCGCGAGCCGGGTCACCTTGGCGCCCCGCGCGGACGTCTGCGCGATCTCCGCGGAAGCACCAGCTACGTCGTCGAGCAGCATGCGGGCAGGATGCCACGGCCCGCCGACAGGTCAGCAGGCTGAGAGGAACCGATCCAGCACCCGGACGCCGAAGTGCAGCCCGTCGACGGGCACCCGCTCGTCGATCCCGTGGAAGAGCGCGGCGAAGTCGAGATCCGGCGGTAGCCGCAGCGGCGAGAACCCGTAACAGCGGATGCCGAGCAACGAGAACGACTTCGCGTCGGTGCCGCCGCTCATCAGGTACGGCACCGGACGCGCGCCCGGGTCCTCGGCCCGCAGCGCCGCCGCCATCTCGTCGACCAGCGCGCCGTCGAAGCTCGTCTCGACGGCGATGTCGTTGACGATCGTCTCGCGCGTAACGCCGTCGCCGATCAGCTCGTCGATGGTGGCGAGCAACTGCTCCTCCTGCCCCGGCAGGAACCGCGTGTCGATCGTCGCCTCCGCGCTCGAGGGGATCACGTTGGTCTTGTAGCCGGCCTCCAGCATGGTCGGGTTCGCGGTGTTGCGAACCGACGCGCCGACGAACCGCGCGATCGACCCGAGCTTCGCGAGCCCCGGCGCGGGATCGTCCGGATCGATCTCGACCCCGGAGACCTTCGCGGTCTCCGCCAAGAACCGACGCATGGTGTCGGTGACCACGACCGGGAACTCGTGCGCCCCGATCCGCGTGACCGCGGCGGCCAGCCGGGTCACGGCGTTGTCGTCGTGCAGCATCGAGCCGTGGCCGGGGCGTCCCTTCGCCCGCAGGCGCAGCCAGTTGATGCCCTTCTCGGCGGTCTGGATCAGGTAGAGGCGCAGGTCCCCCCCGACCGAGACGCTGTACCCGCCCACCTCGCTGATCGCTTCGGTGCACTCGGCGAACAGATCCGGGTGGTGGTCGACCAGCCAGTGCGCACCCTTGCGCCCGCCGGCCTCCTCGTCGGGGACGAACGCCAGGACGATGTCGCGTGGCGGCTTGCGGCCGGTGCGGGCCCACTCGCGGACGAGGGCCAGCGTCATAACGTCCATGTCCTTCATGTCGATCGCGCCACGGCCCCAGACATAGCCGTCGCGGACCTCGCCGCCGAACGGGTCCACGGACCATTCGCTCGCGTCGGCCGGGACTACGTCGAGGTGGCCGTGGATGAGCAGCGGCTTGCGCGTCGGATCGCTGCCCTCGATGCGCGCGATCGTCGCGGCCCGGCCCGGCTCGGACTCCAGGATCTGCGAGGCGATACCGACCTCGTCCAGTCGCGCGGCCACCCACTCGGCCGCGGGTCGTTCGGGGTGGGTCGGATTGGACGTGTTGATGCGGATCAGGTCGGACAGCAGGGGGACGACCTCGTCCTGTGCGGTCGGCGTCGACGCAGCGTTCATGACGTCGTTCCTACCAGGCCGACCGACGAGGG
>Ga0137415_10005254_pt1 | contig 12815 bp, 9 predicted proteins | sample CZODoug3_1_1_16f_FD_183082 | JGI IMG/M metagenome (GOLD analysis project Ga0137415, IMG submission 183082) | Vadose zone soil fungal communities from Angelo Coast Range Reserve, California, USA - CZODoug3_1_1_16fungal (Hybrid Assembly) | ecosystem: Environmental > Terrestrial > Soil > Vadose... | reverse complement strand
GTCGCGCGCGGTTCGTTGCGGTGAATTTCGGAGCGCTCGCCGGCGCGCAGGCTGGCGAGCTCGCGGCGGAAAGTTTCCAGCGCATGCGCCAGCCCGGCCGAGCCGGCGCGTGGGCGAGGTCCGCGCAGGATGGCGCGCTCGAGCGCCGCCACGGCGCGCAGATGCGCGCCGGCCGGGCCGCCGAGCCGAAACAGCGGATGCCGCAAAACCGCGAGCAGCGGGACCGGCGCAACGCTGTGGAGCGCGAGCTCGGCCACCAGCCGCGCGAACACGCCGGCGCCGGTGTCGGCCAGCGCGTCGCCGCCCGAGTCGTCGGCCGCGATCTTCCAGCGCCCGAGCGCCGCCAGCACGCGGCGGGCGAGCGCGCGGTCGGGCGTCACCAGGGCGGCGGTTTTGTCCTTGGTCTCGACCGCCGCGCGCAGCGCCACCGCGATGGCCAGCGCCTCCTCTTCGGCATTGGCCGCCTCGATCACCGCCACGCCCGCGAGGCCCGCGGTCAGGTCGCGATCGACCTCGTGGAGGCGATCCTGCCAGCGATCGGTGGCGGCGGCCGGGCGCAGCGCCTCGGACAGCAGCACCTCGCGGCCGTGTTCGAGCGGCGCCCGCAAGCGCACGACCTCGGCGCGGCCGATGCCGATGCGCCCCAGGAGTCCCCGCATGGCGAATTGTGGATGCCCGAAGGCGGGCCAAGCGGCCTCGTCATCGCGGTTGTCGGCGATCAGGTCCCAGGCCTCCGCGTCGAGGTCGGTATCGAGGCCCGGCAGCACGACCGCGCCATGGCGCAGATGCGCGATGGTGGCGAGCAGCTTGGCGGTCGCCGGCATCGAGCCGGTCGAGCCGGCGGCGATCACCGGTCCGCTGGTCGCCGCCATCAGCCGCTCGGCCTCGGCATTGATCAGGCGGTCGCGGCGCTCCGCCGGCTCGATCTTCTGACGCTCGGCCAGGATGATCGGCCAGTGCTCGCGCGCGATCTTGAGGAAGTCGAGCGTGAGCTGCCAATAGGTGTCGACATGCTCCGGCACGAGTCCGTCGAGCCGGCCCCAGTCGACCTCGCGGGTCGCGATGTCGTCCATCAGGCGCGCGAGATCGTCGGCGAGCGCAAGCGCCGCCGCCGGCGTCGCCACCACCAGCGGGTGGTCGCCGGGCGCCGCTTTGAGGCGCTGCGCCCAGGCCAGCACCAGGCGGGCGAGCAGCATCCGCCGGGTGAGGCCGCCGAGCGCCGGCGGCAGGTCGAGCGCGTCGGCGGCTGCCGCGCCCGTCGCCACCTCGGCGAAGGCAATCTCGTCCTCGTCGATGTCGCCGATCGGCACGATGCGCGGCAACAGCGCGGCGTCGGCCTGCAGCACGTCGAGAAAGACCTCGCGCGCGAGCCGGCAGGCGCGCCGGGTCGGCAGATACAGCGTCGCCGCGGTGAGCGAGAGCGGATCGGACGCCGGCGCAAAGCCGGGCACCAGCTCGCCGGCGACCAGCGCGCGCACCAGCGCCGGCAGGAACGGCACCGACGCCGGAATCGTGAAGACGCGCGGGGTATGGGCGGAACTCATCCGGCGCCTTATAGCGCCGGGGGGACGTGGAAGCGAATAGCGAGTGGCTAAGCTTCCGCCGTCATCGTCCGCGAAAGCGGACGATCCAGTACGCCGAGACGGCAGGAGTGGCGATTACTGGATTGCCCGCGCTTGTCCGCCGTAGCTCGAAGAGCGAAGGCGGATGCGCGGGCAATGACGCAGGAGATCTCCTCACGCCGCGCTGGCGAGGATCGCGGCCTCGGCGGCCGCGACCGCGTCGGGCGAGCCGACATGCATCCAGACGCCCTCGAGCCGCAACCCGAACAGGCGCTCCTCTTCGATCGCGCGATCGAACAGCCGCGTGAGCGGGAAGGCGCCGCTCGGCGCGTCCCGGAACAGGGCCGGCGACAGGATGGCGATGCCCGCATAGACGAAGGGAACCACCTCGCGTTCGCCGCGGCGGCGCAGCCTGCCGTCGGGCGCCATCGAGAAGTCGCCGCGTCCCGCATAGCCGACGCTGGTCGCGGTCGGGGCGAGCAGAAGCAGCGCGTCCATCTGGTCGGGCTGGAACGCGGTGGCGAGCCGTTCGAGATTGGGCTTCACCCCGTCGATCCACAGCGTGTCGGAATTGACGTGGAAGAACGGCGCGGTCCCGAGCAGCGGCAGCGCCTTGGCGACGCCGCCGCCGGTGCCGAGCACGGCCTCGCGCTCGTCCGAAATGGCGATCTTGGGCGCCCGGCGCGGCTTCAGGTGCTGCTCGATCTGGTCGGCGAAGTGGTGGACGTTGACCACGGCGGTCTCGACCCCGACCGCGGCGAGGCGATCGAGCACGTGGTTGATCAGCGCCTTCCCGCCCACCGGCACCAGCGGCTTGGGCATCGAATCGGTAAGCGGACGCATGCGCGTGCCATACCCGGCCGCCAGGATCATGGCGTTGCGAGGAATGGCGCTGCGGCGGAGTTTCGGCATCTGGTCCCCTGGCTTCGCGAATCATCGGCCCGGATGGCCGAGGGGCGAATCATAGGCAAACTAGCCGACGCGAAAATGACAAAAATTGGAGTTCGCGGGAAGGCGCCGGGGCGCCTGTGGGGCTGCGGGGCAATACGGCCGACGCCGCCAAAATCCTAGTCAGACGTGGTCGGCTCGATGAAACGGGCCGCCGCGCCCGCGGCATTGGTCCATTCCAGCTTGTGCTTGGCCAGCCCCTCCTTGAGGAAGCGGACGCCGAGCTCGTCGCCTTTCAACCAGATCCGTTCGCAGCGCCGGTGCGCGCTTCCGGTGGTCGACAGCACGAGGAAGAACTCCTCGGTATTCAGGCCGTCGACCGAGCCGCGGATGGTGAGCTTGGCGCCGGTATCGGAGACGTCCCCGATGCGGCATTCGCGCTGCCAGGTGCCGTCGATGCCCATGATCCGGGCGTTGTAGCCGTTCCCGAACTGGACGCGTTCGAAACTTCGCCGTTCTGCGCACATCGCTCGCGTGGCCTCACCGACTCCGCCGCCTGAATGTCTAAACGCAAGTCGTGAACAAGCGATTACCGGCCGCCCGGCCAAAACGTAAAAAAAAGACAAAATGCCGGCCGCACGGCGCCCGCCATCCGGCATGTTGCGGGGGCAACCACCGCCCTCATGGGTCGCGTCGGGACGGATTTCCGGGCAGCCCGGCGGGGGGCGGGACGTGCATCCGGTACCAGACGTCGAGCCCTGCGAGCTGCGGAAGCGCGAGCGAGCGCTGCAGATAATCCCAGACGCGCGGCAGATGGCGCAGATATTGCGGTTTGCCGTCGCGGCGGTCGAGGCGCGCGAAGATGCCGAGGATTTTCGAGGCGCGCTGGGCTGCGAGCGTGGCGTAGATCGTGAGGAAGCCCGCCAAGTCGAAATCCGGCTCGGTCTCGCGCCGCGCGCGCGCGTAACGGCTCAGCAGCTCGATCTCCGTCTCTTCGGTCACGTCGACGCGGGCGTCCTGCAGCAGCGAAGCGAGGTCATAGCCCGCCGGACCCATCACGGCGTCCTGAAAATCGAGAATGCCGAGCCGGGCGATGCCGTCGCGCTCGGGCAGCCAGAGCAGGTTGGGCGAGTGGAAGTCGCGCAGCACCCAGGTCTTCGGGGCCTCGACGACCGGCGCCAGGGCGGCGCGCCACAGCGCGAGGAATTTGTCGCGCGCGGCCGCCGTCACGTTCGCGCCGCGATACGGCATGTACCAGTCGAGCAGCAGCTCGACCTCGATCATGAGCGCGTCCAGGTCGTAGGGCGGAATCGTGTGGATGATCTCGGGCGTGACCGGCGGCGTGTCGGCGAGCGCCAGCCGGTGCAGGGCGACCAGCACATCGACGGCGGTCTGGTAGCACGGCTCGCTCGGCGCCGGCGGATCGCCCTCGACGACGACCCGGTCGCCGAGATCCTCGAGAATGAGCAGCCCGAGATCGAGATCGGCGGCGTAGATTTCGGGCGCCGAGAAGCCGTGCTGGCGCAGCCCGTTGGCGATCGCCACGAAGGGCTTCACGTCCTCGGCGAGGCGCGCGACCGCGCTGTAGGGCAGTCCCTTGCGGACCGGCGGGCCGTCGGGCCGGCGCGGCGAATTCATCAGGATCACGCGCCGGCTGCCGATGGTGAGCCGCTCGTAGGAGCGCGCCGAGGCGTCGCCGGCGAGGCGCTCGCGTCGGGCGCCGCCATGGCCCGACCGGTCGAGAAAGTCGCGCACCGCCGCGATCCGCTCGGCGCGCGCCCCGAAGGCGCCATGTCCGGTGATGCGCACATGGCGGTGCTCGAGCCCGAGCTCCGGCGCCAGGGTGAGCGCGATGTCGAGCCGGTCGGGCGGCAGGAAGCCGGCGGCGCGGTCCGGCCATTCGAGCAGGGTGAGCGCGCCGACGGGGAGATCCTCGAAGCCGAGCTCGGCCAGCTCGTCCGCGCCCGAGACCCGGTAGAGATCGGCATGCACCACGGGAAAGCGCGGCAGCTCGTAGGTCTGCATGATGGTGAAGGTCGGGCTCGGGACCTCGATTGCGGGATCGTCGGCGAGCCGGCGGATCAGGGCGCGCGCGAAGGTGGTCTTGCCGGCGCCGAGGTCCCCAGACAGCGTGATCAGGTCGCCCGGCTCGACCGCGATGGCGATATCCTGCACCAGCCGGTGCATCGCCTCTTCGTTCGGCAGCACCATGGTGTGAGTTGAGCCGCCGGACGTGGTCGGAAGCATGGCCGGTTGAATGCCGCCTATTCGGCGGCCGTGCGCCGGGCCGCCTGTTCGAGCGGGAACGTACATACCACAGTTGTGCCGCGGCCAACCGTGGAATTGATCTCGATCCGGCCGCCGTGCAGCTGCACGAAGGAGCGCACCAGCGAAAGGCCGAGGCCCGGGCCGCGGTGGTGCGAGCCGAGCGAATGGGTCTCGAACCAGTCGAAGACCCGGTCCTGCATATCGGCCGGGATGCCGGGACCGCGGTCGGTCACCGAGAACACGATCTCGCCGCCGCTGCGCTCGGCCGCGAGCGTCACGGTCGCGCCGGGCGGCGAGAAGCCGACCGCGTTCGAGAGCAGATTGAACAGGACCTGGCGGATGCGGCGCTCATCGGCGATGAAGCTCCCGATGTCCGAGGCGGCGCGGATGTCGAGCGCGATCCCGTCCTTGACCAGCCGGTCCTGGATGCCCTCGGCGGCCGCCGCCATGGTGCCGCGGATATCGACGGCGCCGAGATTGAGGGTCATGGCGCCGGCATCGATGCTGGCGAGGTCGAGGATGTTGTTGATCAGCGCCAGCAGCGCGTTGGTCGAGACCGAGATGTAGCCGAGATATTCGCGCTGGCGCGGGGTCGTGGGTCCGGTCACCGGATCGTTGAGGAATTCCGCGAAACCGATGATGTTGGTCAGCGGCGAGCGCAATTCGTAGGAGATGTGGTGGACGAAGTTGGCCTTCATCTCGTCCGCCGCGACCAGCGCCTCGTTGCGCTCGCGCAGCGCGCGCTCGACATTCACCGAGTCGGTCATGTCCTGGAAGGCGACCAGCGTGCCGCCGTCCGGCAGCGGCACCGTGGCGCAATCGGCGACGCTGCCGTCGTTGCGCTCGATGCGCAGCGCGACCGGATCGCGCCGCTCGAGCGCGGTCACCGCAATGCGCAGCTTCTGCCAGGTCGTCGTGTCGCTGTGCAGCGGCCGGCACAGCCCGATCACGGTCTCGATATGGGGGCGCTCGCGCAGCACGGCGGGATTGATCCGCCACATGCGCGTGAAGGCCGGATTGAACAGGCGCACGCGCCCGTCGCTGCCGAACACCGCGAGCGCCTCGGCCAGGTTGTCCAGGGTCTCGCCTTGCATGTGGATCAGCGCGTCGAAGCGGCGTTCGAGGTCGAGCCGCTCGGTCACGTCGTCGAACAGATAGGTGACGCCGCCGTCGGGATGCGGCGTGGTCACGACCCGAAGCGTGCGGCCGTCCGGGAGATGCCATTCATGCGCCTTTGCGTCGCTCGCGCGGTATGCCGCGTGGAGCTGCGTCCGCCATTGGCGGAAATCCGGCTGCTCGGGCAGCTTGCGGTCGTTGCGCAGCCGGTCGAGCACCACCGAGTCGGTCGGCCGCTGGTCGAGAAAGCCGGCTTCGAGCCCCCACAGCGACCGGTAGGCGGCATTGTGGAAGGCGAGCTTCTGGTCGACGCCGAAGATGGCGACGCCGGTCGCGAGCTGGTCGAGCGTGCGGCGATGCGCCTCGCCGAGCCGGGCGACCTCGGCGCGCAGGCTCTCGGCCTCGGTCGCATCGATGCCGATGCCGGCACGCCCGTGCGTGCCCGCCGCCTCGATGAGATCGAGACTGCGGCGATGCCCGGCGACGACGACCGGCAGGCGAATCATCGCGCCGCCCTGGGCGCGGTCGAGCTCGGTGCGCGCCGCGCGGTCGATCAGCTCGGTGCCGAGCGCCACCGCGCTCAGGCCGTCGACCGCCCCGACCGCGCGCGCATAGGCCGCATTGGCGAAGGCGAGCTCGCCGGCCGCGTCGCGCACCCATACCGGGCAGGGCAGGGCCTCGATCATCACGCGGAGCGCGTCGGTCTCGGTCTTGAGCGCCTCATGGGCCCTGCTGAGCTCGGTGAGGCGGCGCTCGATCCCGCCCACGTCGCGCAGCTTCATCACCGCGCGGCCCGCGATGGCGCGGCCCTCCGCCTCGATCTGCCGGCCGGCCGAGGTCGTCAGCGGCCGGCTGAATCCCTCGCCATGGGCGCGCAATTTCTCGATCGCCCGGATCATGCTGCGCGCATCGTCGACCGCGAGCCAGGCGCCGAACGCCAGCACGCCGGCCGGATTGGGATTCTCCGTGATGGCCGCCGTCTCGCCGATGATCTCCGGCACGTCGCTGCCGGCCGGCCACGAAACCAGGATCTGGGGCTCCGAGAGCAGCAAGCCGGTGAGCCGGTCGACGTCGGATTTCAACGCGGCGATGTGGTCGCGCGCGGCGGCCTCGGATGCACTCGCGCGCGCATGGGTGCGCACCAGCAGGACGGCGGTGACCACGGCGAAGAACAGGACGCCGAGGATCAGGGTGAGCGCCGCGATCTCATGCCGATCGAGCCCGACCAGACCCGCCAGATGGGCGGAACCGAATGGCCAACGCGCCGCGTCCTGGGCGACGGCGCCTGAAGCCAAGGACAGCGCGCCGGTCGCGGCCGCTGTCCACAATCCAATTTTTCGCAGTCGAGCTTGGAGGCTCCCGCCCTTCGCCCGGATCATCTCCGGCATTCCGTTGCCCCTGATTGATCCCGACGGCGTTGGGTCGCCGCGAGACCGCCCACCGGATCCACACCCTTCCTCGGTCCGAGTTGCGGACCGAAGGAAGCGTCATGGCGCCGGTCCCCCATTGAGGCACGAATTCGCGGGCTGCCGCCCCGCGCTACGCCCGAACCCCGATCCTCTCGAACCCCACGAATCGGCCTTAATCTAGCCCCAAGGCCACCGCGCCAAAAGAGTCCAGACCGTGAACGCGAACAATCGGTATTGTGGCGCCAGAAAAAGGCTTCACCCGCAGCGCCGGAAAACCGGAACCCGAGGACAGGATACCCTCATGACACGACGGCTCGCTGCTGCGCTGTTCATCGGGCTCGCATTCGGTGGGGTGGTTGCCGGCCCGGTGCGCGCGCAGAATTATCCCGACCGCCTGATCAAGCTGGTGGTCGGCTATCCGCCGGGCGGGCCGATCGACGTGACGGCCCGCATCCTGGTGCAGCGCCTCTCCGCGATCCTGGGCCGCACCATCATCGTGGAGAATCGCGCGGGCGCGACCGGCTCGGTCGCCGCCAAGGCGGTCGCGGTCGCCGACCCCGACGGCTATACGCTGATGCTGGGCAATGCGAGCTCGCTCGCCGTGATGCCGGCGATCGCGCGCTATCGCGACTATGACACGCTCAAAAGCTTTGCGCCGATTGCCAAGCTCACCGAAGGCTACGAGGTCCTGGTGGTCGATCCGAACGGCCCCGCCAAGACGGTCGAGGGGCTGGTCGCCTATGCGCGCGCCAATCCGGGCAAGCTCAATTTCGGTTCCGCAGGCTTCGGAAATCTCACGCATCTGTCCGGCGAGCTTTTGAAGCTCAAGACCGGAATCGACATCGTCCACGTCCCCTACAAGGGCGCGCCGGAAGCGGTCGCCGGGATGCTGTCCGGCCAGGTGCACATGCTGTTCGGCGAGGTCGCCGGGCTGCTGCCGCTGGTGCGCGACGGCAAGGTGCGCGCGCTCGGCGTCGCGAGCGAGACCCGCAACGCGCTCGCCCCCGAATTGCCCACCCTGATCGAAGGCGGCCTGCCGGATTTCGTCGCCTTGACGTTCACCGGCGTCATGGCGCCGGCCGGCACGCCGCCGGCGATCGTCGCCAGGCTCAATGCCGCCATCAATGAGGCCTTGGCGGCGCCGGACGTCCGCACGGCGCTCGAGCGCATCGGCGCCGAGATCCGCACCGGCTCGCCCGCCGACTTCGCGGCATTCCTGGCCAAGGAGGCGCGCAAATGGGACGAGGTCGTGCGCCTGGCCGGCATCAAGATGGAATAGAGCGGCGTCGCGCTCAGGTGGCGGACGCCCGCCGCGGTTCGGCGGGCCGCACCATGTCGGCGACGGTGATGCGCGTGAGCGCGTCGGACAGCGCCTTCTCGGCATGCGCCACCGCCGGCAGCACGACCTCCGCCAGCAGCGGCGAATTCGACTGCGGCGACTGGCCTTCGCCGTCGATCATATCGGCGGCGCGCAGGATCTGCGCCGCCGTGATGTCGCCCGGCTCGCCCGCGAGCTCGTAGCCGCCGCCGGGTCCACGGATGCCTTTGAGAATCCCGTCGCGCACCAGCGCCTGCAGCACCGGTTCGAGATGGCGGGGAGGCAATCCATGCCGTACCGCCAGTGTCTTCGCCGACACCGGCGTGTCCCCGTCATGCAGGGCGATATCTACGACGGCAGCGATTGCGAGGATGCCTTTGCGAGGCAGGATGGGCATTTCCGGGCAGTTCCGCGACTTGAGCTTCTCTCAGCGTCAACGGTAGTATCTTACACGCCGGGCGCGGTCCAGGGTGACTTATTACCGTCCGGCTGCGGCCCGGATTTGCCTCATCCCGTCGAGCCGAAACCCCCGTCCCCCCGCGGCGTCGCGTCAAGCGCGGCGACCTCGCGCAGGCGGGCGCGGGCGACCGGGGCGACCACCAGCTGGGCAATCCGCATGCCGCGCGTGACCGCAAAAGACTCGCTGCCGAAATTCACCAGGATGACCTGCACCTCGCCGCGGTAATCCGCGTCGATCGTGCCCGGAGTGTTGAGCACCGTGACGCCATGGCGCGCCGCAAGCCCCGAGCGCGGTCGCACCTGCGCTTCCGCCCCGGGCGGCAGCGCGATCGCGATGCCGGTCGGGATCAGGGCGCGCGCGCCGGGCGCGAGCCAGACCGGCGTGTCGGCCGGCACCGCCGCCATGAGGTCGAGACCGGCCGCGTGGTCGCTCTGATAGGCCGGCAGCGCGAGATCGGCGCCGTGCGGCAGCCGCAGGATCTGCACGTCGATGGCGGAATCGCTCCGGCTCATGGCGCGGCTTTCGCGATCGTCGTCGCGATGCGCTCGATCAGCATATGGGCCACCTCGTCCTTCGTTTGCGTCGGCCACGACTCGACGCCATCGGCGCTCACGAGATGAATGCTGTTGAGGTCGCCGCCCATCACCCCGGATTCGGCCGACACGTCGTTGGCGAGAATCCAGTCGCAGCCCTTGCGCGCGAGCTTCTGCCTGGCGTGCTCGACCACGCGCTCGGTCTCGGCCGCAAAGCCGATGACCAGGGCGGGGCGTTTCGTTTTCATGTGCGCCACCGTCGACAGAATGTCGGGATTCTCGGTCAGCGCCAGGGTCGGCGTGCCAGCCGCGCCCTTCTTGATCTTCTGGCCGCTCGCCTGCGCGACCCGCCAGTCGGCGACGGCGGCGGCGAAGATCGCGACGTCGGCCGGCAACGCGGCCTCCACCGCCGCCAGCATGTCGCGCGCGCTCTCGGCGCGCAGGACCCTGACGCCGGGCGGGTCGGGCACGCTCACCGGGCCCGATACCAGCGTCACCTCGGCGCCGGCCTCCGCGGCGGCGCGCGCGATGGCGTGACCCTGCTTGCCCGAGGATCGGTTGGCGATGTAGCGCACCGGGTCGATCGGCTCGTGGGTCGGGCCCGAGGTGATCAGCACGCGCTTGCCGGTCAGCGGGCCGCGCGCGGGCGCGAGCAGCGCCTCGGCGGCGGCGGCGATCTCCAGCGGCTCGGCCATGCGTCCCGTGCCGCTTTCGCCGCGCTCGGCCATCTCGCCCGCATTGGGGCCGACGACCGCGATGCCGTCGGCGGAGAGCCGCGCCAGGTTGCGGCGGGTCGCCGGGTGGGCCCACATGCGCGGGTTCATGGCCGGGGCGATCAGCACCGGCCGGTCGGTCGCGAGCAGCACCGTGGAGGCGAGGTCGTCGGCGTGGCCGCCCGCCATCTTGGCCATGAGGTCGGCGGTGGCGGGCGCGACCACGATCAGGTCGGTGTCGCGCGCGAGCCGGATATGGCCGATGTCGAACTCGGTGCGGGCGTCGAACAGGTCGGTATGGATGCGCTCGCCCGCGATCGCGCCGGCCGCCAGCGGCGTAACGAATTCCTGCGCGGCGCGCGTCATCACGACACGCACGGCCGTGCCGCGCTCCTTCAGGCGCCGGATCAGGTCGAGCGATTTGTAGGCCGCGATGCCGCCGCCGATGATGAGAAGGATGCGTTTGCCGGACAGCCCGACATGGCGCTCTTGCGGCGCCGCCGCGCCGGAATCCTTGATCTCAGCGCCGCTCGCCGCCTCGGCGATCGGGCGTTGCGGCGTGGCGGTCGCAGCCCGGCCGGCTGCGAGATGGAGCGCCAGGAGGGGCCTGGCTTCCTCTTCCATCGAGCGGCCGTGACGCGCGGCGCGCAGGCGCAGGCGCCGTTTGACGTCGTCGTCGAGCTGGCGGATCGTGAGGCTGGCCATCGGGCGGTCCTGCTGGAAGACACCAGCATAGCCTATGATTGCATTGCAATCAATGCAATCATAGGCCCTAAATGGCCCGCCACAATAGGGCGGTGAGCAGCGCCACGATCCCCCACAGCGCCACGGCGCTCCAGCGGTTGCGGCGCGCTTCCGCGCGCCCGATGGCGGCGACCGTCTCGGGCGCCAGCACGATGCCGTCGCGGGTGGCGGCATCGATCTGGTCGGCGATGCGGGCGGCGCGGCCGAGCAGGGCGGGCACCTGCCCGAGGAAGCGCCCGACCTCGCCGGCGCCCTGGGCGGCGTCTTCCAGCCGGCCGGCCGGCCCCAGGTTGCGCTCGATCCATTCGCGCACCACCGGCTCGGCGGTGCTCCACATGTCGAGCTTGGGATCGAGCGAGCGCCCCACGCCCTCGACCACCACCATGGTCTTCTGCAGCAGCAAAAGCTCCGGCCGGGTCCGCATGTCGAACAGCCCGGTCACCTCGAACAGCAGCATCAGGAGCTTCGCCATGGAGATGTCCTCGGCGGAGCGGTTGTGGATCGGCTCGCCGATCGCGCGGATCGCCTGCGCGAAATCCTCGACCGAATGGTGCGGCGGCACATAGCCGGCCTCGAAATGGATCTCGGCGGTGCGCAGATAATTGCGCGTGATGAAGCCATGCAGGATCTCGGCCAGGAAGCGGCGCTCTTTCGTGCCCAGCCGGCCCATGATGCCGAAATCGACCGCGACGAGCCGGCCGTCATGGTCGACGAACAGGTTTCCGGGATGCATGTCGGCGTGGAAGAAGCCGTCGCGCATGGCGTGGCGCAGGAAGGTCTGGATGATGTTGCGGCCGAGTTGCGGCAGGTCGAATCCCCTGGCGCGCAGCGCCGCCTGATCGTTGAGCGGCGTGCCGTCGATCCATTCGAGCGTGAGCACGTCGCGCGCGGTGCGGTCCCAGTCGACGGCGGGCACGCGGAAGCCCGGATCGTTCTTGGTGTTCTCGGCCATCTCCGACAGCGCGGCCGCCTCGAGCCGCAGGTCCATCTCGATCGTGACCGAGCGCGCCAGCGTCTGCACCACCTCGGTGAGGCGCAGCCGCCGCGCCTCGGACGACCACTCCTCGGCGGTGCGCGCCGCCCAGAAGAAGGCGGCCAGATCGGTCTTGAAGCGCTGCTCGACGCCCGGACGGAGCACCTTCACGGCGACCACGCGGCCGCTCGCCAGTTCCGCCCGATGCACCTGCGCGATCGACGCCGCCGCGACCGGCGGGCCGAAGGAGGCGAAGACGTCCGCAAGCCCGCAGCCGAGCGCCGCCGCGACCGTGGCCTCGGCCTGCTGTTGCGGAAACGGCGCCATGCGGTCCTGCAGGCTCTCGAGATCGCGCGCGAGCGCGACGCCGACCACGTCGCGCCGGGTCGCCAGGAATTGCCCGAGCTTGACGTAAGTCGGCCCGAGCGCGGTCAGCGCGACGGACAGGCGATTGGCCTTGTCGCCGCTCGACGGCCGCTCGATCAGCCGCGCGCAGGCGAGCGCCGCGCGCGCCGGCAGCGGGAGCGGCGCCGGATCGACGAGGCCGAGCACGCCTTCGCGTGCGAACACGAAGCCGGCGCGGGCCAGCCTGATGAGGTGGATGGAGGCCGAGATCACAAACGCCAGCCCGAATGCAGCGCCACGACGCCGCCGGTCAGCGGCCGCACGCTGACGCGGCGGAAGCCCGCGGACGAGATCATCGCCGCGAAGGCCTGCGGCTTGGGAAACCGCCGGATCGACTCGACCAGATAGCGGTAGGCGTCGGCGTCGCCCGCGACCGAGCGACCGAGCGCCGGGATGACGTTGAACGAATAGAGATCGTAGAGCGTA
>Ga0137415_10005253_pt1 | contig 12816 bp, 12 predicted proteins | sample CZODoug3_1_1_16f_FD_183082 | JGI IMG/M metagenome (GOLD analysis project Ga0137415, IMG submission 183082) | Vadose zone soil fungal communities from Angelo Coast Range Reserve, California, USA - CZODoug3_1_1_16fungal (Hybrid Assembly) | ecosystem: Environmental > Terrestrial > Soil > Vadose... | reverse complement strand
CTCGTTTGCCGACGAAGCACCCGGACGCCACAAGGCTACCTGTTTGGGGCTCAGTGAGTGACTTGCCCTGTTCGCGCCAGTTGAGATTGGCAAACCTAAGGCAGCACCGGCCCCACCCTCAACCCTTGCGGGAAGGATGCGACAGCGTACCGCATGCTAGAAGTCAGTCGATACCGACACAGACTTCCACTGCTGCGTCTCTGCCGTATCGCGTGCAATGCGGTCATTCATTCTCTGTACCGCGTCGCTGCCCATCAGCAGATGCACTGGCTGCTTCTCCACCGCCACCAGGTGCAACAAAGCTGCCGCCAGCTTTTTGGGGTCACCCTCCTGAGTCTGATGCTTCTCATCCAGCCATTCGCGCAACTGCTTCACGCCGCCTTCATACTCTGGCAACTTCGCGTCGACATATTGCACCGAGCTGCCGCCCAGAAACTCCGTGCGAAAGAAACCCGGTTCGACGCACGTCACCTGAATGCCCAGCGGCTCCAACTCCATGGACAACGACTCCGACCATCCTGCCATTGCAAACTTGCTGCTACAGTACAGCGAACTCATGCTAAATCCCTGTAGGCCCGCGATCGACGAGATGTTGAATACCCGACCACTCTTCTTCCTGCGCATCTCCGGCAACACCGCATGTGTCACATGCATGGCGCCAAACAGGTTTACATCAAACTGCGCGACCACGTCCTTTGCGCTCGCCTCTTCAAACGGACCGAAGTGGCCGTAGCCCGCGTTGTTCACCAGGACATCCACCGTTCCAAATTTGGATATCGCAGCCTTTACGGCTGCTTCCGCATCGGCCGGCTTCGTCACGTCCAGATTCAGCACCAGAAGATTTTCCTGCTCGCCCAATACCTTCGTCACTGCGCTGGCGCCACGGGCGGTTGCGACTACCTTCTGCCCTGCGGCCAATGCGGCCTTTGCGATATCGAGCCCCAACCCGCGGCTGCTTCCTGTAACAAACCAAACCTTGCTCATTTCCATCTCCTCCTTGAACGTCTTACAAGAAGGTAAGCCGCCAAACCGAGCAACCGGTAGAACGATCCGGGCGAGACATTGCCTGATCCGCTCAATGTTTCTGAATCGACCTCGCTCTCAAAGTAGTCTCAAAGAGACGAATGCAGGAACTTGCAGCCATCCTCGCGCGCCATGCGACCGACGACGTGACACCCTCGTCGGTCCCTGGCCTTACGCTCTACCGCTTCAGCCGCCGCCAATCTGCTGGCATGCCGCTCATTTACACCCCGATGGTCTGTGTCATGGCCCAGGGAGAAAAGCACGTCGCACTCGGCAACCGCATCTTCCGCTATTCAGCGAATGACTATCTCATCTCTTCGCTCGACCTGCCGGTGACCGGCACCATCGTGCGTTCGTCTGAAGAGCATCCGTACCTTTCTTTCAGCCTGGCGATTGAACCTGTTGCACTCTCAGAGATGGTGCTCGACCTGCCGTCCACGCCGCAACCCGTTGACCCCGCCTGCGCTCTGGCCATCGGCCGGGTCGATTCACCACTTCACGATGCCTGTCTTCGTCTCGTCCGCCTCCTCGACGAACCCACGATGATCGCCACGCTCGCGCCCCTGATTACACGCGAAATCTTCTACCGCTTACTGCGCGGACAGCACGGCTCCATGTTGCGCCAGTCTTTTGCGGACAGCGGCCGCACCGCGCAGATCGCCGATGCCATCCGCTGGATTCGCAGCCACTTCGATGAACCGTTCTCATCGGGGACGCTTGCAGAGACCGTGCACATGAGCGTTCCTTCGCTCAACCGCCACTTCCGCGCCGTCACAGCTATGAGCCCGTTGCAGTACCAGAAGCACGTCCGCCTACAGGAAGCACGCCGGCTCCTCATCGCGGAGGGCCAGGATGCCGCCACAGCCGCTTTCAACGTCGGGTACGCGTCGCCCTCACAGTTCAGTCGTGAATACGTGCGTGCCTTCGGGGCACCACCCCGCGCCGATACAGAACGCCTCCGCCACGCCCCAGTCTCCGCAGTCGTCTGAAGATGCCCACGGACGGGGCTCGACGAGTAACAAATCTCTAGTGCCGTATCGGCACTAGAGATTTAGCGTGAATCCAGAAACACTCCCGGCGACATGGGCGTTTACCGTTACCAATGCCGCTCGGCTAGTACAGAAGATCAACCTCTTATGCCGGCAGAAGACCAGCCGTGCGGTAGCTGTTTATCAGCGCGTCATAGAGCGTGATATCCGAGCGGCTCCTCGCCATGAGTTGTGCGCCGCCGACCGCAGCGAAGATAGCCCGTGCCCGCGCCTCACTCTTCTTCGGGCTGACCACTTTCGCGGCTGAGAGAACCTTGCTCAGCCACGCCACATTGACGTCCGCAAAGGTCTGGATCTCTTTCTTAACCGGTCCCGGCAAATCGTCATATTCCGCAGCCATGAACCCGCTCAGGCACATACGGTTCTCATTCTCAAGCGCCCAGCGAAACGTCTCAGGATAACGGCGCAGGGCACTGGCTGGGTCGGAGGATTCGGCCAACAGTGTCTCAAGAGCAGCTGCGGCGTTCTCCCAATAGCGCTTGGCTACCGCGGTTGCAAGATCGGCTTTGCCTGGAAAGTAGTAATAGATGCTCGCAGCCTTAATGCCCACATCTTCTGCAAGATCACGAAAGTTGAGTCCGTTGTAGCCATGCGCCTGCGCGATCTTCGTTGCGGCGAACAGGATTTTCTCGCGTGAATTCTCAATCATGAGACACCTTCGTTGCAGGTGTACCGCCCAGCCAAACGTACAGACCGCTGCTGAAAAAACTGCTTAGATATTGAATCTACCATATGGCAGGTAGACTCTTATAAAGTAACCTACCAAGTGTTAGGTAGAAACCGCTGGCGGCACTCTTCTCGCCGCTACCTCCTGGCCGAGCTCGTAGCCCCAAGCTCAGTCGTTCACGACAACCCAAAACAGAATGGAGACGCAAAATGAGCAACGATACCCAATCACCCGGTCCCAACTCCCCACACAACGCACAACTCGAAGTCCACCCAGGTTGGGTACGGAGTGGCCAGGACGGCACCCCGGGTCAGAAAGCCTACTACATCAATCTTGAAGCCAAGCCTGGCAATGGCAACAAAGTGGAGCAATTCCTGCGCGACATTTTGGCCGGCGTTGAGCAGGAACCAGGTACCGGCCCATGGTTTGGCACCCGGTTCTCCGATACAACCTTTGGAATCTTCGAAGCGTTCCCCGATACTGCGGCACGAAACGCGCATGACGTCGGTCCTGGAGGGCAGAACTTCCTCCGCTCGGCAGAACTGGAAGAAATGCTGGCCTATCCCGCGCACGTCTATCGGCTCGATGTCATATTCGGAAAATTCAGTACCTTGTTCGGAAAGAAGATTGCTTGAGAGTGATCCCCTGATTGTTGAGGCGCAAATTCAGTCGATCGTCTCGTGATGCCGAGGCGATCGACTGACCTCTCAGACCCTGTAAGTAATCCGAAGTCGGCCAGTGTTCACCGATCTACTTGCCCATGATCCTCGGCTGACGATATCAGGCCAAGGCACTCATTGAGGGTTTGGTGAATCGGAGATTGGTCCTCACAAGCGCTCGTGGGAGGGGGCAAAAAAGGTCCAATAAGGGGATTTTTCCGTGTAATCAGTGGCGTAGAGTGTGGTCTGTGCCATCTGGTTTCAATGAGTTGCGTGACGTTGCCATGCGCGGGAAGCAATCATCGAATCCACGTCACTCGAACCTATTTATTTTCTGAAACCTACACGTTCACCAGAATTTTGCGAAGGACCAAAAAGGTCCAATAACAGAATACGAATGATCCGGTGAATGACTTGCCCTGTGTTCACCGATTGCAGCGAGGAGCTATTTGTCCAAGAAGGCGACGATACAGACAAGTGGAATGCCGTTAAATATCAATGAGTGAGTTGGCGATTTGTAGTCAGGTGAGGAGCCTCATCTTAAGGATGAGGTTTCTTCTAACCTGGCGCAGGCTAACCTGCAAGAGTCGATGTGGCAGCTTCAAGGACGATATCAATCACAGGCTTCGGCATCGTCAGAGATGGGATGTGGTCTGCCTGAATTGTCCGGATCGTTGCTTTCATACGCTCCGCCATGAATCGCTGTGTCTTTTCGAGAATCATGCGATCCTCTTCCGCAATAAGGTACCAGGTTGGCTTCTTCTTCCACGCTGGCGCGGGCGCCTTTTCGACAATGCAGGCCACGTTGATCGGGCGTTGAATTGCCTCGAGTCTCACTTGTACATCTGGCTGGGCGTCTGGGCAAAACGCCGTGAGGATCGCCTCATGAGGCATCCAGACATAGCCAGCTTCGTCAGGAGCCATCCGCGGTGCATCGGGGTGGGGCGCCTCGCGGGTGAACACCTCCACCGTTGCTTCTCCCTCGTCAGGAGCTAAAGCAGTGATGTATACCAACCCCTTCACCTTCTCGTCGTCTACGCCCGCGATCACGGCTCCCGCATAAGCGTGTGCGACAAGCACAACCGGGCCGTCGATTGGGCCAACGACTCTGCGAACTGCCGCGATATCGTCACTCAGCGTGGTGAGTGGGATCGGAGCACAGATGACACCCAAGCCAGCTTCTGCCACACCATTGATGACGGTACCCCAACTGGAGCCATCGGCCCATGCTCCAGGAACAAAAACTACCGTTGCATTCTTTTGAAATCCCATCGTTATTCCTCTCATTGGGTCAAGTGCAGGCGAGGGATAGCTCACCTGCGAATCAAGGTCTCAGGCAAGAAATTGGTTCATCTTGTCTGCAATAAACTCCAGTTCTTCCTCCAGCGCGAAGTGGCCGGTATCGAGCAAATGAAGCTGAGCCTTGGGGAGATCCTTGAGGTACGCTTTAGCGCCTTCGACTGTGAAGAAAGGGTCATTCTTGCCCCAGACAATCAGCATGGGAGGCTGGCTATACCGAAAGAATTCATGCCAGCTTTCGTACTTGGGCGGGTTGGATTGATAGTTGTGAAGCAGGTTGAGCTGGATGTCGTTATTGCCCGTTCGATCGAGCAGCGCCTGATCGAACGTGTAGGTATCCGGGCTGATCCTGCTCGGATCTTTGGCACCGTGCAGGTATTGAAACTTCGTTGTTTCCAGCGTCAAGAGACCGCGTACAGGAGCCTCTGTTTCCGCATTCCGATTCGCCCAGAACGGCCTCATCGGATCGAAGGCTCCACCGATGCCGACGACATAGGCGTTGCCGTTCTGAACGACGATCTTGTCGATTGCCTCTGGGTGCGCCGTGGCGATACGGTAGCCAATCGGAGCCCCGTAGTCCTGGACATAGATACTGAATTTCTTCAACCCGAGAGTCTTGAAGAGGAACTCTTCCATGACACTGGCGAGGTGGTCAAAGGTGTACTCAAAATCATCGACCGAAGGAGCGTCGCTGAAACCGAACCCTGGGTAGTCCGGGGCGATCACATGGTTTGTTTCGGCCAGAAGCGGGATCAGATTCCGGAACATGAACGAAGAGGTCGGGAATCCATGCAGAAGGACGATCGTAGGCGCGTCCTTCTTACCCGCTTCTCTATAAAAGATCTTCAAATTGCTTACTTCAGCGTGGTGATACGTAATCATGCAACCTCCCTTTTTTTACCCCGTCCTCAATCCAATGCCGCCAGCCATTGCGCGATCGCGCGCCCGATCTCGTCCGGCGAGTCTTCCTGGATGAAATGGATTCCCTTGACCGTGACCTCGGTCTGCGCCGGCCATGAGCGCGCTGTGGCGAGATTTGCGCCTCCAGCCAGGAGTGCGCCGGGTTCAGCCTTCACGAAGAGCTTGGGTACATTGCTTGTCGCCAGCCAGGCTCCATAGGCGGACACGATCTCGGCAACATCCGCTGGGTTGCCCTCGATAGGAATCTCTCTTGGAAACGTTAGCGTTGGCCGTCGCCCCTCGCCCGGCTCAGCGAACGGCCGTCGATACTCCGTCATCTCCTCAGCAGAGAGGGGGCGCAGGATGGCCCCCGGAACGATCTTTTCGATGAAGAAGTTATCCTGCAAAACCATCGCCTCCCCAGCATCGGAGCGAAGAGCCTCCAGAAAGGGGCGCATCTTCATGATGTCCCAATGATCCCAACCCTGCGGTCCTACGATCGCCTCCATGTAGGCGATAGCCCTTACTGCCTCCCGGTGACGATTGGCCCAATCAAAACCAAGTCCTGAGCCCCAGTCATGAACGACGAGAGTAACCCTCTCGCGAACATCCAAGGCTTCAAGGAGCGCGTCAAGATACCGTCGTTGCTCAATAAAGCGATACGAGCCGGGACCACTGTCGGGCAGTTTGTCGGAGTCGCCCATGCCGATGAGATCGGGAGCAATGCAGCGGCCGTGTGGTTCAAGATACGGTATTACGTTGCGCCAGAGGTACGAGGATGTCGGATTGCCGTGCAGGAACACAATCGGATCACCCTGCCCCGCTTCCACGTAGGCCATCTCACGACCAAGGACCTTCCGCCGCTGCTTTGGATACTTCGGTGTGGCAGAGATGACGTTGACGTTTCCTTCTTGCTCGCTCATGATGGCTTCTCCTTTTGTTATCTGCAATGTTTGGCTAGCGATCACCTGATCTGGGATTGAAACTCTACTCAACACCGGACTATACGCCTCATAGAGGTTACTTCGTCAAGAAAAGCTATGCTTGAAGAGATGGCTAAGAACTCGAGACCGGTTGAGAAGAGAGGCGTCTTCCTCGCAAGCGATCCGTCGCTCGACTTCTTGAACACTGAGTGGCCTACAGCTTCCGGCAAAGAGGATTTCTTTGAAACAGATGAAGACGTCTTTTCCTGGTTGCGCCAGGCGGGATTGGCCTCCGATGGTGTTCAAGAAGTACGCCCTACCGGGGCGTTGCTCAGGGCTGCGCGGGCACTCCGCTCGGTGTTGAGAACTCTTGTCGAATCCCGGAAGGCCGGCAAGGTGCCCGACTTTTCCGACTTGAATGCCTTTCTTGTTGCTGCTCAAAGCCATCCCCAACTTGTCTGGACCAAATCGAAGTCGATTGCGCTAAAGACAGTCCGGGCGGCGGACACTGCCGAACAGATACTTGCGCCGGTAGCTCTGAAGGCAGCGGAGCTGTTCTCGACTGCCGACTTTCGACGGGTCCGCCGTTGCGGCGAACATACCTGTGTCCACTGGTTTTTGGACACGACCCGGCCGGGCCGGAGACGCTGGTGCAGCATGGCGACTTGCGGCAATCGCCTAAAAGTAAAGTCTTATCGCGAGCGTTTGAAGAAGTCGTGAAACCCGTAGAATTGCGACGGTCGGTCATGATTCGATCCAAGGCGAATCGATCTCGCCTACGATGATTAGACCGTCACCGGCTCTCCAGAAGTGTCGCAAAATCGCTATCTTTATCGCGAAAACGCTATTCTTTCCGAAGTGCCCGGTCGGTTCCGGTTCTGGCTCTACTGACGCCCACATCGTGGAGCCAAACTCTTGGTGTAGCACCAGTAATGGCGCGAAAGGCTTTGGTGAAATGGCTCTGGTTGGAGAATCCGGCCATCTGCGACGCTATAACGATTGATTTGCCTGAATCCCGCATGAGACGTTGCGCGAGTTGGATTCTTCGCTGAACAATCCACCGATGAGGTGTCAATCCCGTTGATGCCTTAAAAGCTCGTCCGAAATGCGAAGGCGATAGTCCAGCTACCGATGCGAGCTCTTTTAAATGCACATCGCGAAGCAGACTTGCCTGCATGTACTCGACCGTGCGCGTCAACTGAATTCTCGATAGGCCTAATTGAGACACCCGCGTCTGGATCTGGCTTGACTGAAAAAGACAGGAAAGCAATGCTGTGGTGAGACTCTCTCCGTATAGCTGAGGACCTTCCTCTGATAATTGACACTCTTTCCAGATCAGTTTCGCGATCTCATGGATGCGCTGATCGTAAAGCATGAGGACCGGCTCATTCCATTTCTGTCGATCGCATTCATCTTGCAAGAGGCTGTCGATGACGGGCAGATCGAAGCGCATTCGCATCGCGCAAACGAGACTTGTCGAATCTCCAAACGCCCAAATATCAGTGTTTGCAGGAATGTACATCGTATGACCAGCGTCATACCTAGTCCTCGGTGTCGGTGCATTCAGACGCTTGCGGGGTTCGGCGATACCGTCCTGCTGTTCGAGGATTACAGCGACGGTGGCCTGCTCGGAAACCAGGCTTTGCCAACTCTTACCTGGGTGCGAACGCGTGGTAACGCAGTACACCGCAATCCCGTTCCAACATCTCCCCACATAGGAAAAATTCGCCATCCCATGGGCAGCACGAATCGGCAATTCTGGGAGTTTTTGAGACATATCAGAAGTCTTCTCTTCAACAGAACGGATGCCCAACGAAAACGACTCGTAGCAAGTACCAGCACGCTCAGAACAAAGGCTGCACTCCTTACGAGATAACACCGGTTATTATAGTCCATACAGGTGACGGAGCAGGTCTGAGGTTTGCCATTCATTGCCGACGACTCCGGCATCGCTGTCACCCTTCATCGTTCTGCAGGCGTCGAAGTCGATAGTGCTGAAGAAAACTCAATAGAAGATAAAATTGTGGCGGCAGTCTCAACAACGGCCTAGGTGTGACCCATGACAGCTCCACTCGAACCACTCGGCCCCGCGGAAGATGCGAAGGCGAACGATCCAACTGCGGTTCAGGAAATCACCGCTGAATTTCGGCGCGACCTCGCGTTCCCAAGACTCTCTAACGAGATGGTTCAGCGACTCCAGAGCTATGGTCGTGAAGAAATCGTGCCTGAGAACACGACTCTCTACACACAGGGAGAGCGCGACACCGACATGTTTGTCGTGCTGGGGGGCGGACTTGATGTCTTGCTGCCATCGCTGAGTGGTGGGCTGAAAGTTTTTGCTCGCAATCGAAGGAACGAGTTTAGCGGAGAGCTTAGCCTTCTAAACTCTCAGAGATCTGTGGCTGAGGTACGGACCACAACGGAAAGCCGTCTGCTTCGAATCTCGCGTAAAGAGCTTCGGCTCCTGATGCGCGCCGAAGGAGATATCGCCAACATCATTGTGTCGGCGGCAATTTGGCGGCGCATTGGGATTAATGCGGAAGCATCGAGCGGTATTGTGCTCCGCGGCTGTGCTGGCGATGCGGATCTAATGCGCCTGCAACGGTTCTTCGTCCGGAACTACTATCCACACAGAATTGAGGAGATTGACGGAAACGATCCTGGAAATGACCAAAGCGCGGTGGAACTACCAGCCGTAGTGCTGCCCGACGGTCGCACTGTTGTTCGCCCGACCATTATGGCTCTTGCTGATGAGTTGGGAATTACGGAAATGCCGGACTTGCACACGGTCTACGATGTAGCGGTCGTTGGGGCTGGGCCCGGAGGGCTGGCCGCCGCGGTCTATGCCGCCTCCGAAGGGCTGTCCACGATTGTGATCGAGGGAATCGCTCCAGGTGGACAGGCCGGCACGAGCTCCAAGATTGAGAATTATCTAGGCTTCCCGACAGGAGTCTCAGGCGCCCAACTCGCAAGTCGCGGTCACTTGCAGGCTCTAAAATTCGGGGTTCACTTCGCGATCTCCAGAGATATTGTCTCTGCTCAACAGGTCGATGGAATTCACAAGCTCACTCTCGCGGAAGGATCGGCGGCCTGTTCACGCTCCGTGGTCGTGGCAAGTGGTGCGCAATACCGGCGGTTATCCGTGAAGAACCACAGTGACTTCGAAAACCGGGGAGTCTACTACGCGGCTACGGCGATGGAATCTCTCCTTTGTCGCGAGCGGGAAATCATCGTCATCGGAGGTGGAAATTCGGCTGGTCAGGCAGCTGTTTTCCTGTCCGGCGTGGCGAAACATGTTCATCACATCATCCGAGGCCCTTCCCTTGAGAGCACGATGTCCCAATATCTGATCTCGCGTATCGACAGGTCTCCACACATTACTCTTTATACTGATTCCGAAATAGAAACTCTTGAGGGAAATTTGAATCTTGAGTCCGTTATGTGGACGAACCGCAAAACCGGCGAGAAGATAACACGGCCTGTCATGAGTGTCTTTGTCATGATTGGTGCAGAGCCTAACTCAGGATGGCTCTTCGGCACAGTCAAGCTAGACAAGAAAGGCTTCGTTCTCACAGGCAACGAGAACGGTTTTGAGAGCACACCTTACGCGACAAGCGTTCCGGGTATGTATGCAGTTGGGGATGTACGCGCTAATTCGGTCAAGCGAGTCGCCTCCGCGGTAGGAGAAGGATCAGTTGTTATCTCCGATGTCCATCGCTACCTCGCAGCTCATCGCGACAATGTCGCTGTGCGACCCCATTCTGCCCTCGAGGCTATAAGATCTGCGAATGCTCATTAGACCGAATGAAAACTTCGCCTGGTATCCATCTCGATGAGAACCTCGTGCAGAGAAAGACATGCGCCACCTAGCGCACCTCGCCTTCCGAGTTCTCTAGAATGACGTTGGAGAGCAGAGCAGTATCCAGTGTGGGACAAGAGGATTCTGCAAGGCAAACAGTGTGCCGCACCTCGTAAGCACCCTATCGTTACTTCGATCTACAGTCAGGTCTATTGAATAGAGGCATTTAGGCTCAGAAGTCCGCCACGACCTCCGCCGAATCCCCTAAAGTCGACAGATGTTGTGTCACTAATCTTCAATTGATGACAACAGACCAAGGCACTCATTGAGGGTTTGGTGAATCGGAGATTGGTCCTCACAAGCGCTCGTGGGAGGGGCAAAAAAGGTCCAAAAAAGGTCCAATAAGGGGATTTTTGGGTGTAATCAGTGGCGTAGAGTGTGGTCTGTACCATCTGGTTTCAATGAGTTGCGTGACGTTGCCGAAATGGCATGGAAGAGGTCATCGAGCAAAATCAGCATGGAAAATCAACGACTTAGCGGCCCGTTCAACCGGCCATTTGCGACCATGCAACCAATGCCTGTACGACTCCATAAAAGAGTTGACCTCTTCCACGTTATGGAAGAGGTCAAACGACACGCTTCGTTGCCGATCGTCAGATACCCATCGCCAATTCAACATCAAGTGAGTGATCCGGAGGCCGGCATGGGCTTCCAATTGGATCCAAACTCGATAAAGAGGGAATTGCCCTCAGTTCATTGCTGATGGATAGCAAAGTCATCTGCACACCCTCGGAAATTTCTTGCATATAGATGTCTGCCGTTGTTGACGCAGACGAGTGCCGAAGTATGCCTTGAATGTCTTTAACCGAGCCCATCGTTTGAGCGAGTGTTGCAATCGAACGACGAATGACCTGGAACGTCAGTTTGGGCAATTTCAGTTCGTCCGCCAGTTTGTGTAATACCTGTTTACGGAATCTGTCTGCATCAATAAAGTTTTCCCTGCTGTTCGAGAAAATAAAGGTATTGGGAGTGGGAACTGGACATTGCTGTTTCCAAAACAGTAGTTCCTTGGCTAACTCTCGAGTGATATGGATCACCCCCATGCTCTTTGGCGTTTTACCCCATGGACGAATTTTCCCTTTATAGACTGTCTCGCTCAACGTTATGGTTAGCTTTTCATAGTTGAAGCTTCGCCACTTGAGAGCAAACATCTCACTGGGCCGTAATGCATTCGTCATACCGAGCTCCAATAGCAGACGATCACGGGCACCCAATCGAGAGAGAACCTCTCTGAGTTGCTCCCAGGTCAAAATCGTTTTATCGACCTCGCGTAACTGGGTCGGAACGCGAAGACGTCGCGCTGGGTCCTTCGCAATGAATCCCTGCTCCTCAGCCTCTGCAAAAAATATCGCGCAGATATGCGTGAATTTGAAGGACACGATCTCTGGGTCTTTCTTTGGCTAAATTATGCAGATGAATCTGCAGACGAAATTTATCGAAGCTCTTCAGCGAGATAGTGTCAAAACTATTGATCAGGTCACGCTCGATCAGAAGTTTCTTGACCTTGGCGGTTTCAACCCTCCACATTCCTTCCTTCAACGGGAGAAAGCGATTGCGAACAAACCAGCCAAAAGTTGCGGAACTGTCAATCCATACTCCTTCCTGATAGCGCTCTCCTGTTTGTTTGAAGAGGTGGAAATCCAGAATTTCTCTCGCTTCTGCCTGGTCCATGTAAGCCTGGAATCCCAAGACCACAGAGGCGGTCATGCGTCTCTGTTCGTTTGTCATCGGATCAACCACTGTCTTGCGGAAGTATCCATACCACTTCTTTCCGCGAAGCTCGATCCAGCCTCTTTGGCGTGACTTTCTCATTTGTCCCTCGATTATTTAGTAGGGGGACGTTGATTGGGTCAGCAATCATTCTATTGAGTGGTGGACCTCTGAATTTTCCGCAAAAAAATGCGCTTCCTATGTGTGGTTCGATTGATCGGCTTTGACCTTTGACGGAGGGATTAGTCTGCATCAAGTCGTTCGCATTCCCACTGTCCCCATCCCTCACAGGAGATAGCGCGTGGATTCACAGCGCATGCACAGTAATCTGCGTGGAGAGCGGCGCCAGGAACGGCGCGGAAAGTTGCGGGCCGCTACATTCGCCGGTCTCGCCGCTTCCGCCCTCACCCTCACCGGGCTGGCGAGCAACGCGCAGGCAGCAGCCGATGTCAACTTCGCCACAAACGGCGGATTCGAGTCCGGGCTCACCGGCTGGACCTGCGACGCGGATAGTCAAGCGGCAATCGTCTCCAGCCCCGTGCACAGCGGCAGCAGCGCGGTCACGGTGAAACCGTCCGACACGTATTACGGCCAGAGCGCCACGTGCAAGCAGACCATCGCCGTCACCCCCAGCCGCTACTACGCGGTGCAGGGATGGTTTTTGGGAGGGGAAATCTCACTGGGTTTCACCGGGTCCGGTTTTGGTACGGGTAGCGCCGCGACCGAT
>Ga0137415_10005252_pt1 | contig 12818 bp, 14 predicted proteins | sample CZODoug3_1_1_16f_FD_183082 | JGI IMG/M metagenome (GOLD analysis project Ga0137415, IMG submission 183082) | Vadose zone soil fungal communities from Angelo Coast Range Reserve, California, USA - CZODoug3_1_1_16fungal (Hybrid Assembly) | ecosystem: Environmental > Terrestrial > Soil > Vadose... | reverse complement strand
TCATAGCTGCCTCTTGCATCTTTTTCTTTTGCCTGAGAGTCTTATCGTTGTACGATGCACCCCAATGGAGGAGCAACAGTACATGGGCTCACACGAAGCTGAAACACGCAGCGAACTCCCTTATACGCACTTTGAATCCGTCCCGCAGCAAACCCCTGAAGAACTGAAAGAAGAACAGCGCAAGATCCGCCGCCTGCAGATGATGATGGACATGGTCATGTCTGTGATCGGGCAGGATGAAAGCCTCACCGTTGACGAGGCCGCACAGATGGTCGCCGACAGCCGCCAGGCCGCGCTCGCCATGTTTCCGGACAAAGAACTGGCCTATAACCTGATCTACAAGCCGCGCCTGCAACGCCTGATGCGCGAGCGTTACCGAATCCAGTAAGTCTCACAATCTACTTTTGCTCGAGCGCCGTCAGCCGGAACGTGATCGTTCCCCAGAAGAGCCGCGCGCGCATTTGCACCGGGATATGACGGTCGTCGTCCGTGTACCAGATCCAGATATTGCCGCGATTCTTCACCACGCCTGTGTCCGCCGTGGGCTGCACTCGCACTGTTTGGTAGATTCCAAGCGGCGTTCGTACCTCTTCCCTGCCCTCGACCTTCATCGTCACCGGGATGGTCTTCATTGCGTCGGCAACCGGCATCTGGAAGCTCTCGCCCGGCGTCATGGGCTGTGACGTCGCGTAGAAGATCGCCGACAGCAGATCGGAAACACACGAAGGAATCGCCGCTTCCTGGTGCTTGCTGATGCCCGAGACAAGGTTCTTCTCGTTCAGGACAGCTTTTTTCTGGGCATAGTCAAATTTGAGGTCAGAGTTGACCTGCCGCCGCCCTTCGATCATTTGTTTGGAAAAGCTTGCCGAACATCCAGTCTGCCGATGGAATGACGATTGGAAGCGGTCGCTCACACGAAAGATCAGATTCACCGCGCCGATGGAATCCGCCGTAACCGTAACGCGCTCCATGTCACCATCGGCCTCAAGGTGCATGACGACAGAGCCAGCGGGAAAAACACGCCAATCCACGGAATAGGTAAGCGTTTGCTTTTGAGGAAAGCTATAGCCCGCGCGTGGAGGGCGCAATTGCGGCGTACTCTCCGCACTCTGTCCATGACCACTCGCCAGCAACAGCAGGGGAACTGCAAATAGAAGAAATCGAAAACGCCAGATCAATCCAATCTCACTCAACGCCAGAAATAAAGCCGCAGCGCGAGAGCCGCATAGATCGCCGCTGCTCCCATCAGTGCATTGTACTCGCGGTGTTTGCGATACAGCGCAGAAGAAAACTCCCCCGTTTCGTTCTGAGACACTTGCGCCGGTATCAGCCTCGGGAATAGACGCGGCACATGGGCGCAATATGCATCGAAATCTGGAAACGCCGAGCGCAAAAACTCCTCCTCTGATCGAATCGTCGGGATGTAAATCACCGTGAACAAAACAGCCAATACAATGGAAATCCAGACACTCCGCGCAGCGACCGCAAAGCCAAACGCAATCAGGATGGAACCCAGATAAAGCGGATTCCGCGTATACGCATATGGGCCGGTTGTCGTCAGCTCCTTATTCTTTTTGACGTATCCCGAGGCGTAACCGCGCAAAAGAAGCCCCGGAATGACCAGAAGCAGGCTTGCGGCCATAAAAGCCAGGCTTGGACGCGCCAGCCATAAATAGAGGACAGCAAAAGCAAATCCCATCGGCACGCGGATACGCTTAGCGATCTTGTTCCAGCTTGCCATCTACCGCGCCTCCTCCAACAACTCGAATGCCGCCTCGACCACAGCCTCGGGCGTAATCGTAAGCAAACCTGCTTCCGGCTCGGCATGCCGCGTATGGTCGCGCTTACTCTCCGGATGTCGCAGTACTCGAAACTGGCAATTGAACGGCCCATTGCGCGCCGGGTCCGTAGGCCCGAAAATGCCCACCACAGGCTTGCCCAATGCGCACGCCAGATGCAACGGCCCGGTATCGCCAGCAATCACCAGCGATGCCTGACGCGTCACCGTAATCAGGTCTGTGATCGATAAAACTACAGCCCTTGCCGCGCCACTACTTTGTACAACGATCTCTTTTGCAAGTTGCTGCTCCGCAGGCCCGGAATTCACAATCACGTGATACCCACGTTCCTTTAGCTGACGGGCAACTTCAGCATACCGATCCACAGGCCAGCGCTTTGCCCCCCACCCTGCTCCTGGACTCAACACAACCAGCGGCTGAGGATAAGTTTCCAAATCCGTATCGGCGTCGGGATGGCACGGCAACCACGGCAGCACGAGCGGAAGTGATTCGCCAGCGATCGCATTCGCTACTTCGATCGACTGTTCAATCACATGCACTCCATGCGTCTCCACTCGCTCGCCGAAAAGATACCTTGCAGCCCATTCGCGAGGCTTTTCCTCGCCGATAACTCTCTTCGCACGCGACCATCTTGCAATTACCGCCGAGCGAACAGCACCCTGCATATCCACTGCAACGTCGTATTGCGCTTCTCGCAACTCGCGGCGTACACGGCGAATATCACGAAATGTTGTAGCGCTGAACGGAGAATTAGCCCAGCGCTTTGCTGGAACAATGTGAAGGCTATCGACCAGCGGCATCGTTGGCCCACGCTCCTCGCAGCCATTGCCGCAGAACAATCCGCTCCATTGCGGCTCTGTTGCCCAGCCGATAAACCATTCCGGATGCGCCGCTCGCAAAGCCGTAATCGCAGGCAGAGAATGGAGAATATCCCCCATCGCGCCTAAACGCACGATCAGCACTCGTAACTGCTTGGAATTGGGTGGCAAACCGTTATTTTCTCACAAGCAAAGCAAGCAATTGCGACATCGCTTCATCTTCATTGCGCAGGGTAACTACGAGCTGCGCAATTACAAGAGGCACTACTGCACGCAGAGTGTCGAGCTGTCGCGAAGAGAGACGCACTGTATCCTTTTCCGTTGTGACAAATGCCTCAGCATGGGATTGCCGGGCCAGACGTACAAGCTGCTCGATATCGGCATCCATGTAGCGATGATGATCCTGAAACATAAGTGTTTCCACGAGTTCGACTCCACGGTGGCGCAACATGCCGAAGAATTCCTCCCCACGCGCAATGCCACAGAAAGCAACGGCACGCCGGAGAGCTGGAACCTCAAGCCTCCGCTCTACCATCCATACCGGCTTGTAAAACTTCTGCTGCTCCAACTTTGTTTCGAGATCGCGATCTTCTGCACGAAGCACTAAGACAGAGGCGCGATGCAGTGATGCGAGCGGCTCCCGCAAACGTCCTGCGGGTAAGAGCGATTGCTCAAAATCGCTACGATGCAGGACGACGATGTCCACATTCCGGGCCAACTGACGGTGCTGAAAACCATCATCGAGTAGGTGCACACCCAAGGCCTGGCCAGCTTCGCGCTCCGCAAGCTGGCCAGCCTCATAGCGGCTTGCTCCCACATACACTGGTACGCGCGCCTGTTCCGCAATGAGTAATGGTTCATCTCCAAAGCGGATAGCTTCACCGCCAGGCAGTACGCGCTCGATTGCCGAGGAAGTCCGCCCGTAACCACGAGAGAGAACATCGACCTTTATGCCACGAGCAGTGAGCAGCTCCGCAAGACGGATCACCAGCGGGGTCTTTCCCGATCCTCCCACAGAGAGATTGCCAACGCTGATGACCGGCCACTCCAGCCGCTTAGCGCTCGGCCAGCCCCAGTCGTAGCCGAAATTCTTCGCTTTTACCGCTGCGGCATAGAGCGGCGTCAATGGCAAAAGAAGCCTGGTGCTCAAGCTTGCGCCCCCAGCACTTGTAGCAGCGCATCCACAGCCCGCGATGTCGCGCCCGCTTCGCTCTCGAAGACATGCCGGGCCTGCGCGCCTAGCTTTCTTCCGGCCACTTGATCGCCGAGTAGTTCCAGGAACGCTGCCCTTAGCGCATCCGATTCGACGATGCGAATACCGCCTTGCCCTTTCAATGCTTCGACAATACCGCGAAAGTTCTCATAATACGGCCCCATCACGATAGGGATACCAAATTGCGCAGGCTCCAGCGGATTATGCCCACCAGCCGCAACCAGGCTTCCTCCAACAAAAGCAACCGTAGCCAATGAATACACAGATGCCAACTCGCCAATCGAATCAAGCAGAACTACAGTGCCCGGCAGAATTGCCATCTCAGCCTCGATCCAATCCGAGCGCCGAACCCAAGTCACGCCTCTTTGCCGCAAAAGCTGCGCTACCACCTCGAACCGTTCAGGATGCCGTGGAGCAATCACGGCGACCACATCCGGCGGCATCGCATCCAGCAGCATCTGCTCTTCACCTTCAAGCGTAGACCCACAAACCAGCACCTTCGCTCCCTGTGACATATGCTCGCGTAAAGCAAGCGTGACCGCTGCCGCCTTCACCGCGCGAACGTCGTATTTCAAATTACCGCCAAAGCTGACATTGGCCGCGCCCAATACCCGCAATCGCTCGACATCTAGCTCACTCTGCGCCAGGACCAATGACAAGTTTCCAAGCACCCGTTTCCACAGAAATCGCAACCTCTTATACCGTGGCCACGAACGGTCCGAGATCCGCGCATTCACCACTACGACAGGAGTCCCAGCCCTGCGGCACTCAACTAACAGACGCGGCCAAAACTCAGTCTCCAGCAGCACCAGCATCTTCGGCCGTAAAACTTTCAGATACGCCCGCACGGACCAGGCAAAATCCAGCGGAAAATAGAAGACCCTATCGGCGCCAAAACGCTCCCGCGCCAGCGTCTGACCTGTCCGTGTAGTAGTCGAGACCACAATCCGAAACCCTGTAGCACGAACTTGTAATTCCTCAATCAAACGGCTCGCCGCCAGCACCTCGCCTACAGAAACCGCATGTACCCAAATGATTGACTCGCCACTCAGACCTTCAATTACACGTCGTGGAACCCGCCCCAGCCGCTCTGCCAGCCCCTCACGATATTTGCCGCTGGTGGCCATGCGAAAGAACCAGTACGGTGAGCCCACCACCAGCACCAACAGCAACGCAAGGCTATAGAAAACAAGCATCCGCTTACGAATCTTTCTTTACGCAGGTCTTATCGAAAGATGATAATCGTCCCGAAGATGATGCGCTTACATCTGCTACTAGCTACTGCTCTATTTTCTCTGCCCGGATCTGCCCTTTTTTCTGCTTTCGCCCAGGCGTCAGCACAAGAGAAGGCCGCTACCAGCTACCCTGCCGTCGATGTCCATCAGGATGACAAAATATCCATCGCAGCCGACCCCTGTGACACAGCAGACAAAGTAAAACTTTTCGCGGTGGATTATCTGAAATACCGCATCCTGCCCATCCGCATTATCGTAACGAACAACAGCGACCGCCCCATCTCCCTCAACGACGCGCGCATTCACTTCATCAGCGCTCACGGAGACAAAATTCCCGCCGCCGAACCCGAAGATGTAGAACGTCGTGTAAATCCGAGAGACAAAACAGGTAAGAACATCCCCATCGGCCCCATCAAGCTGCACACCAAACCAAGCGTGCCCGACGAAAAGATCGAAAAAGACTTCAATCAATTCGAATACGCGGCGCTGGCCGTAGAGCCACACACCACGCGCTCCGGTTTCCTCTTCTACGACATGGACGGGCTAGGCAGCAATCCACTGAAAGGCGCAAAGCTCCTGCTACGAACGCTGCGCGACGCCGACGGCAAAGAATTGTTCTATTTCGAGATTCCGTTCGACAAATATCTAAGCACCACGCATTAAAGCAAATCCACCAACAAGCTATTCGCCAACCGCTTGTTAGCTAACCGGACCATACCTGACCGGACTTCAGCTAACCGCTTCATAGCTGCCTTTAGACACCTTTCTTCAACGGCTCCCAAACATACTTGTGAATCTGCAAACTCAATCGGGCATCGAGACCATCCGCAAGCATCCACTCGACTAATTCGCGCGGATCGAGCAGTGCATTTGAGGTACTGCGTTCCAATGTTGGTGTCTTAGAAAAAGCAGGCGACAACAGCACACTACCAACGCGAGCCTCAAGCGCATGCTGCCGGATGAAATCCCGCGCAAATTCATAATCGCCGCGATCGGCAATGACAAACTTCACCTCATCGCGCTCCGTTAGGGAATCAAGATTCGTCAACCTGAAGCTACCACCCTCACCAGATGCCGGACACTTCACATCGACGATCTTGTGCACAGCCTTCGGCACGCGTTCCAGTGGGCGCTCACCGCTGGTCTCGATCATCAGCTCATAGCCAGCCGCAAGCAGCCGCCCCATCAGCGGAACCAGCTCGCGCTCTTGCAGCATAGGCTCGCCGCCAGTGAACTCCACCAGCCGCACCGGAACCAGCTTCTCAATCTCGGCAATGACCTCGTCTTCCGATAACTTGTAACCACCCGTGAACGTATACTCCGAGTCGCACCACGAGCAGCGCAGGTTGCACCCTGCCAGCCGCACGAAGATGCACGGCCGTCCGGCAAAGCTCGACTCGCCCTGAACCGATTTATAGATTTCGATGAGATACAAGGCAGTTACTCGTAATACGTCGCCGTTGTCGTGTCGGTCTCGTAGATGGTGCAGTCTTTCACACGCACGCGTCCGCCAGTCATCGTTTCAAGCTGCTTGTTCGTCTCGTCAAAGAAATAACGCGCCAGGTTCTCAGCCGAAGGATTGATCTCCGTAAACGGCTCCAGGTCGTTCAGCATCTGGTGGTCAATACGGTCAATCACCGGCGACATCACATGCTTCAAATCCTTGAAGTCGAGCAGTAGCCCGGCCACGTCCAGATCCTTGCCGCGCAGTGTGATGCGGACCTTGTAGTTATGTCCATGCGGATTCTCGCACTTCCCCTTGTAGTTGCGCAGGTAGTGTCCAGACGAGAACCCTCGTTCTACAGTTACTTCGTACATTATCCGATTAGCTTTCCTGGGCGAATAGGCCCTCTTCCTATTCTATCTGGGAACGGGCCTCAGCCTAATGCCGCCCGTGCCCGCGCTCACGCAGCCTGCGCTCTTCGGCGCGACGATCCACCTGCTCAAACATCGCCGTCATCACGCCCAGCAGAGCAACAACCAGCCCAACCAGCGTAAGAAACAGCGCGGTAGTCTTCCACAGTGACCCATTCGCAGGCAATCCCGGCTGCAAGTGACTCGAAGTAAACGTCATACCGCAGGAAATCAGCGCGAAAAAGAGCAGCGTTGCCGCCAGAATGTAAAGATTGCGTGCCATTTGTTACTTCTATGCTAACGAATCTTTGGCAAAGAAAGCTTCTACGTCAGCAATGTTCTGCGTCACGCGGTAAGGCGGCAGGCTGTCGATAAACACCCGCCCATAGCGTTGCCGCTGTAATCGCGGATCGAGCAGCATGAGCACGCCACGATCCTCCAGCGAGCGAATCAGCCGCCCAAACCCCTGCTTCAGCGTGATGACCGCCGAAGGTACCTGGTACTCGAAGAATGGGCTGCGACCTTCCGCTTCAATCGCACGCATACGCGCCTGAACTACGGGATCTGTCGGTACCGCAAACGGCAGCCGGTCGACGATCACGCAGCTCAGCGCCTCGCCCTGCACGTCCACACCCTGCCAAAAACTCGACGTACCAAACAAAACCGCGTTCGGCGTCTCGCGAAACTCCTCCAGTAGCGCCTTCTTAGGAGCCGTCCCCTGCAACAAGAGCGGATAACCAACCTCAACTAATAACCGCTCATAAAGATCGCGCATCTGCTGATAACTCGTAAACAGGCAGAACGCTCGTCCCCGCGTAATATCCAGCATGCGCCGGATGCGCTTCACCGCCTCATCCTGAAAATCCGGATCACGCGGATCAGGCATTTCCGGAGGCAGATACAGCAATGCTTGTTTGCCATATTGAAAATGCGAAGGCACCACCAGTTCCCGCGCATCCGTCATCCCCAGCCGCTTGCGGATATGACCAAAGCCGCCCTGCACGGTCAGCGTAGCCGAGGTCAACACCACACTCGGAAAATTCTCGAACAACAGCTCCTCCAGCAATTGCGAAACATCAATCGGAGTCGCCTGCAGATGCGTCGTCATCATCTTGCCCATGCGCCGCTCGAGCCAGAAGACGGTGTTGCGATCCTCAGCCTCCATCAAAAACTTCAACTGCGCGCGAATATCCGCAGTACGTTTCCTCAGTGGCTGCGCCTCGTCCACACCACGCACACGCTCCAATTCAGTCTCCAGACGATGCAGCGCATTCAACAAGCCCAGATACAAATCACCCTGTGACTCAAGAAACTCCTCACGATTCGCAAACTGCATCCGGCCTTCAAAACCAGATCCCTTCGGCAGCGCTCCAAAGAACATCCGCGCCCGCTCGCGAATCATCTGCGCAGAACTCACCAGCTCTGTCGTTAGCGACTGTTTGGCCCGCAGCAGAATCTCCAGATCCCGCGCCAGTTCCTCAAAACGCACATTGCTCAGGTTGATCCCGAAATAGCTCGACGCCACCTCTTCAAGCTCATGGGCTTCGTCAAAAATCACCGCAGCCGCATCCGGCAGCACGCCCACATCAGGAGCACCCGCCGCCTGCTGCTTGATCGCTAGATCGGCAAAGAAGAGATGGTGGTTCACGATCACCACATCGCTCTCCGCCGCCTTCCGGCGCATCTCGGTAATAAAACAACGCTCGTAATCCGGACAGCTCTGACCTAGGCATGCTTCGCTGCGAGCATCCAGCTTCGTCCACAACGCGCTCGTCTCCGGCAGATCGTCTATCTCTGCGCGGTCACCCGTATCGGTCGTCTTCTCCCACTCAGTGATGGCTTGATATTGATTGATCTCTTCAAGTCCAGACAGAATCGGCTGATGGCGCAGTGCGTAAAGCTTATGACGGCAGAGATAATTTGCTCGGCCCTTCATATAACAAACACGCAGCGGCCCCAGCAGCGACTCGAGAAACGGCACATCCTTGAAGAACAACTGCTCCTGCAGGTTCTTCGTGCCAGTGGAGATAATCACTCGCTGTCCCAGCCGCAAGGCGGGAAGCAGATAGGCCAGCGTCTTCCCCGTGCCGGTTCCAGCCTCAACAATCAGGTGACGGTTCTCATTCAAGGCCCGCTCGACGGCCTGCGCCATCTCCAACTGTCCCTTGCGGAACTCATAGGGCAAGCTAGAACGCGACAGCATCCCGCCCGGGGCAAAGAAGTCATAGAGCGACGGCAGAGACGGCACGGTCTGGGTGGCAGAGGACATTGGAGGGTTTCCGATGGGTGCTGGTTTCTTATGATAGCCGTTCTCACCGTGGATCGTTCTCGCCCCTCATCGCCTCTATATCTGACATTGAAGCCGCACCTTGTCCCATATGCGGGAACAGAAACCATGGTTTTTCGTAACCACTTATCGCTCATACCTCTCTGGACGAAAATGACATTCCCTTTTACTGCAAGAAGATAGCGATCCGGTAACGTTCATGGCCCTTGGAATCCTCATTCCTCATTTGAAAAAAGGGGAAGACGATCCAGATTTTTCAGTGCTAGCATTCGCAGCCGCTGTAAGAACTCTTTGCTCAACGGAGGCTTCCCCCATGTTTGTACCGCAGTTGAAGACGCGACTATTCTCCCTTTCGGCAGCACTGGTTTTGACCACGCCCATATTGCTCCACGGACAAGTCATTCTCACCGCAGATAATCAAACCGATGCCTACACACGCATCAAGAGCGTGCTCGGCGCATCGCCGGAAACGCCGGATTGCAGCCATCCCGCATTTGGCCCGCACATCACCCAGACTGTGGATGACGATCTGCAAAAATACGTCTTCGTCTTCAACATCCACGTCACGCCCGACAACGACCGCTGCATCAACTTCGACCGGCAGCGGCTTGAGATCAAAACCGAAGGCTCATCTCCCAATTACCTAAAGGGCTTTCTCAACGACACCGTAACCTTCCGCTGGAAATTCAAGCTCCCCGCCGGTTTCCAACCATCCACAAGCTTCACGCACATTCACCAGATCAAAGCATTCGACGGTGACGACGCAGCGCCTATCATCACGCTCACCCCTCGTAAGGGCTCACCCAATACCATCCAGCTCATTCACATCGACTCCACCGGAACAACCACATTTCTCACCTCAACACCTCTCGATCCCTTCGTCGGTACATGGGTGGAAGCGTATGAAAAGATCACTTACAACACACACGGCCAGTACTCGCTGGTCATCCATCGCCTCAGTGACGGAGCCGAACTCTTCTCTTACTCCAACGACGATCTCGATCTGTGGCGCAATGGCACAACAATCGTCAGGCCAAAATGGGGCATTTACCGGAGCCTGAATCATCCCGAACAGTTGCGAGACGAACAAGTAAGATTTGACCGCTTCTGCCTGGCCAAGGGAACCGACGATTGCCCAAGCGATCAAACGCTGCCAGACCTTGCAATAGCGGCTAAGCCAATCCTGGATAAAACCGTAGTCGGTAAAGAGGCCTTCTATGGAGTGGTAGTTACGCCCGTCAGAGGTTTCACTGGCGACGTGAATCTCAGCGCCACCGGATTGCCTTCCGGCGCAACCACAACCTTCAACCCACCAACAATTCACACCGCAGGATTCTCGCTGCTCACCGTTTCTACTACAGATGCAACACCTGCCGGAACATACCCGATGATCCTTTCGGGAATCAGCGGCACGCTCTCGCACGTTGCGGAAGCGTCTCTTGACCTCGGTGATTTCTCTTTAGCAGTTGCTCCCGCTTCGCTTACCGTCACAGCAGGAACGCCCACGACACTCAGTGCAACCTTGACCCCAATCGCCGGTTACAAGGAACCTGTCTTCCTCAATGTGAGCGGAGTACCACCTGGCTCATTTGCTTACTTCACGCCAGCAGCTATTCCGAATGCAGCCGGAACATCCACGCTCCATTTGCTTACGTCGAGATCGACACCGCCAGGAACCTATACATTGCAAATCTCAGCCGGTAACTGGTGGCTCATACACGCACAATCAGTCACAGTGACGGTGAATGCGGCAACTCCATAGCGGGCACCCCACTTTTGGGTGTTTGCTGCTTCACTTCACTGTTGAGCGCCAGAGCAGAAGACCGGTTTATGAACCGGACCTCCACAGTCCTGTAAAGAAGCGTGGCAAAGCAGACTTCAACTACTCCTGCAACGCCGATAAATGTCCAGTATTGCAAGGGAGACAGAGTAAGAATCGGTACCCAGCGGTTCAACAGATGCGACAACACGTACAGCGCGATTCCATGCGTCACATAAAGGCTGTAGCTTACTGTGCCGAGCAGAAACACAGCGCGCGAAGTGAGCAGTCCATAGAAGTCATTTCCTGCTATCACAAACACAAAAACCACAAACAAGAAAAGAAACGCTCCCGCATCATACGCTGGAAGCTTCAAGAGCAGAGGCGCTGCCAGGCAAAGCAACGGGATGGGCGTCCAGCGCCGTTGCCGCAATACCGACTTCCAGTGTGGTGGACATTTGACATGCAAAAACGCAGCCAGCATGCCCAATCCAAAACCCAGCCCGAAAAACATGTCCAGAAAAAGGGCCGCCAGCGATCCTATGCTGCCCACTTTTTGTGGATCGGCAATGGCATTCGTAACTGCTGCAACAGTAACGCCGCGGAGCGCAAGCATCAGATAAACGCCGGCCACCAATCCCAGGAATACAAATATGCGATACCCCTTGAACAGCCAGAACAAGACGGGCAACAGAAAATAGAAGAGGATTTGAAAGAACAAAGTCCAGGTAACAGCCGCATTGATATTCAGTGCGTCCTTGATCCCATTCATTTCCGGAGCAGGAGTGAACGTCAACCATCTGAGAATCTCGCCTGCAAATGTAAGCGGCGGCACCGCCAGCGTAAAGCGCGTGCGCACCAGAACAATCAGCACAATGATGCCCACCGAGGCGTAATAAGCCGGTGCTAACCTTCGCCAACGCGCCACCAGAAAGGTCCCATATCTGCCCACTCCGTTTTTGGCGAGGCACTTTGACCAGTAAAGGAATGCGCTCATGAAAAAAAACAATGTAACCGCGGCTGATCCAACGTATGCATAGAACCGTGATGGCGGTGGGGACCACTTACCTGTCTGGAAATAGAAATATGTCACCACTGCATGGCAAAGCAGCACGGTTGTAGCCTGGAGCCCACGGAGGGACTCCAAAGGAACGTGCAGTTTTCCAGTGTCTTGCCGCCAGAACCGTGCGAACAGCGCAGCCACTCCAATCAACGAAGCCATCAACACAAAATAGGGCCAGGGCGAAGTGATCTTCATGTTGCAAATCTCCCTGCGATTTGCTGAGAATCAAATACAGATCACCTGAGCACATTTTTCCCTGGAAACGCCTTGATATCGATGCGGATTTGGTTTCTGGCTTATTACTTTTGGGCCGTATGCTCGGGCAAAGAATGCGTAAAGCGGGAGAAATGCTTTAATGGACGCACTATGAACCCATCCGGGCCGCTCGAAACCATCGCCTTCCGCATGATCCTCAATCCCGGCCAGAAGGAAGAGTACCGCCGCCGGCACGATGCCATCTGGCCTGAGCTTATTGACACCCTGCAGAAGGCAGGCGTCTCCGATTACTCCATCTTTCTCGACGAGCAGACGAATCACCTCTTTGCCGTGCTCAAGCGCCGCCGCGACCACACCACGGATGAGCTGCCCAAAATGGACATCGTTCAACGCTGGTGGCACATGATGGCCGGCATTATGGTAACGAACCCCGACGAATCACCCGTGCAACAACCGTTGACACAGATGTTCTACATGCCGTGAGTCGTGTCTAGGCGAATCAGCAATCGAGAATTTTAAGGTAGATGCCTCGGCCTTCAGGCCGAGGATATAGGCAGCCATCAACAGAGGGCTT
>Ga0137415_10005251_pt1 | contig 12820 bp, 13 predicted proteins | sample CZODoug3_1_1_16f_FD_183082 | JGI IMG/M metagenome (GOLD analysis project Ga0137415, IMG submission 183082) | Vadose zone soil fungal communities from Angelo Coast Range Reserve, California, USA - CZODoug3_1_1_16fungal (Hybrid Assembly) | ecosystem: Environmental > Terrestrial > Soil > Vadose... | reverse complement strand
GGTGGCGCTGGACGCCGGCTTTGCGCGCGTGCGCGGGCGCATCGTGGTCACGCTGGACACCGACCTGCAGAACGATCCGCGCGACATCCCGCGGATGCTCGCCCACCTCGACGGCTACGACGCGGTGACCGGCTGGCGCCAGCGACGGGACGATCCCTGGCTCAAGCGGGTGTCCTCGCGCGTCGCCAACGCAGTGCGGAACTCGATCACCCGGGAGGACGTGCACGACAGCGCCTGCACCCTGCGCGTGATGCGGCGCGGCTGCCTCGCGTGCCTGCCGCGCTTCCGCGGCTTCCACCGCTTCGTGCCGACGCTGCTGCGGATGGCGGGGTGCCGCGTGCTGGAGCTGCCGGTGAGCCATCGCGCGCGGCGGTTCGGCGTGTCGCACTATGGCATTCGCAACCGGGCGTTTGTCGCGTTCGAAGACCTCCTCGCCGTCCGGTGGATGCAGTCGCGACGCCTTCGCTACGACGCGTCCGAGGAGCCCTAGCTCGGCGCGCGGTTCGAGCGGGCGGGGCGGAGGGCCGCTCCCGGGGACACGCTGAGTCGCGACCCGTCCTGTCGTCTCGATCGAGCCACGAGATGGGTCGGTGCTGGCTTCGATATCCCGCAGAAGACACGGTCCCCGGGAGCGGCCCCCCGCCCGAACCTATGACGTCCTGTCGTTCCCTCGGAGCATCGGGCAGAGCTCCACACTCACAGCTTCGTGCTGGGGGGGAGGCCGCTCATTTTTGCGAGGACGTCGAAGACGACGGCGAAGTCGTAGTGGGCGAGGCCGAGGCCCTTGGCGGCGGTCAGCAGCTCGTGGGTGAGGGCGACAGAGGGCAATACGACGCCGGAGGTGCGGGCCATGTCGAGGGCCAGGCGGAGGTCTTTCTGGATCATGTCGACGTCGAACCAGGCTTCCTGGGGCATGCCGAGGACGAAGGGGCCGCGGTACTTCACCATCGGGGAGGCGATCACGCTCTTCAGCAGGACTTCCACGGCGCGGGCGCGGTCGATCCCGGCCTTCTCGGCCAGTAGCACCGCCTCCGCGAAGGCGAGCATCTGGACCGCGAGGCCCTGATTCACCGCGATCTTCATGCTCTTCGCGAGCCCCACGGGGCCCACGTGGGTGATGGTCGGGCCGATGGCCTCGAGATAGGGGCGGGCGCGCTCGAGGACGGCCGGATCGCCGCCGACCATGAACGAGAGCTGGCCAGCGTCTAGCGTGGCGGGGCTGCCGGAGACCGGCGCGTCGAGCAGGGCTCCGCCGCGCGCCGCGACGGCAGCCGCCAGCCGCTCGACCACCGCCGGGCTCACCGTGCTCATCTCGACCAGGATCGCGCCCGCCCGCCAGCCGGCCAGCAGGCCTTCCGGCGGGCGCGTCACCGCCTCCAGCGCGGTGTCGTCGGTGACCATGGTGAAGACCACGTCGGCCCGCTCGGCGACGTCGCGGGGTGACGGGGCGAGCGTCATGCCCGCGCGGACGAGATCGGCCGCCTTCGCGGCGGTGCGGTTGTAGCCGTACAGCGTGTAGCCGGCGTCGAGCAGTCGCCGGGCCATGCGGCCGCCCATCGCGCCGAGGCCGACGAAGCCGAGGGCGGTCACCGGCGGCGTTTCTGGACAGCAGTCTTGCGTTTACTTCCTTTAAGCTCTCTTTGTATCCGTTCGGCTCGCCTTCGGCTGCGCCTCACCGTACCACTGCTGCGGACATCCCCCGCGGCCGCGTTGTCTGCCACCGCGATTACGCTGATCTCGATCTTGCAGTTGGCGTGCGTGGCCAGGCGGGAGACTTCCACGGTGGTCGTGGTGGGGCGGTGCGTGCCCAGATACGCGGCCCAGACCGCGTTCAGATCGTCCTGCTCGGCCACGTTGGTGAGATAGCGCGTGGCCGACACCACGTCGGCCAGCGTGCAGCCGGCCGCGGCCAGCGTGGTCTTGAGGTTCTCCATCAGGAGCACGGCCTGCTCCCGCATGTGGGGCGGCAGGTCGAACTCCTCCTCGCGATGCGGATGGCTATGATAGACCGGCGCCGCGGTGAGCCCGGACAGAAACAGCAGGCTGCCGCGCCGCACCAGGAGCGCGGGAGCATAGGGCATCTCCACGTGGCGCTTGTCGGGGTGATGGACCGGCCGGACGTCTCGGGGCATGACAGGGCATGATTGACGCAGGCCCGCCCGGCGTCAAGCGCTCATGGCCGGGGAACCTTGACTCCTCGTGGCATGTTTGCTAAAACAAACGCCTATTCTCGCCGTGCCCCATCCGCCCGAGACAGTCCGAGGAGGATTCACATGACGATGACGTCCTGGAAACGTCTGGCCCCGGTAGCCCTTGCCGGCGTCGTCTTCGCCTCGCTGCCGCTGCCCGTCGCTGCGCAGACCCCGATCAAGATCGGCGCGTCCATGTCGGTGACCGGTACCTACGCCAAGCCCGGCACGTACCAGAAGCAGGGCTACGACGTCTGCATCGACGAGCTGAACGCCAGGGGCGGAATCCTCGGGCGCAAGGTCGAGCTCGTGATCTACGACGACCAGTCGACTCCCGCCACCGCGGTCCGGCTCTACGAGAAGCTGATCACCGAGGACAAGGTGGACGCGGTCATGGGGCCCTACTCCTCGGCGGTGAGCGAGGCGGTCGCCAACGTGACCGAGAAGTACAAGAAGGTCATGGTCGCACCGCTCGCGGCCACCACCTCAATCTTCAAGAAGGGCCGCAAGTACATCTTCATGGTGATCACCCCCGCCGAGAACTACCTGGACGGGCTGATCGACATGGCGGCCAAGCGCGGGCTCAAGACCGTCGCCATCATCAACGAGGACACGCTCTTCCCCAAGGCGTCGGCCTCCGGCACCGTGGAGGCGGCCAAGAAGCGGGGCATGCAGGTGGTGCTGCAGGAGGCCTATCCGAAGGGGAACACCGATTTCTCGGCGCTGCTCGTGAAGATCAAGGCGGCCAATCCCGACGTCATCGCGGCCGGCACCTACTTCGACGACGCGGTGGCGATCACCCGGCAGATGAAGGAGCTCAACGTCAACCCGAAGATGTTCGGGCTCACGGTGGGCGGGGACCTGCCCGAGTTCTACGACCTGCTCAGGCAGAACGCGGAGTACGTCTACGGATCCACCCAGTGGGACGAGTCGCTGCCGTATCCCGGGCAGAAGGAGTTCCTGGCCGCCTACAAGGCCAAGTTCAAGGGGCAGGAGCCGTCGTACCATACCGCGGCCGGCTACGCGGGCTGCCTGATATACGCGGAGGCGGTGAAGAAGGCGGGGACGCTCGACGCCGACAAGGTCCGCGACCAGCTCCTCAAGATGGAGATCAAGACCGCGTTCGGAGAGTACAAGGTCGAGCCCGACGGCTTCCAGATCGCGCACAAGATGGTCATGCTCCAGTGGCAGGACGGCAAGCGCATCGTGGTGTGGCCGGACGACCTGGCGAACGGCAAGATGCGCTACCCGACGCCGGAGTGGGGCAAGCGATAGCTCCGCGCCGCGCCCGCCGGTCCTCCGGCGGGCGCGGGCACGCTCCGGAGGGCCCGTGGGCGTCCTGATCACCCCGAGCATGATCGGCCAGGTGGTCATCTCGGGCCTCCTCGCCGGCTCCCTCTACGCGATGGTGGCCCTGGGCCTGGGCCTGATCTTCGGGGTGATGCGTGTCCTCAACGTCGCCCACGGCCCGCTCCTGATGATGGGCGCCTACACCACGTTCGGGCTCTTCCAGTGGATCGGCCTCAACCCGTACCTCTCCCTGCTGGTATCGATGCCGCTTCTCTTCCTGGTCGGCGTCGCGCTGCAGCGCTTCCTCGTGCGCCGCGTGGTGGACGCCCCCGAGCTCTCGTCGCTGCTGCTGACCTTCGGCGTCTCGATCGCGCTGGTGAACCTGGCCCAGCTCGCCTTCACCTCGGATCTGCGCTCGGTGGAGTACCTGACCGGCTCCTTCGTGGTGGGCCCCTTCGCCATCTCCAAGCCGCGGCTCGCCACCTGCGGCTTCGCCATCGCGATCACCGTCGGCGCCTTCGTGTTCCTCCGGTCCACCCGGCTCGGCAAGGCGATCCGCGCGGTGTCCCAGAGCCGCGAGGTCGCCCAGGTCTGCGGCATCGACGTGCAGCGCATCCACCTGATCACCTTCGGGCTCGGCTCGGCACTCGCCGCCGCGGGTGGCTCGCTGGTCGCGGTGATGGTGGCGATCCAGCCCGAGATGGGCCAGGTCTACACGTTCAAGTCGTTCCTGGTCATCGTCCTGGGCGGCGCCGGAAATTACCCGGGCGCGCTGCTGGGCGGCCTCCTGCTGGGGCTCGTGGAGCAGATGGCGTCGCTCTTCCTCACCTCCCAGGTCAACGAGGCGGTCGCCTACGTGCTGCTGGTGGTGGTCCTCCTGGTCCGGCCCACCGGCTTGCTGAAGGGGCGCGTGTGAAGCGCCGGTTTCCCGTCGCCCTCGCGGTGCTCGCGGCGGGGCTCGCCCTCTATCCGCTGCAGGCCACCGGCTACGGAATACGGGTGATGCTCCAGCTCTTCATGTGGATCGCGCTCGCCCAGTCCTGGAACCTGATCTCGGGGCTCACCGGCTACGTGTCCTTCGGCCACGTGGTCTTCTTCGGCACCGGCGCCTACGCATCGAGCATCCTGATCGTCACGCTGGGCTGGGCGTGGCCGCTCGCCTGCCTGGGCGGCGGGGTGGTCGCGGCGGGGCTCGCGTTCGTCATCGGCTGGCCGTGCCTGCGGCTGAAGGGGCCCTACTTCGCGATCGCCACGCTCGGGCTGAACGAAGTCTTGAGAGTGGTGGTCTCCTACTACGAGGGCCTGACCGGGGGCGGGAACGGCCTCTCGCTGCCCACGCTGTACGCGAGCGTGGAGATCTACTACGCGATGGGCCTCGTGGCGGCGGCGGTGACCGCGGTCACCTACGTCATCGTCACCTCCCGTTTCGGCCTCCGGCTCATGACCATCCGCGAGGACGAGGTGGCGGCGGAGGCGATGGGAATCGACACCCTGCGCTACAAGCTCTACGCCTTCCTGCTCTCCGCGGCGGCCCCCGGGATCGTGGGCGGTCTCTCCGCGCGCGACCAGGGCTACATCGAGCCCCTCTCGGTGTTTCCGCTGATCATGACGATCACCATGATCGTAATGGCGCTGTTCGGCGGCAAGGGGACGATCTGGGGACCGGTGCTCGGCGCCGCGGTGCTCTTCGCCTTCCAGGAGGTGGTGTGGGCACGCTTCATCTACCTCCACCAGCTCCTCTTCGGCGCGATCATCGTGGGGGTGGTGCTCCTGATGCCCCGCGGAATCCTGGGCGTGCTCCAGCAGAAGTACAACCTGCCCCGGACTATCTAGCGGCTTGGCTAGCCCGATGGCGCCCATCCTGGAGATCCGATCGGTGGTGAAGCGCTTCGGCGGCGTCGCCGCGGTCAACGGGGTCTCGCTCGCGCTCGAGCCGGGCCGCATCTACGGGCTGATCGGCCCGAACGGCTCGGGCAAGACCACCCTCTTCAACTGCATCACCGGGGTGGATCAGGCCGACGAGGGGGAGATCCTCTTCAAGGGGCGGCGCATCGACGGCCTCAAGCCGCACCAGATCTTCCATTTCGGGATGGGCCGCACCTTCCAGGTGATCCGGGTGTTCCCCGAGCTGACCGCGGTCGAGAACCTGCTGGTGGTGACGACCACCGGCTACGCGGAGGCGCAGCGCCGAGCCCAGGAGCTGCTGGCGCTCGTGAAGCTCGACCGGCTCGCCGGCGAGTTCGCGGGCAATCTCTCCTACGGCCAGCAGAAGCTCGTGGAGTTCATTCGCGTGCTCATGACCGATCCCGAGATGATCCTGCTCGACGAGCCCGCCGCCGGCGTCAACCGCACCCTGCTCAACGAGCTCCTCGACGCGGTGAGGCGGCTGCGCGACCAGGGCAAGACGGTGCTGCTGGTCGAGCACGACATGAAGGTGGTCATGGGCCTCTGCGAGACGGTGTTCGTGCTCGATCACGGCGAGAAGCTCGCCGAGGGCGCGCCCGGCGTCATCCAGGCCGACGAGCGGGTCATTGAAGCTTATTTCGGTCGCTAGCGCGCTGCTGCTCGCGTACCTGATCTGGGCTTCGCGGGCCTGGCCCCTGATCCACGACGCCCCGCTGATGCACTACATTGCATGGCTGATCAATCAGGGCGCGGTTCCGTATCGCGATGCGTTCGACATGAACCTCCCCGGCGTCTATCTTCTGCACCTGGCCGTGCTCCGGGTGGGGGGCCCCGGCGACCTCGCGTGGCGGCTCTTCGATCTGGGCTGGCTCGCCGCGATCTGCGGCCTTCTCGCTGCATATAGCCGCCACCTCGGCGGCGGCTGGCCCGCCGCGGCCGGGCCCCTGTTGTTCGGGCTCTACCATCTGAGCGGGGGCGCGTGGCACGCCGGCCAGCGTGACTTTCTGCTCTGCCTCTTCCTCCTGCTCGGGGCCTGGGGTGTCGCGCGGGGCACCGAGCACGGGGCATCCGGGGCGCTGCTCTGGGGCGGGCTGGCGCTCGGCGCGGCCATGATGCTGAAGCCGCACGCCGCCCTCTACTGGGTGCTCTGTGCCGCGATCGCCGCCCGTGATCGATCCCTCGCTCTGTCGGCCTGGCGCGCCGCCGGGCTCGTGGTCGCGGCCGGCCTGGTGGTGCCGTCGGTGGTGTTCGGCTGGCTGGCCTGGCGAGGCGGTCTGGCATCCTTCCTGGGCGTCTTCGTGACGTATGTCATCCCGCTCTATAGCCGTGTGGGCTGGGCGTCGATGCGGCAGGCGGTCGACGGGCATTCCTTCGGTCGGCCGCTGGCCTTGCTGTTCTTCGCGCTCATCGTGCTCGCGCTCTTGACCCCGCCGCCGCGGCAGCCCGCATACAAGGGGCTCGCGCTGGTCGGGGTGCTGTACGGTCTCGGCCACTTCGTTCTCCAGGGGAAGGGCTGGGAGTACCAGCTCTATCCGCTCATCGTATTCATCTGCGCGCTGGCCCCGGCCGCCGTCGTCTCGTGGCGCGCGATCGGCTGGCCCCGCGTCCTCGACCTGTTCGGCGCCCGGCGGCCCATCGCGCTCGCCGTCTGGGCACTCCTCGTGATCGTGCTCGGCGCGAAGGGGGTCGAGGCGCTCGATGCGTCCTGGATCGCCGAGAAGGCGCGCCGGGTGGAGGCCCTGACGCGCGATCTGGGGCCGCGCGTGCCTCCGGGCGCCACGGTGCAGGTGATGGACACGACGTCCGGCGGCATCCACGCGCTGTTCCGTCTGGGTCTCCGGCAGCCCACGCGCTTCATCTACGACTTCCATTTCTTCCACGACGTGAACGACCCGCGCATCCGCGCCCTGCGCGCGGAGCTGGTGGCGGGCCTCGCAGCGCACCCGCCCGCCGCGGTGATGGTGCTCGAGGAGAGCTGGCCCGAGCTCGGCTACGAGCGCCTGGCCACGTTCCCCGAGCTGACCCAGGCGCTCGAGCGCGCGTTCCCCCTGGCCGTGACCGGCCCCGGGTACCGGATCTATGCGAAGCGAAGCGATTCGTAGCGTCATCCGCGCGTACGACGATCCGATCGTGCGTGCGTACTGCTGGGGGCGCTTCTGGATCCTGCGCCAGCGGTTTCTCGACGAGATCGGCCAGTACCTGCCGGCGCGAGGGCGGGTGCTCGACCTGGGCTGCGGCTTCGGGCTCTTCTCGCTCTACTACGCGAGGACGCATCCCGCGCTCACCGTCGAGGGCTTCGACCGCAATGCGCGCCGTATCGAGATGGCCCGCGCGGCCGCGCGGCGGCTCGGTCTCGGCAACGTCCGGTACGAGGTCGGCGACGTCATGGACTATCGGGGCGGCGCGCGCTTCGACGCCGCCTACATGCTCGACATCGTGCACCACATCCCGGAGGAGGCGGTGCGCCCGCTCCTCGAGCAGGTGGCCAAGACCCTGCCGGAAGGCGGGCGGCTGCTCGTCAAGGACGTGGATCGGCAGCCGGCCTACAAGCGCTGGTTCACCCACGCGCTGGACCGGATCATGGATCCGGCCACCCCGGTCCGCTACTGGGGCACCGAGGAGCTGCAGGCGCTCCTCGAGAACGTCGGCTTCGACGTGCACCGCCACCTGATGGTCGACGTGCTGCCCTATCCCCACGTCCTCTACATCGCCCGGCGCCGCCCGTGAGCGCGGAGACGAGCCCGGTCCTCCTGCGCGCCGAGGGCCTGACCGCGGGCTACGGCAAGCTGGCCATCCTCCACGACGTCACCCTCGAGGTGCGCGCGGGCGAGATGGTGAGCGTCATCGGGCCCAACGGAGCGGGCAAGTCCACCGCGTTCAAGACCATCGTGGGCTTCCTGCGTCCGACCAGCGGGCGGGTGCGCTTCGACGGTCAGGACATCACCGGGCTACGACCGGACCAGGTGCTCCCCCGAGGCCTCGCCTACGTGCCCCAGGGCCGCATCGTGTTCCCGCAGATGACGGTGCTCGAGAACCTCGAGATGGGAGCCTACATCGAGCGCGACGGAGCGCGCATCCGGGCCGCGCTCGAGCGCGTCTACGCGCTGTTCCCGATCCTGGCCGAGCGGCGGAGTCAGAAGGCCGGCAGCATGTCGGGGGGCGAGCAGCAGATGGTCGCCATCGGGCGTGCCCTGATGACGAGCCCGAAGCTGATCATGCTCGACGAGCCGTCGCTCGGCCTCGCGCCGAAGTTCGTCTCGCTGATCTTCGAGAAGCTGGGCGAGATGCGGCACGCCGGCTACACCCTGATGGTGGTGGAGCAGAACGCGGCCAAGGCCCTCTCGGTGGCGGACCGCGCGTACGTGCTCGAGCTGGGCCGGAACCGGTTCGAGGGGGTCGGGCGCACCTTGCTGGAAGACCCCGAGGTCAAGCGTCTCTACCTTGGGGGCTGACCGGCCGCTCGGCCCTCGATTCGGCCCGCGATTCGGGTAGAATCGCGGCCGTGATGCTCCGGCGCCTGCTGATCGTGGCCCTCCTGGTGTACGTGGCGCTCGACCTGTCGATCCCCGCGATGCCGGGGGCATTCGGCTTCGATCCGGACGATTCGGTCGAGAGCGTCTATCAGACCCGTGCCCGGGCCGCCTCCGAAGCGGTGATCCCTCTCGCGTCGGGCGCCGCCGCGTTCGTGCTTTCCCAGCTGCCGCCCGACACCGGGCGCCGGCCCGCCCCGATCGGCCCGGGTGGGGAGCGTCCGCGCTCGAGCCGACGATCCGCGGCATCCGACGAGCCCGCGCCTCCGTCCGAAGACCCGCACTAGTCCTCCCGCTCCGATGACCGACGACCGCCCCGCTCCGGGGCGGGCCGGCCGCTTCCAACACGTGTGCTCGGCAGGGGAGGACTGTCCATGGCGAAGGAAACCGATCCGAGGGCCGGCGCATCCTGCCGGATCGCCCTCGGGAGCGGGGAGGCGATCGTGGTCAATCACAGCAAGGGAGGATTTCATGGCGGGGTCATCGCGGTGGAGATCCTGACCTTCATGGGGCTGTGCTCCGAGCGTCTCTTCGCATGCGACCTGGATGGACCGGAGGGCCGGGCCGCCCTCGCCCGGTTGACCGGCGACGGCGGGGCCGCGAGCGTCGAGCCGACCCCGCTGGCCGCCTTCGCGGCCTATCTCGAGGGCTCCGCCTCGCGGGCCGACCTCGAGGCTCGGTGGGAGGCCCTGATGTCGGGCCGTGGCCGGTGATTTTTTCGTCTATGCTTCCGGCCGCGGTTTGAGTATATTCGGTGGGGTTTTCCAAGGGGGACAGGCCGAACCTCATGCGTATCCCACGATCAGCCGTCGTCGGTAGTGCGGCCATCGCGGCCGTGCTGATCGGAATCCTCATCGGATTCCCGATCTCCGCCGCCAAGTCCGCCACCGCCCCGGCCTCGGGACAGAAGGGGGAGCACGCGCCCGCCGGGCACGGCAGCGGTCACGAGATCGACCCCCGGATCATCGCCCGGGGCAAGGCCACCTTTGCCCAGTACTGCGCCAACTGTCACGGCAACGAGGGCAAGGGCGACGGGATCGCGGGGCAGAACCTGCCGATCAAGCCCCAGAACCTGACCGAGGGGCGGATCCTGAACGCGCTGCCGGATCACTTCCTGCACAGCCTGATCGCGCACGGCGGCCAGGCGGTCGGTCTCTCGCCGCTCATGCCGAATTTCACCCCGTACCTCTCGGACGGGCAGGTCGACGAGGTCATCGCCTATGTGCGGACGCTGGCCGAGCCGCCCTACGATCCCAAGGGGGTGCTGCCGGTGGCCACCATCCGTCAGGGGCCGGTGCAGCCGATCTTCTTCAGCCACGTGATCCACGCCGGCTCGTATCAGATCGCCTGCCAGTACTGCCACTCCGGCGCGCGCCGGAGCAGTGCGGCGGGCGTGCCGTCGGTGGAGCGCTGCATGGGCTGCCACAAGATCGTGGCCGCCGAGGGCAACCCCGAGGTCAAGAAGCTCCACGGCTACTGGGATCGGCAGGAGCCCATCCCGTGGGTGCGCATCTTCAAGGTGCCCGAGCACGCCCAGTTCACCCACAAGCAGCACGTGCAGGCGGGCGTGCAGTGCCAGACCTGCCACGGCCGCATCGAGGCGATGGAGCGGGTGCACGCCGAGACCGGCCAGCACATCCTGAACGACCTGCAGAACCTCGCCGGGATGCCCGCGCCTCCGCGCAAGCTCACGATGGGCTGGTGCGTGGAGTGCCACCGGACCGCGAACGTCAAGGGAGTGCAGGGCGTGCAGACGGCGGCGGACGCCCCGATCCCCTCGGTCTGGGCGGCTCCGGGCAGCGAGAGCGCGCGCCGCAACGCGCCGCTCGAGTGCGTGACCTGCCACCACTAGCCTGACCCACCGCGCCCGCGCCTCGCGGGCCGCGGTCGGCGTGGGGCGCCGATGCGCGCGATCTGGAGTACGCTGCTCGTCTACGGGATCGCCTTCGCCGCGGTGTTCGGGCTGCAGCTCCTGGCCGTGACCGCGCTCCTGACTTGGCGCACCGGCACCCTCGATCTCGAGCGCGACGCCCTCACCGCGCTGCTGGTCGGGGTGCCCGCCTCGTCGCTCACCCTCATCGCCATCGCGCTGCTGGCCGCTGGCCGGCCGCGGAGCCTTCGCCTGCGGCTCCTGCCGAGCGGGGTTCCCGCGCGCGAGATCGTGGTGATGGTGGTCGGCATCCTCGCGCTGAGCCAGGCGCTCGAGTCGCTGGTGCTCCTGCTGGACGTGGGCACCGGCCCCGCGCTCGAGTGGATGGCGCGCACCATGGCGTCCGCCCCGCCGCTCGGGCTCGCCCTCGCGGTGGTGGTGGTCGGGCTGTTCGCGCCGGTGGGCGAGGAGCTGTTCTTCCGCGGCTACATGCTGACGCGCCTGCGTCAGGTCTGGAGCCCGGGTCCGGCGATCCTGGTGAGCGCGGTCGCCTTCGGGATCATCCACGGCGAGTGGGTGCACGGGCTGCTCGCCGCCGGCATCGGCGTCTACCTGGGGCTCGTGACCGAGCGCTCCGGCAGCGTGGTGCCGGCGATGATCTGCCACGCGGCGAACAACACCGCCTCCGTGCTGCTCTCGGCGTGGCTCGGCTCACCCCAGGGCCACGCGCTGAACGCGGGCCTGGTGATCGCCACCGGGCTGGTGGTGGCCTGGGCACTCGTCCGGCTGCGCCGAGCGTGGCCGCGGCCCGCCTGAAGAACGGACGCCGCGCTCAGCGGCCGGAATCGAGGATCGCGGTCAGGCTGCGCAGATCGGGGCAGGTGTCCAGGGACTCGACCATCTGGGCCACCGTGTCCACGCGGTCGGCGGGCAGCACGAGGCCCGCGCACTCGCGGAACTTCTCGCGCAGCGCCTCGAGCGAGAGCGGGTTGGCGGGATGGCCGGGGACCGGCCGCGGGTCGATGGTGGCCCGGCGCCCATCCTTGAGTCGCACGGTGAGCCGGGTCCACATGTGCCGCTCGAGGTCGCCCGGGATGTCCGGATCCACCACCACGCGCACGCGCTCCATCAGCCGGCGGATCGCGGGATCCTGCGCGCGCTCGTCCTGGAAGGTGGCCATGCCCACCCGGCCATCGGCCAGCGCGGCCGCCGCCGAGAACTCGGCCGAGAACTTCGCCTCGAGCCCGGTGCGCGGGCGCGAGTGGATCAGGATGCGCGGGACGCCCGCGCCCACCCCCACCGTGAGCTCCTCCACGTCGTCCGCGCGGATGCCCTGGACCCGGCGCAGCTCGAGCGCGCCGTCGATGATGGAGTGCGTGCAGGCGCAGGAGGGGTAGGGCTTCACCGCGACGCCGGTGGTCAGGATCTTCCACGGCGCGCCCAGGGTGCCGAGCGGCTCGAGGGCCCGCTTTCCCGCGCCTAGCACGCTGAAGAACCCCTGCGGTCCCTCGATCGCGTGCTCCGACGCGGTCCAGCCCTCGCGCGCCATGAGCGCGGAGAGCACCCCGCTCCGCGCCGCGTGCCCGGCGTGGAACGGCTTGGTCATGGTGCCGAAGTTCTCCTTGAGGCCGGAGGCCTGCGACGCGGCCACCGCGAGGGCGTGACGCGTCTGGACCGCGTCGAGCCCGAGCAGCCGCGCCGCCGCCGCCGCCGCGCCCAGGGTCCCGAGCGTACAGGTGGCGTGCCAGCCGTGCTCGTAGTGCGCCGGGTTGATGACCTCGGCCAGCGTGGTCTCCACCTCGAAACCCAGGAGGAAGGCGTGGAGCACCGCCCGGCCGTCGGCCAGCGCCAGCTCGCCCGCGGCCAGGGACGCGGCCAGCACCGGCGCGGAGGGATGGCCCATCAAGGCGAAGTTGGTATCATCGAAGTCGAGCGCGTGGGCCGCGGTGCCGTTGCAGATCGCGGCCCACACCGCCCCGGTCCGCCGGCCGGTGCCCACCACCGTGGCCAGCGGCACGCCGCCTTCGGCCTGCGCG
>Ga0137415_10005250_pt1 | contig 12820 bp, 16 predicted proteins | sample CZODoug3_1_1_16f_FD_183082 | JGI IMG/M metagenome (GOLD analysis project Ga0137415, IMG submission 183082) | Vadose zone soil fungal communities from Angelo Coast Range Reserve, California, USA - CZODoug3_1_1_16fungal (Hybrid Assembly) | ecosystem: Environmental > Terrestrial > Soil > Vadose... | reverse complement strand
TCTGGATCGGAGGACCTCGGACTCCCACAGACTATCTGTACCAAAGAAGCCGAGTACTTCAGGGACATTTACAGCTCATCAGACTGTTCGGCAAGATGCCAACCACGTTCGAGTTCCAAGTCCTCTCGAAGCCACAACGATATCTCAGGCTCCTCGTCAAGACTGTTGCAAAGCTTGGCCCCTCGCACCTGCCCCCATTGATCGTAGCAGGATTCCTCGAGTTTCTCAGCTTGCAGGTAGCGATAATCTCCTCTTTGACCAGGCACGGTCGCAAGCCATGGCGGATAGCGGAGACCACTAAACAGATCTGACCCCTGAATTGTCAAATCTCAGCGAGTTTTACAACGATTAGGAGCTGATCGGAACGGTTAACCTTGGCCCATTAACCCGCTTCCCATCAAAACATATTGCTATTGGGCTCGCCATCAGGGAACTCCTCGCCCCCTGGACTGGTCATCCCTACGACTTTGAGATCTGGACCAGGCTGGGCTTCTACATGCAGAACCTCGTCAATCCCTATGGCAGATTGCCGTACGTGCAAGGGTTGAGCTTCTCCCCCTATGCCACCACGGGCTCCATCAGTTATCCTCCGTTCTCTGCTTTCATCTTCGCCTTGACCTATCGACTCTACGCTCTACTAGGCGAGCCATCCAGGTTCCTGTACTACTTCCTACTGAAACAGCCCATGGTGTGGGCAGACATTGGCTCTGCAGTGGTTTTGGTAAAGATTATTCTTTTGTCGGGAGACGCAAGATCGGCTAGGACCGCCTTCCTAGTCTGGCTCTACTTTCCACTGGGAATCATATTCTCCAGCATGTGGGGGCAGCTGGACCCTATCGCTCTGTTCCTCTCTCTCCTCACCATCTACTTCTTCCAATCTTCCAAGTGGTTACCTTCAGCAGCAATACTTGGACTGGCGATCTACCTCAAGACATTGCCCATAGTTTTTCTTCCCGTATTCTTGATCCAGGCACGAAATAGGAAGATTAGACTGGGCTATTCACTCGTTTCTCTGGTCATTCCCATAGCAGGAACCCTGATCCCAGCTGTGTCGTTCAACTGGGGCTACAGTGCAATGTACAACAACTTGTCTTTCCAAGTTGCAATTCCATCGACCGGTGCAATGAGCGCCCTAAGTCTCACCTATTTCGCACTCCCCCTCTCAAGTCTGGCCCTCTATGTCACCGGTTCCATTTGGATACCAGTCTTGCTTGCAACATACATCTATGTCTGGAAAAAAGGTCTCCCGCTATTCCACGGTCTTCTAATCGCTATCTTGGCCTTTAGCATTTCAAGGCCCTTCCTGCCAGAACAATGGAGTCTCTACCCCTTGGCCCTACTGCTCTTGATTCAGACAAGAGAAAACATGGGGCATTTTCTAGGCTTGGCTGTCTCCTCGACAACTTTCCTCGCCGTTAACAACGGGCTCCTAGTCAAGTTCTTCACGCCCGTCTCGACGGGTGCCTTCAACTGGAACATTCTCATCGACCCATCGCCGTATGTACCTCTCTGGGTTGCCTTCAGGTCGTTACTGGCTCTTCTCTACTTCACAGAATCCCTCCTTGTCGTTCTAGGAAGAGAATCCATTGTAAATCGCGCAATCCTATCTGCGAAACCGGCGTGGTCGTTGCAAAGGCGACGCATTTCTCCCACGGAGGTTGGTCTTGTTTGAGAGTCAAGATAATTTTCGCCATTCTGGTTGCAGTAATCATAGTTGAATCGACGATCTTGGCCCTGCCCTACTTGTCCAATTTTCATTCATACGGGGCGGCGTACACGAGAAGCTATTCCCAGTCTATCTCATTCCCATTTTCAGTCTTTAATCAGCCTATTTCGAACGATACGGAGCATGCCCTCAACCCTACGCTCCAACGATCATGGGAAGTAGACGTACAAAGTTCGCTCGTACCTTCATCTCAATCGGTTATCACGGAGGCGGAGATAGCCTTCGCCCCCGCTTACCCCGTAGAATACAGGTCCATTCCCACAATTGTAGTTCAAGAACGTGCCGATGGATTGTTGAGAGTAGAGTACTTCGCCCAGAACTGGCCCAACACCTCTGGACTCCTACTCTACAACAACAGCGCACCGGGCTGGACAGGGGGAAAGGGCGTCAGCATCGTATTCCGTAGCTCTGGCCCACCGTCGGAGGTCAACCCGCAACTCGCCCCTCGACCAAACGGCAACGTAGACATTAGAGTTGGAGGCGTGACTGTATTGTCGAGCTATCCGATAGCCTGGGCGAACTTGTCAGCGTTGTACCTGTTTGGCTATCCAGGCTCCTCTTTCACTAGTGGATCGGTTCAGATCAGCTTCTACGAACTCTAACCAGGTTGAGCCTCATGATAATTGCCATTTTAGCTGTTTTAATCCTCGCTTCCTCAAGCGCGAACGTAACTGTGCAACAGGGCGTGCAAACGGGGGTGCCCAGGGGATACGTCGTGTCGAACCTGGACCCCACATTCACATTCAGTTCCACACTCAATAACCAGATCTACGACCCCAACTTTCTCCCCGGGTTTGAAGTAGGGCTAACCAACACTTCTTTGTCATGGAACTCGGGGAATGGTTATGGAAGTTTAGGATACTCGATAGGCCCTTGGTCCCATGAACAGATAGGACTCCCCCACTTCGCCGTTGGTCCACAGTGTTGCAATTTCGCTGAGGTTCCTCACACTCAGCAGTTTCGGCGTGTCGAATGGGGCGACTACTACACTGTGAAAGCTGGCTTCGGTCCGCCGGGGGTCAATGTGGAAAACTACACCACCAACTTTAGTGCTCCCGCATATGTCGGTCTCAGAACGGACTGGAACTGGAGCGTCCAAGTCTCGCTAGACTGGAAACTTCCTATCCTGATGAACCCCGGTAACGAATGGGGAGCAATTGGAATCGCAATAACCCAGTATGTTCCAGGCGCCCCTGGCAACCTCGTATACTCGTTGGTCAATTTCTGGATGGATGGGAACAGCTCAAGCACCGTCACTCCCGCTTCGGATGGGACCGAGCGGAGGGTTGTGCTGTCGAATCTCGCGGTGTACCATCCTGTTCAAATTACTGGTACGGGAAACGAAACAATCACCGTCAATATTTCTCCGTACCTTGAAGATACGCTTCGGGTGCTTGGCCTCCAGAATGTTCAGAACCAGCGTCCGGTGATCTCGTATGTCTACTTGAACGTCGAGGGCTACAACTTCGGATGGAACACGACTCTTTGGTCGTTCAAGGTGATGTCTCAACCAAACAATTCCACCTTGGGTACGTCGTTCCTAGTGGTGATTGACGTGGTTGTTGTTGCCGTTGTCTCTGTGAGTCTTTTCTATTTGGACCTGAGGAAGAACGCCTCATCGCGATCACAACGAGTGCAATTAGTGGGACAATGATAGTTGCATAAAGAAGTCCGTTTTGAATGGCCGGGTCGGGGAGAGACGCACTTGGTTGCGTCTGGAGAGGAATCGGGTAGAGGATCGGTGGACGCAGAATAATGGGGGGTCTAGGGGTTTGAGAGAAGTTGAAGAAGTCGAGCGGCAGGCTCGACTGAGCAACCAATCCATTTAGCGGCGGCAGGTTCCAGTTGTATTCGACGAAGTGCAGCAGTGAGAGGTGGCTTAGGAGGGTGTCTGAAACAAGGTTCTCCTTACTATATGGCGAAATAACGAGCAGGGGGACCCGTTGCCCGAGCCCGACCAGTTCATTGGTGAACGAATGATTTACGGTGAACTCTCTAGGAGGGACCACGTGGTCGTAGAAACCGCCTCCCTCATCCCAAGTGATGAAGATTGTGGTCGTGGGCCAGAAGTTGCTTTCCATTACGCGGTTGACCATGGACACAGTCCAGAGTTCGCCAGTTGTCGGGTTGAACGGCGGATGCTCGGTGAAGTCTGGGACCCCAAGCGAGTTCACAAAGCTCACGGATGGGAGGCCTGAACCGCTGGCAAGCTCCTGGAATAGGTCGGAAATGTTCCTAGTGTTGCGAAGAGCCTGCTGAGGCGCCTCGGTGGTGTAGTTCAGCGGGTACACGTTTGACGGTCCGCCGTAAGCGTCGAGGAAATCGTAGTATCCCCAACTGACACCGGCGTCGTCGAGCTGTCGCATCACGGTGCTAGCGTAGGGAATGTATGGCGGGGGTCCATAGTTCGCGGAGACCGGCGTGTCTCCCGCTAAAGTCAGCAACCTGTTCGGCGTGCTTGTGCTCAAGACCGGAGCGAAGTAGTTGTCGCCCAGCCCGTATTCCTCGGCATAGTCCCAGTACCCGGCTACCGAATGATAGTCAAAATAGACCATTGACTGGGGACCAGAGTAGGCTGCGAAACCCGTTCCACCGTTAGAATAATCCATCTCGTACGTTACTTGTCCCTCGACCGGGTTGGACGGAGCTTGGCTCGTGCTAAGGTTGGGTGAGACGCATGAGTTCATGTACGGCAGGCACACTCGGCCCGGTACTCCGTTAACTTGCCTTAGGTGAGATATCGTCGAGTCGACTCGCGTGCCGTTTGCAGTAGGATAAGTCCCAAAATAATTGTCAAAGCTGTGGTTCTCCTGCATTATGATGATTACATGCTGTATCGGAGTCGCTGTGCCGGAAAATGCTGAAACCGCATGAGACGACGTGAGCAGTATGAAGACCAGTGCCACTTCGAGGAATCTTCTTGACATTTCGTGCGTCCGACAAGCGCAGGGCTAGGTATTTGCCCAATAAAGAGTTACTATTTTACTAGTAACAAGAACTAGGGCTCCCTAAACAAGTAGCAGGCACGACGCATTCGATCGCGAGTCGCCTTCAAACCACCCTGGAGAGTTGCGCCTGCGAGAGTACGAACCTGTCAAACTCTGACGCGGGTGGAGGTCGTTAGACTGAGACGTTGAATCTTCTTCTGGTCTCTTGATGGGACAATGCGAACTTCACTGTTTGGAAAGGTCTTGTCGAAGGCGCTGTGTTTTAGGTGCCAGTCGAGGAAGATTGAGAGAGCGGCCACTTCACTCATCGGCTGGTTTGTCACTGAAACGTTCCAGTCTGCGAGTTTGAAGACTTCGCCAGGCATCTTCTCCGACCCCACGACAACAAGGATGTCCCCTTCAACTTGATTGATCTCGTCAATAACGTCAGGCAGTCTCAATCCGTAGGCGGTCAGATGGACGATCTTTCCGCCCTTGTCGCTCCAATCTCGGATAGTCTTTCTCCACGGTTGCCCAGATTCGATTGAAAAGTCTCCGCCGAATCGCCCCGTTACTTCCCTGATAGTAGCTTCAACCGTTTTGTCCTCTCTATCTGCTATGATTAGGCCGTCAGCCCCCAGTGCTCGGGCTGTGAGGCAGACGTGGGTCGTTACCCTTGAATCCCTGAAGAACCTGTGCCCCATTCGGAGCACCATAATCCGTCCCATATCACGCCCCCGGTCGTTTTAGGCTAATAGATTAAATTGGAGAAGCGCACAATATAGGGCGTCAACGAGGGATTTTTGCGAGTATGGTGTCTAATCACGATGATCTTGAACGACTGGCAAGCTTCTTCGGCGGACAGGAAGCTCTCAGCGTCGTCCAGGCCCTATCAGACGCTGGAACGACTACTGATGATATTATCGCGGTCAACGCGAATGTCAAGCTGAACGCCGCCCGCAGAGTCCTCTACAAGCTCTACAACCATGCCCTGGTCACTGTTGTCCGGAGTCGGGATGAGAAGACAGGCTGGTTCATCTATCACTGGAAACTGCAGCCAGACCAACTGGACGCCTTTGTCAGAAGCAGAAAGAAGAAGGCTCTGGAAAAGATGCGAACACGCCTCGAATACGAGAAGGGACACACCTTCTTCATGTGCAAAGGCTGCCTCACGGTTAGAGTGACTTTTGAAGAAGCCATGGAGTCCGCCTTCCGGTGCAGTAGCTGCAACGGTCAACTAATTAGCGAAGACAATAGCAGAACAGTTCAGGTGCTGGAGGATCTATCGAAGAAGATAGAGTCCGAACTCCAGGAACGACCCGCAGCGTTCCACCCTGACAAGATCTGATTTTTCGAGGCAACAGCAAGTGGTAGAGGAGTGGCAGATCGCCACCCTCGCTGAGAAAATCCCTTCGCAAGCTCTCAGGCAAGGCTCGCAGATTGTTGGAAGGATCTTGGCCGCACGGGCCAAAGGGCTCAAAATGGTATCGGACTTTAGCTTCCGAGAACAATGGCTCCAGATCAGGGCCAAAGGCGAAGACGCGGACGCGTTTCTCAACCTACTCAGACAAGAGCAAGGCGAAGCTCCTGTCTCCCGTGCGAACTTGGAAAAATGGGACATCGTCAAAGGTTTCGTCGCAGGCGCGGGTCGAATCGGCTACGGCGTCTACCTCGACGTTGGAATCCAGGACCCATCTCCCAAAGATGCCCTTTACCCACTCCACAGAATGCGAGCCCAATTGGCCGACGGAGAGGCTAAATCGGCTAGAGAAATTCTAGATAGTAATGCACTGGTCGATTATGTACCGCTAAAGATGATTGTGACGGAATTTCAGGGGGAAAATATCTCCGTCGAGATGGAAGATGAGGCTAGAGATCGTATTGTTTCGTGGAGAAAGTATCCCTTTGATAGGGTAATAGTGATTGGAGCGGACAAGACGCAAGCGGAGACCGCCGTGAGAGCATCAGGGCTTCAAAGCGACATTGTAGAAGTCGAAAGCCTATCCCTATTTGTCCAATCCTTAGTATGCAAGATTGGCACAGACGCGCCGGGAGTAATTGCCAAGATTGGAGGCAGACTCAGAGGGATGGGCTTGAAATCATACAGAACCCCTACCAAACTGTAGACACAATCACAGCGAATTCTCATCTATCGGGTTGCCGAGCATCGATGTTTCTAGGACGTCGTAAATTGTCTCAGCGATTTCTAGAGCCTTGCGAGCCTTCTCTCTGCTTCTATCGGGCTTAGACCTCAAACCAGAACCTTCCAAAGCGTTCGGGGCCCATGGAGGATAATAAGCCGTTTCGCTGATGGAGCTGAGCCAGAAAACGAGGAATCATAGTCCTTGTGTTAGGGGCCTTCGTCTAATCTTACTCTCTCTCCCTGTTCTTTCTCACGTTCTTCGGACTCTGTGTGACACTTTTTCAATCGAAACTCTTCATATCCAGTCGGGAACTATTCTAGTCGTGGTCGTGGTCTCGACAATGGTTCCAATGTAGCGGTCGCTATACTTTTGCCGGCCGTCTCCGTGGGTCCCAAGACCCGCTGCTACGTCAACGATAAGGAGAATGAAGGCGATCTTGGAGATATTTCTGACAAACGAGGACCAAAGATCTAGACGTTTGCTGTCCAGCCTTGCAACCCTCAGACCCATCAGCTCTTTTCCAAGGGTTCTCGCGAACAGAGCTTCAGCGAAAACAAAGTAAGCTAGGATAATCAATGGTGCGATTCCGCCAAGCCAGAATCCCCAGAACCATGCGAAGGGGAATGTCTGACCGAAGAAGATTGTGGGAAGCGCGGGGAGGGATACAGCGAGGAGGAGAACATACGCTACAACTGAGACGATGGCCACATCGATTATGTAGGCAATAACCCGTTTCGCCCAGTGGTCCTGAAACCCTTTGTCGTCTTTTAGCCGGTCGAAGCCGGTTTGCAAACCCAAGGTCATTGTTGGCGAGGGTTTGGCTGGGGCTCCACAGCTGTGACAAAAGGAAGAGTTCTCGTATAGTTGGGAGCCGCATTTCCAGCAGTAAGCCATTGTTCGCAGTTAATGATAGGTGAGTCTATTCTTCTATATCACTGTAGGGGCTTGTGAGAACGGCCCTAACCGTCTACGAGCGTGCATGTGTTTCGATGAGTTCTCGGAACTTATGATTCTTCGTAAGCTCGTCAGCGACTGTGTCGTCTTCTTTGCCTTCGCGATTCCAGACAATGTACCGTCTCTCTCCGCCGCGAGAGAGTTTTGCTATGAAAAAGGGCATGTAGAACAGTGTCCCATCCAAAAGTTCTAGTTTGTTCAGGTCGATTTTCGGTGGAAGCTGCAGTCCGTCGGCAAACATCTTCCATCGCAGCAACTTCGTCTTTCTCAAGAACTCAATATTCTCCTTCAGGTTTTCTCTCGCAGGACTCTCCTTCGGGAGAGCCTCATACTGTTTTGACCTCTCTTCTGACTGTACTTCGTAGTCTCTCAATAGATTCTTGAGTTCTGATAGTCGCTCACTGACCAAAACAGTGGAGTCGACGCCATTTATGACCGATGCCGAATCCTGTTCCATGTCAACAAGTGTTGGAGCCAGCTCTACAAGCCTAGGGTCGAAGCCGAAGTTCGCCTCTCGTAAGGCCAACATCGTTGAACGGCCTTCGTTGACCACAGTCTGCTTTGACAAGATGCCTTTTTCCGCGGGAAACCGGTAGGTGAAATCGAGATATGGTAGAAAGATTGTTTTGGCGAATACAACTTTTTCCTCCGTTCCACCGAGAATGCCTTTCTTGGCCCGTTTTCTGTCGGTGTCCCGCAAGAAAACCTCTTCCGGCACCGCAAGCGGGATCGCTCTAACTGTCATCTTTTCGGGAGCCGCTACTTCTTTCAACCGTTTTATTTCTAAAGGTTCCAGCGGTCCACGATGGTAGCTCATCAGCCATCTGGGACTGAGAATCCCGGATTCTCCCTGATCGAAGATCTGGTAGTAGAACTCGCGGGTCTTCAAGCCCGAGATCACCTGGAACGCGTCAGCGCCGAACGAGAGACCGGTCCGGACCCTCTCGATGTCTTGTCGAGTTGATAGGTTGCCGATGAACCGGAAGTTAGCGTTCGAAATGACCTTGTAATCTACGTCCACGGGGTTTTGGGTTGCCATCACGATTCCTAGTCCATAGGCTCGTGAGACGTGGATGAGATGCATCAGAATCCTCTTCGAAGGAGGCTCCCGGATAGGTGGGCAGTAGCCGTGGATCTCGTCGAAGTAGAGAAGATACTGAAGGGTCTGAGTTCCTTCTTGCCTGTTTATCCAGTAGAACAGTTCTTGGAGGAGGTATTCTACGAAGACCTGTTTTCCTTCCTCGCTCGGAATCGTACGAAGATCGACAATGTTTATCGGGGTTCGGCCCTGGGATTTGTGGAACCAGCGATCGAAATCCGGGGGCTCACCTAGGAACCATGCTCTGGCAGCAGCGTCCGTGACCAGGACGTTGAGGCGTCGGGAGAGTTCGCTTCTCTCTCGCTTGCTGATCGCATCGTCGAGAGGTAGCATACCGAGTTTTTCGAAGGGCGGGTTGGATACCAGCTCGATCAGCCTCTCGATCGTAAGCTCGTGCCCAGCATTCCATTCATCTTCCAGAATCCTAGAGATGAGCGACCGCTGGACTTTTCCATTATCCGAATAGCCTGCTAACCGAAGCAGGTTGGAAGCTTTCAGCTCAAGCATGTCGAAGGCAAGGCTTGGATCCTCTCCCATCTTTTTCGCAAAGTCTTTCGGCGGAGTCAGCCGGGGGCTCATAGAGACGGGTAGGCCTGTGTTTGACCGCGGCGTGAAGATTCGAACGTCGGTCTTCTCGACGAACCGTTTCAGCTCGTCATCGTCACGGGCGAGGGCATTGTAGCTGTCATTGTATTGAGTTACCAGTTCTTTCTCGTAGTCTTCAGGGGTCTTGCCGAGAAGTTTCGCTTCGTTGTCCGAGTAGGGTCGGAAGCTGAAGTTCTCAGAGCGAATGCCCAGGCATCCGATGTCACCCTTCGGGTCTATCGCGAGAACTGGTGTTCCTCGGCTTGATGCTTCCTCCATTATTGATTTACAGAGAACTGTCTTCCCGGAGCCGGTTGCCCCGAACACGATGGTATGTTTTGTGAGACTGCTGGGGTCGATGGTGAACTGTTTCCCTTCACCGGTCTGCCCTATCAGAAGCTTCGCCATGACTCATACCGGTTTCAGTAGGTTTTCCCTGGGGGCAAACGTGGTGCCTTGGCCCTTCCTCATAAGCCCAGAGGCGGGCTAGATGTTCGCTGTGTAACGAGGACGATCTTGGAGACGAGCCTATTGTGTCGGGGCTTGAGAAGGAGGTATCGGGGCAGGCGGGGCGGGTGGTGCCCAGGTTTGCTGGGGCGGCATTGATGGTGGAAGCTGCTCAGGTATTGAGAAGAACGCTACGATTTGCAATATCTCCGCTATCAGGAGGATGAGGAATCCAACGAGTATTATGGTGAGGGCGGCTCCTATCAGGTATAGGAGGCCGGTTGTCTGGAACATGTTCACGTTCAATCTCATGCCAATCCTCTCGTAGCTCCTCCGAAGGAATATTGCCGATACGAGATAGAAGACCCAGACGACCACGAGTCCTAGGATCAGGAGACCTATCGCTCCTAATACACCAGGCGGAATGCCCGAAGAACCGGGTCCAAACCGGCCGAGGCTGAGGAACGAGAAAAATGCTACAATCACTATTACGCCGAAAACCACCAGTCCAACTATCGATAGGACAACTGCGATAATCATGTCATTGAAGATCCCGGGCTCGTTAACGGATTCAGAGACATTCTTGACCGCTACAAGGATTAGGATGAAGCCTACGATTGCGAGGACGAATCCCACGTTGGGAATCGCGCCGAGAAGAACGAGTATGGAGCCTACTCCACCGAGCGTCTTTGCCTGGTTGAGGGAAGCCATGGATAGCCGCCCGGTTTCTGGGTAGATAATGCTTTACTGATGGTGCCGCAACGGGGCGCTTCTTCTTGTTAGCTTTCTACTTGGCTTCTGGTTCCCTATGTTTTACGAGTGCTATGTCGCCTATGGTTAGTTCTCTCGGCCCCGCCTGCCTTACTGGAATGGTGGAAACCTCCAGTTCTTCTCGAGGCGCGAGAAGTTTGACCCGTAGAATATGTTCTAGTTCCCTGGTCAACCGCATGGTGGGCAGTATCTTGCCTAGCTCGATCTTTTGGATTACCGTCAGCTTCTCCTTCGCCTTGAAGGCGAGATCCATCTGTGACAAGCCTAGCTTCTCCCTGCCTTCCTTTACGACCTGAGGATAGTCCTCTACTAGATCGGAATCTTCAACTGCTTTCGGGAGGCTTTCTATTGGAGTTCGAGTATGGGACGGCACTGACCCGAGACGAGCTGTTCTGGGCCTTCTCTCGGGGAAGCCTGGAAGCTGCTTCCCTAGGCTTGAGCATTGCTGGCAAACTATCAGGGTTGCGCCTTCGACAAGGGAACGGCCGGGCTTACCGACGATCTCGCTACCGCAAACCTCACAGTACAATGGCTGTTACAAGACCTCGCGGCGAGAAACAGTAGAAATAGGCTCCGACCCCGCTTAATTAGCTATCGGAAGAAAGATGCCCCTCCAGCCCGTAAAACCCCAGCTCCACGAGCTACGAAGGATCAGAGCCGTGGCCGCGTACCAGTTCGGCAAAGGAGCAGAGAAGGCCTTTCCTACGTCAATCCTAATTGTTCGATCTCCGAACACCCACCGAATACGACACGTCTACGCTGATGGAAAATTATTGGCCACTTACCGTCCCAAGGATGGACTCTTGGCTCTAACCGTGAATGGAGGCTTCGCGCTTAAGCGGGTGTTCAAAGCTCCGAAGCTACGGGTCAAGGTTACCCCCGGAGTTGAGGCGTTCATCAGGAGGGGCGGAAACGTGTTCGCCAAGCATGTGATCGGCGTGGATCCTGAGCTACGGCCTGAAGAGGAGGTTCTGGTGGTGGACAAGAGAGATCGGTTGTTGGCTGTTGGAAGATCCTTCTTCAACGCCATAGAGATGCAGAGCTTCAAGATCGGGATAGCGGTGAAGGTTCGGCATGGAGCAGCTGATTCTGAATAGGCTTAACAATCACCGGACTGGTGGAAAAGAATGATTTCGTGATGATGCGTCGAGGAAAGGTCAACCCCCGCGAGGCAAACAGAATGATGCAACGTATGGGCATGCAAGTACAACAACTAGACGATGTCACTAAAGTGATCATGGAAACCCCGACCAAGAGGATTGTAATCGACAACCCCGAGGTTGCCACTGTAACAGTCCAGGGACAGACTGTCTACCAGGTGGGCGGAGGAACTATGAGAGAGGAAGGGATAGGCGGAGGCTCCGAGGATGACGTGAAACTTGTCGCCTCACAAGCTGGCGTATCCAATGAACAAGCGACGAACGCGCTACGACAGTCAGGCGGAGACCTTGCGCAGGCCATCATCCTGCTCAAACAGAAACGTAGCCCCTGAATTGTTCCGATGACGATTCAAGCGACCCTGTGCTTCATCCTCCACGATAACAGGGTTCTATTGCTGAAGAAGAACCCTGGCCTCTTCGGAGCGGGGAAGTGGAACGCGCCAGGCGGAAAACTACAACCCAAGGAGACCACTGAACATTGTGCTATAAGAGAAGTCTACGAGGAGACCGGTCTCGTAGTCGAAAGCCCGAGACGAGTTGGAACCCTCGTCTTTTTCAAGCATAACGGACGCCAAGACCCGGACTGGATAGCACACGTATTCCTCACGACCGAGTTCCACGGGACCGTCAAGGAGGGCAAAGAAGGCATTCTTCGATGGTATCCTATCAACCGACCTCCCTTTGACGAGATGTGGGAGGATGACAGATACTGGTACAGACTCGCCATCGAAGGGAGAAGATTTCGTGGAGATTTCTATTTTCGAGGAGATTTTGAGAAACTAGTTGATCATAAGATCGAGCTTCTCTAGCCCGGTTGACTATTAAGGAGACGATTCGACAAAGAAGCGTTCAGGATTGCGGCTAGTCGAGTGTGTTCCCAACTTCAGCGAAGGCCAGAGGAGAGAGGTCATCGAATCCATCGCAGACGCGATAAGAAAAACGCCTGGCGTCACGCTTCTCGATGTGGAATCGAACCCGGACCACAACCGGTCTGTGATTAGTTTCGT
>Ga0137415_10005248_pt1 | contig 12821 bp, 8 predicted proteins | sample CZODoug3_1_1_16f_FD_183082 | JGI IMG/M metagenome (GOLD analysis project Ga0137415, IMG submission 183082) | Vadose zone soil fungal communities from Angelo Coast Range Reserve, California, USA - CZODoug3_1_1_16fungal (Hybrid Assembly) | ecosystem: Environmental > Terrestrial > Soil > Vadose... | reverse complement strand
CGACGCTCCTCGAAAACAGAATGCGTCGGAAGATGGATCTTCCGGTATCTCCCAATCAGGCCCTTCGGGCCAACAAACACAGCAGTGTTATGGATAACACCCTTGACTTCACTTTCCTCGGGCATGCCGAAAACGACGTGAACACTGTGCTCCTTGGCGATGCTCTCGACCTTCCGCGTGCTGGGACCCGGGATCGACTCTGCCAGAGGAAAGACCTCGTCCCTCATGTTATAGCCTGTCAGATGGAGCTCAGGAAAAATCAGCAGATCGATATTCTTCTTTCGAGCCCTAGACGACTGTTCCGCAATCTGCTTCAGGTTTCGCTCTTTGTTCCCGAGTTTGGGACCGGTTTGGGCTAGTAGAAGGCTTACCGGCTTCATCCACGCTCACCAAGGCTAGATTCCGGCTCAGTTTCGCCATATAGAGATACCCAACGCCCCGGATTAGCCATGGCTGAGTTCAGGGTTACAGTACGGTTTTATGACGCTCGGCCCGTTTCCGGCTCGTTTCACACCCTCAGAGAGGGAAAAGATTGCTCTTCACAAGGCTAGCCCGTACCATCATCAAACATAACCGGGCTGTCTTCGTAATCTGGCTAGTAGCCCTCGCGCTCAGCGTCCCGGCCATTCTCCAGGTTCAGAGCGTCATCGTCTACACCGAGACAGCCTACAACCCCAAGACCTCAGAGTCCAGCATTGCCCAGTCAATCGTCAGTAAAGAGTTCAGTATCAGCCAAGGCAACAGCGTCGTCGTAGTAATCACATCAACGGATGTGAGAGGCAACGACGTTCGAGACTTCACTCTAACGCTCAACAAGACCCTGCATAATGAGCGGACTATTACAAACCTCAGCAACATCACAAGCATCTATGACATCTACTACCAGCTACTCGTCGGCTATACGAGCGTGGTTCACCTCGAGCTATACCAGGAAAAGAACCTCACCAGCCTTGCCACGTTTCTTGAGTTTGGCATTCCGGCGACATACGTGAACCAATGGACGACCTTGGTACAGTCTGGGCCGTTCAACATAAACCAAGCACAAGTCGCCGCTTACAACCAGCAAGCCAACCAATCCACATGGCTCATCATATCTTCGCAAACGCCCCAGGACTATCATCCAGTCGCGCTCGCCTACGAGAACGCGTTCTACAAGTCTTGGAACATGACTTTTACCGCTGCCTCGTATACCCAGACACAGCTCACGATAGTTGCTCCTCCATTGGCCCGGGCTCAAAACGTGACCAAGGGAAGCCCACTACTGGCGACCCAGCCACCCTATTACAACATAACCCTTCCAATCTTTCAATCTAGCATAACGAACGCTACGATTCGCGCTGTCTTTGTCGATTCTGCCATATTCTTCAACCTCTACAACTTCTGCCCCAGTACGTGTCCAAACAACTACTGGAACGACCCCGCCGCAATTCAGAACTTTATCGTCAACACGTTCGCAAAAACGGTCAACGCAACCCCCACCCAGAAATTCATAATCGGGCAGATCTATTCACTTGGTGCTTCAGCCAGTTTCGCAGATTTTACAAGTTTCGCTGGTACGCTTCTTCGAAACTATAACATCAACACCTATCCAGTCCAGCCGAGCGTAGACATCTACACGCAATTCGTCTCAGGCTCCAATGACACAATGCTGGTCATACTCGACTTCAAAACGACCGGACCGGACCCAAAGAACGGCATAGCCAGCATAAGGACAGACGTGCAGCACGCGAACGTCTTCAGCAATACAAGCTTGTTAGTTTATGTGACGGGAGCCCCAGCATTCAACTACGACATTGAAACAGAATCTATCAGAGACGTCGAACGTATAGACCCCATCACCGTCGTTCTCATAATCCTCATCGTAGGCATATTCTTCGCGTCTCTTGTAGCTCCACTAATCCCAGTATCGGCCATCGGGATATCCGTAGGCATAGCCTTCGGCCTAGTCTACGTAATCGGCAGCCTATTCACAAGTGTACACTTTCTAGTCCTCACCCTCTTACCCGTTGCCATGTTCGGCGCAGGATCGGACTACTGCATCTTCCTCGTCAGCCGATACGCTGAGGAGAGGCGGATGGGACGAGGAAAGAAAGATGCTGTCGAACGAGCAGTAACATGGGCAGGCGAGAGCATTGCGACGAGCGGAGCTACAGTGGTCATCGCTTTTGGAAGCCTAGCGATTGCTGGTTTCGGCATGCTCCGTTCTATTGGAATCGCTGTGATGATGGGCATATCCATAGCACTACTAGTCGCGCTCACACTAGTGCCAGCCATTCTGTCCATGTTCGGGGACAGGATCTTCTGGCCGGGAGGACTTGGATTATGGAGAAAGAAGAAGGGCAAGGGAACCAGCTACTATGCCCACGCCGCAAGATTCACCGCAAAACACTCCAAGCTAATCCTCATAGTAGCATTGGCCGTCAGTCTACCAGCCACGAGTACAGTCCTCTCCTCTCAGACAAGCCATGACCTCATAGCACAAGTTCCTAACTCTCTTGAGAGTCGCGCTGGCTACAACAGCATGGTGCAAGGATTCGGACCTGGAACCATAACCCCAACTTACACGATCGTGCAGACACGAGTTCTGCTCGTAACCGACAACTGGATCAATGTCACGGCTCTACGATCCCTGTCCTATGCCGAGAACTCGACCCTGTCGATCTCTGGCGTATCGAAAGTCTACGGTCTTACACATCCCTCAGGGGACCCTATCCCTTACTCATCGTTCATTCTGCTGAACGCAGCTCAACAACAAGCAATGATCAGAAGCATGAAGCCTTTCCTCGGAAGCGACGGAAAATCGGCCATGGTCTGGGCCAACCTGTCCAACGAGCCCTACACAGACCAGGCCATAGCCACGCTCACTAAGATCCGACAGAACATCAACCTTCTCCAAAACAATGACAAGCTACTCGCCGGATCAACAATGCTTGTAGGAGGAGAAACTGCTTCCGTCGCAGACCTTGCCAACTCAAGCGCTGCTGACTACTTCAACATGACCGCACTAGTCCTTGTCGGAGTCTTCATAGTTCTAATGATCGCCCTAGGCTCCATCTTCACTCCGTTGCGGCTCATCTTCACGATACTTCTCAGCATCTCCTGGGCAATGGCCGCAGTCATCTACATCTTCCACACATACATTGGGATGGAACTGATCTGGATACTACCAATCATGCTACTAGTAATAATGCTCGGACTGGGACTTGACTACGACATATTCCTGGTAACTAGGATCAGGGAATACGTGGTCGGCGGGGCGAAAGATGACGAGGCCATCGAGACTGCAGTAGAACGCACTGGAGGCATAATCACGGCCACAGGTCTAGTGACAGCAGGTGCTTTCGGAACTATGATGCTGTCGCATATACCCATGCTACAACAGCTCGGACTAGCATTCTTCATAGTCGTAATTCTGGACGCAACCATTACACGAGTCTACCTTGTACCTTCGATAATGAGGCACATGAAGCGTCTCAACTGGTGGGCTCCAGGACGGATAAGAAGGGTCCCGATCACTCCAGAAGAGAAGCTCATACCTCCCATACCGATGAGAACAAAGCTGACTGTTACAATGGAAACCCTCGCGATCGCTGGGCTCGCGCTCATATTCTATCTCGACTACATTAACAACCAATATCTTCAGGGCTTCGTCAACCAGACAAGCTCAAGGCTCCTAGCTGGGATCAACGTCTGGACCGGAGTAATACTTGGCGTGACATCCTTCTTGACAACATACATTCTTCTCCGTGGCAAACCCAAAACGAGCGGAACAGGCAAACCAGCCTGGCTTCACAAGGTAGGCCAGCAGGTGGGCAAGCTTCGTCCTAGACGCGCGAAAATACCCATGACCGTGAACATTTCCAGTCCCTCACCTAGCTTGCGCTCAGAAGGAGCGGTAGCCACAACGGAAACTCCTCTCAAACCTACACTCCAAAACCAAGACCAACCTCCGACAACGCCTTCCAATTCCAGCCAAGAGAAGGAGCAAAGGGCCTAGGATACTATCCGGTACAAGTCGACTTCGACATTATTCCATTTTTTGTTATGAAACGAGAAGAGATGGGGAATCTTCAGACTCATGCTACGCACCGCATCAACCCTCCGACTTTTCTTTGCGATAACGCCCTTGAGATACTCTCTAGTCGAACTCTTGTGAATAGAATACGAAACAGGAGCAAGCTCGAAGGCGCGCTCAAGAAATCGGACATCAAGATGAGGAGATCGCGTTCCATATGGGGGATTCATGACCACAGTGTCATATCTTCCCACGACCTCAGCGACGTCCGATACAATCCATTCGACGTGGACCCCTGTCGCCAGCGCGTTCTCCCTTGCTAAGGCAATAGCTCTCTCATCAATGTCTGTCCCAACAACCTTCTGTGAGCCCATCATTGCAGCACCAATAGCTAGACGCCCAGTCCCAGTCCCGAGATCAATAATTTCACCCTTTAGATCGCGGTGTTCGAACCCGGCCATATAGAGCAGTTCCGCCGCTACTTCGGGAGAAACTGGATACTGTTCGAGCCCTAGTTTTGGGGTCTCAAGTATCTTCAGCTTTCCCAACTGAATTTCCAATTGACGTTTAGAAACTGTTTGTCCTTCTACCAATTATAGGCGGACCAGTCCCCGCTCCAAGAGCTGCTCCCAAGTCCAAGCTCCGACGGCAACCATGATCTCGTCCCTTGTGATGATCGGCTTTGGAAACCTTTCAGGGTCGTCCAGCGCGAGGCGGGGGCAAGCAGTATCCACGAAGACATCGATATCAGTGAAGTCGAGGAGTTTCTGGGGGACAATCTCATTCGCATATAGGATGACAGCTTTCTTGCCTGCTTCCTCGATTTGCTTGAGGATTGAGAGCGCAATCTGTGGGTTGCTCTGTCCGGGCTTAGTTGATACGATTATTCCGAACCTACTGGCTCTCCTCGCTTTGTCGACCATCGCATACCTTTGCCGCACAATACGATCTCTGTCCTGGTCTAGGACTTTGACTGTTCCATCATAAGGATCCGCAAGAATCGTCGATTTCTCTACCGAGAGGGCCGCACCGAGACCGTGAAAATAACTGCCCACGATTAGGAATGAATCAACCTGAGACTGGATCCTCCTGAGCCCGAAATAGTCGCAACCTAGAACCTGTCCTGTCTCATGCGCCCAAGGACCACGGCCTGGCGTCTGAACGGTGAAGCCCCTAGCTTCGAGGAGCTTTGCGGCTTCAGGGAACTTGTGCAGATGCTGAATTGTGGTGGCTAGGCCAACTGTCTTGCCTTGGAGAAGGGGAACCGCTCGTTCCACGACTGGAATAATCTCATGATTGCTTCTTGCAGGGATATAGACCACTGGGACTCCGTTGGAACTGTCGCGAAGGAATTCGTTATGACCATAATGTACGAGCAGGTCAGCTTTCAGCCTGGTCGCGGCATCTAAGGAGAGGTCGCATGCGCCCCAGGCAGGCACAGCGGAAACGAACACGTCCGCTCCTGTTTTCTCTCGAACCAGCCCCGCAAGCCTAGTGCCCTCGTTCTTCAGACCGTCGGGTAGCTGAATCAGTATCCTTCGGGCACCTCTCCCCGTTATCTCAGCTAGGAGCTTGTCCTCTTCAAGGTCGAACATCGACATGTCAAATTCACGGGAGAGAATCTACCAAACGGGCGAAGCCCAATATAAACACCAGAGAAGATCGGACGATTTCCTTCGCGGTAGCTTGTTAGGTAACACGACTGTTAAGCTCGGTGTTGAGGGTGGGTTGAGGCTATGACAGAGAACCAGAAACCGGAGTCCAGACTCGACCTTGGTCTCGCCGAACAAAGGTCCCTGGCAACACTGGTTGATGCTTCATTGAAGCGCGGGTCTGGTCTGTCGATTGCGCTGTCTGATGCGACTATAGGCGTCAGCCTTGACAAGCTAGGTGATTGGACCATCACGGTTGGTGTCTCATCTAGATCAGACCGCTTCCACCAATCGATATCCTGTCTCGAAAGACTGGGATTCTTTCAAGCAACAGAAAACGAAGGTAGCATCTACATGCTCTGGACATCTCTACTCTCGGAAGTCGGTGATGCCAGAATTGTTGCTGAGCAGACTCTTTTGCAAGCTGTAGAGGCTCTGCAAACGCCTACCGCTTCACTGTACATCAGCTAGTCAAACGAGCTTAGAGTGTTACGCGGGAACCACGACTGTTTGTCGCGGTAGAGATTTTCTCCCGACAACTTCACGGATCGCACCATTATCCATCTGGATTATCGTATCCGCCTCCGCTTCAAGATCTCCAACATGGCTGATGAGAAAGATCTGTTTGAAGTTCTGTGACAGTTCTTGGTGGAGCAGTGCGAGGATTCCTTCTCGGCGAACTCTGTCCGAACTGCCCAGGGGCTCGTCGAGGAATAGAAATTCTGGATTATGGCCCTTGGCTTGAGGTATCAGTGTGAGGGCAAAGGCTAGCCTCATTGCCAGTAAGAGCTGGTCTTCTGTGCCACCTGAGAAAACCTCCTTGGGCTTGAACTCACCAGCCTCAGGGTCAAAGACTCTGACAGTATAGTCTTCATCGAGTTGTACAGCTTTGTATTTTCCCGAGGTTATCACTGGGAGAATGAGTCCCATGTAGCGTTCGACTTGGGGCTTAACACGGTTCCGCAACGACTCTGATGTTTGCTCCAATCCCTTGACAGAAAGCTTGACGACTGCACAATCCTTCTCAAGGAGCATCACCTTCTTCATCTGGGTCTGAACATGGTCGTCAAGACCGATGTTCTCCTCCAGTAACTGGCGTAGTTCTAGTTGTCGGGAGATCGAGTCTTCGATCTGGGCCTTGTTTCTTGAAACGGATTCTTTTAGCGAATCTCTCGCATCAGCGGTCGCCTCAAAGAGCGTCTCTGAGAAGGACAGGCCTTCTGGGAGATCGGGTAACTGAGCCGAGCTGAATTTCTTCTCGACCTGTTTGATTTCGGTCTGGATAAAGTCGAGCCGTTCCTTGACCTGCGGTTCCTCTTTCAACTGCTGGCCAAGTAATTTCACCTTAGCCTCAAGAGACTGAAATGATTGTTTGTCACTGTCGAGTAAGGCGGAAATGGTCTCGAAAATCGCTTTAGGGTCCCTGGTCCCTGCGACCTTTGCAGAGTATCGCGAGATTGAACCTAGTCTTTCCAGAAGATTTTTTGACCTTCCAGCAACGTCTGTTTCGATTGCCGTCAGGTGTTGTTGAGTCTCTGCAAGCTCGTTCTCCCATGAGCGGATTAACTGCTGGCCGGCCATTTGCTCTTGCTCAAGTTTCGAGCTGCTAGCTTGTTGCGAGAGAGAGACAATCTGTCGGGACAATAATAGGAGGAATGCTATGGCCAAGGATCCGAAGGCAACTGCGACTTGGGGAAGCCCGAGGAAGAAGGAAAGAATAGCTCCAGCGCCTAGCGCCGAGGTGGAGATGAAATATGTCCAGACCCTTCTCGGCTTGGACTCGAACGTTTTGGGATTTCCAAGAACTGAAGCTTCCTTTGTCTTTTCGACAATTTTGGCACTTAGATTATCTTTCGACTCTTCTAACTGAACTCTGCGGATTTCGGCGGATTGAAACTCTTCAAGCATACTCGATGCTTGGGTAAGCTGGGATTCTATTTCGGAAAGTCCAGAGAACTGATTGATCTCTGATTGAGCGTTCTCCAGCTCTTCTCTCTGGGCAGAAATCCCCGCGAGTTGTCGCTGGAGAGTCTCTGCTAGACGCGACTTGTCCTGAATCTCTTGACGAAGAGATTGTTGAAGCTTCGAGGCGTCATCGTATTGTTTGAGGGTCTTGTGGAGGAAATCGGTGGCTGCGAACTTTTTCTCTAGATCTACAAGTTCCAACTTGAGCTTGTGAATCCTCTCGGCCAAAGTTGAGAGTTGGGTCTCGGCTTCCCGGTATCTCTTCAACTGGTCTTGAAGCGATTGGAGACGCTCACGTTCAACCGTTAGTTGGCCCGGATTTCTGGTCGTGCCCTCGATCCGCGCCCTCTCAGCATCGAACTGGTCTTGGACCCTGTTGAAGCTGTCTAGGTTTAGGAATACGTTGACAACTTTCCTTCGATCGTCAAGTCTCTGCTTGATTAGTCTTTCAAGATCTTTCTGTGCGACAACGCTACTTGCCACAATTTCGTTGTAGGTGATTCCTCCGAGGAGTCGTTCGATCTCACTAGTTGTGTCATTTACTGTCGTGGCGAGGGTGTTCTGTCGACCGTCCCCGCCGAGCTCGTAGAGCTGTGCACGATTCGGTCTAGTCTTGTGAACCTCTCTTACTACTCGGTATCTGAGGTCGCCGATGGCGAATTCGAGTTTTACTTGGGCTTCGCCGGTTCCGTAGCTTAGGATCTCCTCGTTGCTCGGCTTCTGGCTAGGACGGATCATCCTGCCGAAGAGGGCGAAGAGGATCGCGTCGAGGATAGTGGATTTCCCGCTCTCGTTCAATCCTGTGATTAGCGAGATGCCTTCTGAGAAGGGTAACGGCTGTGAGAATTTGAGTTTCTTGAAGTTGTGAGCGTAGAGGCTTAGAAGTTTCAGTCGACTCCTTCCTCCTGAAGCTTTTCAACTGTGAGCTTCCAGGCTTCCTGGACCAATGGTCTCTCTTGGTCTCCTGTTTTTTCCAGTAGGTTCTGGAATGTCCGGTCTAGTTCTTGGAGCGGAGTGGTTTTTGGAAGCGATTCCAACGGGACCATTGTGAGGACGTTCAGTTGTTCTTCGTCGAATTCGATGTGGAAGAACTTGTCTTGTGCGTAAGTGTAGAGTGAGGATCGTTTGTAGGTTGAGAGCTGATCCAGGGTGACTTTTCCATGAACTCTTACGCGAAGTATCTTCTCGTCGTCGATTCTCTTCTCTAAGGCTTCCTCTATTTGTCGTGTGAGGCTTCCGTCACCAGCCACTCTGAACTCGAGGGTTTCCATTGGCCGAGCGGGGGTGGTATGGAATTCTTGCTGGACTATTCCCGTCTTGTCCAATTCGAGCCAGACGAATCCTTTCCTCTCGCCTTCTTCATTGAACGAGACTCGCTCGGTACTTCCAGGATAGATGACGGGGGTTCCATTGATCATTTTTCTTTGATGATTGTGAAGATGGCCTGAAGCGAAGAGTTGGAGGTTTCTCGGGATAGACGATTTCTGAATATGTACTTCTTGGCCGAAGTAGCCGTCGAAGCCTTCGATCGGATAGTGTGTTAGGAAAATGTTGATGTCTCCGTCTCGGCTGATCTCGTGACCGGCGAGAGGATCTGCATCGGCTGGTAGGGATGGATTGAGGCTCATCCCTGTCACATTGACAGTTTCACTTCCGAAATTGAACTTCTTGCTCGTTGGATGCTGCTCTTGTATGAAGTAGACGTGTCCGGACCTTGCGTGAACTGCGAGAGGCGAGGCGCCCTGCTCGACGCTGCGTGGAGTGTCGTGGTGGCCGCTTACAAGAATGGTTTTGATGTTTTTCTCATGTAGACGCTTGAACTGTTCTGCTACGAACGCCCTTGTAGGATTGCCGGGCAGGATGCCATCATAGAAATCTCCACCGACTAGAAGAATATCGGGCTTGTTCTCTAATGCGAAGTTGACCAGGATTTCGAAGCAACGTTGGAAGTCGCGCTTGCGTTCGAACCGCTTGGGTCCATATTGGACTGCTGATGGGTCTAGGTGGTTGTCTGCTGTTAGGAGAACGTGAATTGTCATGGTACTCTAGCTACCGAAGTCAACCGACGTCTCGGGATGAACTGGAACGATATTAAGAGTTGGAGATAGCTGAACGTGAGCTGTCGAACATCTTGGACACAGTAGGCGGTGCGTAAGATCATCTGGGGCCAGCAAATGAAATGGTTGCAAGAAATTCGATCAGGGTAGGAATCGACATCGGTGGCACCTTCACGGATCTAGTGGCTACAGACGAGAAACGCGGGGTCTGGAAGATCAAGGTTCTGACCACACCGATGGATCCGTCGGTGGGAGCGCTCGATGCTGTTCGGAGATTGTTGGAAAAAGAGAGGGTTGACGCTGGTCTTGTTAGAGTTGTCATTCATGCGACAACGCTCGCCTCAAACGCCCTTCTGACCGGAAACATTCCTAAGACCGCTCTCGTCACCACCGCGGGCTTTCGAGATATTCTGGAGATTGGACGACAGAATAGGCCTGAGCTGTACAATCTTCAGGTCGAGCGTCTGCCTCCCTTGGTCCCGAGACGATACAGATTCGAGGTTCGGGAGAGAATCATGCATAATGGGAGGGTTCTGGAACCGCTTGATAGATCCCAGGCTGTTCTGGTTGCGAGAAGAATACGAAGACTCGGTATTGGATCCGTTGCCGTCTGCCTTCTTCACTCCTACGCCAACCCGAAACACGAGAAGGAAGTGGGAGAAATCTTCGGGCGAGAGCATCCCGGCGCGAAACTGTCCGTGTCTTCTCAGCTTCTTCCGGAGTTTCGAGAATACGAGAGAACCAGCACGACGGTCGTTAACGCGTGTCTGCAGCCGTTGTTCTCTGAATACCTGAAAAAACTCGAACAAGGATTGGAAGAGCTCGGAGTTCGCGCACCTCTCTTTGTAATGCAATCGAATAGTGGAACCGTGCTCTCTCGCCAAGGCTCATTGGAGCCGGCTCGGCTCATAGAGTCAGGACCGGTCGCTGGGGCTGTGGCGTCTAAGTTCTATTCTAGTGGATCTGGAAGCATCGTCTCTCTGGATGTCGGTGGGACCACGTCAAAGGCAGGAGTATGGTCTGGCCAGGGGTTCGAGGTGACTAATGAGTATGAGGTTGGTGGCCGTTTGCATGGAAGCAGGCGAGTTGAAGGATCAGGATACCCGGTCAGATTTCCGGTCGTAGACCTCGTCGAGGTCGGAATCGGGGGCGGGAGCATTGCCTGGGTGGATGAGGCGCGCGTTCTTCATGTTGGGCCTCAGAGTGCTGGAGCGTCGCCAGGCCCGGCTTGCTACGGGAAAGGTGGCAGGTTGCCGACGCTAACGGATGCTTCTCTTGTTCTCGGCCGATTGAGCCCAAGTTTCCTCCTTGGGGGAGAGCTACCTTTGAGACCGCAGCTTGCATACGCCGCCATTGATGAGTTGGTCGCGAAGCCGCTACGGATTAAAGTGATCGATGGCGCCATCGGAATTCTGAGAGTTGCTATCGCCAGGATTGCGGAAGCGTTGCGGGCCGCGACAGTGGAAAAAGGTCTCGACCCCCGTGAAATGGTTCTCGTGGCTTTCGGAGGAGCGGGACCGATGTTTGCCTGTGAGGTTGCTGGACAATTAGAGATAGAGAAGATAGTCGTGCCTCCGGCTGCAGGGCTGCTATCTAGCTTGGGTCTTCTTCTTGCGGAACCGTTGCATGATTCTGTCCGGACCGTTCTGGGATATGCTGGGAGTGCGGACGGCAAAGAGCTTGAGAAGATCTTTCGCGGAATGGAAACGAGAGCTAGAAGCCTGCTCCGAGTAGAAGGAGTAGAAGACAAGGATGTCAACTATCGAAGACTCATGGATATGCGGTATCAAGGCCAATCTTACGAGTTATCGGTTCCTCTAGGGAGGCGGATTGTTACTGGTGGCGTGATTCGATCTGCTAATCGAGATTTTCACCGGAGACATCAAGCGAAATATGGGTATTCTCAACCGGACAAGCCTGTTGAGATTGTCAACGTTCGCAGCTACTGTAGAGGAAAGGCTGGAACGATTGCTAGAGTAAAGAGTACCCTCGCACGAGAGGAGGGCCTCCCGAAGAGGAGGAGAGTCTGGTTCATGGATGGGCGTAGTATCGAGTGTCAAGTCTTCCGCCGGAACGGCTTGCTTCCTGGGACCAAGGGAAAGGGACCCTGTGTGATTGAGGATTACGATTCAACCTCGGTAATCTCGCCTCAAGCAAGATACGTGATTGACCGGAATGGGTCGGCTTCTATTGCGATATGAGCCTGGGATGAAGAAGGCTGTTACTCGAATCTGCTGGTGTGGGTTTCAACAGGGCAATATCGGATGGCACTTGGTAGGTTGCTCTAATAGTGAAGAAAATATGACCAATACATCAAGCGGCTCGAACAGCACGTGGGGAGCGTTTACTCCGGTTATGCCGGCGTTCATTCGGTTGATCGCGGGCGTCATTGTACTGGTGATTATAGAAGCGGTTGTGCTCGGCTTTCCAGGTATCGGCCAGAACATCTCAGGCAGCACCATTTCGATCGCGAACATTGCCGTATTCATGATCGGGCTTGTCGTGGCTCTGATCGTCTTCAAGTTCGGAACACAGCTCTCGAAAGCGGTCTCGGACGCGTACAAGAACTACCAGACCTACGTCCCGTTGCTAGCGTACATCTTCCAGATCATCGCCATCGTCATTCTCTACAGCGTGAGTAGCGGCATCGCCACTCAGTACTTTACCAGCGCGCCTTGGGCTTATCCGCTGATATTCCTCTTGATCGCACTGCTTCCAACGCTGCGAGTTGTTGTCAACCTGGTGCACGCGCTCGATGGCCAATCGGCTACGAAGCACTCCACGAACAACTAACTGTACGAGCTAGCAAAAGAGAGAAACCGGGGCCTCAGGGCTCTGGAGATTCAAAGCCCCCACTTTTTCGGGACCCTTAGAATACTCGTCTCTACGTTTCTTACGGGAGGGAACAGTAACCGTGGAAGGAAAGGAGAAACCCCTCTCGTGTCGTGAGATCAGGGCTGATTATGGGCGATTTCACAATGTTCTTGCTTCCTTAGTCGCCCGGCTCTCGCGCACAAGGACTCTGCAAAAGTTATAGGAATTTCTTGTCGAGACGCTCTTTCTGTCTGGGTGGGATTCTGAGCTTGTTTTTTCGAGACGGTTGCGTTATCGGCTTGTCTCGCCTTTTTCGAT
>Ga0137415_10005247_pt1 | contig 12823 bp, 10 predicted proteins | sample CZODoug3_1_1_16f_FD_183082 | JGI IMG/M metagenome (GOLD analysis project Ga0137415, IMG submission 183082) | Vadose zone soil fungal communities from Angelo Coast Range Reserve, California, USA - CZODoug3_1_1_16fungal (Hybrid Assembly) | ecosystem: Environmental > Terrestrial > Soil > Vadose... | reverse complement strand
GGCGACCTCCGGCGTCACGCCGCTGGCGCCTGCCGAGATGGCCGCCTGGTCGAGCGGGGTCGCGGCCTTGCTCGACCGCCGCGCGCAGCTCGAGGAGCAGCGCCACAAGCTGCACGGCCTGGATACGGAGGAACAGGCGCTGCTTCCGGAGCTGCGGGCCACCGCCCAAGCGGCCGGGCTGGCGGAGCCTGAGGGCGCGCCCGTGCTCGACATAGCGGCGCGGCTGGCGGAGCGCCTCGGCAGGCTCTCGGAATCCTGGGAGGCAGCTCGCGGCCTGCTGGCCAGGCTCGCCGCCGCGCGCGAGCGCGTGACCGCGCTCGCGGCGGCGCTGACCGAGGTGTCGGGCCGGGCGGCACAGTGGCGCGACGGCTGGCGTACCGCAGTGCCGCGGCTCGGGCTGCCTCCCGAGGCGACGCTCGGGCAAGCCGAGGCGGTGCTGCGCGCCTGGGGCGAGGTGCCCGAGACCTTCCGGCTCGTGGCGCGCGAGGAGCGGCGCATCGCCGGCATGCGGCGCGACAACGCCGAGTTCGAGGCGAAGGCTTCGACGCTGGTGCGCCAGCTGGCTCCTGATCTCGCGGCCGTGCCGGCGCAGATCGCCATGAAGACCCTGCACGAGCGCGCCTCGAGCGCAGCCCGGACCGCCGCGCGGCGACAGGACTGCGCCAGCCGCCTCTCCGCTGCTGCCGCCAGGGTGGAGCAGGCCGGACAGACGGTGGCGGCGGCCAAGCGGATGCGTGCGGAGCTCGCCGCCGAAGTCGGGCTCGGCGGGCAGGCGGATCTCCGCGCGCATCTCGACTGTCTCGAGCTGCGCGCCGAGCATGAGAAGCTGGCCCGCGATCGGCGCGAGGAGCTGCTGCGTGCCGCCGAGGGACGCGACGAAGCCTCCATCCGCGCCGAGCTCGCGGACTTCGACGCCGAGGCGGAGGAGGAGGAGCTCGGCGCGCTGGCCAGGGAGGATGAGGGCATCGTCACGGAAAGCCGGGACGTCTATGCGGCCCATAAGCGCGAGGTCGAAAGGCGGAGCGCGTTCGAGAGGGGCACCGGCGCCGAGCTCGCCGCGCAGGCGCGCCGCAACGCGGAGGCGGAGCTCGCGGCGGCCGCCCGGGACTGGGCCGTGCTCAAGCTCGGGGCCCTGCTCCTCGGCACGGCGATCGAGCGTCACCGACAGGCGGCGCACAACCCCCTGATGGCGCGCGCCGGCGACCTGTTCTCCCTGATCACGGGCGGGGCCTATTCGGGGCTGAGCACGCAGCTCGACGAGGAGGACAGGCCGCTCCTCGTCGCCGGGCGCTCCAACGGGGAGAGGCTCGGCATCGACGCGTTGAGCGAAGGCACGCGCGATCAGCTCTACTTGGCGTTGCGGCTAGCCTATGTGGAGAGCTATGCGGCGCGCCTCGAGCCGCCGCCCTTCATCGCCGACGACATCTTCGTCACCTTCGACGACGAGCGCACGGCTAACGGCCTGGTCGCGCTCGCCGAGATCGGCGCCCAGCTGCAATGCATTCTGTTCACGCATCACCGCAGGATCGTGGAGATCGCGGTCGAGCGTCTCGGCGAGGATGTGGACGTCATCGAGCTCGCGGCGGGCTGGGGGTAAGAACCCGATCGATTTCGAACAGCACGTCGCCGACCGAGAGCCGCTGACCCTCCTGCACCGCGATCCGCACCACCTTGCCGGAGACCTCGGGCGTGATCCGCACATGCTGCGAGCCGACATAGGCATTGTCGGTCGAGACGTAACGACCCGTGTTCACGTAGTAGGCGAGCCCGGCGGCCATGGCGCCGAGCGGCACGAGCAAGAGCAGGAACAGGCGGATCAGCGGGCGCTTCAGCCGGGCGCGATCCCGCGGGCGGTAGGCGCCTTGGCCTCCGGGGCGCCCTTGAAGGTCACCGCCGTCACCGTCTGTCCCCCTCCGCGGCGGCTAATCCTGGTCGCATTGCAGCCGTTCCTTCAGACTTTCCTTGATCAGGGCCATGTCGGCGATCAGCCGCTGCAGCGTCGCCTGGTCGGTCCGGGCCAGTACCTTGCCCATCACGTCCTCCCCCAGCGCATGCAGCTGCGCGAGCACCGGCTCGGCGGCCGGCAGCAGGAAGAGACGTCGGATGCGGCGATCCGCGGCATCGGCACGGCGCTCCACCAGGCCCTGCCCGCAAAGCTTGTCGATGATGCGGCCGAGGGTGATCGGCTCGAGGTCGAGCAGGCCTGCGAGCTCGGACTGCTTGAGCCCCTGATGCCGCTCGATCCGCACCAGGACCGACCATTGGGCGCGCGTGGCGCCGATCTCGCGCGCTCGCTTGTTGGTGTAGGTCTTCAGGAGCCGTGCAACATCGTGCAGCAGGAAGGCGAATTCCCGCCTCGGGCTCGCCGGCGCCCCCGGTTTCGGGTTCATGCCCCTGTCTTATTGAGCCTGCGGGCGGATGCCAAGCCCGGAAGGCGGGCCCTTGTCGCTCCGCTTGCCCGAGGGCGTGGTTGCCTCAGGTGGAATCGCCGACGCTGTCCGTCTCCCTCGATCGAGCCTGATCTTGTCGAAGGATCGCTGCATGCTTTTCCGGCTCATTCCTCAGCTATTTGCACCCTGAGGGATAGCCAATTCCATCGTCGGATGCTCTTCTCGCGGGCCGCGGCACTGCGGTCGCGATCATCGGTTGGAGGAGCGAAGCATCATGGCGGATTTTGAGAAACGGCTTGCCTGCGTCATCGCGGCCGACGGCTCGATTGCTCGAGGCTACATGATCGATCGCTGTGAGCTGGTCGGCGAGAACGAGTACGTCATCTCGTGGAAGGTGCCGCTGCAGACCGAGGCGAAGACCAATTTCTCCTGCGTGATCGGCAGCGTGGCCCAGGAGCCGGTCGAGCCTGGCTTCTGCACCGTCGGACTGATGGCTGATCCCGTGAAGATGCATGTTCACACCTATGACGTGGCCGGCAAGCCCGCCCGTCGCCCGTTTCATCTGGCCTGCTTTCGGGACTAGCGCCTGCTCTCGCCGGAAAAGGGATGCGCGTGGCTGAGAGCCTCTCCGCTCATCCCGCAAGCGAGGAATCCAGAGGTTGCGCAGGCGGCTCGTTCCGGCATCGCGACGAAGGAATAGATCATTTCCGGTTGTCGTTTTGATGAGGAGGCGTGATGTCGATCGGGCCTGCTGCGGTAACGGACGCGCCAGCGGAGCCGACCCGGCGTGACTTTCTCTATATTGCAACCGCGGCTGTCGGAACGTTCGGCGCGCTCGCCGCTGCCGTACCGCTGATCGGCCAGATGAACCCTGACGCCGCGACGCTCGCAGCTGGTGGGCCTGTCGACGTCGACCTCAGCCATCTTCAACCCGGTCAGCAGATGCTGGTGCGCTGGCGCGGGAGGCCGATCTTCATCATAAATCGCCCGGCCAATGTGTTGCAGTCCTTGCAAGATCCAAAACTGCTGGAGCAACTCTTGGACCCGCAATCGCAGCAGCTTCAACAACCGCCATATGCCCACAACTGGCATCGTTCGGTAAAACCGGAGTTTGCGGTCCTGGTGGGGATCTGCACCCATCTCGGCTGTATCCCGCTATTCTATCCGCAGCCGAACGCCATCACGCCTGCAGCCAATTGGCCCGGGGGATACTTTTGTCCCTGTCATGGGTCGAAGTACGACTTGGCGGGGCGGGTATTCAAAAGCGTTCCGGCGCCGTACAACCTGCCTGTGCCACCTTACACCTTCGTAAGCGACACGGCGATTCGTGTCGGAGAAAATCCGCCGAACGTCAATTTCGACTTTTCGTCGATTCAGCAACTCTGAAATGGACCGCCACCACCGGATCGAAATGAGGCCTTCGTCTAGATTGTCCCGAGGCGTTGCAGCGCCGCAACCGAAAGCGGCACGCCCGCGAGCTTGGCGGCATAGATCGCAGCTCCGATGCTCGGCGTGACGATCGGCGCCTCGAGATGATAGGCGCCGCATAGCTCCGCGAGATGGCGCTCGAGCGGCTCGAGGATCAACGCCCCCGCGTTGAAGACGCCGCCGGAATAGGAAACCGCAACGGGCTCGGCGGGCTCGAACTCCAACGCCTGCCGCACCGCCGCGACGACGGCTGCGAGCTCGCGCGCCGCATCGTCAAAGATGCCGATGGCGAAAGCATCGCCACCGTGCGCGGCGCGGGCGACAAGCTGCGACATGGCGGCGATGCCGGCGCGATCACGCGTGTTCAGGACTTTGGCGCAGATGTCGAGATCGGTGCTCAGGCGGAGCGATGCCGTGAAAGCGGCATGGAGCGGTCCCTTCGGCAGGCGACCGTCGCTCATCCGCGTGAAGATGTTGAGGCCCTGCACCGCGATCCAATAAGCGGAACCCTCGTCGCCGAAGACCTCGCCCCACCCCCCGGCACGCGCCGATTTCCCCCGGCGCTCGCCGTAGCCGATCGAGCCGGTTCCGGCGACGATGTTGATGCCGTCCTCGCCGCCAAGCGAACCGGCCCAGGCGCAGACCATGTCGTTGCCGCAGCGATAGCGGCGATGTCCGAGCAGCGGCGCCGGCAGGGCGTCGAGCAAAGCCTGCGCCGCTCTGTCTTCGCCATGAGCGGGAAGGCCGAAAAAGGCGTGCGCGACCGCGCTGCCGTCGGTCCCCGCCTGGCCAAACAGGGCGGCAAGCCCGTCGGCCAGCACGCGGCGCACGCCGTCCATGCCGATCTCGAGATAATAAGAGCTCGGGCCCTCATGCGAGGCGACCAGGTTGCCGTCGCCATCGACCAGCACGAAGTGCGTCTTCGTGCCGCCGCCGTCGACCCCGAGGAAGAGGGCCCTGCTCATGGGTTCACCTGACGGCGTGAATGCGCACGCCCTGCACGACGCGATTCACGGTGCCCGAGACATTGGGTCTGTCAGGGGAAAGACCGCGGCGGATCGATTCCTCGAACGCGAAGATCTGCGGCGCTATTATGAACGGAATCAGGAGATCGACGTCCTGCGCGCCTTCCACGGCGGGGACGAGGATTCGATCGACTCCGGCCGGAATCCCTTCATCGCGGCCGGAAATCGCGAGCACACCGCCGGCCTTGGCGTCGCGCCGGATCTCTTCCAGCAAATCGAGATCGTAGCGGCGCGTATAGGCGTCGTTGGAAAGAAAGACCACGACCAGCGTCCGGTCATTGACGATGGTCTTTGGGCCATGCCGGAAACCCAGGGGGGAATCATACGCGGCGATCATCCCGCCATCGGTCAGCTCGAGCAGCTTGAGCGCGGCCTCGCGCGCCAGCCCTTTGAAGATGTGACTGCCGAGATAGACCACACGCTCATATCGTCTTGCGGCGAGCGCCGTCATCGCGGCTGTTTGCTCGGTGATGACGGCTTCGACCGCGCGCGCCATCCGATCGACCCGTATGCCGTCGATGCCGGAAAGCGCCGCAAGCGCCGCGTAGGTCATGCAACTGAAGCTCGACGTCATGGCAAAGCTTTGGTCATGCGTTTCCTCTGGCAGCAGGATCGCCATCCCGCTGCCTGCGGTTCCGACCTTGCGGGCGAGCGCGCCATCCGGATTGCAGGTGACCGCAAGATGATGGATTTCGCCGACGAACTGGTTTGCCAGATCGAGCGCGGCGACGCTTTCCGGGCTGTTGCCGGATCGAGCGAACGAGACCAAAAGGGTCGGCGTGCCCGGCTCGAAATAAAGATATGGCGCGGCGACGAGATCAGTGGTGGCGATCGCCTCCACCCGGCACGGCAGCTTGGCGGCGAGATAAGGCGCGAGGCACTCGCCGATGAAGGCTGATGTGCCGGCGCCGGTCAGGATCACCCGCGTTGCCGCGCGGTCGAGCAGCGGGCGCAGGAAGCTCTCGAGCGCGTTCTTGCGGTCAAGCAGCCCCGCATACGTCTTGCGCAGCATCGCCGGCTGCTGCGCGATCTCGCGCGCGGTGAAGAGCGCACCGAGTGCCTGCAGTTCAGCCTCGTCGCGGCCAAGTTCAGCCACCCGACGCCTCCAAAGGAGATACCGCCGTATGATAACCGTCGAGCGCCGCCCACACATGCGCCATTGCGAGCTCGGCCGGGCTGCTGCCGATCAGCCCATCCCGGACCGCGGCATGCGCGATCGGCAGATATTGGCTGATCAATGCGGGCGGCGGCGGATTTTGGGCGAGGTTTCGAAACATCTTGTCCTGCGCGCGGGCGATCTCCGGATCGGGCCAGTAATAGCGGATTCGGTCGCTCAGACTGTATTGCAGGTCGTAATCGAGATCCGCGCCGCGCGCGTGATAATATCTGGCCCAGTGCCGCGGCTCGGCTTTCATGCGCGCCATCACGATATCGCGGAAGCCGGAAGCGTGACCGCGCTCGATCCATTCGCGTTCGATCGCGTGCAGCGCCCAGAGCGCCTCGCGCAGTGCAAAGGTGACGCCGGGCCCGACCTTGAGGATCGCGAAATGGTCCCGCACCAGCGCCGCGAGCGCCGCCGGGGTCTGATAGTCGGTCGAATGGGCCTCGAATATCAGGCCCTCGCATCCCTCGATCATCCGGCTGAGCGCGCGCGCCTTCGCGGGCACGTAAGGGACCACCTTGCGATGGTCGAATTCGACCCCCGGCTGGACGACGACGGCGATCACGCGGGGCCAAGCGTTCGTGAGGCCGGCATCCGCGAAGATCGCGCGATGCATGTCGATCGTCGCGCGCGCCGCCTCGGGCGTCGTGATGGCGAGCGTGCCGAGCTCCTCCGCGGCGCCGCCGGGAACCGGGACCTCGGTGCCGATGACGTAGACCGGCGGCTCTCCTCCGACACGCGCATGTTCCGCCCGCATATGGGCGCGCTCGGCGACCGCGCAGAGGCGCGCCGCGCGCTTGGCGATGGTCTCGTCGGGAAGCGGCGTCGGATCATCCGCGCACGACATCGAGCAGTCGAGATGGATCTTGCGGAATCCCGCGTCGACGTAGTCCGCGATCAGCACCTGCGCCCGTGCCATCGCCTCCGCGGCGGGCAGCGCCTGCCAGGTGTTGGGACCAAGATGGTCCCCGCCGAGGAGAACGCGATCCCGGGGGAAGCCGGCACGATCGGCGATGCGGTGGCCGAAGTCGCGGAAGTCCACCGGCTTCATGCCGGTATAGCCGCCCTCCTGATTGACCTGATTGGAGGTTGCTTCAACGAGCGCGAAGGGGGCGCCGGAGCGCTCGGCGTGGAGAAACGTCGCCTCGATCACCAAGGGATGCGCGGAGCATACGGAGAACATGCCGCAGGGCTCGCCTGCCTTGTGCCGCGCAATCAGGTCGAGAATGGCCTTCATGCAGACGTCTCTTCGCTCAAGCCGTGGTTGTCCGCGTTTTCGCGCCGTTCCCCTCTTCCGGCGTCAGCGCAAGCAGAAGAGCGGAGATGCACGCAAGCACCAGGCCGACAAGCTTCAGCCGGCCCGGCAGCGTGCCGATCACGACCAGCGAGATGACCGCCGTCATCAGCGGGGCGCCTGCATTGGTGAGCGGCGACACCACGATCGCCTGGCCATAGCGAAACGCGTAGACGAGAGTGAGCGCCCCGATCGCGTTCAGAAGCTGGATCGCTGCAGCCAGGTAGGGGCCGTCGACACCCCAGTTCACCGGCCGGGTAAAGTCGGTCATGGCCCACGCGATCGGAGCAAGCAGCAACCCCGTCACCATCATATAGAAGAAGATGCTCTCGGCGCTCATGCTGCGGTTTGCCAGCTTCATGAAGAATGCCTGCACGCCCCAGCATCCCATGACGATGAGCGAAAGCAGGAACCAACCCAGCCCCGTGCCTGCGTCGACCCCCTGCGGCGAGAAATCGAACAGCGGCAGCGCGAGCAGCGCGAGTGCGATGCCGGCCGCGCCCACGAGGTTCGTGCGTTCGCCGAGCAGCAGGTAGGACATGGCAATGGTCACGATCGGCGACAGCGAGATCAGCGGAAAGATCAGATAGGCAGGTCCCATCGTCACCGCATAGAACAGCACCATCTGGCCGCCGGCGCCGAGCAGTCCGATGATCAAGCCGTAGACCAGCGATCGCAGATCGCGATCGAGCCGCCAGCCGGCACGCGCGAGCGCATAGAGCGCCGGGAGGATCATCGTCAGCGACCAGACGCAATAGACCAGCGTTTCGGGAAAGCCGCGCCCCGCGGACATTCCGGTGAATGCGCCCCAAAAGCCCCACAGGATCGTCGTCGCGAATGAATAGAGCAGCCACGCCTTCGGCCCCGTCGCCTGGTGCGCCGCGACATCCGACACGGTCACGTCCGTGCTCCCTCGACCGGCATTGCCGCGAGCAGGAGGAAATGCTCGAACGCGACCGACAAGCGGTTGTCCGTCGCCGATACGGACCCGATGACCTTGCCGGTCCAGTAGTCGGCGACGGTGTAGCGCCCCTTGCCGAGGCCGCGCAGCTCGACCGCTCCGTCCCAGCGATCGGCGTAGAACGCGTAGTAGCAGCGGCCGTCTTTCGCGACGGCATGGGTTTCGGGCCTGTCGAAGCCGATATCGTAGAGGGCGCCCATATAGTGCCCTTCGGGCAACCGCTTCTCATTGTAGAGCGCGATCCACTTGCGCCACTCCTCCTCCTTCTGCGCGGTCAGGAGGAACTCGTTCTTCGACTTCGGATCGCGCGGCCAGGTGAACTTGGTCGAGACGATCGCGCCGATCCCGATCGTGGATGCGAAGTCATTCGCGTGGTCGCTGAGCTCCACGTGGTCACCCGCATAGGGGGCCGAGGGTCCCATCAGCGCCTTGAGCGTCTTGCCCTTGTGCCGGACCTGCCACGACGACAGCGGATCGGAGGCGACCGCCTGGTTCATGTAGGGCAGATTGTGGAAGGCGTAGGACGTGCCGCAAGGACAGATCTCGATCACCGCGTCCGGATTGATCGCGGTCGCCTCCTGGTAGATCATCCTCCAGAAATCTTGCAGCTGCTCGACCGATTCCTCGGGCCGCGCGTGCTTGTGCGCCGGGTTGTGGCAGGGCGCGACGCCGTTGAGATGCTGGCCGTCGAGCTTGAGCCCGGCATAACCCCACTCGCCCATGATCTTGCGGACGAGCGCGCGCGTCCGCTCCACCGTCTCCGGATAGGCGGGGCACAAATAAAAGCTGTCCCACCACGTCACCTCCTGCGCCTCGCCGTCCTTGTCGAGCAGCAGCATGTCGGCGTGACGGTGGTAGAGATCGCTCTTGGGATGCGCCGCAAGGGGCGAGACCCAGAGCTTGGGTTTCATGCCCGCATCCTTGATCGCCTTGACCAGCGCGAGCATGTCGGCATCGCCGTGCGGAAATTTCTTGGGATGGGGATGCCAATCGCCCACCGCGTTCTGCCAGCCGTCGTCGAGCCCGGCCCAGCCGAGGCCGAGCTCTTTCGCCTTGGGCAGCGTGGCAATCACCTGTTCGGCGGTGAAACCGCGCTCATAGCCCCAGGCGCACCAGATCGGCTCATAGGAGGCAGCGGGCACCTTCGCCTGCGCCATCCCGCGCTCGGCGAGGAGCCTGCGATAGGCGTCGAGCGTCGTGAAATAGTCGCCGCGATGAACCGCCACGAAGGTTTCGAAGGTCGAAAATCCCTCGGCCGGTTGCAGCGTCACGGCATGATCGCACTCGACCGCGATATGCGCGCCGGCCGCCGTCACCGCGAGCGGCAGCGCGACGAGCTTCGGCACCGTTTCGACATGGCCGGCCGCCAGCCCATAGTCGCGCCGCCAGACGTCCACCACCGGCGTGCCGCCGCCATAGTCGGATGAATTCATGCCCATGAAGTTGCGCTGATGGAAGCCGGCGTGTGCGTGCTGCACCCAGTCCCGGCGATCCTCGTGGGACGCACCCGAAAACGACCAGTAGTCGAGCGCACCATCGGCGGCGGGCTTGAGGACATGCGCGGCGTTCACCCAGCCTTTGATCCTCAACGGCGCCGTGCCCGTATTGCGATAGGTAACACTCAGCAGCGCAAAGCCGGGCAAGCGATCGTAAAGGATAACGCTGATCTCTTTCTCGATGCCTTCGCTCGCGAGCCCGCGCAGGACGTGGCGCGTGCCGCGGCCGTTCGTGTCATCCACGGCTTCGCTGCGCGTATCCTGGAACGAGAAGCGATCGATCCGCCTGCCGTCCGCCAGCCGCAGCGTCTCGCTCGCTTCGAAATCGGTGAGCGGCTCCGATCCGCCGTCGTGGCGCGCGATGACACGGCTGCGCAGCGCTGCGTCGAACTCGAGGCTCATGACGGCGTCGCCCACCTGCGCCGGCGGCTCGGCGGCGAGGGCGGAGCCCGCATCGAGACGGTTCAGGCCAGCGCCCGCAATCGATCCGGCCAAGAGCTTGAGGACGGTTCGCCTGCGGGCACTTGGCACGATCGGTGTGCGCATTGTCCCCTCCTCTATTCGGGCACGGCGGCGTGGGCAGAATGCCCCGATTCTTGGCCGAAATCCTTGGCCTCAATTGGGCAGTGCTTGGCACATTCGTGCGCATCAAGGCAACGCTTGCGCCAGCGCCCGGACGGGCGCCGGTGCATCACAATTGACCAGCTACGCCTTGGTTAACGTCGCGCGCGCGGCGATGACAACGGCTGATCACTTCGTCATCGCAACGTATGGCTTGACCATCTTGGCCGGGTCGACGACGCAGTCGAACTCCTCTTCCGTCACGAAACCGAGCTTGAGCGCAGCTGCCTTCAGGGTCAGATCGTGCTCCATCGCGAAGTGCGCGATCTTGGAGGCCTTGTCGTAGCCGATCACCGGAACGAGCGCCGTGACCAGCATCAGGGAACGATCGACGTACTCTTTGATCTGCTTCAGGTTCGGCTTGGTGCCTTCGACCAGGAACTTGCGGAAATTGGTGCAGCCGTCGGTCATGATCGTGATGGAATGGGCGATGTTGAAGATCATGAGCGGCTTGTAGACGTTCATCTCCAGGTAGCCGCCGGCGCCACCGAAACCGACCGCCACGTCGTTGCCCATCACCTGCACGGCAATCATCGTCAGCGCTTCGGCCTGGGTCGGATTGACCTTTCCGGGCATGATCGAGGAGCCCGGCTCGTTCTCGGGGATCAGCAGCTCGGCAAAGCCGGCGCGGGGCCCGCACGCCATCAGCCGGATGTCGTTGGCGATCTTGTAGAGCGACACGGCAAGCGTGCGAAACGTTCCGGAGAGCTGCACCAGGGCATCGTGCGAACCCTGCACCGTGAACTTGTTCGGCGCGCTGACGAACGGCAGCCCGGTCAGTTTCGCGATCTCGGCCGCGGCGGCTTCAGCGAAGCCCGGCGCCGCGTTGATCCCGGTCCCCACCGCCGTGCCGCCGAGCGCCAGATGATAGACGCCCTTGAGCGCATCATCGATCCGTTCGAGATCGTCGGAGAGCATGCCGGCATAGCCCGACCATTCCTGACCCAAAGTGATCGGCGTCGCATCCTGCATATGCGTCCGGCCGATCTTGATGATGTCGTCCCATTCCGCGGCCTTGGCAGCGATCGCATCGCGCAGCGCCGTCACCGCCGGGATCAGACGTTGCCTGGTGTTGACCGCGGCCGCGATGTACATCACCGAGGGAAAGGTGTCGTTCGACGATTGCGACATGTTGACGTGATCGTTGGGATGCACCGGCTGCTTGCTGCCGAGCGGCGTGCCGGCGAGCTGGGAGGAGCGGTTGGAGATCACCTCGTTCACGTTCATGTTGAACTGCGTGCCGCTGCCCGTCATCCACACGTGCAACGGAAACATGTCCTGATGCTGACCCGCGAGAATCTCATCGCAGACCTGAACGATCAACTTGTAGGGCTTATCGTCCAGCCGCTTGCCGGCATTGTTGGCATTAGCTGCGGCTTTCTTTAAGGTGGCGTAGGCGGTGATCATTTCCCGTGGAATCAAATCCTTACCGATGCTGAAGTGCTCGAGCGAGCGCTGAGTCTGCGCTCCCCAGAGTTTGTCAGCAGCAACATCTACTTCGCCGAGACTATCGGTTTCTTTGCGAATGTTCGTCATCTTGTTTTTCCTTTCCGTACCCCTATTCGTCCGTTTCGTGGCCCTGTTCTCGCCGGATCCACTCGCGGATATGCTCAACCTGTATCAACTCCTTGTCAACGCGGACGGCTTCCCAGCTTGCGCATTCTTTTCTCCGCACCCAATAATGAACAGCGACGCCTAATGCGAGGAGTCCTGCCAAGCGCTGTCGGTTCCGCGCGCGCGGTCACAGGAGGAACCACCTAACATGCGTCCCCTTGAAGTCGTCAATGCTGGTTGGCAGCATACGGCGCGTTCTGCATGATGCGAACGTCCATCGACTCAGTAACCGCTACTCCAACCGTCTCTCCTGTGTCGTCATTGATGAGGCGCGAAGGACCTTCGAAGAGGATATTGTTCGGGCTCTCGTAGACATCGAGCTTGCTAAACGGCTCCAGCGTGTAGTGGCGGCTGCCCTCCACCGGCACGGGAAACTCATAGCTCCAGCCCCACGACAGCCATACTCCTTGCTTGGGCGTCCTGAGATAGCCGTTCTGGCGGACGAGAAAGGAGTCCAGCCATTGCGTGGAGCCGTCGGCCTTCTGGTAGGTCGCGACCTGGTAGCCGTTGGCGAAGTTGTACAGATTGACCCGGGCGCCGTTGGAGAAGCGCAGCGAGGTCCACTCCCAGGACTTGGTCAGGAAGTCGCCCCACTGCCGGTCGACCCACCCCTGCCCGGTCACGTCGATCTCGCGCCGGACGCCGCCCTTTCCGGTGTAACTGATCCGGCCTACGATCTCGACACGCGGCAGCGAATAATAGTAGCTCCGGTCCTCTGGCGCTCCCTCCTGAATGAAGCCCTTGATGCCGAGCTTGTCCTTGGCGTACATCACCTGCTCCGCGACTGTTAGGCGCAGATCGTAGGAGAGCCGCGGGGACGCGACCGTCAGGT
>Ga0137415_10005245_pt1 | contig 12823 bp, 10 predicted proteins | sample CZODoug3_1_1_16f_FD_183082 | JGI IMG/M metagenome (GOLD analysis project Ga0137415, IMG submission 183082) | Vadose zone soil fungal communities from Angelo Coast Range Reserve, California, USA - CZODoug3_1_1_16fungal (Hybrid Assembly) | ecosystem: Environmental > Terrestrial > Soil > Vadose... | reverse complement strand
CTCGTGTGCGCATTTCCTGTGCAACTTGCACACGAGACCGCGGGTGCAGCGTGCACCCGGTCTTCCCTGCGCCCTCTTCTCTGGAACAGGGCGAACGTGACGCAAGGCTCGGGCATTTGGTGCCGCGAGAATACAGACCCACATCTATCAGCTATTTGAACATGGAATCCGAAGTGTCCCATCGTCATTGCGAGCGCAGCGAAGCAATCCATCTCTCCACACGAAGAAAGAATGGATTGCTTCGCTGCGCTCGCAATGACGGCGCCCCAGACGGCGAGCGGGCTCACGCCACCCTCACGACAGCTTGCGCTTGCTGCGGAGCCTCACATGTTCTTCGGCCTCCAACTGCGCCATCCGCAAGAGGTGCTCGAGGATCCCGAGCTTGTGACGGCGGGCGAGCTCGGCCAGTTCGCCAACAGCCTCGGCGATGAAGGCTGCGGCCTCATCCGGTCCGCCCTCCCCATTTGGCTCCTGGCTGCGGGATTGCCGCTCCCTGCGCGAAGCTGCGCGCTTCCGGCCGCCGCCGGTCCTGGTCAAAAAAACTGCATCCAAATTCACTTATTATTGGCTCGGAATCCACCCACCGAGATCGCAACTCTAGGACGCATTTCGGAACTTTTTAGATACAAGTTCGTGAGCCCGCGGCCCCTCTTCAACATCTGTCGATTTGACAGGGGGCGCCTCACCACCCATGTTCGGTTCGAAACGGTGGGCCGCGAGTCTCGCGGAACCCACCTTAACCTTTTCCCATAAGCCATTGGAATGACATGAATATCGTCATTGTGGAGTCGCCGGCGAAAGCCAAGACGATCAACAAATATTTGGGTCCGTCCTATGAGGTTCTGGCCTCGTTCGGCCATGTCCGCGACTTACCAGCCAAGAACGGATCGGTCGATCCGGACGCCAATTTTCAGATGATCTGGGAGATCGATCCCAAGGCGGCGGGCCGGCTCAACGACATCGCCAAGGCTTTGAAGGGCGCCGACCGCCTGATCCTTGCAACCGACTCCGATCGCGAGGGCGAGGCGATCTCCTGGCACGTATTGGGGGTCATGAAGGAGAAGCGCGCGCTGAAAGACCACAAGATCGAACGCGTGGTCTTCAACGCCATCACCAAGCAGGCGGTCACGGACGCGATGAAGGCGCCACGCCAGATCGATGGCGCGTTGGTCGACGCCTATATGGCGCGCCGCGCGCTGGACTATCTGGTCGGCTTCACCCTCTCGCCCGTGCTGTGGCGCAAATTGCCGGGCGCGCGCTCGGCCGGCCGGGTGCAGTCGGTCGCATTGCGGCTGGTCTGCGACCGCGAGCTCGAGATCGAGAAATTCGTCGCCAAGGAATACTGGTCGCTGGTGGCGACGCTGACGACGCCGCGCGGCGATGCGTTCGAGGCGCGCCTGGTCGGCGCCGACGGCAAGAAGATCCAGCGGCTCGATATCGGAACCAGTGCGGAAGCCGAGGATTTCAAAAAGGCGATCGAGGCCGCCAACTTCACGGTCACATCCGTCGAGGCAAAACCGGCGCGCCGCAATCCGCAAGCCCCCTTCACCACCTCGACGCTGCAGCAGGAAGCCAGCCGCAAGCTTGGCTTTGCGCCCGCGCATACGATGCGGATCGCGCAGCGGCTCTATGAAGGCATCGACATCGGCGGCGAGACCACCGGTCTCATCACCTATATGCGGACCGACGGCGTCCAGATCGACGGTTCGGCGATCACCCAGGCGCGCAAGGTGATTGGCGAGGATTACGGCAACGCCTATGTGCCGGATGCGCCGCGCCAATACCAGACCAAGGCCAAGAATGCGCAGGAAGCGCACGAGGCGATCCGTCCGACCGACCTGTCGCGGCGCCCCGCCGAGATGCGCCGCCGGCTCGATCATGATCAGGCGCGGCTTTATGAGCTGATCTGGATCCGCACCATTGCGAGCCAGATGGAATCGGCGGAACTGGAACGCACCACCGTCGATATCGCGGCCAGGGCCGGCTCCCGCATGCTGGAGCTGCGCGCCAGCGGCCAGGTCGTGAAATTCGACGGTTTCCTCGCGCTCTATCAGGAAGGCCGCGACGACGAGGAAGACGAGGATGGCCGCCGCCTGCCCGCCATGAGCCAAGGCGAAGCGCTGAAGCGCCAGGCCCTCGCCGTCACCCAGCACTTCACCGAACCGCCGCCGCGCTTCTCCGAGGCGTCACTGGTGAAGCGGATGGAGGAACTCGGCATCGGCCGGCCCTCGACCTATGCCTCGATCCTGCAGGTGTTGAAGGACCGCGGCTATGTCAAGCTGGAGAAGAAGCGGCTGCACGGCGAGGACAAGGGCCGCGTCGTGGTCGCATTCCTGGAAAACTTCTTCGCCCGCTATGTCGAGTATGATTTCACCGCCGAGCTGGAAGAGCAGCTCGACCGCGTCTCCAACAACGAGATTTCCTGGCAGCAGGTGCTGAAGGATTTCTGGACCGGCTTCATCGGCGCAGTGAACGACATCAAGGACCTCCGCGTCGCCGAAGTGCTTGACGCACTCGACGAGATGCTCGGCCCGCACATCTATCCGCCGCGCGCCGATGGCGGCGATGTCAGGCAGTGCCCGACCTGCGGCACCGGCCGGCTCAATCTGAAGGCCGGCAAGTACGGCGCCTTCGTCGGCTGCTCGAACTATCCGGAATGCCGCCACACCCGCCCGCTCGCCGCCGACAGCGCCGAGAGCGCCGACCGCATCCTCGGCACCGATCCCGACACCGGGTTCGACGTCACGGTGAAGGCCGGCCGCTTCGGCCCCTACATCCAGCTCGGCGAGCAGAAGGATTATGCCGAGGGCGAAAAGCCGCGGCGTGCCGGCATCCCGAAGAACATGTCTCCATCAGATATGGAACTCGAGCTGGCGCTAAAACTGCTGTCACTGCCGCGCGAAATTGGAAAACACCCAGAAACCGGCGAGCCGATCACCGCGGGCATCGGCCGCTTCGGCCCGTTCGTGCGCCATGAGAAGACTTATGCGAGCCTCGAGGCCGGCGACGAGGTGTTCGATATCGGCCTCAACCGCGCCGTGACCCTGATCGCCGAGAAGATTGCAAAAGGCCCGAGCGGACGCCGCTTTGGTGCCGATCCCGGCAAGCCGCTCGGCGATCACCCGAGCCTTGGCGCGGTGGCCATGAAGAACGGCCGCTACGGCGCCTATGTCACCGCTGATGGCGTCAACGCCACCATCCCCAGCGACAAGGATAAAGACACCATCACGCTGGCCGAGGCGATCGCGCTGATCGACGAACGCGCCGCCAAGGGCGGCGGCAAGGTCAAGGGCAAGAAAACCAAGGCTGCCAAGCCGGCCAAAGCGGAAACCGACGCAGCCGCCAAACCGGCGAAGAAGGCGACGGTGAAGAAGGCCGCGAGCAAGCCGAAAACCGACGCCGTGAGCAAGGCGCGCGCACCGGTGGCGTCGGCGGCCAAGACATCCGCGGCGAAGCCCGCCGCAGCATCGAAAGCGCCCGCCAAGAAAAGCGCGGGCAAGGCGCGGGGATAAGTGAAACCAAAACATGACCATGGCTTTCCTTCCCGGGACGCCATCGTCGCCTTCATCCGTGGCAATCCAGCCGAGGTCGGCACCCGCGAGATCGCGCGCGAGTTCGGCCTGAAAAATGCTGACCGCATCGCACTGAAGCGCATCCTGCGCGAACTCGCCGACGAGGGCGCGATCGCCAAACGCGGCCGCAAGATCCAGGAACCCGCCGCGCTGCCGCCGACCGTGATGGCCGACATCACCGGCCGCGACACCGATGGCGAACTGATCGCGGTTCCCACCGAATGGGATAGCGAAGAGAACGGCCCCGCGCCGAAAATCCGCATTCACGTTCCGCGCCGGCCGCAGCCGGGCACCACGGCGGGCGTCGGCGACCGTGCCCTGCTGCGCATCGAGATGACGGAGGAGAGCGAGGGCGCGCTTTATCGCGGCCGCGTCGTCAAGGTGGTCGATCACGCCAAAGCCCGCCTGCTCGGGATTTTCCGCGCCCTCCCCGACGGCGGCGGACGGCTGATTCCGGTCGACAAAAAGCAGGCCGGACGCGAATTGAACATTGCCAAGGCCGATGCGGGCGGCGCCAAGGACGGCGATCTCGTCAGCGTCGACCTCGTGCGCACGCGCGGTTACGGCCTTGCTTCCGGCAAGGTGAAGGAACGGCTCGGCTCGCTCGCGAGCGAAAAGGCAGTCAGCCTGATCGCGATCCATGCCCACGAGATCCCGCAGGCGTTCTCGCCGTCGGCGCTGCGTGAGGCCGAGGAAGCAAAGCCCGCAACGCTGCAGGGCCGCGAGGACTGGCGCGCGCTGCCGCTCGTCACCATCGATCCGCCCGATGCCAAGGACCACGACGACGCGGTTCATGCCGAGCCGGATCCCGATCCCAACAACAAGGGCGGCGCCATCGTCACTGTCGCGATCGCCGACGTCGCCTTCTATGTGCGCCCGGGCTCGGCGCTCGATCGCGACGCGCTGACCCGCGGCAACTCCGTGTATTTCCCGGACCGGGTGGTGCCGATGCTGCCCGAGCGCATCTCCAACGATCTCTGCTCGCTGGTGCCGGGCGAGCCGCGTGGTGCGCTGGCGGTGCGGATGGTGATCGGCAATGACGGCCGCAAGCGTTCGCACACATTTCACCGCGTGCTGATGCGCTCGGCGGCGAAGCTGAACTATGCACAGGCGCAAGCCGCGATCGACGGGCGGCCCGATGACACCACGGGCCCGCTGCTCGATCCGATCCTGAAACCGCTCTACGCGGCTTACGCGCTGGTAAAACTGGCACGCGACGAGCGCGACCCGCTCGACCTCGATCTGCCCGAGCGCAAGATCCTGCTGAAAGCCGACGGCACGGTCGACCGCGTCATCGTGCCCGAACGACTCGACGCGCACCGGCTGATCGAGGAGTTCATGATCCTCGCCAACGTCGCCGCCGCCGAGACCCTTGAAAAGAAGGGGTTGCCGCTGATCTACCGGGTGCACGATGAACCGACCCAGGAGAAGGTTCATAATTTGCAGGAATTCTTGAAGACGCTCGATCTGCCGTTTACGAAAAGCGGCGCACTGCGGCCGGCGCTGTTCAATCGCGTGCTGGCGCAGGTCGCGGGCGCGGATCACGAACCGCTGGTGAATGAAGTGGTGCTGCGCTCGCAGGCCCAGGCGGAGTATTCGGCCGAGAACTACGGCCATTTCGGACTGAACTTGAGACGCTACGCGCATTTCACTTCGCCGATCAGACGATACGCCGATCTGATCGTGCACCGCGCGTTGATCCGCGCACTCGGCCTTGGCGAAGGCGCGCTGCCGCCAGACGAAACGCTGGAAACGCTGGCTGAAATCGCAGCCCAAATCTCCGTCACCGAGCGCCGCGCCATGAAGGCGGAGCGCGAAACCGCCGACCGGCTGATCGCGCATTACCTCGCCGATCGCATCGGCGCCACGTTTCAGGGACGCATCTCCGGCGTGACCCGCGCCGGGCTGTTCGTCAAGCTCGACGATACCGGCGCCGACGGGCTGATTCCGATCCGCACGCTCGGCACCGAGTATTTCAACTACGACGAGACGCGCCACGCGCTGGTCGGCACACGCAGCGGTGCCATGCACCGGCTGGGTGACGTCGTCGACGTGCGTCTGGTAGAAGCGGCTCCAGTAGCTGGCGCGCTGCGGTTTGAGCTATTATCTGAGGGGAAAGTCATTCCGCGCGGCAGAAAACGCGATGGCGGGCGCGAGGGTTTGAAAGCGCAGCCCAACGCCAAGGCGCATCCCGGCCGCAGTCCGCGCAAGAAGGATCGCAAGCCGGGCAAGCCAAAGCCTGGCAAACCGAAGAGAGGCAAGTCATGGAAACGGTAAATCCCGTGACAACGACCGTCTGGACCCGTGACGTCGCATCGGCTGAAAAGCGCGACGTCTGGACCGCGATGAAGCGCGGCTTCCGCGGCCGCTGCCCGCGCTGCGGCGAAGGCAGACTGTTTCGCGCTTTCCTGAAGGTCGACGACCATTGCTCTTCCTGCGGGCTCGATTTCACGCCGCACCGCGCCGACGACCTGCCCGCCTACCTCGTCATCATCATCGTCGGCCACATCGTGGTACCCTTGGCGCTGTGGATCGAGACCAATTACTCGCCGGCGGTCTGGCTGCAGCTTTCGATCTATCTGCCGCTCACGCTCGTTGCATCGCTCGTGCTCCTGCAACCGGTGAAAGGCGCCGTGGTCGGATTGCAATGGGCGCTGCGCATGCACGGCTTTGACGAAAATGCCGCTGGCGACATTTCGCCGGGCTAGTTAAATCAAAATAAGAAAACAAACGGGGATGGAATGACCGAAGCCGCGACCGCCGTAAATGAAGGAAAAGAAGCCGATCACCATCCCTATTTCCGGCCCAAGGATGCCGCGACGCTGATCCTGATCGATCGCTCCGGCGCGAAGCCGAAAGTGCTGGTCGGCAAGCGCCACGACAAGGTGGTGTTCATGCCGGGCAAATATGTTTTCCCCGGCGGCCGGGTCGACAAGACTGACAACCGCATTCCCGTTGCCGCCCCGATCACCAAAGAGCTCGAAGCCAATCTTCTCAAGGGCAGCCCGAAGATCGAAGCCTCGCGCGCCCGTGCGCTCGCGGTCGCGGCGATCCGTGAAGCCTGCGAGGAAACCGGGCTCTGCCTCGGCCGCAAGGTCGCGAAACCGACCAATCTCGAAGGCCCCTGGAAGCCGTTTGCCGATGCCGGACTGCTGCCCGACCCTTCCGGCCTGTTTTTGATCGCGCGTGCGATCACCCCGCCAGGCCGTGTCAGGCGTTTCGACACCCGCTTCTTCACCGCGGACGCCTCCGCGATCGCCCATCGCGTTGACGGCGTGATCCATGCCGATGCCGAGCTGGTCGAACTGGTCTGGGTCGAGATCGGCTCGCAACCTTTGGCCGACGCGCATGCGATGACCAAGAACGTGCTGGCCGAACTCGACCGCCGCCTTGCCACCGGCCCGCTGCGCCACGACGCGCCGGTGCCGTTCTTCCATTTCTATGCCGGCAAGATGCAGAAGGACGTGCTGGGGGCGTAGGGTTGGCTCTCTCCCCGTCATTGCGAGGAGCGAAAGCGACGAAGCAATCCATCTCAATGCTTGCCGCACTATGGATTGCTTCGCTTCGCTCGCAATGACGGTATTGGCGCCGTGGAAAAATTCTCCAGGCGCCGCCTGAATTGCAAGATTCTTCTCGGTGTCCCCCGATGGCGTTGCGTTAACCGCATCCCTATCTCTTCCCCAATAACAATCAGCACGGAATGGGGCGATGGCGAAACGGCAACTCAAACTCGGCGCGTTCATGCGGCCGGTCTCTATTCATACCGGCGCCTGGCGCTATCCCGGGGCCTGGCCGGACGCCAACTTTAATTTCCCGCAGATCAAGAAGCTGATCCAGAAACTGGAAGCCGGAAAATTCGACGCCTTCTTCATGGCCGACCATCTGGCCGTGCTGAACATGCCGGTCAATGCGCTCAAACGCAGCCACACCGTGACCTCGTTCGAGCCGTTCACGCTGCTGTCGGCGCTGGCCGGCGCCACCGAACATATCGGGCTGATCGCGACCGGCTCGACCACCTTCGACGAGCCCTATCACGTCGCCCGCCGCTTTGCCTCGCTCGATCACATCAGCGGCGGTCGTGCCGGCTGGAATATCGTCACCACCTCGAATCCGGACGCCGCCCTCAACTTCGGCCTCGACGATCACATGGAGCACGCCGAGCGCTACAAGCGGGCGCGCGAATTCTACGACGTGGTCACGGGCCTGTGGGACTCCTTTGCCGACGACGCCTTCGTGCGCGACGTCGAGGCGGGTCTCTATTTCGATCCCGCCAAGATGCACGTGCTCAATCACAAGGGAAAATATCTCTCGGTGCGCGGCCCGCTCAACATCGCCCGCCCGGTGCAAGGCTGGCCGCTGATCGTGCAGGCCGGCGCCTCCGAAGACGGCAGGCAACTCGCCGCCGAGACCGCGGAGGCCGTATTCACCGGCGGCGGCAGCATGAGTGACGGCCAAAAGCTTTACGCCGACATCAAGGGCCGCATGGAAAAGATCGGCCGCAATCCCGAGCACCTGAAGATTTTGCCGGGCGCGTTCGTCGTCGTGGGCGACAGCGTTGAGGAAGCCAAGGAAAAACGGGCAAAGCTCGACAGCATGGTGCATTACGACTCAGCCATCGCCTCGCTCTCGGTCCAGCTCGGCATCGACGCCTCCGGCTTCGATCCCGACGGGCAATTGCCGCCGATCCCCGAGACCAATGCGAGCAAAAGCGGCCGCCAGCGCCTCGTCGACGTCGCCGCGCGCGACAAGCTGACCGTGCGCCAGCTCGCCCAGCGCGTCGGGGGCTATGGCGGGCTCGCTTTTGTCGGCACGCCGGTCACGATCGCCGATCAGATGGAAGAGTGGCTGACGAGCCGCGCCAGCGACGGCTTCAACATCATGTTCCCGTATCTCCCCGCCGGTCTCGACGATTTCGTCGACAAGGTGGTGCCGGAGCTGCAGAAGCGCGGGATTTTCCGCAACGAGTATGAGGGCCGGACGCTGCGCGAGAATTTGGGCCTGCCGCGGCCGAAAAACCGGTTCTTTGAGGGTTAATCACCCGGAATCGGGGCGTTTTCGGCCGGGAAAATCTTGACTTTGGGCTGTCAGAGGATAGGTTGCCGGCCAAACGCGGGCCGATTTGGCCGGCTCCTGATACCCCTTACAGACGCTGCACAATTGAGGTTCTGAACATGGCCAAAGCGGTCACCATCAAGGTCAAGCTCGTTTCCTCGGCGGATACCGGCTTCTATTACGTCGCCAAGAAGAATTCGCGCACCATGACCGACAAGCTGGTCAAGAAGAAGTACGACCCGGTCGCGCGCAAGCACGTCGAATTCCGCGAGTCCAAGATCAAGTAAGGTTTTGGCACATCGCTGGCGGATTTGAACGGGGCCTTGCGGCCCCGTTTTGATTTTGTAGCCGTGTGCGAAATGCTTTATCGCGCGGCCACCAAAGGCGGCTCGGTCGGCCGCAGCAATGCAAATGTCACCTGGATGATCCCCGCCGCCAGACCCAGGGCCACGCCGATCCGCCAGGCCATCGTGTACGAACCGAGCGCGTCGTAGATCAGCCCACCGCCATAGGCGCCCACGAAGCTGCCGAGTTGATGGCTCATGAAGGCAAGCCCCTGGATCATCGCCTGCCATTGCAGCCCGAACATCTCGGCGACTGCGCCGGCCACCAGCGGCCCGACGCCGAGCCACAGGAACCCCATCATCGCGCCGAATACCAGCGTCGTTGTGGGTGATGGCGGCAGCATGAAGTAGCAGCCAAGCACCAGCGACCTCGAGAGGTAGATTCCGCCCAGCAGCGCCAGCTTGTTCCAGCGCTGGCCGGCCCAGCCGAAGAACAGACTGCCCAGCACGTTGAATCCGCCGATGACGCCGAGCGTCTGCGCGCTCAGCATCGGATCCAGGCCGCAGATCGCCAGATACGACGGCAGATGCGTGGTGATGAAGACGAGCTGCATGCCGCAGACGAAGTAGGCGCACGTCATCACCACGAACGAGGCATTGCCGAACGCGATCTTCGTCGCGACGGCGGCCGAAGTCTCGGCAATTTGGTCGGGCGCCCGCGGCGGCAGCGGAATCTTGTCGACCTTGCCGGCGAACCAGGCCGCTGGAAGCAGCGCCAGCGACAGGATGACAAAACCGACGAGGCCGGTTCGCCAGCCGTACCCCTCATTGAGCATCTGCCCCATTGGCGCCGACAACAATGCCCCAAGCGATCCCGCCGCCGACACCATGCCCAGCACCGTGCTGCGCACGGTCGGCGGCACCGCACGCGTTGCCACCGACATCGCGATCGCAGCCGCCGTGCACGCCAAGGACATCCCGATCAGCACCCCCGCGCCGAGCATGATGCTGAGAAAACCTTGCGCGCCCGCCATCAGCGAGAGCCCGGCGACGTAAAAGACCGCACCGGCCATCATGATGGTGCGAAAGCCGAACCGCACCGTCAACGCGCCGGCGAGAGGTTGCAGGAAACCCCAGGCGAGGTTTTGTACGGCGATGGCAAGCGTGAAATCGGAAACCGATATGCCGACATCATGGGTCAGCGGCTGCAGGAAGATGCCAAGTGACTGGCGCAACCCCATGCTCAGGCTGAGCATCAGCGACGCGCCGATCAGAATGGGAAGCGTGGGACGAAGGAGTTGCAGCAGGGGCATATTCTTGTTCTCCCGTTTGGCTCGCCGGTCGGAGGACCGCGACCTGCCATGACGATCAGGTCTTGATTACACCGATCTGTGTAATTAAGTTATGAGCCGCTGCACTGTCAAGGCAAAAAGAACACAGGTCTGTGTAATCATGTCCTCACCCGCAAAGCCGAGCATGAAGGAGCGGATCCTCGAAACCGCGGACCGGCTGTTTTATCTGCAGGGCATCCGCGCCGTCGGCGTCGATACCGTCGCGGCCGAAATCGGCATCTCCAAGCGCACGCTCTACAACCACTTTCCCTCGAAAAACGCGTTGATATCAGCCTATCTCGAGCGCCGTTTCAGGCCGGTTCCGACCTCCGACAAGCCGCCCGCGGAACAAATCCTGCGCACCTTCGACCGGCTGGAGCGCGGCTTCGCCGACAAGGGCTTTCGCGGCTGCCCGTTCGTCAACGCGGTTGCCGAAATGGGCGCTGGGGATCATGCCGTCAGAAAGATCGCGATCGCCTTCAAGGACAGCCGCCGCGCCTGGTTTCGCGACCTGTTGCTGCAGCTCGATGTCGCCAATCCGGATGAGCTTGCGACGCAGCTCCAGCTTCTCGTCGATGGCGCGATCGCCACCGATCTGGTGCGGAACGATCCGTCAGTGGCGCGCGCCGCAAAAGACGCCGCGCGCGTCCTGCTCAGGAATGCGGGGATTGAGGTTGGCCCGCCCGATCAGGCACACAAACCTGGACGCGTCGCGAAAAAACGATCGTCGTCCCCGCGCAGGCGGGGACCCATACGCCGTGACGGTGCAGTGTAGAACAGGCGGCTGTTACAAGATCTTTTTTAAACGATGACCGCTTCGCCGGGACGACGTCGCCGGCTTACGCCGCCGCCGCCACCACACGGTTGCGGCCGTCGCTTTTTGCTCTGTAGAGCGCAGTGTCGGCGCGCTTGAGGACGTCGGCGACGGGCTCGCCCTTGAGCTCGAGGGTCGACAGCCCGATCGAGATCGTGACCTCGATGCGCTTTGTCCCTTTGTTGACCGCGAACGGCTCACCCGCGATCGAACGCCGCAGCCGTTCCGCCACCATGCCTGCGACATGCAGATCGGTTTCCGGCATCACGATGACGAATTCCTCGCCGCCGTAGCGGCAGGCGAGATCGATGCCGCGGATCGACTTGCGCACCCGGACCGCGAATTCGCGCAAGACGTCGTCGCCGGCGTCGTGGCCGTAATTGTCGTTGATCGATTTGAAAAAATCGATGTCGAGCATCATCAGCGCCAAGGGCTTGCCGCGGGTCGCGGCCTGCTCGGCCAGCGTTCCCAGATGGCTTTCCATGTACCGGCGGTTATGCAGGCCGGTCAGGGCGTCCGTGATCGCCATCTCGATCGAATTCTGCACATTGTCGCGCAGATGGTCGGTGTAGCGCCGCTTGCGGATCTGGGTGCGCGCACGCGCCAGCAATTCGTTCTTGTCGACCGGGCGCAGCAGGTAATCATTGACGCCGATCTCCAGGCCGCGGAGCAGCCGCACATTGTTGTCGGCGTCGGCGATGGCGAGAATGGGCACATGCCGGGTTCGCTCCAGCGACCGCGCCTGGCTGCACAGCCGCAAGCCATCGAAATTATCAAGGCCAAGCGAGACGATCAGAAGATCGTAATTGCCCTCGGCGGCGTGAAACAGCGCTTCCGCCGGATTGATTTCGACGTCCACGGTATGCTCGGTGCTCAGCACCGGCGCCAGCTTCTCGTAGGATGATGGCCGGTCGTCGACCAAGAGGACGCGTCCGCCCTTCCCGGTGTCGGCCACAGCACTTCGCTCGGGCGCCTGCACCCCGATCTCAAGCGAGGTGATGGCGCGCATGCGCAGTTCATCGGTCATCATCTTCAGACGGGTCAGCGAACGCACCCGTGCAATCAGCACGATGTCGGATACCGGCTTGGTCAGGAAATCGTCGGCGCCGGCCTCAAGGCCGCGCACGCGATCGGCCGGGGTATCCAGCGCCGTCACCATCACCACCGGAATGAAATGCGTTGCCGGATTGGACTTCAGCCGGCGGCAAACCTCGAAACCGTCGATATCGGGCATCATCACGTCGAGCAGGATGATGTCGCATTCGGCGCGCGCGCAGATCTCGAGCGCCTCGGCGCCGTTGGACGCGGTCAGGACGTCGAAATATTCGGCTGACAGCCGCGCTTCCAACAGCCTGACGTTGGCGGGAACGTCGTCGACGACCAGAATTCGCGCGGACATCGAAGCTCTCCCTAGCCGATAAACTGTCGGACGGTTTCAATAAACTTGCCGACCGAGATCGGTTTTGAAAGATAGGCCTCGCAGCCGCCCTCGCGGATGCGTTCCTCGTCACCCTTCATCGCGAACGCCGTGACCGCAACCACCGGAATCGAGCGCAACTCGGGATCATCCTTGATCCATCGCGTTACCTCGAGGCCAGACACTTGCGGCAGCTGAATATCCATGAGGATGAGATCGGGACGAAGCGAGCGGACGAGATCAAGCGCCTCGAAACCATTGCTGGTGCCGGAGGTCTGATAGCCATGCGCTTCCAACAGATCGCGAAAGAGCTTCATATTCAGCTCGTTGTCCTCCACGATCAGGACGGTTTT
>Ga0137415_10005244_pt1 | contig 12824 bp, 13 predicted proteins | sample CZODoug3_1_1_16f_FD_183082 | JGI IMG/M metagenome (GOLD analysis project Ga0137415, IMG submission 183082) | Vadose zone soil fungal communities from Angelo Coast Range Reserve, California, USA - CZODoug3_1_1_16fungal (Hybrid Assembly) | ecosystem: Environmental > Terrestrial > Soil > Vadose... | reverse complement strand
CGATTCTTCGCCCGGTCGACATTCCGGGTTCTGTGAGGTCGGAGTATGGGGAACCCGCGATGAACAGATTCGTCCCCGCGACGATCCGTGTGGAGATCTCGAAGACCTTGAACTCGAGCTTGTCCGTGACGATTGTCTCGAGGCAGAACGGCCCGATCATGCCTCCGAACAGTTCCATCGATCGCTCGACGACCTGCTCGCCCATCTCAAACGCCTTCGGCAAGAGGGATTCGCGCAGGACGACGGGCATGTTGCCCGTGACGACGAAAGTCGGAAGAAGTCCCATCTTGCGAAGGGCTTCCTGAGCCCCGAGCTTGTACATCTCGTCGATGTTCGCTTCGTCTCGCCGGTCCACGCCGAGCATTTCGAGCGAACCTCGAGACAGCGTGTAACCAGAGGCCGCCAGAGGCGAGTAGAAGTAATGCATGTAGTACCGCGTCCCGACGACGTATTCCTGGATCGCATATTTCATCCCCGGCTGAATCGACTCCTTGAAGTCTTCGTGATTCTTCGCGATGAACGAGCCGCGGCCGCCTTTCGCGCCGTAATACTTGACGAACACGGGGCGGTCGATGTCCTGCGGTCGCTCAATCTTCATCGGCATCGGGACGCCGGCGGACGTGAGCCACTCCCTCTGCTTCTCGCGGTCCGACTCCCACCTCAGGACCTCCCGGTTCCCGAACGTGGGGATGGGCAGCTTCGCGAAGACCTCGGAACCCATGTACTCCACGAAGGAACCGTGCGGCACGGTGACGACCTGCTTCGCGACGAGGTCGCCCGCCTGATCGACGATGTCCGCATACGAATCGACGATCAGGAAGTCGTCCGGCTTCGCGAGGGGGAAGGCATCGTAGAACCGCGGGCGCTTCCCGATGGCAATCCCGAGTGTCCGGAATCCCTCTTGGCGGGCGCCATGGAAGATCTGGAGCGAGGAATGAGAACAGACCGTCGCGATGACGATGTCCCCGTAGTCCGAGAGAATCGACGCGATGGCCTTTCGCGTTACCATTACGGTACGAATCGCTTCAACGGTTAAAGCTTTTCACCGCGACGGAGGCCGTCGACGACTCGCATCGCCCGGACCGTCTCGCGGACATCATGGGCCCGAACGACGTGCGCCCCCTTCGTCACTGCGAAGGCCGCCGCAGCGAGGCTCCCCGACAGCCGCTCACCGCTCGGACCGCCGCCGAGTCGCTCGATGAAAGACTTCCTCGAGACCCCAACGACGATCGGGTGGCCGAGGGCCACCATCTGGTCCAAGTTCGTCAAAAGCGCAAGGTTGTGGTCCAGCGTCTTCCCAAAGCCGAGGCCCGGATCCACAGCGATGGCTTCGGACGTCAATCCCGCACGCTCGAGGACCCGGATCCTCTCGGTGAGGTAGGATCGGACTTCTCCCACCACATCGGTGTAGGCAGGGTGCTCTTGCATCGTCTTGGGATTTCCGAGCATGTGAACGGCAACCACACCCACGTGGCTCTTGGCCACGAGACGTACCATGGACGAGTCCCGCATCCCGGAAACATCATTCACAATCGACGCACCCGCCTCGATGGCCTTCGCGGCGACGTCCGGTTTCATCGTGTCGATGGAGAGGGGTATCTCGACCTTTTTCGTGAGCTCGCGGATCACCGGACCGACCCGCCGCCACTCTTCGTCCGCCGACACAGGATCCGAACCGGGCCTCGTCGACTCTCCGCCAATATCGATGAGGTCCGCCCCCGCGTCGACGAGATCGACGGCATGACGAACCGCGGCCTCCGCGTCGAAGTACCGACCGCCGTCGGAGAACGAGTCCGGCGTGACGTTGAGGATTCCCATGACCCGCGTCCGATCGAGGACGATCTCTCCCGTCCGATGGCGCCAGATCGTGGCCGGGCTTACCATTCGAGCGAAGAACGCCGGATTCCTATTTCACGATGCGCGGCCACCCGGCAGGAGCTTTATACCTCCGAACGATAAGCGGGCCGACCATGCGGGTCCTGTTCCTCCATGTGGATTACCTCGAGTACGAGGTGAAGGAAAAGGCGCTGAAGTCGGCCCCGGACGTCCCTGCATCGCAACGTCGGGGACGGGTCGAGGAAGCGCTGGTCTGTTTCATCAGCGCGGAGAAGCGGGACGAAGCGAATCTGGCGGGCGTCGCAAAGGCGGCGGCGGAGAACGTCGCGGACGTGGCGCGGCAGGTCCATACGAAACGGATCGTCCTCTATCCGTATGCCCACTTGAGCTCGTCGCTGGCCGCACCCGGCCCCGCCCAGGAGTCGATCACGTCGCTGGAAAAGGAGCTCGTCGCCCGGGGCTTCGACGTCCATACTTCGCCCTTCGGATACTACAAGTCCTTCAAAGTCGCGGTGAAAGGCCACCCGCTCAGCGAACTGTCCCGCGAAATCGTCGCTGAATCGGCCGCCGCGGGCAAGGAAGAAGTCTCCGACGCGGTGAAGGCGGAGGCGAAGCTGGTCTCCCACTGGCATATCCTCGAGCCGACGGGGCACATGCACCACCTGTCGCTCAAGGACGGAAAGGTGAGCGGATATCCGTTCGAGGGCCACGACCGATTACGGAAGTTCGCGACCTACGAGATGGCCAAGTCCCGCGAGGCGAAGGAGGAGCCGGCCCACGTCCGCCTGATGCAGGAACTCGAGCTGGTCGACTACGAGCCCGGTTCCGATCCGGGGAACCTGCGGTACTATCCGAAAGGCAAGTTGATCAAGGGACTCCTCGAGGAGTTCATCAGCGAGCGGGTGCGGGAATACGGGGCGATGGAGGTGGAATCCCCGGTCATGTACGACTTCGAACACCCTGCGTTGAAGTCGTACCTGGCCCGCTTCCCCGCGCGCCAGTACATCGTGCAGACGCCGAACAAGCGCGCCTTCCTCCGATTCAGCGCATGCTTCGGGCAGTTCCTGATCATGAAGGACATGGTCATTTCATACAAGCAACTGCCCCTCCCTCTCTACGAGCTCACCCGGTATTCCTTCCGCGCAGAACAGCGAGGGGAGGTGGCGGGCCTCCGTCGGCTCCGGGCCTTCACGATGCCCGATTGCCACGCCCTGGTCTCCGACATCGAGATGGCGAAGGAGGAGCTCATGGTCCGTTTCGACGTCGCCTGGGGCATCCTCGAGGACTGCGGGCTCTCCATGCCCGACGATTTCGAGGTCGGCATGCGGGTGACCCAGGACTTTTGGAACGAGCACAAGGACTTCGTGGTGGCCTACGCCAAACGGTGGGGCAAACCGATCCTCGTGGAAATGTGGTCCGAGCAGTTCTTCTACTTCGTCCAGAAATACGAATGGAACTTCGTCGACGGGAACGACAAGGCGGCCGCCTTGACCACGGACCAGATCGACACCGAGAACGCGGAGCGCTTCGGGATCACCTTCACCGACGAAGACGGCAGGAAGCGCCACCCGCTGATCCTCCATCTGTCGCCGAGCGGTGCGGTGGAGCGGGTCATCTACGCCCTTCTCGAGAAGGCTGCCGCAGCCGCGAAGGCGGGAAAGCCCGCCATGCTGCCCCTCTGGCTCTCGCCGACGCAGGTCCGCATCGTGCCGGTCAGCGAGGACCAACTCGAGTACGCCAAGGCTCTTCTGCCCCGCCTAGAAGGCATCCGCGCCGACCTCGACGACTCGAGCGATACCTTGGGAAAGAAGATCCGGAATGCGGAAAAGGAGTGGGTCCCGTACATCGTCGTGATTGGCAAGAAAGAGATCGAGGGCGACACCCTGAACGTCCGCGTGCGGGCGACCAAGGAGCAGACGGAAATGGCGGTGGACGCCCTCCGCCATCGAATCGTCACCGAGACGAGGGGCCGTCCATTTCGACCCTTGGCGGAACCTGCGTTCTTGTCCGAGCGCCCGATCTTTCGAGGGTGACCTCCGTTCTCGGTTCTCGAATTTGAGAACCGCGCCTCGCGCCTTTATGGACGCCTTCCTCATCGCTCGGCCCCGATGGCCTTCTTGAAGAGGGACCACGTCGAGTTGCTCTTGGGCCTCGGCGTCCTCGCCCTGGGCATTGGACTGCTCCTGTTCACTTTTTCCCACGCCCTGGCCATCGCCACGGCTCCAGGGGACTTCTTCCGGAGTCAGTTTCCGCAGAACCAGACCCACACCGGCCCGACGGCATCGTTCCGTTGGGACTCGAGGGATTTCAATGCCACGGTCCAGGATACCTCGCGACAAGGCGATACGGGGATCTCCTCCCTCCAATGGGATTTCGGGGATGGGATCCGCCTCTCAAGCCCGACGCCAGGCCCGCATCGATACACGAATGCGAGCGTCTATCAGGTGAGCCTCATCGTGACGGATGCGAATGGCAAGGAGAGCCGAGCCGTGGCCCAGGTACAAATCGTCCCCACCCAGACTCGATCAGGGGAGAGCGTCGGTGACCCGACAGCGGGCCTCAACCTCAGCTTCGACCTGAGCGGCATCCTCCAACCAGTCGCGATCACGTTCCTGACGTTCGGCATGTATGTCGTCCTGACGATGGTCGGCGGGGCGATCACCCGAGCCGGATGGAACATGGTCAAGCCGAAACCGGAAACGATCCGCGTGCGGCTGAAGCCGCGGGATCTGACCCGCGCGATGGAGGAAGACTCCGCGCCGGTCCGGTTGCCGCCACCGCCCGGGTGACGGTCAGCGCCGTCGATTCGTCCGAGGGAACTCGTTCTGAATCGATGACCGGGACTCGCGATCCGAGACGACGTCCGCAATCGAAACGGACCCGCACACCTCATCGACCATGGGCGAGCGCACCCCGGTCATGATCGCGAGGACGCGAAGGGTCCCGTTATACTTCTTGTCCACCCGAACTCCGAAGATCACGTTCGCATCGGGCCGCATCGCGGCGGTCAGGCCTTCGACGACCTCGTGCGCCGTCCGGAGCCGGAGTCCCGGCCCTGCGCTGATATGGATCAGAGCGCCGTTCGCGCCGCGATAGTCGACCTCGAGGAGCGGGTTGTTGAGGGTCTCGGAGACGAGGCGCTGCGTGTCGTTCTCCGCGTTCTCGCCATAGAAGACGGTCGATGTGCCGCCCGACTGGAGGATCGTGCGCACGTCGCTGAAATCCAGGTTGATCAGAGACGGAACGGTGATGGATTCCGTGATCCCCTTGATCACTTCTCCGATCAGGTGGTCCATCACCGCGAAGGCCTGTTCGACCGGGAGATTCGGGACGAGGTCCAGGAGTCGATTGTTGTCGAGGAGGATCAACGAGTCGGTGCGGTCCCGGAGACGTTGGATCCCCGCGCGGGCGTTCGTCATCCGTCCCCGCTCGGCCCGGAACGGCGTCGTCGCTAGGGTGATCACGACGCTCCCCGCAGCCTGGGCGAGTTCCGCGACGTGGGGGGCGACGCCGGTCCCTGTACCGCCGCCCAGCCCGACCGTGATGAAGGTGAGGTCCGCATCCCCGATCTGATTGCGGAGTTCTTGTTCCGAGATCTCCGCACAACGCTCGCCAATCTCCGGCCGTCCCCCGGCCCCCATGCCGCGCGTCACACCTGCGCCGATCAGGAGCTTGCGGTCCGCGTGGATCGAATCGAGATGCACCGCGTCTGTATTCACGACGACCGTCCGGGCGCCATGGATCCCCATGCGGTGGAGTCGGTGCACGGAATTCCCGCCGGCCCCTCCGCAACCGACGACGACGACCTTCGGCCGCGCTAGGGCGAACGAATCGAGGAACGACTGGTTCCCGGTGCGCTGTGCGGTTTCGAGGCCCATCCCTGGTCCATCCCAAGCGGCTCGCGGTGGGAGCCGCTCTGCTCGCGCGACCGAGGGTCGCGCGTCCCTGCCACGATCCTATTTCTCGGCCCCTTCCATGGCCTTGTGGAGCCGACGACGAACGTACTCACGGACCGCGTTTCGGACCGCGTCCTCGACGGATACGGAGTCGCCCGATTTGACGAGCTGCTGGAGGTCCACCACGTTTCCCTTCGGCAGTTCGATCATCAATTTGCGGATGTAGTCCGGCGAGAACTGGATGTCGATGAAACGATCGATCGCGGCGCGGATCGCGTCGGAGATTGTTGAGTACGTCCCTCCTTTCACGAGCTGGTGAAGGGCCTTCACTTTGTCCGGCGGCAGCCGGATCGTGACTCGCTCCGATTCGGATGGCATAGAACGCCCCGCGTCCCCACGATTTCTGTCTGACGTTCGTATGACACGCGCGTTATTTAAACATATGTCCAACCGGGATTTCCCGGGAGGGATGCCCCTCTCATCGGGAACGGGATAGCCGGCAGTCCGCGGGTGGCCGGCGAGGCTTACAGAGCCCGCATCCGGTTGTTCTTCGGGTTGTGCTCGACCTCGGCCAGGTGCAGAGCCTCCAAGACGGGCGGGACGTACATGCCGAACCGACCGCGCAGCCCCTTCTTCAGGCCGTACCACCCGCCGACCGGGTTCTTCGTGGATCGTCCCCACGCTTCGACGGTGCCGTCCGCCGCAGGCTTCTGTTCGTCCGCGCTCCCCAGCAACATCCAATCACCGTGCGACTTGAGCATTTGATGCAGGTCGTTGATGCATCGGAGCTGGTACCGAAGCTCCGTGCTCCCCGACTTCACGACGAGTGCGGGCGGCTGTAGCGTCTCGTCACGGAACGCCTGAAACTCCGATGTCCCGCTCGGCGTCTTCAAATTCCACGGATGTTCGCGCGTGCCTGCGTCGCCCAACTTCCCCTTCGTTGCCATGCCAAATCCCTCGACCGGTGTGACAGGCGAAGACCGTCGCAGCTCTATTTCAACGATTCGCCGCCTTCAGGTGACGGTTTCCATGGGGAAAGTTCAGGCCTTCGGGAGAAGCTTCGCGAGCCCGCGGGTCTCCGAAAGGTGGGCTCCGTGGGCGCGCATCTCTTTGATCGCGTTCTCCGAGTCTCCGCGCTTCACGTCGACGCCGCGAATCGCGTCCCGCAGGACGCGGATCGTCAGGCCCCGACGAACCCCGTCGAGGGCCGTGGCCCGGACACAGTAGTCGGTCGCGAGGCCGCAGATGAACAGTTCGTCCACGCCAAGCTCGTGCAAGGTCGACTCCAGGTCCCGCCCTTGATCCGTGAAGGCTTGGAACGCGGAGTACGAGTCCACTTCCGGGTCCATGCCTTTCGAGAGGACCATCGCCCCTTTCGGGAGTTCCAGGTCGGGATGGAATCGGGCGCCCTTCGTCCCTTGGACGCAGTGCACGGGCCATGCCCCCCCGAATTCCTTGAAATGCTTCGTCTCCCGCGGATGCCAATCTCGTGTGAAGATCATGGGCAGGCCGCGGCGTCCGAACAGGCCGACCGTGCGGTTCACCCGCGGGATGATCGCGTCGCCATCGGGGACCCCGAGGGCCCCGCCCGGACAGAAGTCATTCTGAATGTCGACGACGAGCAGCGCGGCCCTCTGCCCCACGGTCCCGACCGGCCAAATGTCACGGTCGCTAAAAGCTTGCGCCCGCCTGGACCTTCTTGAAGTCTTCGAGGTAGTCGTCCCGGAACGCCATGTCCCGCGGCAGGGCGTCGAACCATCGGGCCTCGATCACCTCGTGGTCCGGTTGGAGTTCCGTGGATCGCGCACGGACGATGAACTGGGCGAAGTAGCCATGGCGGGCCCGGTTTCCGTCCGTCACCGTCTCGTGGATGATCCGTGTCAACGCCGGGTCGGCAAGTTCGAGGCCCACTTCCTCGCGGACTTCCCGGCGCAGTCCGTCGTCGGTCCTCTCTCCCGGCTCGAGCAGCCCGCCCGGAGTAAACCACGAGCCGCCCGCGGACGTTCGCCCGACCCGGACCAGGACAATGGCCCCGCGGGTGTCGTGGACGAGGCCGCCCGCGGCCCAAAACGGCGCCCGGCTTCGTCCGCGGAATGCGGGATCATCCGGTGGAGCGACGCGGGTCCGACGGACGATGGGGACCCGACCGAACCGGTCGAAGGCGTCCCCCATCCGGTCCTTGCACTCTCCGGGACACATCGATGTTTCCTGGGTTGAAAGAAGGAGGGAAACCTTATTAAATGGCCCTCCAAGTCCCGGAGTGCGCACGCGAGGTGCGACCATGCCTCTCGAGGACGTTTCTGACCGATCGAACAAAGTCTACGACACGATGAAATCCGCCGGCATCACCTCGGAGGACAAGATGCGTGACGCCGAGACGATCACGAAGATGTCGAAGCTTCCGAAGAACTTCGTCCTCACCGCGCTCCAGGAACTGCAGGCGAAGGGCTACGCGAAACGCCGGGCACGAGAGAAAGCCGCCGGCTACTGGCTCATCAAGTGACGCGCCCCGATCGTCGCGGAGGACGGACGAGGGCTGCGGCAATCATTATCGGAAGGATTGTTGTGGCATCGCCCTCGATCGTCACCTGCTTCGCATTCTCCTTGACCTTGCCCCAAGAGATCCCTTCCCGCAGCCGCGCGCCGCTCAAACTCCCGTCCCATTCCGGCGCCGTCGTGATGTAGACGGCATGATCGAGTCCACCGCGAAACTGGTTCCACCAGATCGTGTGGTGCTTCGAGACGCCTCCCCCGATCATCAGAGCACCCGCTTCCTTCGCACTGAATACCAAATCGGCGAGTTCGGACTCATCGCGGAACTGGTCGATCGAGAAACCCTTGTGATCTTGCCAGAAGGACCACAGTTGGTACCCCACGGCTCCGTCGAAGATCGCCGGCACGTACACCGGGATTCGGTTCTTCCAGGCCCACCAAAGCAATGAGTCGCGACTCTCGGTGCGCCGCCCGAACTCCCAGAGCAATTCTTTCGTCGAGAGGGACCTCCGCCCGCCCTTCCAAAGGTCCCGGAGCATCGGTTGCAACTTCTTCTCCAGGACGATCCCGTAGGATTCGTTCGGGACGAACACATTCCCGAGTCGGTTCACCCCGAGGCGATGGAGGGCGACGTCGTCCGTGTCAAAGTCGCCATGGTAATACGGTTTCCAGACCCGGGCCAGGTCGTGGTCCGCCGTGCCACAGGTCGTGATGACCGCGTCGACGAGCTTCCGTTCGACCAAACCGCGAAGGATGCCGCGAACACCGGTCGCCATCAGGGCGGCCGGAAACGACAAGAACGTGGTGCAGGCGCGACTCCGGAACATCGTGCGAAGGATCTCCACTCCCACGGCGACTTTCTTCGCGGTGAATCCGCCCCCATGGCCCATCGCCTCGACGAGCGTGGCGAGGTCAGAGGACCGGGAGAGATCGATGTCTTCCACCTTCCGGCGGAGCAGGTCGCGTTTCCGCATCGTCGCGGAATCCTAGGGACGCGATAAAAGGGTATGGAGCCTGATTTCCCATCCATCCGTTCACTAGCAACTCGAGTTATCTGATGAGACCGCGAAGCCGCTCCCACACGCCGAGAGCACCGCGCCATCGGAAGGCGTTCCCGCAATCGCTGCAACGTCCCCATCCGTCGTCTTGGAACGTCACATGAGCGGATCGACAGACGCTGCAGATGCCAGACCGGGGCTTCTGGATCCCACGGTGGCGGCGTTCATCGTCGATCTGCGCCTCCAGCCGGCGCGTCGCCTCCTCCGCATTCCGCGCGAACGTGAGGCCGCCAAGATAGTCGCCCTTCGTCAGTACGTCCTGCGCCTGCCGGAGCAACGTTCGCACCTCCGCAGGGTTCAGGTCGTACGTCTCCGCCTCCTTGAGGACCGGTTCGCACGCGATGAGAATCGCTCGAGCTTTCTCGACCTGGGCCTCGCGAAGCTGGATCGCCCGTTCGATCTGCTTCTGTTGGCCCTTCATCGCCAGTCGTTCCGCCCGTTTGAGCAGGTCCCCCGCATGGCCATGCTCGCCCGCGCCGATCGCCTGACGGGCCGCAGCATGAAGCTGCTCGGCCTCCCCCATTTCCGCGCCGACGTTCCGCGCGAGCTCGATGTGGTCCGATACAGACCTGACCGAATCTTCCACGTCCCGGATCCGATGCGCCCGGGCATCGTCCGCGCGCTGCGCGGCCTCCAGGAAGCTCTCCCGTGCCGCACGGAGCCGGCCTCGATCCAAGAAGTCCGCCCCACGCTTCCATGCGTCCTCGGCGAGGGCGATCGACGCCCCGAGGTTCGCGGCCTCGCGGATCGCGTCCCTCGTCAGGGCCAGATGGTCGCGGATCCGTTCCGCCTCCCGGGAATGCGCCCCCTCCGACGCACGAACGAGATCTCGGAGCACGTCATCGTCAATCGAAGCACCACGGAACAACGCCTCGCGTGCCCTCTCCAGCAGAGCGCGTGCGGTGGCCGCCTCCGGGTCCGCGGGGTCGCAGGGCTCAAGCAGACCTTGCGCGGCGAGGATCGCATAGGACCACGAGGCCCGGCGAAGCTGTTCCGTCGTGCGCTCCGCGATCCGAGACGCCTCTTGGGCGGCCGTGAGGGCGGCCTCGAACCGCCGCTCCTGGAATCGCTTCCGGGCCTGGACGAGCAGGTCCTCGACCCGGTCGAAGTCCACGGTGGAGTCGCGGCCGAGGATGAGGCCCGCGTCCCGCTCCGCGGGGGCCTGTGCCTCCAGCTCCATCAGGATCTCGGAAGCATCCGGCGCGCTCGCGAGAGCCTCCACGAGATCCCACTTCTTCTTGAGGCCATGCAGACTGACGCGGTGTCGTTCCCCGAGGTCGCGGAGCTGCCGCGGCCGGAGCCGACCGAGGCGGTATTCCATGCGCCGCCGATCTGCCTCCACGAGCACGGCGTCGGGATCCGGCAAGGACAGGAGGGTCTCAATCAGGAGGGTGCGCTCCGCTTGGCGCCCCCGGTCGATGCGATGGGCTCGTGCCAGCTCACGCAAGACTTCGGTGGGCAAGTGGGAAAGCGTCTCTTGCAAGGTGCGAGGCATCGGCCCGTCCGTCGGAATCCAAGCTCCGCTGTCTCCATAAAGATTACGCACGGTTTATCGTGAATCCGGCGGCCGATAGCGGCGGAGGACCTCGATCGCCCACTGCACCTTCCGGAACTCGTATGGGTCGCCACCGGCGTCCGGATGGTACCGTCGTGCCTGGGCGCGGTAGGCCTTCTCGATCGCCGCCGCCGAAGGCCAGCCGCGACCGAACCGAGGCGGATGGATCTTGACGTTCCCGAGGTCGAGGATGCGGAACGCGGCCGCGATCCCTTTCGTCTGCAGATAGAACTCCCGCAAGTCCGAGAAGATTCCACCCGATTCGTGGCCGCCTTCGATGCTGTATCGTTTGTGGTCCCGCGCGATGTCGCTGTCCGCGCGATGGTCGCGGCCACAAGCGAAGCAGAAGAACCGATCCGCCACGTCACCCGAATCGGCCGATCGGCGGATGGGCTTTCGGGTTGCCGTAGGCAAAGGTTATTTTCAGCCGCCGTGTTCGCGTCATCCGTGTCGTTCCGCGCCGGTCCTTCTGTGTTCAAGGATCCCGGGAAGCTGTCCTTCGACTACCTCCCGGACAAGTTGGTCCACCGGGAGAAGCAAACCCAGCGGCTCTTCAGCCTCCTCCGGCCCATCGTAGAGGCAGGGGCTTCGAGCAACGCCTTCCTGTACGGCGCCGTCGGCACGGGAAAGACGCACACAGCGAAGCGGTTCTGCCTCGACTTCCGGAAATACGCTTCGGAATCGAACCGGGCGGTGGACTGGGACGTCGTCAATTGCCGCCAGCGGATGGGGGACGACGCGGTCCTGCTCCGACTCCTCCAGCATTTCGACCCCCACTTCCCGGAGCGTGGCTTCTCGATCGCGGAGAAGATGGAGAGCCTCCGCAAGCACCTCGAGAAGCACAAGCTGCATTTCATCGTGATCCTGGACGAGGTCGACGCCCTGCTGAAGAAGAGCGGGGCGGACCTGATCTATTCGTTCGCGCGCATCGCGGAAGAAGGCACGACGACGAAGGGCAACATCTCCATGATCCTGATCTCCCAGCGGCCGAACGCGCTGGAGTACATGGACGCCGCGGCCCTGAGCACGTTCCGGCGATCGAACGTCGTCGAGTTCCCGAAATACGATCGGACGGAATTGGAGGACATCGTCCAGGGTCGGGTCGCTCTCGCGATGCATCCGGGCACCGTGGACGACGACCTGATCGACTTGATCGCGGACATCGCTTCCGAGTTCGGCGACGCTCGGTATGCCATCGAACTCCTAGAGAAGGCCGGCATGCTCGCGGACGAAGAGCGCTCGGAGGAAGTCGCGGCGGAACACGTCCGAGGGGCGAAGTCCCACGTCCATCCGATTGACATCGAAGAGAGGCTGGGCCTCCTCGACGTTCCGAAGAGGCTCGTCCTCCTGTCGATCGCGCGGAAGAGCCGCAAGAAAGCCTACATCACGATGGGCGATGCGGAAGAGGCCTACGCCGTGGTGTGCGAGGAGTACGGCGAGAAGCCGAGGGCCCACACACAGTTCTGGAAGTACGTGAAGGAGCTGGACGCCCTCGGCCTCGTCGACACGAAACTCAGCGGGAAAGGCGAGGTCGGGAAGACGACGCTCATCTCCCTGCCCGAAATTCCCGCCAAGGTCCTGGCTGATAATCTCGAACGAAGTTTGAAGCGTCGATAGGTGTATGGAGAAAAGCGGTGGGATGGGTGCAACCGCAGGCCGAGGAGATGGGCACTGAAGCAGAGTCCGTTCGTTCAGCGATGCCCATGGAGCTGGAGAAGGGCGTCTGCTATCTCGTGAAAGAGAAGAAGCCCGAGCTGAGCTACCGACTGTTCGAGACCTTGGTCGCGCAGAAGATCCCGGGCCTTTGTATCACCCGGCAGTACCCGGAGCGGGTTCGCCGCGAGCGCGGCCTGGCCGAGGTCCGCGTGATCTGGCTCAGCCACACACCGGGCGAGGACTTCCACAACCCGACCGCGATCGGGACGCTCGCGAAGGTGATCCAGAAGTTCATCGAAGACAACAATGGCGAGGGCGTCGTCCTCCTGG
>Ga0137415_10005242_pt1 | contig 12824 bp, 10 predicted proteins | sample CZODoug3_1_1_16f_FD_183082 | JGI IMG/M metagenome (GOLD analysis project Ga0137415, IMG submission 183082) | Vadose zone soil fungal communities from Angelo Coast Range Reserve, California, USA - CZODoug3_1_1_16fungal (Hybrid Assembly) | ecosystem: Environmental > Terrestrial > Soil > Vadose... | reverse complement strand
CCTGGGCGGGTGCTCGACGTCGGCTGCGGCGAGGGCGCGGACGCCGTCTGGCTCGCGAGCGGCGGCTGGGACGTGACCGCGCTCGAGGTCTCGGGCGTGGCGCTCGAGCGGGCGGCCGGGCACGCGCGGGACGCCGGTGTCGCCATTCGCTGGGTGCACGCCGGACTGGCGGAGGCGATGCTCCCGCCCGCGTCGTTCGACCTGGTCTCCGCGCAGTACCCCGCCCTGCTGCGCACCCCCGACGCCGCGGCCGAGCGAGCGCTGCTCGCGGCCGTCGCGCCCGGCGGCGTGCTGCTGCTCGTGCACCACGCGGGGATGGGCACCAAGCAGGTGCACGACAGCGGCTTCGACCCGGCCGACTACGTCTGGCCCTCGATGGTCGCCGCGCTGCTCAACGACGACTGGGAGGTGCAGCTGGAGGAGCAGCGGCCGCGCATCGCACCCGACGGCGGGGCCGGCGCGCACCACACCGACGACCTGGTGCTGCGGGCGCGCCGGCTGCGCTGAGCCCCTCCGCCCGCATCCGGCCCGGCAGCTGGGCCGCGGCCCAGAACATCGCTCCGGTCGCTCTCGAGACGTGAGCCAGTGCCGACCGGGGTGGAGCGGTCCCACGGCGGATACGTGATGCTCGACATCGAGCGGTCCGACGACCTTGCGGCACTCCATTGACCCTCGTCGGGTCGCCCGAGCAGGTCGCCGCGCATTCACAGCGCACGCACAGCACGCTCCCCGACTCCGCCCAGCAAGTCGGACAACGCTGGTGAACCGATCTCGAGGTGGTGCGGTCGACTCTGGTCTCACCGCCTGCTGGCTCGCGTTCCGCGAGCCAGCGCCGGGCTCATCGCGCGCCCCCGCGCAAGCAGCAGGGTCACTGCCGACTCCGCGCCCCCGCTCCGCTGCGCCCCAACTCGAGGGCCCACTTGCGAAAGGTCTCGACCACATGAACGAACTCGAACGCTCCGGGTCCGCGAACGGGCCGATGGTCACTGACCTCGCCAGCAAGGTACCGGTCGTCACCGTCTACTTCTGGATCATCAAGGTCTTGACCACTGGGATGGGCGAGGCTGCTTCCGACGCGCTGATCAAGGCCGGCGGCGCGATCGCGGTGGCGGTGACGGCGGTGGCGCTGGTGGCCAGTTTCGTTGCCCAGTTCAAGGCGTCCCGCTATATCCCCGGCGTGTACTGGCTGGCCGTCGTCATGGTCAGCGTGTTCGGCACCATGGCCGCGGACATCCCCCATTTCCTCGGTGTCCCGGTGTGGGCCACCTCGGCGGCGTATCTGCTGACCGTGGTCGTGATCTTCTACGTGTGGCACCGGGCCGAAGGCACGCTGTCGTTCTCCGCGATCAATACCCGACGGCGCGAGGCGTTCTACTGGGCGGCCGTCATGGCGACCTTCGCCCTGGGCACCGCGGTGGGTGATCTGACCGCGTTCTCCTGGGGCTGGGGCGCGCTCGCCTCGGGGATCATCTTCGCGGTGCTCATCGCCCTGCCCGCGATGGCCCGCCGCTGGGTCGGACTCAACACCGTGGCCGCGTTCTGGATCGCCTACATCCTCACCCGCCCCCTGGGCGCCTCGTTCGCCGACTGGATGGGTGGACCCACCCGCCGCGGCGGCCTCGGCTGGGGCATGGCATTGGTCGCCGCCATATGGTCGGCCGCGATCGTCGCGTTCGTCGTCTACCTCGCCGCCACGCGCCGTGATGTCCGCGCCGATGCCCGCCCCCGCACCGAACACGGCAACTCCGAGCAGGCGGCCGTGAAAACTGGCGCCGGCGCGGCAGAACCCGGCAACGACTAAACGGACACCGAAGCGCGGCGGGAGCCTCGACCACCTTCAAGTTTCCCCGAGGGCGCCGGTTGCGGGGGCCGATCCCGGTGACTGGGGGGTCCTAGTGGTCGTCGTCGGGGATCTGCAGATTTCCTGCCGCCTGGGTGTCCGGCGGGGGGAACACGGTGTGTTGGGGTGGCGGCATGGGCGTGTATGGCCCTTTCACGCTTTCCCAGATGGCCTGGTTGAAGCGTGCCATGTTGATGCGGTCCTCGTGGGTGAGGTCTTCGATGTCGCTGGCTCCGAGTGGGTCTCGTGCCGGGTTGATCTCGGAGAGGTTCTGGGTGGGTTTCTGGGCTGTGTACGGGGTGAGGTCCGGGGAGTTGGTAAAGGCAGCGAGCATGGGGGTGGCGTAGGCGTCGAACTGGGTGAGTGGGCGCAACCCCACGATGAGCTCGATCGTGCGCAGCATGGAAGCGGTGCTGTAGAAGGTGGAGTCGACCTTGCCTGTGTGGCTGTAGGGGCTGATCAGCTCGGCCAGGGTGCGGTGGGCGTCGACGTGGTCGGGTCCGTCCTGGGCGTCGTCCTCGGTGACGAAGATCGCGGTGGAGGCCCAGTACGGGGAGTGGGAGACGGCGTCCACGAGCTGGCCGAGTGCCCAGTCGTTGTCGGCTATGTAGGCGCGTGGTGTCGGCGCGGCTGGTTTGGTGCCGGCGTTGTGGTCGTTGGGCAGTCGGACCAGCTCGACGGTGGGTAGCGATTGGTGCGCGACGTAGTTGTCGAATTCGTTCTTCCACTCCGTGACCCGGTCAGAGCCGCAGTCGCCGTGTGGGGTGAACGTGTTCGCCGCGTCCGGACAGCCCAGGTCGTAGCGGTGGAATTTGTGGTCGGTGTTGGCATCCAGCAGTGGGTCGTGCGGCCTGGCCACGTTGTTGGGCTCGTCGAGGTCGACGTAGAAGCCGTAGTTGCGGAAGGAGATGTGTGCATCGGCCAGGCGGTCCCAGATGTAGGCCTGGCTCGGGTCGCGGTTGGGTGCGGTGGCTGGGTCGCCGCTCTCTGTCGGGTAGGGCGCGCCCCGGTGGGAGTAGTTGGCCGGCCAGTGCTGTTCGGAGTAGGAGTTGGAGTTCGCCGCGACGGTCCAGTTCCAGCCCTGCGCACTGACCTCGGCGTCGGCGTAGAAGTTGTCCAGGGTGACGAAGTCCCGCTCGAGATCGCGGGCGTTCGGTGCCGACTCGTCACCGAAGAGGTCCAGTGACGGATCGCCGTTGCCCTTGCCTAGGCTGCCGAAGACCTGGTCGTAGGTTCGGTTCTCCTTGACTATGTAGATGACGTGTTGGATCGGGCTGTGTTCGTCCGGATTGCGGGGCACGATGCTGTCCGCGAGAGCAGGTGCGGCGGGTCCTCGGTTGCCCGCGTCGAATCCGTCGTTGCGGCCGACCTGCGCAGTCCAGTCGGCAAGCTGACGGCCCTGCGCGGGCAATGGGATGGAAGACAGGGTGCCGATCATCATGGAACCGACGTATTGGTCGGGAGCCGTGTGGCCCGCGTGCGACGGGTCGGGGTGGCCGGGGCCGTTGTTCGGGCCAGCGCCCAGGCCCTTGCCGTTGGTGACGAACAGAGTGCTGGCGGTGGCGATGACCGAGGTGGGGTACCAGCCGGTGGGAACCAGACCAATCACCCGGCCGGCGGCCAGATCGACTACCGCGATGTCGTTGTTCCCAGAATTGGCGACGTACAGCAGCCGCCCATCGGGAGAGACGCTCACGCTGTCGGGGTTGCTGCCCACCGCAGCACCCGGGTACGGAGCCAGGTCAATGGTCCGTTTCACCGAGTTCGAGGCGAAGTCGATCACACTGACCTGGTCGGAGTCGCCGTCGGCGACGTAGAGGCCGCGGCGATCCGGCGAAGGTACCGCCATGTTCGGGTGGGTGCCCACGGTGATGGTCTTCCGCACGGTCGGCCGCGGGCCGGTGAGGTCGAATACGGACACGGTGTTCGACCCCAAATTGGTCACATATGCGCTCTGCCCGTCATCGCCGGCTACGACGCTGTAGGGGTGGTGCCCGGCGGCGCCGGTGTGTGCGGCGCCGGTGGTCAGATCGACGACCGTGACCGCGTCGGCCTGCTCGTCGGCCACGATTATCCGCTGACCGTCCGGGGTGAGCGCGATGCCGGCTGGGAACAGGCCGACTTTCCCGGCGGTGGGGCTCATCGTGGGCAACGCCAGAGGCGGCTGCTCGACGAGCGTTCCGTTCCCCACTGTGTAGCGCCGGATCACGTTCCCGCCGCCGCCGCTGGCGTAGAGCATCCGGCCGTCCGGGGCGAACGCCAACCCTACGAACAGGCCGTTCGGCGCCGGGTACGTAATGGCTTGGGCGACCGCGCCGGTGCCCGCGTCGACCAGCTGGAGCGCCTGAACACCTTCGCCGTCGTCGCTGACCGCGAGCCAGCGCCCATCCGGGGACAGCGCCGCCGCTAGTGGCAGGTCACCGAGTTGGTGCTGAGAACCCGCCGGGGTGACTACGAACCCAATCGGGATCGTGCCAGTGCTCGGGCCAGCCACCGGGCCGGCCGGTGCCGCCGAAGGACCAGATGTACAGCCCGCCAGCACGCACGCCGCCGCGAAGAACCCGACCACCGCTCGCAGCCGGGTCGCTGCCATTGACGCCACCGCCGCCTCCTCTCACCCACCCCCCGCCACGAATGCCGACGCTACGGCCAAAATCGGTCCTGATCACACGATGCGACCAGAAGCCACGGTGAATACTGCGCGCATGAGGCCGCTGATCGCTTGTCGGGGTCACGTCCAGCGGCAACTCAACTGTCCCCGGGGCCTGGGCAACAAAGCCCTTGCCCCAGCGCACGATCACCCGGGTCCCGCTCGGGTAGGCAGCACGCCTGGCTGGACGCGCGCCACCGTGCCCACCCCGGGGTTGCTATGCCGATGAGTTTCACGGTCATAGGAGGTCGATAAGGGTGACAGCCAACGATCAGAGGGAGGGCCACGATGGGCAAAGTGATCACCCACATGACGATGTCACTGGATGGGTTCGTTGCGGATCCGAAAGACCAGGTCGGGGAACTGTTCGACTGGTACGAAGCGGGGGACGTGACCGTGCCGAACCCGAATGAGACCGTTACGTTCCAAGTCGACGACGCCGGCGCGCAGGTGCTACGAGAGTTGACCGGCAACTGCGGCGCACTCGTCGCCGGCCGACGCCTGTTCGACATCGCCGATGGTTGGGGTGACAAACACCCGGCAGGCGCTCCTGTCGTCGTGGTCACTCATCGCGCGCCCGAGGATGCCGCCACGAGGTGGCCCACAACGACATTCGTGAATGGAGTTGACGCCGCGATCACCCGGGCCAGACAGATCGCCGGTGACCAGGACGCCATTATCGCGAGCGCGACAATCATCCAGCAGGCACTCGACCTCGGTCTGGTAGATGAGGTGTGTGTCAGCCTCGTGCCGGTGCTGTTCGGTGAGGGGATCCCCTACTTCACGAAGCTGGACCGGGGCCACCAACTCCTCGACGACCCGATCGTCGTCCAGGGACGCCGTGCCCTTCACCTGCGATACCCAGTCCGACGTTAAGACTCGCCTCGACCCGCATCGGTGGACCGCGGCTAAGTCCGCCGGTCGCACGAGCGTGCCCACCGGCAGAGATCTGAACCTGGCACTTTATGAGTCCGGCGGGTGTCGGTGCACGGATAGGCGAAAGTGCCTGTCTACCAGGAGAAACTTGACTTGCTGAAGGCGCAAGTTGATCCGATAGAGAGGCACTTTCGGGGTGAGGGCTAAATCCACGCGTCTGCGGGTCCTGGTCACCGCGGATGGGGCTTGGCTCGTGTCGCACGCGGGTAGTCGGCTGCTGGTCGATCTGGCGGATGCGACGACGTTGACCGGCGAGCTGAGCGCGGCGGTGCAGGGGACACTCGGGCCGCGGCATGATCCGGGCCGGGTGTTGGTAGATGTCGCGGTCGCGATCGCCGATGGTGCCGAGACGATCTCCGACATCGCGACGCTCGTGGATCGGCCGGGGCTGTTCAGTCCAGTCGCCTCCGATTTCCACGGCGTGGCGGCTGCTGGATGCCCTCGACGAGCTGGCGCTGGCCAGTGTCGTTGCCGCCCGCACCGCTGCTCGCGAGGATGCGTGGGCCCAGCGCGCCGAGACCACCGGCCGAGCGTCCGGGTGCTCGCTAGTGGCGGTGGACACCGCGCCCCGATCACTGTCGGGAACCACCCGCTCCTGGCTGGCCATTCTCAATGCCGAAGCGATGGCTCATACCGGCCAGACCAAGGCCGCCTCACGAGCCGTCGTCGAGGCCCAGGAGCTGCTCACCCAGCCACGGTCGGACGGGGCGGACCCGTGGATGTATGACTTCGACCAGGGAAGCCTCGCCGCGCACCGCGCCACCTGCCACCTCGCGCTTGAGCAGGCCCAGCGAGCCATCGAAGCGTTCACCGAGGCGTTGCGGTTGCTTCCCCCGGCGTGCGATCGGCGCGGAGCCAGAATCCAGCTCGGCCTGGCGCGCGCCCACCTGGCGTGCGGGGACTCCGACGAGGCACTACGCCAGGCGAGCGTCGCGCTGAGCACCTTCGCCCACCGAGGTTCGGCCGCCGGGCTACGCGGCGTGCGCCACGTCCGGAACAACTTCCTCGAAGCTGGGCTGCCCACACAGGCCCATGCGCTGGATGAACAGGCACGCAGCCTGCGACACGGCGCCGGATGAACACCCCGCCCGAACCCGACACAGACGGCCCGAACGCCCGACCAACTGTTGACGCGCTCATCGTCGCCGGTCAGCGCGTCTATTGGATCGAAGGCCGACCCGACGGTGACACCCTCGTGGTCTGGAACGATGGGCACGCCAGGGAGGTACTGCCGGCCGGAACGCACGTGGCGTCCACGGTCCACGAATACGGCGGCGGCGCATACACAGTATTTCAAGGCGAAGTCTGGTTCGTCCGCGCGGACGATCAACAGATCTGGCGCACGTTCGACGGCAACCTCGCCCGGGTGACCAGCCGGCCACCGATCGGCGAGCACCGCTACGGCGACCTCCAGATCAGCTCGACCGGCTTGCTGGTGTGCGTGCGAGAACGCCACGAGCGTGGGCGGGTCGTCAATGAGCTGGTCGCGATGCCCGCCGACGGGTCCGCCCACCCCGTGGTGATCGCCGACGGCGCGGAGTTCTACTCCTCACCGCGTACCAGCCCCGCAGGTACGCGCCTGGCGTGGCTGACCTGGCGGGCGCCGCTGATGCCCTGGGACGGCACCTGGCTCTGGATCGCCGACATCTATCCGGACCGCACGCTCGGGCCAGTCTCGCTCGTCGCCGGCGGCACCGAGGAATCGGTGAGCCAGCCCCGCTGGAGCCCCCAGGGCACGCTGCATTTCCTCACCGACCGCGGCGGCTGGTGGAATCTGCACCGCTGCCGCGACCCCTCGCCCGTCCGCGGGGAGCCCGTCAACACTGAGTCTGTCGTGATAGTTGAGGCCGAGCTCGGACCTGCCGCGTGGGAGTTCGGCTACACCAGCTACACCTTCCTCACCAACGGCCAGATCGCCACTACAGTCCAGCAAGGACCCCGAACCTGGCTCGCCGTGACCGCCGGCGGCGCTGAACTCAAGCGGATCGCGCTGCCCTACAACTCGATAAAGCCCTACCTCGCGGCCGCCGGTAACCAGCTGGCAATCATCGGCTCGAACCAATTCCAAGCCCCTACGGTCGCGCTGATCGACCCTGATACCGCTGAGTCCGCCGAACTCATCGCATCCTCGAGCGCGAGACCTGCCACTGCCGATATCGCGGCATGTGAGCTGATCGACTTTCGAACCCGGGACGGCGCCCACGCACATGCCGTCTGGTATCCGCCACCCTACGAGGCCGGGTCCAGGTGGGCCATTCCGCCGCTGTTGGTCCGAGCGCACCCGGGCCCCACCGCCAACACCCAGCTACGGCTCGATCCCTGGGTCGCATTCTTCACCAGCCACGGATTCGCTGTACTCGACCTCGACTACCGCGGCAGCACCGGCTACGGCCGCGCCTACCGAAACGCACTGCGCGGTCGGTGGGGAGAACTCGATGTCACCGACTGCGTCGACGCCGTCGAGCACCTCACCGCGACCGGACGCGCCGACGCCACCCGCGTCGCGATCTGCGGATCAAGCGCAGGCGGCTACACCGCACTCCGCGCCATCACCACAACCAGCGTGTTCGCCGCCGCGACCGTCCGCCACGCGGTCATCGACCCAGCCACATGGCGACACTCGGCCCCGAAGTTCCAAGCTCACCACAGCACGCTGCTCATCGGACCGCCCTCCGATGACGAGATCTACGCCCGCCGTTCCGTACTTTCCCACGCCGCCACCATCACCACACCCGTGATGCTCATCCACGGCGAGAAAGACACCATTACCCCGGTCACCCAGGCGCGCGAGCTCGCCAACATGCTCGGTGCCCGCGCGACACTGCTCACCTTCGCCGAGGAAGGCCACGGTCTGCGTAACCCCCACAACGTCAGCGCCGCCCTCAGCGCTGAGCTTCGCCATCTGCGACAGAATCTGACGTGAGTTTGCCTCTTTACCTGCGGCGCCAACGCCCCCTCGAACTAGCGCGGGCGGGGCAGCTAGGCCAGCCGTTGGCGAGCTTGCTCGCGGGTCTCACCGAGCAGCAGCGCGATCGGTGCCCAGTCCCAGCCCTGCTGGCGGGCGTACCGCACCGCCTGGTTCACCTCGTTCGCGGGCGCACCGGCGCGCGCCAGGACACCTACCTGCCTTAGGTCGTCCGCATCGTCAACCACGCCGGGGTCGGCGAGGGCCTGGGTCTCGAGCCAGTCCTCGACCGTCCTGGAGGCCTGTTCGAGGTTCCGCTCATCCCGTTGGCCTGGGACGTGCCCCCCATGGCGAACTCCCAGCGTGGAGTACCGGTGCCAATCCATATCTCGACAATGGCAGCCCTTGCTCCAGCGGACGGCAAACGCCGGCCCACCACGAGGTAAGCGACGTCCGGGTCCCACATTGTCCACGAATCGCTACCTGTTCGTCGAGGTGGCGGTACACCGCGGTCCGCCCGACATGCCGCTCGCTGGCGATCTCGCCGGGCTTGCGTCCCCTCGTCGAACATGCGTCTGGCCATCCCGACCATGGTCGGGGTCATCACGGTGGCCGGCCACCGACGCGGCCGCCTCCTTCGACACTCGCGCCGTGGTTCGCACGCTGTGCCACTACTGCGGGAGACTGGCTCGATCAGGTTGCACCGGGTGAGCCTTCCTGACTGCGCGTCCACGGACCGGTGCTCGTCTTAGAGGTTTCCGTCACTCGGCGTTGCCGCGAATGTAGACGATAGCTAGATTCTAGTCAACGTCTAGATCGAGAGGCCGACGCACCGAAGGAGGAACGACTGGGCCGCGAGGTCTCCCATCGCACAAACGCCTCCCGGAGGTTTCAGTGAGTGGCTCGATCGCCCCCACCGTCACACTCGATCACGGTCGCCATGCCGACGATTGGGTTCGGTACGGCACATGGCTGACAGCAGGAACGGACCCTCGAGCAGACGCCCGCCCCGCATCACCCGCGCAACACCGCGCCAGCAAGCCGACACGGCAGCACACCGACCAGAAACAGGAGACCCCCGTGACACAGCAGACCCGTGCGACCGTCGACAAGTTCTACGAGCGCATTGGCGCCGGCGACATCAGCGGCGTCATCGACTTGCTCTCCGACGACTTCAACTGGGAGATCCCGGGCGACTACGAGACCGTTCCTTGGCTGGGCAAGCGCACCACGCCCGAAGCGGTGGAAGAGTTCTTTGCCCACATGAGAAACCACGTCGACCGCAAGGCGTTCGATATCGACCGCATCGTGGTCGACGGCCAAGACGCTGTCGTACTCGGCCGGGCCGTCGTCATCGTCCGCGCCACGGGGAAGCTGATGGACACCCTCTTCGCCGTCCACATCGTCGTCGAGGATGACGGGCGGATCAGCCGGTTCCTGATGTTCGAGGACTCCTGGCACGTCTCCGCGTCCATGCGCCCGTAGCCGATCGCCTTACCTGCTACAACGCAAGCAGAAGAGGTTGCAGTGTCCACCGCCAGCGCGCTTGAGGAACGCTCCTCAAGGTGTGGCACGGTGATACCGAGGTGTTCTACCCCGTGGGCAAGGTTGATTCGGGGGCCTTTGGCGCGGCATCCGGGTTGTCAAGGAAGGCATAGATGGCCACGATGCGGCCATCCGCGACCACGGCCGCGTCTTGACCGGTGACCCGCGACTCGTCGCCTTCCGGACCATAGGTCCACCTCAAGAGGCCGCCTCGGGCATGCGTGACCGGCACTCCTACGGCGGCGAAGCGGTAACCGACAGTCTGCTCATGGAGTGCCTGGATTGCCCCATCGAGAGCATCTGGCCAGTGAAGCGGCCCATCGGATCTACGAAGAGACCGTCGGCGGCCCAGAGCTCAGCGATGGCGGCGCGGCGTCGATTACGATCGCGCTCATCGAAAACCTCCGTGAGGTTGCGGAGGAGTACGTCGGTTACGACGGCTTCTTCAGTGGCGGGTGCGCTCCCGCTGTCCGTCCCACCACCCAGTTTTGAGGTCATGGCTCCAACCTATCGCACTTCTAGATTAATGGGTCAAGAAAGACGTCATCACAAGTCAGGTGAACCCCCAAACGATCATAATAGCTGGTCTCTTTCCGTGCGGGGAAATGAATGCTGCCACGGTGCGTTGCAGAAGCTGCGCCTCTCGGATCGATTGCGTAGTGTTCGACGGAATCTGTGCTGGAGCCACTTTCTCATCGCGACGGAGAGGCGCACTTTGCGTGAATCCCAGAACCGCCGCGACGTGCCCAATTTATCGGGCCATGTCATTCCTCAGGTCAGCGGATTTGTGCTGTTCAGAGTGTTGATCACCCCCGATGCAGGAGCGGCGGCGCCTCGCTGTCCGAAGCGGCGGCGCGGGCGCTCCACCGCCTGGTCGTGCACGACGTCCGGTTGCCGAGTTGACCCGGGACCTTGAGCCCGACGCCTCGGCTGGCCTTCAACAGCAGGGCGGCGCGAACGGTCAGGCCGGCACCGGCAGGCCGAAGCCGACCTTGGTGAGCTGCTCGGATGCCGCCCACAGACGGCCGGCCAGGTCCGGGTCGCTGGCCAGGCGGCTGCGCCCGACCAGGGTTGGACGGCCGCGCTGTTCCCGGGCGCCGTCCGGGCCGAGGTAGCCGCCGCCGGGCAGGTCGAGGGTGGCGGCGGCCAGGGTGGGCTGCGCGCCGGCGGCCGTGCTCTGCCGGATCAGCCTGCCGACCGTGCGGTCCAGCACGGCCATGGCCGGGCCGAGGTTGCGGTTCAGCCCCGAGGCAGCCACCCCGGGGTGCGCGGCGAGTGCCCGCACCGGGGAGCCGGCGGCGGTCAGCCGGCGCTGCAGCTCCAGGGTGAACAGCAGGTTCGCCAGCTTCGACTGGGCGTAGGCGGGCATCGGGCGGTAGCGCCGGCGGGTCCAGCCGAGATCGTCGAGGTCGAGCTCGGCCGCCCGGTGCGCGGTCGAGGCGACGGTCACCACCCGGTCGGTGAGGTGCGGCAGCAACAGGTTGGTCAGCGCGAAGTGGCCGAGGTGGTTGGTGCCGAACTGCAGCTCGAAGCCGTCCTCGGTGCGCCGGAGCGGGGTGTTCGCCACGCCGGCGTTGTTGATCAGCACCTGTGCCGGCCCGGCCCACCCGTCGGCGAAACGATGGATCGAGGCGAGGCTGGCCAGATCCAGCTCGCGGACCTCGACCGGGCCCGCCAGCGATGCCGCGGCGCGCTCGCCGGCCCCGACGTTGCGCACCGCGAGCACCACCCGCGCCCCGGCCAGGGCCAGCTCCCGGGCGGTGACCAGGCCGAGCCCACCGGCGCCGCCGGTGACGATCACGGTGCGGCCGGACTGGTCGCCCAGCGCGGCGCCGTCGGTTGAGGTGCCCATACCTCAAATGTATCCGATGACTACATTGTAGGCAATGACAATATTGCGGGTAGGGTGTCGCCCATGTCCTCGGCGCGCACCCGCTACCACCACGGCAACCTGCGCGCCACGCTGTTGGAGAGTGCCGAGTGGCTGCTCGAGGAGGTCGGCGCAGGCGAGCTCTCGCTGCGTGAGCTGGCCCGCCGGGCCGGGGTCAGCCACGGGGCGCCGCGCCAGCACTTCGCGGACAAGCGGGCGCTGCTCGACGCGCTCGCGGCGCTGGGATTCGACCGCCTGGGTGCCGCGCTGGACTCGGCGCTGTGCGGCGCGGACGGCCCGTTCGCGGCTCGGCTGGAGGTGTTCGCCCGGGCCTGGGTCGGCTTCGCCACCGCCCATCCCGCGCTGCTCGAGCTGATGTTCGCGAGCAAGAACCGGCCCGCCGCGGCGGCGCTGCGGGTGGTCGCGGACCGGGCTTTCGCGCGGTCGTCCGCGATGATCGCGCGGGCGCGGCTCGACGGTGAGATCGCCGGTGGGGCCGACGAGGCCGACCACGACCGGGTCGCGATGGCGATCTTCGCCACCCTGCAGGGCCTGGCCGCGCTGATCACCAGCGGCATGAGCGGGGACCGCCCGGTGGACGCGCTGGTCACATCGACCATCCGGACGCTGGTCGACGGGCTGCGGCCCCGCTAGGCGCCAGCCCCAGGACTCGGCGCGGCGCGGGGCTCAGCGCGGAGTGGGAGCTGGCAGCGCTCGGATTCACCGCCGTGATCGAGGAGTTCGAGGTCCCCGAGGCAGGGAGCAGGAACAGTGATCACCCCTCATCGGGGCTCGACTCCAGACCCAGGTACTGCTCGGTCAAGTAGTAGGCCGCACGAAAGGCCTCGTCGAGCGTGACCGCCTATGAAACACGCTGACCGCCGAGTCGGCGGCGGGCCACCGTACACCCCGGCATGGTCCCGGTCGGGTGCTGGCGGCCGGGACTCTCCGTTGCGAGGCCACGAATGGTGTCGACGCTCGCAGCGACTACGGTCGAGGACCGACGTTCGCGGTGAGCGGAAGCTCGCGGTCCCGCCAGGCTCGCTCCCACTGCCGGGTGATCGCGGGGTAGACGATC
>Ga0137415_10005241_pt1 | contig 12826 bp, 14 predicted proteins | sample CZODoug3_1_1_16f_FD_183082 | JGI IMG/M metagenome (GOLD analysis project Ga0137415, IMG submission 183082) | Vadose zone soil fungal communities from Angelo Coast Range Reserve, California, USA - CZODoug3_1_1_16fungal (Hybrid Assembly) | ecosystem: Environmental > Terrestrial > Soil > Vadose... | reverse complement strand
CCTTCATCACCGACGAGGAAATATCATCGCGGCCCTTCGCAAAATGCGTGTTGAGGTGCTCGAATTTTTCGGAACCCAGACCGTCTGCTTAGAAGTCGCGTGACCACTTTAATCAAAACTTGCCGGAGCGGGCGCAAAGCAGAGGATAATCAGCAAGTTGTGAGCAATGCTGATCAACATAATGCACTTCTTCGGGCTGCTCTTCCGCTAAGTAGTGTCCGCTGTTCAGCGCGGCTCCACGAAAAAGTGCTGCAGTTCCTCGAGGACTTCCTCCGGACGTTCTTCCTGGAGGAAATGGCCGCAATCGAGACTGTGCCCGGTAACTGTTGAGCTCGCTTTCGTCCGCCAGGTCGCAAGGACGTCCCACAACTGCCCTACGCTGTTTTTTGCCCCCCAGAGGGCGTGAACCGGTGCCACGATCTTGTTGCCCGCACGGTCATCCGCTTCGTCCATCTCAAGATCGATATCCGCAGAAGCTCTCATGTCCTCGCACGTGGCATGAATCGTCGACGTGCAGCAGAAGCAGCGACGATATTCGCTCACCGCTTCAGGCGTGAGGGCTCCCGGCGTCTTGTTCAGCCCGCCAAGGATTACTTCCAGATAGTACAGAGGATCGAGCCCAATAAGATGTTCTGGCAGGGGCGCCGCTTGTATAAGGAAGAACCACCACATGTACTTCGTCGCAAACTCTTGGCTGGTTTGTCGATACATCGTTAACGTCGGAGCGATGTCCATGAGACAAACCTTTTTGACGCTCTTGGGAAAGTCGAGGCACAGCCGATGGGCGACGCGAGCACCCCGATCGTGGGCACCCACAAGGAACTGCTCGTGCCCAAAATGATGCATCGTCTCAATTTGGTCCAACGCCATTGCGCGGAACGAGTAATTGATGTGGCGATCCCCGTCGGCCGGGCGGCTCGAATCCCCGTATCCTCGCAGATCAGGCACGTAGACCGAGAACTGCTCGGCGAGTCTCGGCGCAACTTTGTGCCAGGTAACGTGGCTCTCGGGATATCCATGCAGAAGGAGAACCGGTGGTCCGTCGCCTTTGTGAAGAACAGGGATGGTCGCTTCACTGGTGCGAACCTCAGTCTGCACAAAGCCGGGAAAGAGCTTCGCCGCGACATCCTTCGACGGTTTCGGTGGCAGTTCGGGCAGGGATATGGGTTTCATCGCGACAGTTTGCGTTGCTCGTCCCTCGCCGGAGATGGTGGACGTTCCACGCGAGAGCCTGTCCTCTGCTGCTGTGGTGACGCCGGATAGGCTGTTTCCGAGCGAGCCGGCCCCCACGATTGCTGCGCCTGCCGCCAGGACTCCTTTCTTCAAGAATGCACGCCGGTTATCTGATTCGCTCATTGCCTTTCTCCTTTTTTCAAAAGTCGGTATCCACTCCGTGCGAGGGGCATTTGTCGGACTCGGACCGCAAGCGGACTCAGCACGAAGCCAGTTCGAATGGTCGGCGTAGGTTGCTCAACGTCCATTTGAGTTGCTTGTCTCTATGCGATAGCACCAGAAGTGTGGAGGCTAATCAATCAGACGAAGGTATCGTCGGTACTTTGGTATCATGCGGCGGGACTCGCGGCGTTCACGTTCCGTTTTCAACAACGGATCGGACAGCGCGAGTCCCTCGCACAACGCGCCACTATACGCTCTTCAAAGAGCTTCCCAACTTGGCCTCACTGGCCTCGCCGACCAAGATATCGCCCAAGTGCAGAAAGTTGAAGAGCAGCAGTCCTATAGGTAGGCGCAAACCGAGAGAGGCTCTGAAAACATCATATGTTTCCCTTCCTGCGAGGCGCACTTGGCAGTGGCGCGGTGGCGTCCCTCACGGGCTCACCCCTCGACGAGCTGCTGGCCACCGTCGATGCCGTACGTGGCTCCGGTGACATCTGTGTTCGTCATGAAGTGGATGGCGAGCGTGGCGATGTCTGGCGGGCCAACCACGCGCCCGCGTCACATCCGAATCGTGAATCCCAGACGCGCCCGAATCGCTAACTCCAATGTCCATTGTTGTCTCGCTCACTGTATGTGCAAGGGAAGTGAAACCAGGAGCGCGCTGGCGCCATTCCATAGAATCTGCACCCCTATGCACACGAGCAGGAACGACGTAAGTTGGATGATCACGGTCATCCCCGTCCGGCCGAGCACCCTTCCTAGGCGATCTGAAAATCCGTAGCAAAGAAAAATGCTGGCCGCGAGCAGAACCGACCCGAAAATTGCGGTCAAAATGTTCAACAAGTTGAATCCTTGATAGTGAGGGGCATTCGCACCCAGCGTGATCGCCACGGAAATCGATCCAGGCCCCACAGTTAGGGGTAAGGTTAGCGGATAAAACGCGTTGTGGAATGGATCCGTCGCCTGAATATTCTTCTTCACGCCCTTTGGGTCTTCGTCGTAGCTCTGCTTCAGCAGCGCCCATCCGGTTGAGATGACAATCAATCCTCCGCCCACCTGGACCACCGGTACAGAAATCCCAAAGAAAGAGAGGACGTGTGTCCCGACGAAATACGATCCAACCAGCAAGAGAAAGCTGTTTATCGCAATCCGCAAAGACAGCGCTCTTCGTGTGCTCGGAGAGTATTCCCTCGTCATGGCCAGGAAGATCGGACTCCCTCCCAGCGGATCAACGATGGGAAACAACGCACTGAGAATCAGGAAAAGATTTTTTGCCGCTTCAACCACGACGCTTCTCCTAGTCGCGCTTCCCGAGGCATTCCTGGACTACGATAACGAGAATCAAATTGAGGCTCTCCCGAGCCAGCCGAAGCCGTCGGAGCAAGGAGAGAATGTGATCAGGTCCTGCGCGCTCTTGGGCGATTGAATCGATCTTCCGCATCAAATATTGGGCAGCAGGTCGAAATATTCATCGTCCTCGTTTTTGCCGCCTTCTCCTTTGCCAAGCATCTTCTCCGACTCGATGAACTCGATACGCTCGATCCATTTGACCATCTTATAGCCAAGCTGGTTCTCTACGCGCAGCCGCAGAGGCCCCCCATATACCTGCGGAAGCCGTTGTCCATTCATCCGCGAGGCCAGCAGGCATTGCGGCTTCAACACATTCTCCAGGCTTTGTGTGTCGTAATAGGGGCCGCCGTAGAGAGCCTCCCCAAAAGAGAAAAAGGCGACGACTTTCACTTCCGGTCTTGGCTTCACCAATTCGATGAGCCGTTTCATGGGAATACCACCCCACTTCGCGACACCGCTCCATCCCTGGATACAATGATGCATCGTGATGTGTTCGGTTTCACCCAACCGCTCAAGATCGGCGAGGGAAAGCTCAACCGGCCTTTCCACAAGGCCTCCCACCTTAAGCCGGAAATTCTCGAAGTCGGCTTCTGCCAGGCGTTTCCAATCGTCCCGAACCGGCATTTTTCCGTTTGGCCAGAAGTACGGCGAGATTTCCTGCTCCGAATACTTCTGCTGCGGAGTCAGGCGATTCAACGTAAGAAGCTGCATCGGATAGGTCACGGACTTGAGCGCATGCTGCAATCCGCGCGGGTGGTTCCACGAGACGTAGTGCGCCACGATCCACGAAAGTACGACCACGCCTATGCCCACAAACCCCAGATACATGCCCAGATGCCCCTGATCATCCGTGCCGAGCACAATATGGTTCATATTACGTGGGAATCCAGTCATCACAATCAAAGCGACGTGCACGACGAGGAATGCAAGGAAACTGAACATCGTGAGGAAGTGGATGGACCGCGCCGATTGCCTGCCGCCAAAGATCCGTGCGTACCACGGGAAGCGATTGACCACTGCGGGTGACATGGCGATCCCTGTAAGAATCGCCAAGGGGCCGAAGACAAAGACGACGGTGAAATAGGCGATCTGCTGCAATGCGTTGTAGCCATAGAACCCGTTCGGCTCAGCGGGCAGGTGAAATGTTGCGTAGTGCACCCACGTGTTCCATGCCTGCAAGAGGACGAGCGGCGAAGTGGGCACAATACGCCGCCACTGTTCGGTATCGAAGAGCATGATGACGAAGAGAAAGCCGGTGACGATGAAACCGTGAACGTCGATGAAGTGCCAAACTCGTGCAATACCAATTGTGTGCCGGTAGCCCGGCGTCCCGACTAACGGCGAAATATAACGGGCATCGTCTTTCGCCGTCCAGAGTCGGTCGCGCGGAACTTTTAGCGGTGTAAGCCGGATCCATTCGCTCCCCGGCGTGCAGCCATCATTGAAATACAGACGAGGATGGTCCATGAGAATGGACAGACCGCTGCGAATCAGCATCATCACAAAAAGGAAATTAAAGAAGTGACAGTAACGCACCCAGACCGGAAACCCGCGCGGCCCTGCAAAGTTATTGGGATATATCTGAGGAACGGCGGGAACGTGAGGCAGCCCAGCAACGGCGACTTCGATCCAAGCCGCCGCGATTACAGAGAGGGCCGCGATAGCGATCCCGACCAGAATGGAAGGCCGAATCCAGAGGCAAAATCGGCGATCAGGCGGATAGTGGATGGCTCTGCGTGCCGGATCGAGCGAGATCATATTGCCTCCGCGAACCGCCCGGTCAAACTTTAGTAGCGTCTTCCGGCCACGCGATGGTCAGGAGAAAGGCTCCGAGGATTGGACTTTCTACTGGCCCTGCGGACGCATGGCGGCGGAACTGGCCGATTGTTTTGGACTATCGCTCATCTTTTTGTCGGCCACTTCCAAATCGACCGCTTGCGACGAAGCAATCACACCAGAAGCGCGGACGCGAAACAATTGCACGAAGGTATCGCCGATACTTTGGTAGCAGTGAGGGCGAGCGGCGTTCACCACCCGCACGACAACCCGCAGGACGCACATTAGTTCCCCAGTAACGCTGCCAATCGCGCAGCGCGAAGTTCTCTGTCCCACGAGCTCGCGTGGCCAAACACGTGCGACCATCCGGACGTACGTGCTGCTGCTTTGGTCTGGCGGACGCAGTCGTCAAGATTTAGGTAGAAAGACGCACGCTCTCGCGCATATGAAAATTGCTTAAAACAAGCAGGCAAAAGTCGTTTGCAGCATCTAATACCAAGGTATCGTCGATACCTTCGTCCAATTGTTTTGACCTGATAATTCTGGCTCAATCACGAATGTGCCGAGCACGGGCGAACCGTATCGGCAGACATTTTTTGTGGAGGGTAATACGTCATGGTGCAGCAGGCAACGCAACTCGTATCACATCAGCAGGAAGAAGCACGCTCAGCAGTTGGACGCATCGCCGCCTTTGCCGCCGCGGCCAGGGCGCAGCAGCTGAAGCCCAACGTAAGGCAGCTTTTCAAGCGCAATATTTTGGATAGCCTTGCGTGCGCGATCGCGGCATTACCGGGCCGCCCGTTTCAAGCTCTACGCGAACAGTTCGAAGAATACCGAGCTCCGGGCCGTTGCACACTGATCGGCGGCGGCAAGACGTCCGCAGATCAGGCGGCGCTGTTCAACTCGAGTCTTACGCGTTACGTTGACCTGCTGGACAGCTACATGTCGCCTGGCGGGCTTTGTCATCCCAGTGACAACTTCGGAGCGGTCCTTGCGGCGGCCGAGCAGGTCGGGGCGTCGGGCGAGGAGTTCATGCTGGCGTTGGGCGTATCGTACGAAATCCAATGCCGCTTTACCGCAGCGGTCCCGGTGATGCTGAAAGGGTTCAATCATGCTACGCAGTTGGCCATGTCGGTGGCCGCTGCGGTGGGAAAACTCTTCGGGCTGTCCGCGGAGCAAATCGCGAACGCCATCTCGATCGCTACCGCTGACAACGTTTCACTCGGCTGTATCCATGTCGAACCGGTCTCGCAATGGAAAGGTTTTTCTCCGGGCTGGACGGGGATGCGCGCTGTCTATGCGGCTTCTATGGCCAAGCGTGGATTCACAGGTCCGCGAAGCTTGTTCGAAGGGCCAAAGGGATTGGAACAGATGTTCGGGCAGACGATTGCCGTGGACTGGGACGATCCGTCGTTGGACTTCGTCGCGCAGACCGTTTTGAAGAAATACTGTTCGTTGATCCATGGCCAGCCAGTCATAGAAGCGACGTTGGACCTAAGGCGCAGCTACAAACTCGATGCCGCAGACGTCGAGCATGTACGTTGTGACATCTTCCAGGCCGGCTACGATTTCGCCGGCGGCGGAAATTACGGCTCCAAGGATCATCCCTGGTTGAAAGAACAAGGCGACTACAACCTCAAATACCTCATCTCTGCGGCGCTGCTCGACGGCCAAGTCGGTCCGGACCAGCTGGAAGCGCCGCGCATCCAAGCGCCCGACGCGCAGGCAATGGTCGCGCGGGTGGAGGTCCGCCCCGACAACCAGCTCACCGCTCGCTTTCCGCAGGAGCTTTGCGCCCGCATCGCGGTTCGCACCAAGGACGGGCGGACTCTCGTCAAAGAACACATCGGGTACGAGGGTGGCCTGGACCACCCCATGTCGTGGGATCGAGTTGTAGAGAAGTTCCACTGGTTAAGCGAACGATTTGCGGATGAGAATCTCCGAAGCAAACTCATCGGTACCGTGCAGCAGCTAGACGCCCAACCGATTTCGGCGTTGATGGACTTGCTCGCGCAGGTTCGACCGACCGCGGTGTATCCGAGAACTCGTGCTGGTATTTAGTAAATCTCGCAGGAAGGCCAGACCCAGAAGAGAGGTGCCTATGTCAGAACAAGCTGCGCGCAAACGAGAAACCCTCAAAGAACCAGTGCGTCCTCATCAGCCCGACCAAGAGGCGTTCCGAGCAATCCTGTCCCAAGACATTGAGTGGAAGCCGTTCGCCGCGTTCCCGCCGGAGGCACGCCTGGCAGTCTTGGTTGGCCACCCCTCGGAGCAAGGACCATACACGGTCAGGGTCAAAGTGCCCCATGGCGTGAAACTGATGCCGCACTGGCACCCCGAAGATCGCATCTATACGGTAATCTCCGGGGTCTTTTACATCGGCTTGGGCGACCAATTCGATGTCGAGAAGCTCGTGGCATACCCGCCTGGCGCGGTGATCATTCTTCCAGGCAACACTTACCACTTTCATTGGGCGAAATCCGGCGAGTACATCACGCAGGTGACGGCCATCGGCCCGCTCGGTCTGGAATATGTCAATTCGAAAGACGATCCGCGGAAACTTGCGAGCTAAGCTAGCACGATTCCCATTTTCAAAGCCTAACGATTTAGAGAGACTTCCCGACATGATCATCGCAAACATCGAAACCTTTCCGTTACGGATCCCCTTTAAGTTAGGCACTCAAGCTGCGGCTTCCGCGTGGGGTGATAAGGGCTTGCCGGTCGCGGATTCGTTACTCGTCAGGGTGACTACCGACCAGGGACTAGAAGGCTGGGGTGAGACCTTCGGTTTTCGCGCGGTCTCTTCTGCTCAACTGGCGATCGACGAACTGATCGCACCGCTGTGCATTGGCATGGACGCAACGCAGATTGGCCCACTGATGCTAGACGTTCAGAAAAAACTGCATGTCTTCGGGCGAAGTGGGCCTCTCTTCTATGGCATTTCGGCGGTGGACATTGCCCTGTGGGACATCGCCGGCAAGGCTGCCGGTGTGCCAGTTTATCGGCTTCTCGGCGGTAGTAGGTCTACTGACCTGCCCTGCTATTCGAGCCTGATTCGCTATTCTGATCCCGCCCTTGTTCGCGCCAACGTTAGGCGAGCGCTCGAGTCTGGTTTCAGTAATCTAAAGCTTCACGAAATCGAACTAAGTGCGATTCGCGCGGCCCGCGAGGAGGCCGGCCCGGACGTAGAGATAATGCTCGACGTGAACTGCCCCTGGACCCTGCTGGAGGCTCGAGGAAGGGCAGAAGAACTTAAGGACATTCAATTGAAATGGCTGGAGGAGCCTATCTGGCCACCGGAAAACTACGACGGCCTCGCGCAGCTGCGAAAAGTGTGCGGTATACCAATCGCAGCAGGAGAGAACTCGTCGACTCTTATGGATTTCGAACGGCTCCTTGCGGCTGAAGCTGTGGACTTCGTCCAGCCGAGCGTTGCAAAAATGGGAGGCATCAGCGAGTTGTGTAACATCTTTCCCACCGCAGCGGTACGCAACATCACCGTGATGCCGCACTGTTTCTATGACGGCCCCGGTTTGCTCGCAGCCATTCATGTGACGGCGGCGCTCGGGACCGCTGACGCAATGATTGAGTGGCGCTTCTTCGACCTCGAAGCACAACTCTACAGCGGCGCGATTTCCCCGAAAGGCGGTCGGATCCCGGTGCCACAACGCCCAGGCCTGGGAATCGACTCGGACCCTAACGTGATTCGCGCTTACTTGCGACAAGTGTAGTGAATCGAATAAGCGAACGAAATTCCCCGCACGACATAAGAAAGGAAGGAGACTGACATGAACCATGAAATCACTCTGGAAGTTGCCGAGAAAATGATCCACGCCGCGAAAAGCAAAGCCGAGGAATTGAAAATCCTAGAAGATATCGCCGTTGTAGACGCGAGCGGAAATCTCAAGGCGTTCGTTCGTATGGATGGCGCCTGGCTTGGCAGTATTGATATCGCCATTCGAAAAGCTCGAACGGCCCGTTATTTTGATATGGAGACAGCCGCAATCGGGAAGATGTCACAGCCGGGCCAGCCTCTTTACGGGGTCGAACACAGCAACGGCGGTCTGATCACTTTTGGCGGCGGAATACCCTTCAAAAATACAGACGGAACGGTGATCGGCGCTGTCGGCGTCAGTGGCAGCAGTGTCGACAACGACGTGAAAGTCGCCAAAGCTGCGGTCGAAGCCTGTAACAGTCGTAAGTCTGCAACTGCATGAGACCATTTCACTCGTGAGCGAGGCGGACCGGGAGGCTTGAATTACATGCGAGGGCAAGAACCGCGTGTCGTCTTAACTATTGGTCATTCGACCCGGACATGGGAAGCGTTCCTGGAGTTGCTGCGGGCGCACCACGTCAAGCGCGTTGTCGATGTACGCAGCATTCCCAAATCTACACACAATCCTCAGTTCAACCGGACGAGCCTGGCGAAAAAGTTACGGACCGCGAAGATTGGCTACGTGCATTTGCGAAAGCTCGGGGGCTTGCGTCATCCACGACGCGATTCGCCGAACATGGGCTGGCGCAATGCTTCATTTCGTGGCTTTGCTGATTATATGCAGACCTCCGACTTCGATGCAGGGTTACAGCGATTGATGAAATTGGGTCAGCAGAAACGGAGCGCGATCATGTGCGCGGAAGCGGTTCCATGGCGTTGTCACCGTTCTCTTATTGCCGATGCGCTGACGGTGCGCGGAGTTCAAGTCGAGGACATTCTGAGCAAGAAACGTTCGCAGGTTCATTCGCTTATTTCTTTTGCACACGTGCAAGGTCTTCGCATCACGTACCCAATCCAGAATCGGGGCGACGGACGAGTCTTCCCCTAAACCGATTTCCAGAGAGTTTATGCCAGAGCCGAAAAACCAAGGTTTGAGAACGTCTACAAGCTACGGGATCTCCTGCAGGAAGCTCAACGGGAGGAGTGGCCATCTACTACTTTTAGTATCAAACGCTATGGTTCGAACAGCCACAGCTTGAGGGCTGCCTATAAGACAAGCCTAATCGCCCCCAGAAAACAAATGCATCCCACTGCCAATTGGATGCCGGTAAGTTTGAGTTCTCCAACAGCCGTATGACCAACTGAGCCAACATTGCGCGTCGGTGTCGTGGAGCTCGGTCGGTCTGCGTCGGTCCACAGGACCGGGAATGGAATGCGTTTATCACTTCCTATGGTTTGTTCGACGCGAATCATAGCTCCCTCCTTGATGGCTCCTGGTGTGCCCACCATCTATTTCGTCGCCCTGGGCGATTCCCGCCGATAACCTCTGCAAAATTTATCCGTTAGTGCGCTTCGGTGGACGCGCACTCGCGGCCGCTGGGTAGTGCCCGCAGACGCGCCTTCAAAGGCTCTGACAGTGCCTCGAACCGGCGTTCGTCGTCATGGGACACTGCTCCTGAGTGGTCACGGTCACCATTTCGATCGTCTCTGCCAGATTCGGACTCGGCATGATGTGCCCCCACTCCAGGCACCGAGAAGTCGCTCGGATCAGTCAACTTCCTCGCGCGAGTGCTTCCAGCACGGCTTGCGGCCGGATTGGCAGATGACGCACGCGCGCACCCGTGGCGGCAAAGATTGCGTTTGCAATCGCGGGCGCGACCGGCGTCGTCGCCGGCTCGCCAAGCCCGACCGGTGTTTCTGTGCTCGGAAGAAATTCAACTTCAATTTCCGGTACGTCTCCCATGCGCAGTACCCTATAGCTGTCGAGATTCGTATCTTTCGGCTGCCCTTTGACAAACTCCGTCCCTTCATGGAGAGCCAAACTCAACCCCCACAAAGCGGCACCCTCCACTTGGGCTTCGGCACTGTCGGGATGAATGACCGTTCCACAGTCGATGACAAGGGTCAGCTTCTCCACGGTGACGTAACCGTTGATCCGGTTGACCCGCACGCGCGCGGCACAGGCGACCCAAGTCGGCATCCCGCGTTCCTGCCCGAAGGTGGATGCGATTCCGAGGCCGACGTCCTTCGGCAGCGCGCTACCCCAGCCCGCCTTTTGCGCACAGCGGGAGAGCACTGCCGCTTGCCGGTGCGCGCCGCCCACCGAATTCGGCGCCGAGCCGGCGTTGCGGCCCACACCATCGAGTAAGCCCAGCCGAAACTTCACCGGATCGACACCGGCCTCGTGGGCAGCCTCATCCATAAAGCTCTCGACAGCCCAGCTAGTCCAACCCGCGCCGACGGATCGCAGATAACCAGACCGGAAGGTGCGATCGGCCAAATCATTGTGAAGCGCGCGAACACGCTGCGCGCCTACGGTGTACCAGTGGTCGGCGCCCTGGATCGCGAATGGATCGTACAGATTGCCTTTGGCGTCCTTGAGCTGGAAATAAGGAGCGATAGTCGCTGTGGGCCAACCAGCTGCCGCGTGGTGATCCATAGCCGCGACGCGGTTGTCGTCTCCCCACGCCAAGCGCAGGACCTGCGCGGACGCGGATCGCGGGCAGTCGAAGCGCATGTCGTCTTCTCGTGTGCAGACCATCTTGACCGGCCTTCCGACCGCCTTGGCGGCAAGGGCGGCCGGGACCGCATAATCACCGTCAAGGCGGCGACCGAATCCTCCGCCAAGTAAATAGCTGCGTATCACGATCTTGTCCTGGCTGCGGCCTAGCGCTTTCGCCAGCACTGGCAGAATCGCCGATTGCCATTGATTCCCGGTGTGGATTTCAAACACGTCGTTCTTTTCGAAGGCGAGCGCGTTAATTGGTTCCAGCGCGAAATGCATGGCGGTGGCGGTCGTGTACGTCCGCTCGATCTTCCGCTTTGCCGATGCAAACACCACGTCGACGCCCGAGTCGTCGACCAGCAAGGCGCCTCCCTTCGGATCCGCGATAAGTTCGGCCGCGCGTTGCTGGAGATCTCGCTCAGAGACATTTGCCGACGGTCCCGACTGCCATTTCACCTTCACGAGGTCGGTCGCTCGATTGGCGGTGGTGAAGGTTTCAGCGTAGACCATCACCCAACCAGGAGCCGTACCCGATGGATCATCAAGAGCTAGGCTTTTGATATAACCGGGCAGGCGCCTGGCTGCCGAATCGTCGATCGCGATCACCTTGGAGTCGTAACGGGTTGGCGGAATCTTCGGACGTGCGTAGATCATTCCGTCTACTGCTGCATCGATTCCGTAACGGCCGCTGCCGTTCACCTTAGATGGAACGTCGAGGGCTTGCGCAGCTTTGCCAATGAAACGCCGTTGCGCTGGCGTCTTGATCGGAATCTTCTCCAATTGCTCGTTCGTGTAGCGACGACGGAGGTCCCCGCGTGCGACGATGTCGCCATAAGAGATCGATCTTTCTCCGGTATGAACCGCACCGTTGCGCGCCGCGCAAATTCTGGGACTGACGCCGAGCAGTTTCGCTCCTTCCTCAATGAGCGCTATCCGTCCCGCAGCACCCGACCGGCTTAGCACCGGGAAACTCTGCCACACTGACCAACTCCCGCCCGTGATCATCAATCCCCACTTGGGATCGCTGTCCACAATAACGATTTTCACTTTGCTCCAGTCGGCTTCCAACTCATCCGCTACGATGCGGGCGAGGGCTGTGCCGACGTGCTGGCCCATTTCCGCGCGGATAATGTTGACAGTGACCAGGCCGTTTGTATCGATGCCATACCAAATCGTCGGTTCAAACAATTCGTTGGGGCTGAGTGGAGCTTTGGCTTCTTTCGCCAGAAGCTCTGCGGCGGCCCAGCCGGACCGCGCATACCCCAGCATGACGCCTGCGCCGATCATCGTGATCAGGAAGCCACGGCGCGATGGGTCGTAAGGTGCCCTGAATCCATGAGGAGACAAGCCGCTATTCATGGGCTCCTCCTCGCATCTGCGCCGCTGCCAGTTTAATTGCCTTGCGGATTCGAACGTAGGTCATGCAGCGGCAAACACTGCCCGCCATCACCGCGTGGATGTCGCGGTCGCTGGGATTGGGAAAATCCTTCAGCAGCGTGGCTGCCTGCATGATCTGTCCCGGCTGGCAATACCCGCACTGGGGAACCTGCAGTTCAAGCCACGCGGCTTGCACCGAATGCTTGCCCTGCGGATCGAGGCCTTCGATCGTCGTGACCTTTGCTCCAGCGACCGCACCAATCGGGGTAATGCAGGACCGCGTTGCGCGTCCTTCGACATGCACCGTGCAAGCACCACAAAAACCGATTCCGCAACCGAATTTCGTTCCTGTGAGACCAAGCTCGTCGCGGATTACCCAGAGCAACGGCGTATCGTCCGGACTATGCGCCGAAACGGCGCGGCCGTTGAGATCGAATGTGGTCATGATCGCATAGCTCCTTTGTTGTAAACGCCCGTCACCGCGATTT